>Ga0137388_10000656_pt1 | contig 19830 bp, 14 predicted proteins | sample 15con2h14AmetaG_FD_104644 | JGI IMG/M metagenome (GOLD analysis project Ga0137388, IMG submission 104644) | Vadose zone soil microbial communities from Angelo Coast Range Reserve, California, USA - 15con2h1.4A metaG | ecosystem: Environmental > Terrestrial > Soil > Vadose zone > Saprolite...
ACACGCTCACAGATGAAATTCATTCTCGCGCAGTGCCGAGAGTGCGGAATTCCAGTTCGCACTCTGCCGTCTCTTGCAGAACTGGTTGACGGGAGAGTAGGTCTGCGTGACTTGCGCTCCGTCCGCATTGAAGATCTGCTGCAGCGAGAGGAAGTGAAGGCCGATCCTGCGTTCGTTCGAGAAGTAGTAGGAGATCGAGTCGTTCTCGTGACCGGAGCGGGCGGGTCGATCGGATCCGAACTATGCCGGCAGATCGCTTCCGGAAGTCCCCGCAAACTTATTCTGCTGGAAAGGTCGGAGAACAGCCTGTTCTACATCAATCTAGAACTCCAGGACCGCTTCCCTACCCTTTGTATAGAACCTCGGCTTGTTGACGTGACCTGCCGCGACCGAGTCCGAGCGATATTCGAGAGCGAACGGCCCGAAATCATTTTCCACGCGGCGGCGTACAAGCATGTACACCTCATGGAACTTCACCCTTATGAAGCGGTTCGCAATAACGTGTTAGGGACCCGCAATACGGCGCTGGCGGCTCGGGATTTCGGTGCAAGCCGATTTGTTAACATTTCTACAGATAAGGCGGTCAAGCCTCGCAATTACATGGGCCTGTCCAAAAAAATTACGGAGCTATTAGTCCGAGAGCTTGCCCAATCCAGTCAGACCCGGTTCATGAGCGTGCGCTTCGGGAACGTGGCTGGAAGTACGGGCAGCGTGCTCCGCCTTTTCCGCGATCAGATTCAGAAGGGCGGTCCGATTCGCATCAGTGATCCGCGAGCGACGCGCTACTTCATGACCATTGCGGAGGCCGTTTGTCTGATCTTGCATGCAGCGGCTCAAGGTCAGGGCGGAGAGACATTTGTCTTCGATATGGGCAAGCCTCTGAATATTTATGAAATCGCGCGCGCTTTCAGCCTTTTTTCTGGGCTAACGCCAGGGAGGGATTTGCTCTTCGAATTTATCGGCCTGAAAGAGGGCGAGAAGATTACGGAAGAACTGTGGGAGTCATGGGAGACCCTTAAACCGACTGCGCACGACCGCATATTCGCGCTTTCCGAAGTTGGCAAGGCTGCCCCCGGAATTCTGGAACAGGTAGATGAATTCGAACGGTTGCTGGCCCGCGGGGATTACGAAGGCCTGCTTTTCCGGTGCCACAAGCTTTTCCCGGAGTTCGCGATAGACCATGGCTTACATCCCGCTCGGCCGGATAAGAAGACCAGCACACCCACCCTCTACAAAGGACGACTAACTCATGAACGTGCCACTGTCGCGTCCTGACATCACTGAATTGGAAGTGGAATACGTGACCAGGGTCCTGCGGTCCGGCCAGCTCAGCCTGGGTCCACGGGTAGTCGAGTTTGAGGAGAAATTCGCCGCTTACGTGGGCGCACGATATGCCGTCGCGGTGAATAGCGGAACGTCCGCGCTGCACCTAGCCGTTCGCGCTACTGAAATCGGAAGTGGAGACGAGGTCATCACCACATCGTTCAGCTTTGTCGCTTCTTCTAATTGTGTAATGTTTGAACGCGCGCTTCCAGTTTTTGTCGATATTGATCCCAATACTTTCAACTTGGATCCGAATGAGATTCGACGGTTTATTCGGAACTCCTGCGTCGTCAACCCAAGGACGGGTGCCGTGTCAGACAAGCAGACGGGGCGCAGAGTAAGAGCCATTCTGCCGGTGCACGTGTTTGGCGTACCGTGCGACATGGACAGCATCCTAGAAATTGCGCGCGAGTATAACCTGCATGTGATTGAGGATGCTTGCGAAGCCCTGGGTGCCGAGTACAAAGGTAAGCGAATCGGAACTTTAGGGGAGCTCGGCGTTTTTGCGTTCTATCCGAATAAACAGATGACCACTGGCGAGGGCGGCATCATTGTGACCAATGATGAGCGCACAGCGATGCTGTGCCGCAGTATGCGTAATCAGGGGCGGGCTCCGCAATCTGGCTGGTTGCATCACGAGCGACTTGGATATAACTACCGGCTCAGCGACATCCACTGCGCATTAGGTCTAGCACAGCTTGAACGCATTGAAGAATTGCTCCGAGGGCGCGAGCGGACTGCCTCTATCTATGAACAAGCTCTGAGTGGCCATCCTTGGATTAGGCTTCCCCAAACAGGTGCCGAATGCCAACGGAGTTGGTTCGTCTACCCGATCCAAATCGTTCCGCCCGGAGGTCCGCCAGACCCTGTTCTTCGCGATCATGTGCTCGCTCAGCTGCGCGCACGTGGGATTGGTTGCCAAGCGTATTTCCCGGCAATCCATCTCCAACCGTACTTCCAGCAGGGCTACTTAGCGCAAGAACATTTCCTTCCGCGAACCGAGGCAGCCTCGAACACATGTTTGGTCTTGCCGATGTTCTCTTCGGTGACTGAGGAGCAGATCCGATATGTTTCCAAAACGTTGTTGGAAGTCCTGGAAACGGAATCTTTGAGCTCTGTCGATGCCGTAGCGCAGCAGAATAGTGCTCGTGCATGCAGACCGGCGGAGGCTCGAGCTGCTGCTCCTTGAACCGCGGCGGGACATCCGACAGAAGGTGTTTGGGCGATTGTCGGCAGGAATAAAGAAGTTGTTTACAATTCCTCCCATTACGAGAACCCTTCCACCACAGGCGCCATCACCTTTTGGCACGCGGAGATGTATCCGAAGAGACGTCGGATGAGGTTGCGATGATGATCACTAGAGTCATATCTTTCGGCGCGTTGGCTTTCTTTGTCGCTGTAACTACTGCTGCCCAAGTTGCTTCACCACCAAAGGCCCCCGAAGCATATTGTAGCGGCCAGATACGTTCCACATACCTGTTGGGACCCGGCGATGAGGTGGAAATTTCCGACCCGGAACTTGATGACAAGGCAATTAAGCCGACGCGGATCGACGGTGATGGAAATCTCCAGGTGCCATTGGTAGGGCGCGTCCACGTGGCTGGGCTCACGGTCCAGGAAAGTGAGCAAGAGCTCGACAAACGCCTCAGCACGTACATTCGCCATCCGGAGGTCGCGGTCAATCTCAAGGAGGTTCGCAGCCAGCCTGTCTCCGTAGTGGGCGCTGTAAATTCTCCGGGTATTCACCAAGTGCAGGGGCGCAAAACTTTGCTCGAGATGATTTCCCTGGCCGGCGGGCTTCGGCCGGACGCGGGGTACCGGGTGCGCATAACTCGGCGACTAGAGTGGGGCTGTATCCCATTGCCCAATGCGACATCGGACGTGGCGGACGGATTCAGCGTTGGCGAGGTCAACTTGAAAGAGATCCTAGAAGCCAAGAAACCCGAGGAGAATATTGCGATCTTTCCGCACGACGTGATCACCGTTCCAAAGGCGGAAATGGTCTATGTGATAGGCGACGTGAAGCGCTCGGGGGGATTCGCCCTCGGGCAACACCAGTCTATGTCCGTCCTTCAGGCGCTTGCACTCGCCGAGGGGTTGACCGAGACTGCGGACACACGACACGCCAGGATCCTACGGCTGAACGCCAACGCCGATCAGCGCGTTGAGATCGCCGTGAACGTCAAAGACATTCTCAAGGGAAAGTCCGGAGACGTCCCGCTGCTGGGAGACGACATTCTGTTTATCCCTGGCAGCATCGGTAAGAAAACAACCCTGCGCGCCATCGAAGCAGCAATCCAGACCGGATCGGGCTTAGCCATCTGGCGCATGCCCTGACGTTGCGCCAAAGGAGTCAGAATGGAATCTTCGGGCCTTCCTATCGAAAAACACAACCGAGCCTCAGCCGAACTCTGCGAAATGTCTACGCAGCGTCACGTGCCGGAACGGCATGTGGAGTCGCTGCGGGGGGAGGTCGCTGCGGCGCCGAGTTACGACAGTTTCCTGGACTACTGGCACATTTTAATCGGCCATAAGATGCCGCTCTTATATTTCGCCCTGGCGGGCCTGATCGCGGCCATCCTTTTCAGCTTGGCGCAAACACCGCTTTATCGCGCCCGGACTTCACTCGAGATACAAGATTTCAATGAGGACTTCCTGGATCTGAAGAGCGTAGATCCAACAGACTCTACAGGAAACAGGACAGCGGAGTCGTACATCGGGACGCAAATCAAGATCCTGCAGAGTGAATCCCTCCTCGAGCGCGTGATTGACAGGCTGGAACTGCACGAAGCCCCGCCGCCGACCGGCTGGCGAGCTTTCGTGTCGCGCGCGGGGCACGGGCTCAGATTGTCAAGTCCTTCGCGCCGGTCGGAGAAGGAGGAATTGATCCGCCAAGCCGAGCGCAATCTGACAGTGAGCGCCTCCGGCCGCACGAGCCTTCTTGAGGTGCTGTACTTATCGCCGGATCCCAAGCTAGCTGCGGACTTTGCTAACACACTGGTTAGCGAATTCATCGAACAGAGTCAGGAGATGCGTTGGAAGTCCACTCAGCGCACTGCCGAATGGCTGACGAGCCATCTGGACGAGATGAAGGCTAAGCTGGAACAGTCGGAAGCGCAGCTTCAGGATTACGCCCGCACTTCGGGACTGACGATTACCTCGGAAAAGGATAATGTCGCGGAGATTCGGATCAAGGAGCTGCAGGAAGAGCTTTCTAGGGCTCAGGCCGACCGCGTCGCTAAGCAGGCGAAATTGGAGGAGGCAAAGAGCAAACCGGCCGATTCCCTTCCAGAAATGCTCGAAGACGTGACGCTGCGCGACTACCGAGTGAAGCTGACTGATTTGCAGCGGCAACTCGTCGAGCTCCGCGCAACGTTGACGCCAGCACACTATAAGGTACAGCGTGTAGAGGCGCAGATCGCTGAGTTGCAGTCGGCTTTCCAGAAGCAACGTGGCCTAATTTTGCGCCGCATAGCTAACGAATATGAAGCTGCACGCCGCCGGGAAACACTGCTGGCCAAGGCCCAAGCCGAGCAGGAAAAGATCGTGGCGGATCAATCGAGCAAGGCCATCCATTACAACACCCTGAAGCGCGAGGTGGATTCGAGCCGCCAACTCTACGAATCGATGCTACGGCGAGTCAAGCAAGCCAGCTTGGCCGCCGCCATGCGCGCCAGCAACGTTCTGGTAGTTGATTCCGCTAAGCCACCGCTATTCCCCTATAAACCTAATCTGCCTAAGAATTCGGTTTTGGGGTTATTTATTGGGGTGTTCCTGGGTCTTGGATTTGTACTTATGGAGGAAAGTTTTGACCGCAGGATACGGGCCCCCGGTGATGTTCAAATCTATTTGAATCTGCCGGAGTTGGGCGTCATCCCCCGCGCTGAACTACCTGCTACCCAGAAAACCTCTAAGGGTTTCTACGCTCGCCATGCGCTGTCACCTCCTTCTCAGCGTAACCAGCTATCTTCGCCCGATGATTGCCCTGAACTAGCCACCTGGCAGCACAAGCCATCTTTGTTGGCTGATTGCGTCCGTACTGCCTTGATTTCCATTCTTTTGCCTAGCCAAAACGGAGACCATCCTCATGTCGTAGTCCTTACGAGTCCTTGCCCGGGGGATGGGAAGACAACGGTGGCGAGCAACCTCAGTATCGCTATGGCCGAGATTCGCCAGAAGGTCCTGCTAATCGACGGTGATTTGCGCCGTCCGAGATTGCATAAGATTTTTGGCATATCGAATGACTGGGGTCTAAGTGACGTATTACGTGCAGGAACTGCTCTTGAAGCGATTCCCATCGCGAATCTAGTTTCCAAAACCAAAGTCTCTAGTCTTTATGTGATGGCTGGCGGGAGAGGTCCGGTAACCACGCCGGCCCTCCTTTATTCTGCCCGCATGAACGGTTTGTTGGACCGCCTACGGAGTGAGTTTGATATGGTCCTGATTGACGCGCCTCCCGTGATCCACTTGGCGGATGCGCGTGTGCTGGGCCGCCTCGCTGATGGCGTCATTCTGGTTATCCGTGCCGGGCTAACTACCCCCGAAAGCGCCATGATCACCTGCCAGCGTTTCGCCGAAGATGGAACGCGCGTGCTCGGGACCATCCTAAATGGCTGGGATCCGAAGGCGAAGGGGCGTTACGGTTATAGTTACGAATACCACGGGGCATACAGCGAGTAGTAATCCAAAAAAAGGCCGATTCGGTGTTTGCTGGGGAGCCAGCCGTAGCAACAAGAGTGGCAAGCATCCTTGACAAATTATGGTGATGCCGAAAGAGGTCGTTTATACAACGGACGACCAGGACCGATGGAATTCTGTCCTGCCCATCCAAGAAAGTGTGTTCGGCAGCGTCGAGTTTGCAGGAATCGTCCAAAAGCACTTGGGTTACCAAGCGGCACTCTATGTTCTGCAAGATCATACGGGCCTAATCGCGTATCCCTTTTTCTTTCGATCCATGCACTCACTGTCGGTCGGTCAGGAAGGGAACAGCCCCCTATCGGACACGGTCTCTCCAGAGTTTACCGGTCCGTTGGCGCGTGGCGCTGCGGTGCAGTCCCTTGCGATTGAATTCGCGAAGCGGTTCTCGACCTTCGCTTTGAACCGAAAGGTGGTCACTGAATTCATCCACCTGCATCCATGGAAGGCTTTCACCGATGCACTCCTCAAGGAATGCTTGCAGTTCAACCGCGAAATTGTCTACGTGGACTTGACTCGGTCGGAACAGCAGCTCTGGCGAGCTTCTTTCAGCCACGCTTGCCGCAAGAATATCAATCGATCACAGCGCGAAAACGTTCGAGTGTTTGAGGCCCAAACGATGGGTGATATCCGCGAGTTTCATCGCCTGTACGTCCAAACCATGAAGGGTCGCAACGCGCTCAAGCACTACTACTACCCGCTGGACTACTTCTCGACGATTTTCGAGCACTTACGAGGTAGCGCTCGTTTCGTCCTGGCAGGATACAAAAATCAGATGGTTGCGGGGACTTTGTACCTTCACGATCGGGACGACGTGTACTCGTATTTGGGCGGTGCGGACATGAACTTTCAGCACCTTCGCCCAACGAACGCAGTCATTTACGACACCATCCTTTGGGGCCAGCGTGAAGGCAAGAGACGCTTGATCCTGGGAGGAGGATATCTGCCAAACGACGGTGTTTTTCGATTCAAAGCCTCTTTCTCGCCAGAAACAGCTAGATTTTTTGTGTACAAGCGGGTCCATCTCCCAGAGAAATACGCCGCGTTGTGCCGATACTGGTCCAGTAGTTACGGACAAGATCTACAAGCTACTGCCTACTTTCCACCATACCGTTTTTTGCCAAATTCCAGTTTTCCTCAGGATCCGAGTCGTGCCGCATTTCGGGTTGGCAAGTAGGCCGGCCAGTCAATCAACCGTGTCAGTGAGGGGGCTGTCCGGGGAATTTTTCCAACTTCGTCTAGCGTTTTTCCCGCAATACCGACGATAAGCGCAGAAATGGACTTTACAAAGCAAAACCTTGAAACGATAGCTTCTCTGTGTCTGAATAATGTGAGCGTTGAGCAGCGTGCGGTCGCCGATAGGAAAGGTGGCGAACGCTTCCATAATTCCAACGGCGTCTGGTGGCACAGGGTGAAGCCCTTCTTTTACCGCCCCGCGTCGTTTCTGTTGCCACTGAAGCCATACGAATCCGCGCCCAGGCCTTGGCTCGCGCTAGGCGGATACTACCATGTGGTACCCGAGGGCGCGGCGCGAAATGGCTCAATCATAACCAACGAGATCACTGATCCCAGCGGATTCGAGCTCGAGATGCTGAAGAAGAATAAGAACGGAGCGCGGAAAGTGCGCGAGATCGAGAGGGGACTGTCCTTATTAAGTATCCGACGCGTATCGAATCTTGATGATTTGCTGGGCGACGGCTGCCGGGTTTTCCGAGCTTGGGAGCAAAGAACGGTGGACGTATTGTCTGACGTGTGGCACAAGAATGTTCATACCGCCAATTTTAAATCGTGGGCTGAGCGGGTGTTCTATCATCCGTACGACCTTCTGCTGGGTGCATATTTCGAAAACCGCCTGGTTGCATTTATTCGCATCAAATCAACCGATGGCGTAGCTAACGTAGTGAACAGCTGGGGCGATCATTCGATTTACAAGACTCTCCAGGTCTCGCCCATAACTCTCCTTAACTATGCATATATCAAGATCTGCGGTCATTCTCCAGGAGTCCGGAAGGCTGTCAACGGCATGCGCTCGCTCAAGGACTCATTGGAACGCTATAAGGCCGAGCTCGGTTATCGCCACACCTGCTATCCCGCTTTCATTTGCGTGCCTCGGCCGACTCGTTCCCTCGTTCGCTTGTTGATGCCGCTACAGTATCGCCGCCTCATGGGCCAATACGAGACAGCCTCATCTAACACGCGGGAATAACAGAGCTTTCAAACATGATCGTCCTCAGCTCAGTTCTGAACGGATGGAAGAAATTGTGCATTTCGCTGCGCGCTCGCACAGAAATTCCCAGGCGTTGCCCGCAACTGGCCGCATGATCGCCCCTTACCATTTTCCCTACGCACCGACTGACTTGTGGGCCGCTCTGTGCGGACTCCGCCGACCATTCCCCGAAGTCGGCACGGACTGGTTTCCAGTATTCAAAGGTCTGGACATGGAGGTCTTCCCTACGAATCGCGGAAGAGAGGGGCAATATGCGCTGCTTCGGGCCTTAAGTTTGCCGCCGCAAGCCCGCGTTGGCGTGCCTCTTTTGACCCACCCGGTAGTCTGGCAGACCGTTGCGGCAGCCGGGATGAAACCTGTGTTCCTGGATGCTGACCCAATCACGTTTGGCCTGAACCTCGAAGATTTGCAAAAAAAAAGAGATCGGCTGAATTGCCTCATTTTGGTGCACAGCTTTGGCTACCCCGCAGACTTCGATCTTATCGCAGAGATAATGCAAGGCAAACCGATATTGGAAGACTGTGCGCACACATTAGGGAGCACGTACCGGGGACGTCCGCTCGGTTCCCTCGGCGACGGTTCATTTTTCACGTTTCTTTTCTCGAAACCGCTGAGCGCCGGTGGAGGAGGCTGTGCAGCCACGAAGCATCGTACCGTCGCCCGCGCCGTCCGAAAGCAGCTTCGCGAAGGAGCGGAAGAATCCGTTCCGCAGGGGATCTACCATATTGCGGAAACACTCGCGTTGGCGCTCGCCTACAAAAAGGCTTTCTATTCAATTATGACCCGTTTGACACACATCCCCGTCTATAGGCGAGCCGCCAGAAAACGAATCAACTACGTGTCCCCATTGCTGCACATGCGCCGTAGCGATTGGGGTGTCGTTGCGTCCCGCGCTAGGACGTGGAACCCCGATTCTCATAAGAATTCAAACTTCTGGGCGGATGTCCGTAGCCACGTGCCCGACGGATGGCACATCCCAGCAGAACCTCAACACGGTGATTGGAACCATTGGCTGTTACCTGTTCGTCCTTACAGTGAGGAAGCCTCCGTCCGAAGTATTGCCCAATTGAGAAGCCGTGGAGTTAGCGCCGGCCTAATTTATGACGATTCACCTGAAGCGGCGTACCCTTACGGTTACTCCGGAGATTGCCCGCAAGCGGAACGCCTCGCGCGCTCCGTCTTCTTGCTGCCCGCGCACAGTCGTCTCACGGCTTCGGAGCGGCAACACATTTTGGCTTGTGTCCGGCTGCTCCGAGAACAAGACAAAACAAGCAGCCGCTATAGACGATCACCAGCGCGCGGCGAGGATATTGCCACGGCTGGTCTGTGAGTTCAGCTTCTAATTCCAGCGCGCTATGAACCAAATTTGTACTGGCCTTAAATCTTTTGAACCAGAGATCCTGAGCGGAGGAATAGGTGCAAGTTGAACCTCTGCCGCTTCGTCTCGGACGGGTTACGTCTCGGGTCACTCGAACTCTGGCGGACGCCCAAGATCTCCCTTCAAAGCTTGCCGCATTGCGCTGTATCGGTGGATGGGCACGGGGAAGGATGGGAAGGTTCGGTAAGATTCACGAGGTGACACTTAGGCTGCATGGACTGAATCTGACGGTTGACACTTCACGAGCCGAATTGATCCCCTATTGGGAAATCTGGTACGAGTGCACGTATGACCCTATCCCGGGATTCTGTCCGGTTGACGCTGAATGCGTAATTGATGTGGGAGCGAATATCGGAGCGTTCGCCCTTCACCAAGCCCTTAAGAAAAGGGCCAAGCGCGTGATCGCTTTTGAACCGTCACCCACGGTTTTCCGCAGGCTGGCAGCGAACCTAGAATTGAACGGCCTGCAGAACGTTCACGTGCATAATGTCGCGGTAGGTGACCGGTGCGGTAGTCTGCCCTTCCTTGAACTTCCCATGTCTGTGAATTCTCGAATAGGTGATAACGGACAACGAGCCGCTCTTCGCGTTGCATGCGTAACTCTCGACTCAGTTCTTAAGCCCTTGAACATCCGGAAAGTTAGCCTGATCAAGATCGACACCGAGGGATATGAAAAGCAGGTGCTCGAAGGGGCAAGCGAGACACTTCAATGTTCGGAGCGCTTGATTATTGAGCTTCACAGGGAATCGGACAAAGCCGAATTAGAAGAGTTGCTGTTCGCTCAAAGCTTTCGTTTCATTACTAGAAAGGCCGATGTTCTCTTCTACTCTCGCTGACCTGCCAAGTGTAGAGAACGACTATTGGCACTAGAACCCCAGAGCCCTACTCGCACTTTAATTGTGTGGAATATCGAACTTCCCCTCATGCCATCAGAAAAAGACTTCGGCGCATAGAATAGATATGACAGACGTTCAACTTAACCTGATTTCGAGTACAGACGAGCCGTGTGCCTACCATGACGAAGTACAATCGCTCGGGGCTCGGACCATACCTTGTCTCTCGCCTTCCGACCCTGGGCGTCAGCCGCATCTAGCATTCATCGTCACGGCGGCAATAAGCACGTGCTTCTTTCGCGGGCAGATCCAGTGGCTGCGCGAAGCGGGCTTCCGCGTGAGTTTCATTTCCAACCCATGGCCGCATACGCAATGGGTCGACGTGGAGGGGGCGGAAGTCATCTCCCTCCCCATGGAGCGCGAGATCGCTCCCTTTCGGGACTTGATATCGCTGTGGAGGCTGTGGCGCATATTACGGCGGATACGACCGGATATCATTAACGTGGGAACACCCAAGGCGGGACTCCTGGGTGGCATTGCCGCGCGGCTGGCATTCATCCCGAGGCGCGTCTATACGTTGCATGGGCTGCGCTTCGAGACGGCCAGCGGCTGGAAGCGTGGCCTCCTGAAGCTTATGGAGTGTATCTCCTGCCATAACGCGCAATACGTGCGTTGCGTCAGCCCAAGTCTTCGTCAAAGAGCTATTCAGCTTGGAGTATTGAATCGTGAGAAGGCCTATGTCATAGGCGCGGGAAGCGCAAACGGAATCGACTGTGAGCATTACAAAATCACGCCGGAGAGAATCTTGCGGGCCCAGGAACTTCGGCAATCGCTAGGCATTCCAGCGTCGGCTCCGGTAATTGGTTTTGTTGGACGCTTCACCCGCGATAAAGGATTCACAGAGCTCTACCGGGCCTACATCAGTCTCAGGCAATCGTTCCCTGAATTGCATCTGTTACTGGTAGGCGACTTCGAAGATGGCGATCCTGTTGGCGCCGGCATCCGTGAGCGGCTTCAGTCGGATGGGAATGTGCATTTCACCGGCCTACTGGCCGACGTCGCTCCTTACTACCACATCATGTGCGTATTAGCTTTTCCGACCTACCGTGAAGGGTTAGGCCAAGTATCTCTGGAGGCGCAAGCATCAGGGGTACCGGTGGTGACGACCACTGCAACCGGCGCCAGAGACTCCGTCCTCAACGGCATTACTGGAAAACTGGTTCCTCCGCACGATCACGCGGCACTCGCGGCTGCTCTACATGAGCTTCTTGCCGATCCGGAAAAACGGCAGCGCATGGGGAACGCTGGGGCCAGCTGGGTCAAACAGCAATTCCGGCGCGAGCTCATCTGGGACGCGGTCCTACAAGACTATTGCAAAATCTTGCGCGAAGGACACGCACGTTCGTTGAGCCTGCCCAGAGCGATTAAGTCAGTTTTCGGCCGCCGTACAGCGGCGTGTCACGCCGCAGGGAACGGTTACCTGCGAGAATCCGACCAGCCAACTCGATTCAAACCTGGCAGTTAGTGGTCGCGGGCCGGGCAGCTACGTGGAAACCGAGCCGTTTCTCCCATTAACCATGTGATGACGTCGCGGGGCGAAACCATCGGACAAGTTACATGATCGGTACTCTTGCAAGTCTGAGCCTCGAAAAGCAGCGAAAACTCATTCCTGCAGGCTCTCTCCGCGCCCGCTTTGCTTTAGGGGCTTTTTGGTCCGTCCTTGGAGCTGTAATTTCTCGCGGGTTTTTGCTGGCCGGCTCGATCGTGTGCGCGCGATTTTTGAGCAAGGCAGGATTTGGTGCTCTCGGGATGATCCAAAGCTCGGTCGGAATGTTTGGAGTTCTGGCCGGACTTGGCCTGGGATTTACGGCAACCAAATACATCGGTCAGTATCGCCATACGGACCGTGCAAAGGCAGGACGCATTCTTGCTCTTTCGACGACAGCGGCATTGGTTTCGGGCTTTTTCATGGCCGTAGCGCTTATCCTGTTTTCGGGTTACCTGAGCAAAACGGTCTTGGGCGCGCCCGAACTCGCAAAACCGCTGGCTGTTGCAGCCGGGCTGGTCTTTTTCGGCGCGCTGAATGGAGCTCAGACGGGAGCGCTTGCGGGACTCGAAGCTTTCAAGACGATGGCACGTATAAATATTTGGGCGGGCGTTCTCTCGTTTCCTCTCATCGTGGTTGGCGTTTGGCGCGGCGGATTGACGGGTGCGGTTTGGGGCCTAATCGCGGCGCTTGCCGTCAACTCGTTCCTGAATAACCGCGCTCTGCGGAGTGAATGCTCAAGGATGGAGCTTTCCTATGTATTTGCGAGTTGGCATCAGGAACTACCGATATTGCATCAATTCAGCTTACCCGCGCTCCTGGCCTCAATCATCGTTGGGGTGGCTATGTGGACGTGTAACGCCTTACTGGTTCGCCAGCCGGATGGATATCCTCAACTCGGACTATATACGGCGGCAGATAAATGGCGTCTTCTGATTCTATTTGTGCCGACTTCTGTGTGCAGTGTGGCCCTACCGGTTCTCTCAAATATGTACGGGGTAGGCGATAGCTCTGGGTTTCGAAAGGTTTTTCGCGTCAATGTGCTGCTGAATAGTGGAATTGCTTTCGTTGCCGCTCTGGTCATCGCCGCGTTCGCTATGCCAATTATGTCGATGTACGGAGCGCCTTTTCGAGCAGGCTGGCCAATCTTGATTATCGTGTCGTTCACGGCAGTTCCGGAAGCTCTCAATACGATTCTCGGCCAGCCCTTAGTGGCCGGACATTACATGTGGTGGCGATTTGCGTTTGACGTGCTGCTCGTTGGTGTTCTGCTCGGCTCGGGATGGCTGCTCATTCCGAAATGGAATGCCCTGGGATTGGCCCTGGCCTATGGGTTCTCTCTCTCGGCGGCGGCGTTCGGATTGTACGTCTTTGGACGAACCAAACTTTGGGTCAATCAAAACCACAGCGCGCAAATGGTGGTGCCTAACGACCATGCTTGCGAAGTCTAGTATGTGGGCTTGGGTGGTCAGCTACGTTGTCGTTATCGTTTTCTTGGTCGGCCAAACCGACCAGGAATATCCCGCCGTCGTTCTGAGCGCGTTTGCTTTTGCGTTCGTTCAATGGCGGCTGCCTGCCTGCCGACCTATTTCCCACGACTGGCTGTGCCCATGGAACTGGGCACTGGCGGTATTTTTTCTGCAGCTTGTTGTCATGCCCGTGTTGATCACCCTGGCTGGCCCCGCCCTGGTTGTACTCCCATATCTCCCGAGCCCTTTTGCAATCAACATGGCCATCCTAATCAATACGATTGCGTTCCTTTCGTTTTCCTGTACCTACAGCCACCTTGCAGGCCGGAGGAAGGACAGAACGGATCGAGCGCTCGAACGGGCAACAACACAACGCTCGGTTCAGCTTTTGCCGCCTCTGTGGTCAATTTGGATTTGCCTTAGTCTGGGAATAATCGGAACTCTTCTGGCATTTGGATCGCTGTCTCGTTTTCTTGGATATTTCACGAATCCCGCGGACTACCGTGACATGCCGGAACCTACCTGGTCCGGCTTTTTCGGCCAAGTGTTGCGACCATTTCTTGGATTCGCATTTGCGATGCTCTGGTGCAGGCGAATGGATCGCATCGACCGTGCGCGAAGCCGGCTGGGTTTTGCCGTGTTCACGGCCCTCATGTTGGCAGCCGTCACATTGAGCTACGCGACATTTAGCTACAACCGAGCTAGTTTCACAGTGCCACTTCTAGCTATGGCTGCCGTGAGCTTGGCGAAACGCGAGAGACTTTCGTTAGCAGTCATGGCTCTTGGTGTCGTTCTCGTTTTGATTATCGCCCCGGCTTTAGGCGCATACCGGAGTGGAGACTTCACGGGACAAGAATTACTTGCAGACCGCGGCACTCGAGATCTCCTCTTGCAGAAGATGGATTTGATGGAATCAATTCAGGCATACGGCGTAGCGCCACAATTTATGGGGTTTTTGCTGGAAAATAATGGCTGGACTGCGGCCCCGCATTGGGGAGAGGTGACAGTCTCTTCTCTCCTTTCACCGCTTCCCATTTTGGGGAAGTCTTTTCGAAAGAGTAACGGAACAACCATCTATAACACGATGATTTATGGCACGCCGGAAATCGCGGACCAGATCGTGCCATTCCAGGGAGAATTATTTCTCGATTTTAACTTCGTGGGCGTGATCATGGGCTACTGCGTTCTGGGCTGGATCGCCTACAAGCTCCAGAGAGCCTTCGAAAGATCTGGGTCATGTTTGGATTTCTTCATCTGGCAGTACGCAGCGATCTGGACATTTTTTCTGATTTTCGGCAGCGTCTCAGTCGTGAGCCAAGTCTACTTTTATTTCGGCTGGCCCATCTATGTTCACTTTCTCTATCGGCGGTTGACGTCTCGTTCAGCTCGTGAGTTGACGCACATTTCCGATGAAGGTGCGCTGGTTCGATCGAGAGTTTGGACACCAGCGACTCTTTCCCACAGATGAGAATTGCTCTGATCGGGTATCTTTGTGAACGCCGCGCTTTAGGCTCGGATTGGCGGCTATCCGCCTTCCGTCGATTCCGTTGTTGGGGATCTGTCAACGTTGCTCTACTCGTGCGCGATACTCTTCTTCCCCTTAAACATGACTGGTCAGCGAAGGCCGACGAATACTGCGCTCTTTTGGCGGAGCGCAGCCTCGCCGGATTCCAGCGGCCTACGGTGGAGAGCCCATGATCCGGCAGACGATCATCGTCGTCGGAGCGGGCGGCCAGGCGCGTGAGGTCCGCTGGATCCTGGATGAGATCAATGCCCGCGAGAGTCGGTTTGAATTCTTGGGGTACGTCGTGAGCGATCTCTCGCGGTGTGCCGCCGAGGAGCGCCTCCTAGGCGATCTGGGTTGGCTCTACGACCACCGCCGCGAGGTGGATGCGCTCGCGCTGGGGATCGGCTCGCCCCGCGCACGGCTTGAGGTCACGGCGACGTTGGACCCAGAGTTCGGGCCAGAGCGCTGGCCGGCCCTCGTGCACCCCGGCGTGCTCATCGACCGATCAAGCTGCGAGTTGGCCCACGGGACGCTCGTGTGTGCGGGCGTGATCGGTACTGTCAACATCCGCATTGGTGCGCACGCGATGGTCAACACCGCCTGCACCCTCGGACACGAGGCGAACATCGGCCGCGGGTGCGTGGTGAACCCCGGCGCGAACATCTCCGGGGGGGTGGTGTTGGAAGACGGCGTCATGGTCGGGACCGGCGCGCAGATTCTGCAGTACCTGCGCGTGGGCGCCGGAGCGACAGTCGGCGCCGGCGCGGTAGTGACGCGCTCGGTCAATGCGCAGCAGACCGTCGTCGGGGTGCCTGCCCGTCCGCTCGGGAATGCAGGTGGATTCGTTGAGAGAGAAAGCGCGAACGCCTGGACATATGACTTGTATACACAGTTCGAGTGACGCGACCACAAATGCAGCGCCGACTCTGGCCTCATCCGTGGAGGTATCGTGGAGATTTCCGGGCGTGCTGCGATGAGGATCTGCGTCGTCGGCGGAGTCGCGGACAGAGGCGGCGCCCCATCCCCGCGCCGCCGCCTTACGCCCGAGACGATCCTGGTCGACGGATTGCGCGCCGCCGGGGTCGAAGTGTTCACCGCGAGCCACTCCTCCTTCGCGCCGCGCGACGAATACGACATCGTGCACGTTCACCATGTTGGCCGTGGTGCCTTCCGCATGGCCTCTGCCGAGAATCGCTCGATGTTTGTCTTCACCGGGCACAACGGCCAGATGCTCTGTGGCTACGAGCGGAATCCGATCCGGCGCGCGGCGTTCCGCTGGCTAGTGGGGCGATGCGACGCCGCGGTGGCGCTTTCTTCCGCGGAGGCTGCGTTCCTGCGCCGCATCGCGCCAGCCGGAAAGCCCATCGCGGTAATACCGAACGGTGTCGCCACACACTTGTACTCGACTCCGGAGGACGCCCGCGTACCAGCCGAACCGCCGCAGATACTCTACGTCGGCCAGTTGATCGCGTTGAAAGGCGTCGACGTCCTCCTGTACGCGATGCAGCGGTTGCTACAGCAGCGCAAGGCCACTCTCGTGCTTGCGTATCACGGCGGCGAGCTCGAGGCGTGCTACCGTCAGCTCGCGGAGAGACTGGGGATCAGCGAACATGTCCGGTTCGCCGGATTCGTCTGTCCGCAGGAACTCGGACCAACCTATCGCGCAGCTTCGGTGCTTGTGCTGCCGAGCTACGCCGAGTCGCTGCCTAGTGTGATCACCGAGGCGATGCTCTGCGGACTGCGCGTAGTCGCAACCAACGTCGGTGGTATCCCATATCAGCTCGGCCCATTCGGAGCACTCGTTCCCCCAGGAAATGCGGATGCGCTCGCGAGCGCGCTTGTCGAAGCGCTCGAACACCCGCTTACGCCACATCGACGAGCGGAGATGGCGGAGTACGCAAGAGGTGCCTTCAGCATGCGAAACATGATCGAGAGTCATCTCGCGCTCTACGAGCAGACGCTCCGGCTGAAGAAGGCTGGAAGCGCAGCGCGACGCGTAGCGAGCGCTGCAATCCGCGTCGGCGTCGCGGCTTACTGGTCCACGGTCCGTCGGGCTCGCCCGTCAGCGCCGCTGTTGTCAGCCAGCGCTCCACAGAAGGAGGCACCATGAGGATCATCCATATCGGTCCCGCGAGCGACGGGACGGTGCTGCACCGGTTTGGTGGTGCGGTCGAGCGACGCATGATGGAACTGGCGCGGTGCCAGACCGCGCGCGGTCGCTCGGTGGTAGTCTACTCGACGGGCTCTGCGGTCGAGACCCGCGATGTCGACGGCGTCGAGGTACGCCTTTTGCGTTGTGCGGCTCCATATCCCATCCGGCACGTCGAGTTCCTGTTCCGCGCACTGCAAGATTTGCGAACTCGCAAGGAAAGGCCGGACGCACTACACTTCCATGGACAACCTGAGGGGGCAGTGCTGAGCCGCGGCCTCACAGGCGTCAGAGTCCTGTCTTACGACAATTTCTATTTCAGGCAAGGCCGAGAAACGCCGCTCGGGACGCTGTATCGCCGATGGCTCCGGCGCTTCGACTGGCTGCTACCCTGCTCCCGTTACTGCCTCGATGAGTCGGTAGCATATTGGCAACTACCTCTTGATCGCATTCGTCTTGTCTACAACGGCGTCAACTTAGAACAATTCAAGCCAGACCCCGCAGGCGGGGCTTCCGAGCGCGAAGCGCGTGGCATCGGCTTGCCTGTAGTGCTGTACGTCGGGCGCGTATGTGTTCAGAAGGGAACACACGTCCTCCTCAACGCGTTCCGACGTATCTCGCGCCGCCGAAACGACGTGCAGCTCGTCGTCGCCGGTCCCATCGAGCAGTTCGCGAGCCGGACCTCTCCAGCCGCGTGGCAGGCGCGCATCGCGGAGGTCGGCGGGCGCTACCTCGGCGCGGTGGATGAAGATCGACTGGCACTCGTCTACAACATGGCGGACATATACGTCCTGCCCACCGTGAGGTTCGAGATGTTCGGGATGGCGGCCGTGGAAGCGCAGGCGTGCGGTGTGCCGGTGATCGCTAGCGACCATGGAGGGTTGCGCGAAACTGTCCCCTTCTCGTCTGGCGGACGCTTTCCTGTGGGAGATGACGCCGCGCTTGCGGACAGGATAGAGCAGCTCCTCGACGATAACGCTCTAAGGCGCTCCTGCGCAGCGAACGCGGCGCTTTACGCGAAACAATTCGCCTGGCCGGTCATCTGCGACACACTCGACACCATCTACGATGGCAGCGCAGCCCGCGAACCCCGTGCGTCAAGCGAGCGAAGCTGCGAGGACCGTGGCGTGATCTTTTCGGTGAACCGGTGACGACAGGCGGATCTGGTGGGGGCTTGGGTATGATGCGCTGCTCGCGGTGCTCTCGCTAGCAGCCGGGTGGCACCTGATCCCCGCGTTTGCGGCCGACACTCAGGCGCTGCCGTCGGATACACACCGACCAGCATCGGCCTGGCGCTTACCTCCGATGCTTGTCGGGCGCGCCAGTCAAGCAATCCCCCAACATGATTGGGCGAACTCAGAAAATGGGCAATGCACGCATCACCATTGGGCTCCCCTTCCACAACGCAGAGCGCACACTGGGCGATGCCGTGCGGTCAATCTTTGCGCAGACGTTCGCCGACTGGCGCTTACTGCTCGTCGACGACGGTTCCAAAGACCGTTCGCTTGAGATCGCCAGTGGGATCCGCGAGCCTCGCGTCTCCGTGTTGAGCGACGGCGCGAACCGCGGCTTGGCGCAACGCCTGAACCAGATCGCTGGGCTAGCTGAGACTGAATTCGTGGCCCGGATGGATGCCGACGACCTCATGCATCCCGACCGGCTGCGGCGGCAGATATCGTACTTCGAGGAGTTTCCGAACACGGACGTCGTGGGAACGGCGACATACACCATTGACGCGCATTCCTTTCCTCTCGGCCGCCGCGGCGACCAGCCCGTCGATGCGCGAATCAGTTCCGTGCTCGAGCGCGCTATGTTGATCCATCCGACCGTGATGACGCGCAGTGCGTGGTTGCGGAAAAACCCCTACTCGGTCGAGTATCCCAGGGCCGAGGACTATGAACTGTGGTGTCGCGTCTGCCGTGATGCGCGAATTGCCAACATCGCCACGCCGCTCCTGTTCTATCGGGAAGGAGTTCCCGTGAACCTCCGCGCCTACCTGCAGACCTGCCAATCCTCCCGCCGCATCGTTCGCTGCTACGGACCCGCGAACATCGGCCGCACCGCGACGGCCGCGCTGGTCGTTAAGACCGCGCTGAAGGAGTGCGTTTACCATCTTGCGCGTTCCCAGCGCCTGCAGTTCGCTTTGCTCCGCCGCCGTAGCGCGCCCCTTACCGTAGAGGAACGCGCCTCAGCTTCGCGGATCATCGCCTCCATCCTCGCGACTCCCGTTCCGGGATTGCCCGATCCGAAGGGAGAACATCGCTCGTGAGGCAGCTCATGCACCGATTGAGGACTGCTGCACAGAACCGCCGCTTCATCAACGGGGCTGCTCTGCTGGCGGTGGCTGCAGTGATCATCTCGTTTCAGTTGCGTGCGGGCTCTGCAGATCAGACACTGAGAATCAATCCAACCAGGGACGTTTCATACTATCCTCGTGGGAATATCGTATTGGCAGCGGCAACTTTTTCCGGCTCCACGTCAGCTCCGGCACCAACGCCGTGGTTTACGATGATGAATGAGATTTACGGTGATGCTGGGGCTACCGCTCAGCAACGGATGAGTCAAGGCCTTTTAAACGGTGTCACCTTCCATCCGATTCTCACCAGCAGCGAGTCGCAATTTCTGACCGGCAATATCCCCGCTCCAGCCTTCGCTTATTTCGCCATACCCGCAGAGGCGAACGTCTCCTCGTGCTATCCCTCG
>Ga0137388_10000671_pt1 | contig 19657 bp, 20 predicted proteins | sample 15con2h14AmetaG_FD_104644 | JGI IMG/M metagenome (GOLD analysis project Ga0137388, IMG submission 104644) | Vadose zone soil microbial communities from Angelo Coast Range Reserve, California, USA - 15con2h1.4A metaG | ecosystem: Environmental > Terrestrial > Soil > Vadose zone > Saprolite...
ACATTGCATGTCTCGCGCGGGCATCGCGAGCTATTTGCGGGCAAGATCGCGTATCTGGTTCAAGTAATCCACGTAGATTGGGATGGGAATATCGGGAGAGTCGCCGTCGTTCAGGAAGTGGGAAAGGCGAATCTCGATTGGGATTGATCTGATCACTTCGCGGAAGCGCGGCATCTGCAGGTATTTCACTTCCCAGACCTCCAGCATCAGAGAGCGGAAGTCTTGGCTGACGAAACCCATTCGGCGCTCACCCAAGTAAACGCCATCAAAGTGATGTTCGGCTAATGTCTTTCGGATGGGATCGTCTGGCGGAGAGAGAGTGTAGACCAGGTGCAACAGATCGGCGAGGTCGCCCCACAGAATCTTTTCTTCAAACGCAGTGAAGTGGAAGGGAGTGTCACCGCGCTGCTGAGTCACGCGGGCGCGATCGCTCGGGCGCAGGCTGTGTGCGGCCAGTTGGTTGCGAAACCATTGCAGCCGTTCCGGGGCCAGGTTGTGGCGCAAGAATTCCACCGCGTAAGCATTGGGAAAATACAGCTTGGGGTCGTCATCCAGGCGCGCGAGCCAGGGGTGCCAGTCTTGGTGGTCCAGAACGCCGAGCAAATCCGTCAGTTCGGCGATTGTCACATCGGGGTGATACTTTACCGCTTGCCAAAAATGTTCAGTGGAATCATAAGTTGCGCCGTAGAGTTGGATTCCTTCTTCAATCGGGTACCAGTTGGACAGCACCCGCGCCGGAATTGACGGTGAAGCGCTCCAGCAGTTCAGCGAGTGTTTCCATTTCTCCTGCACGGCCAGAAACGCCTCGGCGTAGCCGCGGGGCACGGGCTCTTTCACCTGCGCCAGGGCCTCGCGGAGTTCCTCGCTGGTGTGGGTCATCAGCGTTTCCAGGGGACGTTCGTCGGTCATCGAGACAACCCGGCTCTCAACGCCACGGCGCAACGATTCGCGTGCCAGTTCCCTCCGAGCCCCGTCGTCGAGGCTGCCCGTGGTCTGCCGGCGCTGAGTCTGGGACCCAATGTAGGCGAACAACTCGGACAGCGATTTGAATTCGATGAAGCCGTGAAGGGCAAAAGTGACGGGATGGCCGTCTTTCACAATTGTCGTGGAAGGTGTGACCAAAGCCTGGAGTGAAATTTGTTGTGCCTGCAGGGGTGGGCTCAGGATCGCTGCAATGAGGGCAATTTCAACAACCACAGACAAAACGCGCCGCTTTCCGGGAAGATCCTTCATGTCACCTCTCGAACATTCGTCACTAACTGTGCCCGCGGGTTTAAACAGCAAATCGCAGCGGCTAACGCCGGACCCGTTTGCAGCGAATCGCGGCACGAGTAAACTCGTGCCCTTCCCGGTGTTGCTCGAAGCAAGAGCCTTTCCGCACCTGGCTAAGCGCTTATCTCCACCTCACTTCGGGCTGACAGTCTCAGATAGAGCATGTAGAACACGATTCCCAGATTGACGAGCAAAACAGCCAGATGAATCGGGGTCGGCCGCCGTACCAGTTCGTAGGCCTCGAACGGCACGTACAGCGCTCCCGAAATGAGTGCGAACCACTCTGCCCAGGCGAGTTCTCGCCATAACCCGTAGGCCTCGACGAAGCGGACGATGGAGTAGGCCGTGGCCCCGGCCGCTACCGCCCACAATCTCGCGTCGGTGACATTGTCGGCCAGGTTCAGGAAGACTTGCGCGTAGTGGTGATGGTCGGGATCTACGTGCAGAAACCTGAGCAAGGCTTCGGCGACATCCCAGGCATCCTTATGCACCAGCGAAACCGCCCCAAAGCCCAACAGAAGTACGACCAGACCCTTGGCCATTTCCAGCGATGCCACGGCGCGAATCGCAGCCAAGCGGCGACGCTGCGCTGCTGCTTTGAGTTGCTCCACGATCGATGTGGCTAAGTTTTCCATGCGAAGACCGCTACGATCTTCCGGGTTGCAACAGAAGCTGCTCCGCCGGCGAAAACACTCGGCCGCGAATGAGCATGGTGCTGGCCAGCGAAGTCAATCCCGAAGCAGCAAAAATCATAGCCAATACCACAAACTGGTAGATGGCGGCATACACCGGTCGAGCGCCGGAGAGCAACATGCCCGCCATCAGGCCGGGAATCCATACGATGCCGAGAGAGCGAAGGGAATCTATCGCCGGAATCAAGCTGGCTTCAAAAGAAGCCTGCACGTAGGGTGAGACGCTGTTTCGAGCTTCGGCCCCCAGCGCCAGCGCGGTTTCGATTTCCCCCACGTGAGCCAGGACGTCGGAGCGGAAACGGTTCAACGCCAGGCCATTGGTGTTCATGGCGTTCGCAATCAACATGCTCCCCACCGGAACCAGCGACGTGATCGCAGTATCAATTACGCCCAAGAAGGTCATCAGGGCAATCAAGGAACCGGCTCCAAAGGCGATGGACCAGGCGGAGACGCGAAACGCATCGGGTATGCCTTTGGCGCGCCGCGCAGAGGTTGCACCTGCAGCCATGATCATCCCGGCCAGCAGGAACGCGCTTGTCCAACGGGGAGCACGCAGCAAGACAACCAAAATTGAGCCCACCGCGATGATCTGTACTAGTCCCCGCGCCATCGCAATCAAGGTTTCAGCTTCCAGATGAATTTGCCTCCGGTGAGCCAGCAAGACAACTGTCAAAGCCGCCAACGCGGATACGGTGGCCTGGGCAAGGCCCAATTGTAGTTGGGTGTGGAAGAACAGTCTAAGCATGCAGCACCTCGCCTATTAAACCAGCACGCACAATACGTCCAGCCTCGAGCAGCAGCGCCTTTTCCGCCAGCCGGGACGCCTGGGCCAGATCGTGCGTAACCATCACGCAAGTGAGTCCGTGATCATGGACAACTTTCTGAATGGAAGATTCGACCTCGAGTTTGGCAGCTTCGTCCAAAGCGGATGTGGGTTCGTCGAGCAGAAGGACAAGCGGCGAATTGGCCAGGGTCCGCGCCACTGAAACGCGCTGGGCTTCTCCTCCGGAGAGGTTAGCCACGTTGCGCCCGCCGTAGTCTTTCAGCCCGACCTGGCTGAGCAACTCTTCGATAGCTTCTCCCCCTAGTGTCTCGCCCCTCTGGGCGGGCCCGAATTGTAGATTCTCCGCCACCGTGCCTGGAAACAGATACGGCCGCTGCGTGACCATACCAAGTTTGCGGCGCAGCTCTCGCGGCTCGAGGTTGCGAAAATCTGTCCCTTCGACAAATACTGTTCCGGAGGTGGGCTCGTCGAGACGGTTGAGCAGTCGCAACAAAGAGCTCTTGCCCGAGCCGCTGGGCCCGACGATGGTCAATACTTCCCCTCTTTTCAGTTCGAAGTTTGCGTCCTGAATCAGGATTTTGTCATGGACGGTTCGGCCCAGATGCTCCGCTCGCAGGATGAGAGGATCGGAGTTTGGAGGAATGCTCAATGTGTTCGCCAGATGCCTCTAGCAGCGCCGCCGTCCCGCCCGCCACGCTGTAGGGGCACGATGCCCTCACGACGGCCGGCGAGACGCCTGCGCTACGTTGCTTCGCGGCGTACGATGGCGCGAAGTTCGTCGGCGATTTCTCGCGCGGTGTTTCGGGCGGCTTCCTCTTCCGTGACGCCGAAAGAGATGGCTCCAACGCGGGCGTGGCCTCCGCCGCCGTAGCGCTCGCAAACCTTGGCCAGATTGACCGTGGGCTCCGAGGGCGCCCAGGGATTTGATCCTACGGATACTTTCACGCGAAAGCTGCTTTTGCTCAAGCCCACGCTATAAATCGATTCCGGATGCAGGTAGTAGGGCACGAACTTGTTATAACCCTCAAGATCGTGATCGGTGATATCGAAGAACAGGGTGCCATCCTTGGATTCGGTGCGCTCACGCAACACCGCGATCGAGCGCTGGTGACGTTCGAGCAAAGGCGGCAACAGGGGCGCGACGAAGGGCTCTTCCAGAATCTCTCCCAGAGGCTTGGTGACCAGCAACGGAATGAGCCGCGGCACAAAGCTGTAGTCCTGAGCGGACTCAATCACCATGGTCAGCTTCATGGCGGGCGCTTTCATTTCCACCGCGGTCTTCGCGTCGGGATACATGGCGCCGTCGACGATGTCGGTCCAGTGCACCAGATCGGCCACGGGAGCGGGATCGAAACCGAAACGCTGCTCGGCGATGGTGGCGATGAAGCCGGTGCAGGACTTGAAATCAGGATCGTAAAACTTGCGATTCCCCTGGTCCTGCTCGAAGTGAGCCGCGTCCGCCGGCGAGAGGAACGCGCTTTGGTGATGATCGAACCACCAGGTGATTTTGGGCGAGCTGGAATACTTGAAGTCCACGATGGCGTTTTCCTCGCCATCAAACTGCTTCTCGTCAAACAAAGCGCCCGCGCGGTGCAGTAGGCCGGAGAAGACGAAGGTGACATCGTTGCGGATGCGCTCCCGGTAAAAACGCGAAAACAGGGCCGCCGAGCAAGCCCCGTCAAAGCATTTGTCGTGATAGAAGACCCGAACTCTCAATCGCTTTCCTTAGACAATCCTTGTTCTATGTTCTATAGATCGGCTTCCCGCGCCTGGATCGCCGAAGCGCAGTTGCGAACCAAGAGGTAACAGGAATGACATCCTGGAGAAATCCTGTCAAGGGAGGAAGGTAAACCCGCCTCCCCGCGTATGACGCGGTGGAGGCCGGTAATTCGCGAAGGGCCGGCAAAAAGTAATGCCGCCGGGCGCCTAGACTAGACGGCGTTCGCCTGCTTCTCGGCCAGATCACCAATCACGGGCAGCTTGAACATCAGCCCCTGATTGGCCTTGATCAGAAGGATGATCCAGATGATGAACGATCCCAGCCAAATGATCATGTGCAGCGGGAACGTGACAAATATCAACCCTGGAACAAAACCAATGATGGTGAGGCCGATCCAGATGGCAATCATGGCCACGCAAAAGAAAATCATCTGAAACGCGTGAAAACGCACAAACCGGCTCTTGTTATACGGCTCCATCACCAGGAAAATGATCGCCGGAACGATCGTGATGTAACACAGCATGCCCACAACATTGTCGGTCATTCCCCCAGTCGTGCCCTGGACAGCGGCAGCCGGCGGTGCTGCGGTGCGACTGCTGCAGGCTGGACACATGGTCGTGCCGTCCGCTATCTGCGTTCCACATCCGCTACAAAAAGCCATTGATCTCCCCCATACCTCTGGTTTGCCCCAAATGAAGACAGGACCGTGGGCCATCCGGTCAAACCCGAACGGCGAAAGTTACCAGAATCAGGGTTCCAAGGCAAACAGAATCGCACGGCAGATTCCAAACAGGTATCTGCCCGGGGCGGGGCGGGTTTTGGACCTGGCGTGACCCAGGATAAGGGAAGAAGGCGCGGCTCAGACTTCGTCGGGCAGAGCCTTCAATTTCAATATGATCCGGAGGTTTGAGTTGACGGGCGATCACCTAGGGCAGCGGGTCGCTGGTCTCCGGCGGCACGGCGCCGCGGCAGCGCCATAGCCGGGCGGCAGTGAGGGCAAAGCCTTTCCGCAGCCCATATTTTTGCACGGCCTCGATCGAGTAGCGGGAGCAGGTGGGACGATAGCGGCATTGCTCGAAGCCCGCCACCACGGGCCGTCCCACATGCTGGTAGCCACGCACCAGGGCAATGTAGGCTCGGGCAGACAACTGATGATCCGGGGACCGAAAGCTATCCGCGCAGGTTACCGCTACTAGCAGACCGAGCAGTGCGAGATAAGTTCCTGGATGCTTCAGGCGTTTCCGCAGTGGGGGCATTTTGCACTCACTTGTAGCCGCTTGTTTCCGCAATGCGTGCAGGGCACCAAGTTGCCTTGCGGCCGGACCAACAGGTAGATGATCAGGCCGATTATGCCTGTAAGCATCACCAGAACCATCCACAGGATAGAATTATCCATGCCACGGCTCTTGGCGTCACGCGCCACCCAGATCAGCAATGCAATGTTCAGGGCGAGTATCGCTACCATGACCACGCCAAAAAATCCCAGACAACCGCAGGCGGCAAGGGGACTGGCGTCGTCGCCGCGTTGCCACAGCAAGAAGCTTGCGAAGGGGAAGGCTGCGAGAGCTATTGTCGCTACCGGCGCCAAGTTGGAAGGCATCGATTCGGTCTCCTGCGAGAAAGTGGCTGATGTGAATCGCCTGTGGCCCAAACGACTAAAGGGAAAATGCGGCCTGGTGGGGAATGGCCGAATCCGGCGGACAGTATCAAAAAAGACCCACCCAACGCAACCCGGCGATATTGACTGTCGATATTGAGGATGCGCGCTTGATGAAAATGCGGTGATTTGTCTTCCCTCGCCGCCACACCATAGAATCGAAATCTGCCCATGGCGATCACCACGACTCCAGTTTCCGCTCCTCGCCGCGGGCGCCGTATCGGGCGGGTATTGGCTTCCTTGCTGATTGTCACCTTGTTCGCCGCGCTGGGCGGGTTAGCGTGGCTCTACTCGATGGCGCGCTCTGTCCTTCCTCAACTGGATGGTACGGCGAAGATTTCCGGCCTCTCTGCCCGGGTGACCGTGAGCCGGGACGGACACGGCGTGCCCACCATTGATGCGGCGAGCTTTGAGGATCTCTTCTTTGCGCAGGGCTACGTAACCGCGCAGGACCGCCTGTGGCAGATGGACGTCATGCGGCGATTCGCCGCTGGCGAAATTTCTGAAATTCTCGGAGCCGATTTTCTTAAGCATGATCGTGAGCAAAGAATTCTGGAGCTCAGAGTTGCCGCACAGAAGGCGCTTGAGGTTTCGTCGGCACAGAATCGGGCTCATTTCGAGGCCTACGCGCGCGGCGTAAATGCTTACGTCGCATCTCACCGCGACCGGCTGCCCATCGAGTTTCGCATACTGCGCTATTCTCCGCGTCCGTGGGCGCCGGAGGACTCTACGCTCATCGCAGCCCAGATGGTTAAAGATCTGAATCACTATCCGTATCGTGACGCGCTGGATCGCGAGAAGATTTTGGCCAAGCTGGGGCCGGAGCTGACGGCGGATTTGTACGTAAACTCATCGTGGCATGATCGGCCACCGACGGTAGCCCGTTTCAGCCTGGAGCAGGACACAGGCAATGAAGACGAAGAGCGGCACAAACGCTCCCCCGTGAGCAGTTCTGTGGCCCAGCAGACCGCAACGCCGGCGTTTCATGATCTAGTTGGTGCCGGTTTAGCGAATGACGGTTTCGCTCGCGCTTTGGAACAAGACTCGGAAGCACTCGACGCAGACACCCGCATGGTGGTCGGCTCGAACAACTGGGTGGTTTCCGGAGCGCACACGGTTTCGGGCAAGCCGCTGCTCTCCAACGATATGCATCTCGGGCACCAGATGCCCAACCTGTGGTACGAAGCTCATCTTCGCTGCAGCACCTCCGGCTGCGGCAACTTTGACGCCGCCGGTGTCACGCTGCCGGGCCTGCCCTATGTGATTGTAGGACACAACCAACGCATCGCATGGGGATTAACAAATGTCGGCCCGACCGTGGAAGACGTTTACATCGAGACTTTCAACCCGGACGGCCAATACCTGACGCCCGCAGGATGGAAGTCGCCGGAGCACCGTCACGAAGTGATTCACGTGAAGGGCAAGCCCGACGTGGTCCTGGACGTAGCGCTGACTCGTCATGGGCCGATCATTACTGATCTGGTCCCCGGCGAGAGCCGCCAACTGGCGCTGCGCTGGACCCTGTACGAGGGTACGCACGATCCTTTTTTTGAAGTGGATTCGGCACAGAACTGGGAACAGTTCCGGCGCGCGTTTTCGGCCTTCGACGCTCCCGGACAGAACGTGGTGTTCGCCGACGTGGATGGCAACATCGGTTATCAGGCCACGGGAAAGATACCCATCCGCGCGTCGGGAGACGGCAGCCTTCCCGAAAATGGCAGCGACGACATACACGAGTGGACCGGGTACATCCCCTTCGACAAGCTGCCCAGCACTTACAACCCGTCTTCGGGCATCATTGCGACCGCCAACGGCCGCATCTCGCCGGACGGCTATCCGTTTTCGATCAGCACCGGATGGGAGGCTCCCTGGCGCACCGCCCGAATCTACCGTGTGTTGGAGTCGGGCAAGAAATTTTCCGCGTCCGACATGCTGGGGCTACAGACGGATATCTATTCCGACGCCGAGCGCTTCTTCGCCGAACGCTTTGTATATGCCGTTGACCACGCAAAAAATTCTTCCCTGCGGACAAAACAGGCGGCTGAACTCATGCGCGGATGGGATGGCCGAATGACGGCGGACTCAGCCGCGCCTACCATCGGCTATCGAGCGCGCGTCGAGTTGACCCGTTTACTGCTCGAGGCCAAGCTGGGTTCGGCACCCGCCGATCCCCGCCAGATTGCTGCATCCCTCAATTGGAAGACCTATGGCTGGGGCATGCAGTCGGTGTGGCTGGAGAATGTACTTCAGGGTCAGCTCAAGCGCTGGCTGCCGGAATCATATGGCAGCTACGATGAGTTGCTGACCGCTGCCGTCGAAGCCGCCGTCAGTGGGCCGGAGGTGCCTCAGGATCTGGCCTCGTGGCATTGGGGCGGATTTCATCCGGTAGAGATTCAGCACCCAATTCTGGGGAAAATTCCCTTGCTGCAGCGCTGGTCCGGCCCTGGGGTTCAACCGCAATCGGGCAGCGGCTATACGGTGAAGGCGGTGTCGCGCAGCCACGGGCCTTCGGAGCGGTTGACGGTCGACCTGTCCGATCTCGATCAATCGACGCTGAATCTTGTGACGGGAGAGGCAGGAAGCTTTCTTAGCCCCTATTACCTGGATCAGTGGAAGGCATGGTACGAGGGCTATACCTTCAAGCTGCCGTTTACGCAACCGGCAGTCGCGGCGGCGCAGCAGCATGTGCTGGTGCTGGAACCGAAGTAAGCTGTCAGCTCTCAGCCCTCAGCCCTCAGCCCAGCTTTCAGGCTTGCAGCGCCCTGGAGAACGTCCAAGAGCTGAAACCACTTGAAAGGCGTGCATTTCACAGCAAACATCCGATCAAGATCTCTTTCGGATATCGTTATAGGAGTTGGACGAGGAGTGTTTAGTAGAAACTGACGCCTGGAAGCTGACAGGCGACTTCAGTCTATCTGCTTCACGTCCACGGCTTGCCCGATTATATCTACCTGCGTGGTTTGCAGCTTGTCGGTCGTGGTGTCGTAGATGCTCAGGTTTCCATTCTGGACCACGTATACGACGTGGCGACGGGTGATCGGCTGAATTCCTGTAACCTCACCAATCTTGGGAGGAATCACCGCCGTCGACTTGCTGGTATCGAAGATGGATAGACAGCCTCGAACCTCACCCGCATTGCCGCCGCTGCCGGCAACGTTAATATTGGTGCAAGTGCGGGCGCCGATGAAGAGTTGGTTATTGGCGCCCATTTCCATGTGGTTGTGATAGCCGTCCGTAATCGTCGCAGTGGCGGAAACGGTACTCGAGACGAGGTCGACCACGGCAACTTCTCCGCAGGTGGTGGCCAGGGTTGGGGTGGCAGAACCGGCGCAAGTGTCGGGGCCCGGCTTGGTGCCCGCGACATAGAGGGTGTTACCGGAAAGCAATCCAAAGGTGGCGGCATCCACCGGAATGGTGGGGCCCACCAGATTACTGTTCACGTCGAGCAAAGTGACGCTGGCCGTGGTCCCGCCGCACTCCGGTCCGCAATTCAGGATATAGGCGGTCGCATCGTCACTGCTAAAAATCGCCCAAACCGGATGGTCGAATAGCGGACTTTGAATATCAGTCCGGGGATCGGTGCTGGTCCCTACCGAGCTGGGCGCGATCATCGTTACCGTATCCGCACGGCTGCCCAGAACCAGAAGCCGATTGCCATTGTGGCTTTGCGCCAGATAGCGAGCGCCGGGCACGGGGATTCCGGCTGTGATCACATCACTGGACAGGTCCAGCATTTCAACCATCCCCGGCGGCTCGACAGTTCCGGGTGTAACCGGCGCAGTGGGCACCGCTGCAAAGCCAGTAAGATTGTCCGGCGCCACAACCACGCTTTCGCTGAAGCCCGGTAGGGTGATCGAAATGGTTGTCCCGGAAGAACTCTGGCTGAGGCTCTGGGTCTTGTTATTGACCAGGGAGATGGAATTGTTCGAGGAGCTGAAAACCAGGGTAAATCCCTTGTTGGGAAACAAGACCATCAGGCCAGGCGAGGGGCTAGTCGCCCCGACCGAAATCACGCCCGCCGACAGCAAGTCCAGTTGCCCGTCAACAACATTGAGGACCGCAGCCGTCGACGACCCGTTCGGAAACAAGGGGTTGGAAACGAAAACGTGTTCTTTGATTGTGGCCGGGTTTGCCTGGGTAGTCGAGCCGGTCGAACTATAGTTAGTTCCGCAAGAAACCAGAGCGGCACTGGCCGTGATAAGCACCAAAAAAGCGAGCGCAGCTTGCTTCAATCCAGAAGCTCCCAAGAACATGAGGAATGGAGAGTTAGATGCAAGAAACGGGATTATAGCAGAGCCGCCTCGGTGCGACGGGTGACCCAGTCAAACTTGGCGCGCCCCGGGACCATAATGCAAAACCAGCCTTCATCTTGTATTCTCAACCTATGGCTGCCGATCTGCTAACCCGCTTAAAGCAATCCCCGGTCTTGTCCGACGGGGCCACGGGGACGCTGCTTTACGCCAAGGGAATTTTCATCAATCGCTGCTATGACGAGTTGAATCTGTCGCAGCCCGATCTTATCCGCGAGCTACATCGCGAGTATATGCAAGCTGGGGCGGAGATCATTGAAACCAACACTTTCGGGGGGAATTCGTTCCGACTGGCCCGGCACAGTTTGGAGAACCGGGTGCACGAAATCAATCTCGCCGGAGCCCGCTTGGCCAAAGAAGCAGCCAAGAGCTTCGACGTTTTGGTAGCTGGCTCGGTCGGTCCCATGGGCGTCCGCATCGAACCGCTGGGCAAAACCTCATTCGAGGAAGCTCGCGCTGCCTTCCGGGAGCAGATCGCCGCCCTAATCGAGGGCGGTGTCGACCTGCTGATGCTGGAAACGTTCGGTTACGTCGAGGAACTGCATCAGGCGATTCTGGCCGCCCGCGATGTAAATCCGAAAATTCCAGTGGTGGCTCACGTCACCATCGACGAGGATGGGAATTGTCTCGACGGCTCGACCCCAGAAAGTTTCACGCCGCGCATTGAAGCCTGGGGCGCTGACGTCATCGGTTGTAACTGCAGCGTGGGTCCGGTGGCGATGCTGGATGTGATTGAGCGCGTACGAGGCCTCACTTCCCTGCCCCTCGCAGCCCAACCCAATGCCGGCATGCCGCGATCGGTCGAGGGCCGAAATATCTACTTATGCTCGCCGGAGTACATGGCAAGCTATGCGCGCAAGTTCGTCGCTGCCGGTGTGCGCCTGGTGGGAGGATGCTGCGGGACCACGCCTGACCACATACGTGTCATGAAGTCCGCTTTGCGCGTAGGCGAGGCGCGGGCAAAAGCCAATCCGGCACAGGTGAAGGCCGACGCCGCGCTCGCGGCTGCTCCCGCGATGCGGCTGGAGAAACGATCCAGGATAGGTGAAAAGATCGCCGCCGGAGAATTCTTGACCATGGTGGAGATTGTCCCTCCAAAGGGGACCGATGTCCGTAAGGAAATTGAAGGTGCGCGTTTCCTGAAGTCCGTGGGCGTCGATGCCATCAATATCCCAGACAGTCCGCGGGCTTCGGCGCGGATGAGCAACCAAGCGCTCTCCCTGCTGGTGCAGCAGGAAGTCGGCATCGAAGCGATTTTGCATTACACCTGCCGCGACCGTAATGTGCTGAGCATGCAGTCAGACCTGCTGGGTGCATCGGCGCTGGGTCTGCGCAACTTGATCTGCATCACCGGCGATCCGCCGAAGATGGGCAACTATCCCGACGCCACTGCTGTCTTTGACGTGGACGCGATCGGCTTGGTGAACATCGTGCACAACCTGAACCGAGGCCTGGACATCGGTGGCAACCCGTTGGGTGTGGGTACGTCGTTCGTGATTGGCGTGGGCGCGAACCCAGGCGTCCCCAACATCGACGAGGAAATCAAGCGCTTCGAGTACAAGGTCGAGGCTGGGGCGGAGTGCGCCGTAACCCAACCGGTATTCGATCTAAGCTTGCTGGAATCGTTCCTACGCCGGATTGAGCACTGCAAAATACCGGTCATCGCCGGAATCTGGCCGCTGGTGAGTGTTCGCAATGCCGAGTTCATGAAGAACGAGTTGCGGGTCTCGGTGCCCGATTCGATTCTGGAGCGCATGGCCCGGGCCAAAACTCCTGAGGCCGCTCGCGAGGAGGGAGTTGCCATCGCCCGTGAAATGCTGATCGCGGTACGCGGCATGGTGCAGGGCGCTCAGATCAGCGCGCCCTCAGGACGATATACCTCGGCGGCGGATGTGCTCGAAGCCTTGGGAACTTCGCCGCGGGCGACTGCGTGATATTAGAATAGTTGAAGGAGCAAAATTCGTTGCCCAAATTTGAAGAGTGCCTGCAGCGTCTGGAGAAGATCGTGCTGGAGCTGGAAAAGGGCGAAGTGCCCCTGGAAAAATCTCTGACGCTCTTTGAAGAAGGTATGCAACTTTCCGCCGCCTGCCGCAAGGAATTGGAAGAAGCGGAGGGCAAAGTGGAAATCCTGCTGAAGCAGAATGGCAAACTCCAGGTCGAGGCGTTCGAGCCGCCCGCTTCGGCCAGCAAGTAAGTGTCATTGGGCCGGTGTGGGGCGGACACTCTTGTCCGGCGCTTTTGATTTGGACTTTGCGTTCCCTAAAAATTCTCTCCCGCCCTGAAACCAGATGGTTCCAACCCACAGCCAACTTCAAAGGCGGCGGACAAGAGTGTCTGCCCCGCACGAGTAACCATCCGCGGGCAAATTCCTTAGGGGCTGAACCGTTGTTATACTCACCCGCATGCTCAACCAGACTCTGGAGCAGGGCCAGGCGCTGACCGATGCGGCGCTGGAGCGATTGCTCCCACCGGCCACCCAGCATCCAGTCTCGATCCACGAGGCAATGCGGCACAGCGTATTTGCGGGGGGCAAGCGGTTGCGCCCCATTCTTTGCATTGAAGCCGGGCGCATGATTGCGGGTTCGCTTCCCGACGGCATTGAAGACCTCGGCGCGGCGCTCGAAATGCTGCACACCTATTCCCTGATCCATGATGATCTGCCCGCTCTCGACAACGACGACCTGCGTCGCGGCCGACCCACCTGCCACAAAGTCTTCGGCGAGGCCATCGCTATCCTGGCGGGAGACGCATTGCAGACCCAGGCGTATCAGGTACTGTCGCGCTTGCATTGTCCGGCCGAATCTCGGGTGCGCATCATCGAAGAAATTGCGCGTGCGACGGGCACCGTCGAGGGCATGATTGGCGGCCAAGTAGTGGATCTCGAAGCCGAGCACGCCAAGCCTGATCTCGCCATGCTGGAGTACATTCACCGCTCCAAGACCGCGGCTCTGATCGGCGCAAGCGTAGTCAGCGGCGGACTCTATGGCGGAGCCAATGACCAGGCGGTCGGCAAGGTGCGAGTGTTTGGGCAGTCCGTCGGCCTAGCCTTCCAGATTGTAGATGACGTCCTCGACGTGACCCAGACGTCCGAACAACTGGGAAAGACGGCCGGCAAGGACATGGCGGCGGAGAAGGCGACTTACCCTGCCCTATTCGGAGTCGGGGAGTCGTTGAAGAAGGCTGGTGGGCTGGTGGAGTCAGCTTTGACTTCGCTTGACGGTTTCGGGTCGCAGGCAGAGACACTAAGAGCTCTCGCGAGGTTTTTGGTGGAACGGAAAAAGTAAAGTTCGTCCGGTACGAGCGGAACGCTCACGCCCACGTCCGGATTACCGAGGTCATGGAGCTTCTGTGTTTCTCTCCGTCCTCTGTGGTAAAAGTTAGCTACGGCGATGGAGTTCGCCATAACCGCCTCCCCTCCAGGCTGATAACTCCTACCAAATTTGTAGGGAGAACTCCATGCTGGATATCCTTGTCATATCCCTGGGCGCAATCGTTGGCGCCAATTGCCGTTACTTCATAAGCCGTTACGCCGCGCAGGTTCTGGGGCCGATATTCCCGTACGGAACGTTGATCATCAACGTCACTGGTAGTTTGAGTGTCGGCTTCTTCGTCATTTGGACTTCGGAGCGAGTGCTGGTCGATCCACGCTGGCGCCTGCTGGTCGTGGTCGGTTTCTGCGGAGCCTTCACCACCTTCTCCAGCTATGCGTTCGAGACCATGTCTCTTTTCGACCAGGGCCAATGGCTGCTCACACTCACCAACATCTTCAGCAACAACCTTCTGTGCCTGGCCGGGGCCCTTGCCGGCATGGCACTGGCGAGGGTGCTGTAAAATGCCCAATGGAATGGCAGTCCAAGTCACCATCTACCTCAATGAAGGCGACCAGTGGCATCATCGTCCATTGCACATGGAGATTCTCAACTACTTGCGTCAGCAGAATGCGTATGCGGCGATTGCCTTGCATGCAGTCGCCGGGTTTCTGGGCCGGCAGCAGGTGAAAACCAGCCATCTCGTAGAAGCCGGGGGCAAGTTGCCGGTCATCATTATTTTCGTGGACACCGATGAGCACGTAAGCCGCGTGCTGCCTACATTGAAGGAAATGGCTCCGCATCGCCTGATCGTGCGCGAAAACGTGGTGCTGGAGCAGGGGAACCTCGACTGACATGTCCATCGCGCCGCTCGATATTCTGGCCCTGGCTGCGCACCGCGATGACGTGGAGCAAACCTGTGGCGGCACACTGCTGAAAATGGCTCAGCGGGGATATCGCACGGGAATCCTCGATCTCACCCAAGGCGAGATGGGAACGCGCGGCAGCGCGGAAGACCGCGCTCGCGAGGCTGCGGAGGCCGCGAAAATACTATGCGTGTCGTGGCGGCAGGCTCTCGATATTCCCGATGGACGGGTCGAAAACACCTGGGAGAACCGCTTGAAGGTCGCTCGTGTTGTGCGAGAGCAGCGGCCCAGAGTGGTGATACTTCCCTACTGGAAAGGGCGGCATCCGGACCATTACACGGCGTCAATATTGGGATATGAGGCCTGCTTTCTGGCGGGATTGGCCAAGCTGGAGGTGGAACGAGCACTCAGCACTCATCCGTCAGCACTCAGCCAAGAGGCCGCGGGTTCAGCCGCTGGGGCGCTCCTTCCCCACCGGCCATTCAAAATCGTCTACGCCACGCTCTACTACGACGTCCGACCCACGTTTGTTGTCGATATCACCGAACAGTTCGAAGCCCGGTTGCAGGCGGTGATGGCGTACCAATCGCAGTTCAGCGATCAGGAAGCTGGCAAAGGCATCTTCCCTGCCCATGCTGAGATTCGTTCGCGGATTGAAGCCATGGCTCGGTTCTATGGGATGCTGGCCGGCGTCACGTATGCCGAGCCGTTCCGGCAGAAGGAAGTGGGGCTGGCGGAAGACTTGACAGTTATTCCGGTGAAGTCGATTTAGTCACAGCGTTTTCGGAGAGCCTCGCTTCTGGCCGGTCTCGCGCAAAACACCAAGAACAAAAAGACCGGTTCCCAGTTCGAAGGTACCGGTTCTCAGTTACCCTACTTTTTCACTGCCACGGCAACTCCATCCCGGATAGGCAAGATGGTCGTAAACAAGTCGGGCGAGCCATAGAGCAACCGGTTAAATTCCAGAATCGCTCTGGTCGAAGCCTCGGACGGATCTTTCTGCGCCACCCTTCCGCTCCACAAAACGTTGTCGGTGACGAACAGGCCACCCTTGCGAAGGCGCGGCAGCACCAGTTTGAAGACGCGGGGATAGTCTTCCTTGTCCACATCATTGAAGATGATGTCGTATTCCTGCTTCTGCTCGGAGAGAAATTCGAGAGCGTCACCTGTGTGGAGCGTGATTCTTCCACTTACTCCGGCGCGATCAAAGTAGCGGCGCGCTTCTTCAGCCTTCTTGCGGTCACCGTCGGTGTAGATCACGCGGCCGCCCTCGCCCACCGCACGGGCCCACCAGATGGTCGAGTAACCGATGGCTGAACCCAGCTCGAAAACGGTTTTGGCGCCGATCATGAGCGCCAGTTGATACAGGATCCGGCCGACGGCGGGACCGACGATCGGGATGTCACGCTTGGCGGCCTCGGCCTCGATCTCGGTTAAGACCTCGTCACGAGGAGGAAGAAGGGAGTAGAGATAGTCTTCGACGACAGCGACGGTGATTCCGCCCATCCGCCACCTGGCATTTTTATCGTTCTGGTTTGGCAAGTCTGCTCCTTCACTGGTAATCAGGAAATCGTCACGCCCGGCTTCATCTCTACAATCTCCACGCCCGGCACCAACTTCTGCAACGTGCTCGGCCTGCCGGTCAGCACCGGAAATGTTCCAAAGTGCATGGGAATGACCGTCTTCGCCTGCAGCAGGTTGCAGGCGTAGGCGGCCTCGCGGGGAGACATGGTGTAGTGATCGCCAATCGGAATCATGGCAATGTCGGGCGCGTACAGGTCACGGATGATCGCCATGTCGCCAAACACGTTGGTGTCGCCCGCGTGGTAGATCTTCACACCGTTGGAAAACTCAATCACGTAGCCGCAGGCTTCGCCGCCGTAGACGATCTGGTCGCCGTCCGTGATGCCGCAGGAGTGGTCGGCGTGCACCATAGTGACCTTGATGTCGGCAACGGTTTGCGTGCCTCCTTTGTTCATGCTCGAGACCTGCTGCACGCCCTTCTTCTCCAACCAGTGGGCAAGTTCGGGAATCGCAACCACGGTGGGCTTGTGTTTCTTCGCGATTTCGACGGCATCGCCGATGTGATCGAAGTGGCCATGGGTGCAAAGCCCGATATCAACATTCTTAATCTCCTTGTCTTTTTCCGGACACATAGGATTGCCCATGACCCACGGATCTACGAAGATGGTTTTACCTCCGGGAGTTTCCATGCGAAAGGTCGCGTGGCCCAGCCAGGTGAGTTTGATGCCGTTGAGGTTCATCGTCGGGGCTTTCCTAGTCAGCCAGCGGTAATTAACATTTGGCCCTCAAGAGGCATTGCCGGATGCGGCCAAAGGCGTTTGGCCAAATGCCAAGTGCCAAATGCCAACTGCTTTAGTTTAATATGAATCGCCATGGCGGAGTTGAAGGTTCTGATAACGCGTGAACAGATCGCCCAACGTGTGTTTGAGATGGGCGCCGACATCAACCGTGACTACGCCGGTCAGTCCGTGATCCTTCTCGGCGTGCTGAAAGGTGCGGCAATCTTTCTCAGCGATTTGTCGCGCCAGCTCAAGGTCGATGCTACCTTCGATTTTATTGGTGTTTCCAGCTACGGCAACCGTCCCAGTCCTGCCCAGGAACTGAAAACCGGCTGGGACTCGACTGGAGAAGTTCGGCTAACCAAAGATATGGACCAATCCATGATCGGCAAGAATGTGATCCTCGTGGAAGACATTCTGGATACCGGGCTCACACTCACCTACCTGAAGAAGCTGCTGATGGCGCGCCAGCCGAAATCTTTCCGCATCGCCGCTTTGCTGGACAAGCCATCGCGCAGAAAACAGCCGATCCACGCGGACTATGTGGGTTTCAGCATTCCCGATGAGTTCGTGGTGGGTTATGGGCTGGATTACGCGGAGAAGTACAGAAATCTTCCTGACATTTGTGTGGTGCCGCGGGAAGGATAATGCTGCCGCCGAACCTCTGTTCACGCCCCAAGAAAAACACAGGAGCGGTGTACTCCGCCTGTGCAAGCTCTGCCTCCTGCAAGAGGTTGGTTTCCAAGGTACGCGCGAATCTGATTCACCCTGCACTGGCTGTTATCATAAGGACTCGTGGAAACCGCTGCCACTCAATCCGATCAGTTGAAAATCGAGCCTCTGCTGCTCGAAGTAGCGGACGTCGTCAACACCACTCTCGACCTGGACACCACGCTGCGGCGCGTAGCGGAACTGGTCCGCAAGGTCATCGACTACGAGATCTTTGCCATTCTGCTGGTCAATGAGAAGGCTCAGGACCTGCGCATTCGCTTCCAGGTTGGATATGCGCGCGAAATCGCGGAGAGGATAAAGGTCAAGATTGGCGAAGGTGTAACCGGAGTGGCGGCGCAACGGCGCGAGGCCATCCTGGTGGATGACGTTTCCAGGCATCCCGAATACATCTCCGCCGTTGCCGGCGTGCGTTCGGAATTAGCGGTTCCGCTGATCGTTAAAAACCGCGTCATTGGGGTACTGAATCTGGAGGCGCAGGAAGCTGGCCGGTTCACCGAGGAGCACAAGCGTCTGTTGACGCTGATCGGCTCTCGCATGGCAGTTGGCATCGAGAATGCCCGGCTGTACACGCGCAGCACTCGTCAGGCCCGCACTTTGGTGCTGCTGAACGAGATCGCGCGTGAACTCACCTCCATTCTCAATGTAGACGAGTTGCTCAAGCGCATCGCCGAGCTGCTCAGCCGCTTGATCGATTACCAGATGTTCAGCATCCTGCTTTTGGACACGGCCGGAGAAAAATTACAGCACCGGTTTTCCCTGCGCTTTCAGGAAAACATCCAACTCAAGCACGACATTGGCCTGGGCAAGGGAGTGGTGGGTTACGCCGTGCAACACCGGGAGGCGGTGCTGGTCCCGGATGTCAACAAGGATTCGCGCTATATCCGGCTGAACCCGGAAACCCGCTCGGAACTTGCAGTACCTCTGATTTACAAAGACAAAGTGATCGGAGTGCTGGACCTGGAGCATACTCGCCGCGGATTTTTTACGGACGACCACAAGCGTACGGTCACCACGCTGGCCGCGCAGGTCGCGATTGCACTCGAAAATGCCCGGCTCTATGAAGAGATCGCCCGCCAGGAAAAGCGTTTGGAACGCGACCTGGCACTGGCTCGCGAATTGCAATTTCGCCTGCTGCCGCAATCGTTGCCCACGCTTCCCAATCTTGAAGTCGCGGCCAAATTTGCTCCCGCGCGTGCAATCGGCGGCGACCTATACGACTTTGTCAATTATTCGCAGTCGCGCATGGGAATGGTGATCGGGGACGTTAGCGGTAAGGGCGCCCCGGCCGCGATTTACGCGGCCTTGGTCAGCGGCATCTTGCGGTCCCACGCTCCCATCGAGCCGGGGCCAGCGGAGATGCTGCGGGCGGTCAACTTTTCTCTGGGAGAACGGCGCATTGACGGCCAGTTCGTGTCACTCATCTACGCCGTATGGGACGATGAAAGCCGCTCCCTACAGGTTGCCAATTCCGGACTGCCCCGCCCTCTCTACTGCCATGACGGCAAGATTGAGGTGATTGAAGCCACCGGCCTGCCTCTGGGATTGTTTGACGATGCCGAGTACGACGAGTTCACCTTCAAAGCCAAACCGGGAGAGCTGTTCGTGTTCTTCAGTGACGGAATTCTCGACGCCCGAAACAGGGCCGGAGACATGTTCGGGCGCTCCCGGGTGGAAACAATTGTCGCGGGATGCGCAGAGATCTCTGCTGATTGCGTGGTCAAGTCGCTGTTCAAGGCGGTGACTGAACATGCCGGCGGAGAGGAAGCCTTTGACGACGAAACCGTGGTTGCCATCAAGGTGAAAGGCGAACCCAAGCGCAAGTGAACCACAGCGCAAACCGGAGCGAAGGCCGTCCACCAGCCTTTTCCTACCACGAGATCCGGAAAGGATTTCTCCGTCGCAGGCCCGTGGGGGCCTCGCTGCAGTGCGACGATGTTCCTCTCGAACGATTGGCGGAGCGCTTTGGCACGCCGCTTTACGTTTATTCGGCGTCCACCATTCGTGAGCGCATGC
>Ga0137388_10000672_pt1 | contig 19613 bp, 13 predicted proteins | sample 15con2h14AmetaG_FD_104644 | JGI IMG/M metagenome (GOLD analysis project Ga0137388, IMG submission 104644) | Vadose zone soil microbial communities from Angelo Coast Range Reserve, California, USA - 15con2h1.4A metaG | ecosystem: Environmental > Terrestrial > Soil > Vadose zone > Saprolite...
AAAAACAAAATACCAATATTTAAGAATATAATGGCGAGTTAGGAATTGAACCTAATCTAACAGTTCATGAGACTATCGTGCAACCGTTACACTGATTCGCTTTACATTTATTTATTTTTAATAAACTTAAACAAAAATAAAACTAAAACAAAAAACTTGAATAATTTGTAATTTCTAGAATTGATTATTAATTAATAAATTAAATAAATTATTATTATTAATTACTACTTTTAAGTTAAATTATTTTTTTATTTATAAAATAAAATTAAAACTTAATTAAATTAATAAACTATAATTTATATATTAAAATAATATAAGTTATACCATCAAAGAAACTTAAATTATGTAGATTATTTAAATGATCCTAAGAATTTATTTAGTTTCACAAGAAATATTAAAATAATGAATATATATTTATTGATGGTGAGCGCGTTAAAAAATTAGAAAGAAAAAATAAATTTATTAAATCAATTAAACAAGATAAAGATACATCAAATAAGTTTCTAACTTTAGATATTGAAACTAGAGTTATTAATGTTTTTATTCTTCCGTGGCTTGCTGCTATTTGCTATTTTGATAGTGGATTTAACTGACTATACAAACGAAGGCGGCACAGCCTCGTTAAAAGAGGCTATTTTATTTGTATTAAAGATAAAATATCATAATCATATTGTTATGTACATAATTTAAGTTTCTTTGATTAAAATTTAAAATAAAATTTAAAAAATTTAAATAAAAATTTAAAATGAAATAAATATAAAAAACAAAATAAAATAAATAAAAATATAACTAATTAAGAATAAAAAAAATATCAATTAGAAAGGTATCAAGAGGAATTGAACCTCTGAAAAGAGTATTAACAGTACCGCGCAATAACCACTCTGCCATGATACCTGAATATTTTATTATTTCTTAACTCAAAAAACAAAAATCCATGGTAGGCGCGATTCGAACACGCTATATATCTCCCACCCAAAGGGAGCGACGAACCAATTTGTCATCTACCATTTATATAATCTAACTATTTCTTTTATTTGTTATTTGAATTTAATTTATTTTATTTTAATAAATTTAAATACTAGAGAAATCATTATTCTTACCACAATTAGAATTAATAAATCAAGAATTAATAATTAAAAAAAGCACAAGAAATTAAAACTATAAGTAGATTGAATTATACTAGAAATAGATTCATTCAAAAAAAGGTATTTTAATTTTAAAATTGTATAATTAAGAGATAAAAATTAAATTAATATATTATATAGTATTAAATCATTTTTAATTAAAAGGCTAATACTATAATTATTTAATAATTAAAAATTAAAAATTTTATTAAATAAACTAAATAGGGCACGATCATTAATTATAAATGAGATTTACTAATTTTTAAATTCATTCAGTTATTAATTAAATATTAAATTTTTTGAATAATTAATTTTAAATTTAACAGATCTGAATAAATAAAACCAAAAACAAAACAGAATTTAAAACAAAAATAGATAGTGTAAAAAAAAGATTGAGAAATTAAAAATTAACTTAAAGGAATTAAAATTAGTTATAATAATTAATTATATAATTAATTACTTTTTGAGCAGTAAAGGAATCGAACCTTTTACGGCATTAACCAATTCTTTTACAGAGAACCACCATTACCAATCGGATCACCTGCCCTAAAATTTAAATATTTTATAATATAATAAAATCTCTTTTATTTTATAATTATAATTTGAATAAAAACAAACAAAAACAAAAGATATAAGAATAATAATTTTTTATTAAATTTAAATTGAAAACACCTGGACTTGAACCAGGACTTTCTCCTTAAAAGGGAGACACTCAACCACTCAAGTTCTGCTTCCTAGCAAAAAAGAAATAACTGAGTTGATCAGATTCGAACTGATATAAGCCACCACCAAAAAATGGTGTTTTTCCAAATTAAACTACAACTCAAATTAGTTTTACAAATAATAATAATAATAATTATAATAATTATAATTATAATAATAATAATAATAATAATAATATAATTTATAAAGTGCCGAAAAATGGAATTGAACCAATATTTAAATCTTACAAGGAATTCGTTCTACCAATTAAACTATTCCGGCTTAATAATTATAAATAAAATTAAAAAAAAATATAATAAAATATTATTTTAATATTAAAAAATAGAAATGCCTCGAAATGGAATCGAACCACTAGTATTTTGATCTTCAAACAAACGCTTTAACCATTTAAACTATCGAGGCTGATTAAAATGAAATTGGAGAAAGATAGAATCGAACTATCATAATTGTATTGCAAATACAAGTGATTACCATTATCAGATTTCCCCTATTTAAATTTATATATTTTTAATTTTTTATTAATAAATAAAACAAAACCAAAAAACAAAAACAAAAACAAATTTAAATCTATTAATTATTAATTAATAAGTCTCTTTTATAATAAATATTAATTATAATAAAATCAATTTAAATAAAAATAAATGCAAAACAAAAACAAAACAAAAAACAGAAAACATAATTAAAATAAAAAAATCATAAAAATCACCAAAAACGCGCGGGGATAAACAATATTTTTCAAATAAAAAGTTAAAAAATTAAATATTAAGATACTGTAGTTTAATAGCCCCTGATCCAATTTCTAAAATAAAACCTATAGTTAAAACAAAAAAGAATAATAAAGCAATAGAGAAACCAAAGAAGCTAACTTTAAAAATAGTAACAGCTAAAGGAAATAATAATAATATTTCTAGATCAAATACTAAGAATAACATACATACAATATAAAAATGTATTTGAAATTGTGATCTAGTTTGACCTCGTATTTCTGAGAAACCACATTCATAAGAAGATAATTTACTATCATCAGGTTTATTAGATGCAACCAAAAAGTTTAAAACTAATAACGCAAAAGCAAAAAAAGGTACAATAATAAATAACATAATTAAATTATTCATTATCAATAAAATAAAGATAAAGAAATAATTGTACTAATATTTAATAAAATAGAAGGTTTAAATACAAATAATAAAATACTTAAAGTAAGAGTAGAAATAATAAAACTATGAGTATTAGGAATCAAATAATGATTATAACAATATTCATAACTATATTCAATATTTTCAGTATGTAATAATTTAATTATTTTTAAATAATAACAAGCACTTATTATACTTACAATTATTCCTAATAGAGACATAAAATAATATCCATTTTCTAATGCTGAAGATAATACAAATTGTTTAGCGAAGAATCCTAATAAAGGAGGTATACCAGCCATAGAAAATAAAGAAATAGTTAAACAAATACTAATAATAGGATTACAAAAGAAAATACCTTTAAATTGAGAAATAAAATTAATATCAATAGCATGACCTCTATTATCAAAATTATATAAATAATAATAATAAGGATAAATAAATAAACCTAAGCTTATTATAATTATAAAAATATTTAAATTAGTTATAGAATATTGTATTATATAAAATATTACAGATTCTATAGATTGTTCACTATTTATAGATAAACCTAATAAGATAAATCCTAAATGACTTATACTGCTGTATGCGAATAATCTTTTTATTTTAGTTTGATATAAACCACCTATTGTACCAATTAATAGGGAGAATAATGAACTTATTAATAATAAATTTTTTAATATTATAGTTAAATCATTATTTATAATTATATTATCAGTTATTAATAAAGAATTTAAAAAACTTATAGTTATATTACTATTTATTATATTATTTGAGATTATACCGAATTTACTATGTAATTCAATTAAAAATATTAGTATTGATATTTTAGGCATAATAGTTAATCAAATAGTTACTACAGTTGGACTATTATCATAAACATCTGGTGCTCAATTATGTAAGGGTGCTGCACCTATTTTAATTAATAAACCAATAATTAAAATTATTATACCTAAATAGATACCTCATAATATATTATTACTACTATTTATTGATAATAGATTTTGTATTGATTCTAAATTAGTTAAACCACTATAACTATATATTAAAGAACAACCAAATAAGATTATACAAGAAGATAAACCACCTATTAAATAATATTTTAAACCTGCGGATACTGCAGGATCTGAATTTCTATATAAAGAAGCTAAAATATAAACACCAAATGATTGTAATTCAATACTTAAATATAAAGAAATTAAATCAGAAGATGATAATAATAAAATAGAACCTAAGGTAGAGATTAATACTATTAATGAATATTCTTTCGGATAATTACCGATTTTTTCTGGTATTAATGTATAATTTAATATGGCTAATTTAGGTCAACCCATTAATATTATTGATCCTAATATTAATATTAATTCTTCAAATATTTGACTTAATATACTTATTTCAAATAATCCACTATATATACCTATACCTGATCCAATTGACTGAATATATAAAGCATTTAAAGTTAATGCTCCGGCATAAATAAATATTATAGAAGATATTCGGGAATATCATAGAGGAGCTATATTTCTAGTATTAGAAGGTAGTGATAAAACCACTATTAAAATTAAGATACTTATAAAGATCATTACTTATTTGTTTTATTTTTATTTATATTTGTATATAAATTCATTGTATATTTTAATTTTTGTATAAAAATAGAAGAGGAAAATAAGAAAATAATCAGAGATTACTCATCTGAAAAGAAACAAAAACAAAAACAAAAGGGGATAGTATAAAAGAATTAAATTTTTAATCTTAGATCTAAATTAATTAAGCTACTAATTAATTATAATCATACCTAAGAAAAGAAGACAAAAAAAATTATACATAACAGAAAGAATACACCAATAATTCCTTCTATCATTGCATAGACAAATGAAGAACGTTCAAAATATTTAATAAATTTATATAATCTAGGATATTTTGTCTCTAAATCAAATTTATTTAATAGATAAATAGCTGAAAAATAACCAATTGCATTAATAAAACATAATAGACAAATTATAGATAAAATTAAAATTTGAAAAATTACAACCATAAATGGATCATTATCACTAGGTTCTTTCCCTAATAAATTTAATATAAAAGGTAAAGCGAAAGAATGTAATCTTGTGTTATTAATTATTTTATTTTTTTCCATCACTACTACCACTACCATTATCATTTGTATTAGAATTAGTATTTCCACCAGAGGAATTAGATTGACCGCTGTTACCACTAGGATTAGATTGACCACTGTTACCACTAGGATTAGATTGACCACTGTTTTTTTTTATATTATTATAAGTATCTGCTACTGTTGTTCCTGCGATTAATACTGCAGCTGTTCCAGTCGCAATTCGCTTAAAATTTTTCGCGTTTTGAGTAAATTTACTAAAAAGAGTATAAGAACCTAAAATTGCAATACTACTAACAAATACGAATATAATATAATTATCTAAAATAACTATATCCATATAAAATAAATTAGATCTAATATAATTATTTAAATTATAAAAACATCCCAATATAAGACTTGATAAATCTATTAAAGAATTTGTCTGCAAAAAGTTGTTTAAAAAATTAGAGTTAAGGAAGAAAAAAAAAAGTTAGAATCATTAAAAAAAAAAGGTATTATTTTTAAATTAGTACTATATAATTATAGTAACGTAGACAAATTTTTAATTATTTATAAATTAATGTTCCAAAATATATATATCATTTATTATTTATAATAATATTCTATTATTTAAAATAAAAAAATAATAAATTTATAATATCTATAATTTATAGATAGATAAAATAATTAATTAAATTCAAAACTTAATTAAATTAACTAATAAAGTATAATATATTTTTTTAAAAAAATATTATATATAAAAATAAAATTAACTATATAATTAAATTATAAAAAATTAAATTATATTATTTAATAATAAATTAATGGGGGTAAATAATATATTATAAAAATAAAATTATTATAAAAATGGATAAATAATAAATTAAAATTTACTTTTTAGGTTTTCTTCCAATAAATATAGGAGCAATCATAGCTAATAATAAAATAACACTACAAATTATTAATCAGATTGAACCGTCAGTATACATAATTTGTCCTATAGTTTCAATTTGAGATAAAATAAAAAAATGAGTATCAGCTATAATAGGGTTAGCTACCCTATAAACTAAAGTAGTTTTTATTAATTCAGGATCTAATATTAGTCAATTAAAATTAAAAAAAATATCTAAAACTGAAGAAATAGCATATAAATTATTAAAACTGAAAGGTATAATATTATATATTTCATATATAAATAAAAATCCAACAGATAAAGCAAGAGGTAAAGTTTTAGTATATTGTGAACCAGTTTCAATTACATCACTTACTTCAATATTAATCATCATAATAACAAATAAAAAAAGAACAGCAATAGCACCTATATAAACAATAATATAAGATATACCTATAAATCCTACTCCTATTAAAATTAAATAACAAGCAGCATTTATAAATAAAGAAACTAAAAAGACAACAGAAATAACGGGATTTTTAGAAGTAATTACTAAAAGAGTACTAATTATAGCAGTAAAAGCTATAATATCAATTAAAAAATGTTTCATATTTAAATTTAAAAAAAATTAGTCTCAATTAATATATAATTAAAGGTCGATCTTAAAATTAAATTATTAAGTTTAATTTGAACGAGTTTAGACTTTAAACTAGAAATTTATATTATTCTAGCAGGTTTAACCTAGAAAATATTGTCACTTATTTTTGTAAGTTTTACTCTGATTTGATTTAAAATTTGGTTTTTTACATATATATATAAATTTATTTTTATTATATATATAAAATTTTTTGTTGTATATATTGAGTGTCGCTAGAATTAAAAATAAAAATTTATTTGTTAATTGCGAAAACGGAATAGTTTTAACTATTCTCTTTTATATAAAAACCTAATTAAAAAATTTAAGATTAAAAATAACATAAAATCTTAATTATTTATGTTATATAAATAAAATGGATTTTATTAAAAAAAGTAATAATCATATTAATATATAATAATATATTAAAATATTAGTATTTTGTATTAAATATTTAATTACAAAATAAAAATACTATTAAATTAAATTATTTGTATAAATATAAATATAAATATAAATATAAATATAAATATAAATATAAATATAAATATAAATATAAATATAAATATAAATATAAATATAAATATAAATATAAATATTATTATTATATAAAAATACAATTTTAGGGCCTTATACTAAATTATGCTAAATTTACAAAAGTTCTTATAATTATAACTAAAAAAATTGAAAAATAAATGCTATTCTATTATATCTTTTTTATAGTAAAGTGGCAATCTCCATCAGGCTGCGACCCCTCTGAGCTAATCATATTTCTCTTTCTTTTTTAAAATTTCTCGTTAGTCAATTTATTACATTTAGAAAATAAAGTAGGAATAGAAACTAGACTCAGAATATTTACCTTTGATTCAGAGAGAAAGAAAGATTGTGAATAAATTTAAAAAAAAGAATAAAACTATTGCGTTTAAAAGAATAACGGGGTCTAAATAAGATTAACTGATATTTGTAATTATATTGGTTGCAAGAGAAATATTTTCTAAGTTAGAGTATTCTACTTTTAAAGCATAAAATAGCCTTTTTTATATATTTTTCTAATAAAACGCGGGGATAAAATTAAAATATTTGTTACAGAAAATAAACTTCAGTTAATTATTTTTATTAGGAATTGTAGCATTATCAAATAGAGTATTTTCAATTATACCTATAACAGGGACAATTACTAAGAATCAAGCAAAATAAAAGGCAGTTGCAATTTGCCCAATTTCTAGGTACGGTGTAGACGGGTGCTGAGAACCGATTCACATTAATATAACAAAGTTTACAATAAAGAATCAATGTGCCACTTTCATAGCTGGTCTAAATTGACTACCTCTAATTCTAGATAAATCAGTTATAGGTAATATTAATAAGATTAATAATGAACCAAACATAGCAATCACACCAATTAATTTATTCGGTATAGATCTTAAAATAGCATAGAAAGGTAATAAATATCACTCAGGCACAATAGATGAAGGAGTACTCATAGGATTAGCAGGAATATAATTATCACTATGACCTAATAAATTTGGATAGAAGAAAACTATTATTGATAATGCAAGTAAAAATAAAAATATAGTAACTAAATCTTTAAAAGTGAAAAAAGGATGCATAGCATATCGATCACCTATAGCTGTAACTCCATTAGGGTTATTAGAACCATGTTCATGAAGAGCCATTAAATGAGCAATTGCTAAGGCAGAAAGAAGGAAAGGAAGTAAATAATGAAGAGAGAAGAATCTATTAAGAGTGGCGTTGCTTACGCTGAATGCCCCTCAAATTACAGTGTTATTAACGATAAAAATTTTAATTTTATCTTCATTATCTCACGACAATGCTTAGACTATGTCTTCATCCTATATAAATAATACTGGATGTAGGGCTCTCGTGTCAAGTTTATTGTTGGTACTACTCACTTATTAGTCGTTGAACGTTCTGGATTCTTTTGTCGAAAAACAAATACCGAACCAAGCTTCGCTGCAATTCGTTTTAAATTTAAAAACCAAAAATAAAATTTATTTGCAATTCACCCTATTTGCCACTAAAATATTACTATTTTAAGGAGCCTATAAAAACTCTACTAAATCTGGACCAAATACAGGAATAGCTGATAGTAAATTAGTAATAACTGTAGCACCCCAGTGTGACATTTGTCCATAAGGTAATACATACAAACTTACTTGTTAATAATATATAATTATATAAAAATATATTAATAACAAGCAGAATAACTTTAATTTCGTTTATTCTTTAGCCAAACTATGACTAACAAGTTTCGACTGTGCATTAAGCATCTTTGCAGATACCCATTAGTGACCCAGTCTGTCGTGGTTTTTTAGATAACCAACGATCTCTAATCTTTATTCCGTTCCTTGTGTATATTTTTACTTTAGTAGTAATTTTATAAGTGTAATTTAAAGGAAAAAAAAAATAAATTATTTGATCGTTTTCACTAACATTGCCAAAGAAACTAAAGAATTTCTTCAATAACCCTGTCGGATTATTCCACTTTATTTATATTTTTATCTAAATATTACATATAAATTTACACTTGTGGGACTATAAACTAAATTAAAATTTAAATATATTTAACTATTCAACGTCTTTTGACCAATTTTTTTTTCAGTTTTTAAGGCCCTTATAATTGTTTTTACATTACATTTTATAGATCTAGCTGCATCTACAATGCTAGGGTATTCTCCATAAACTGTATAATCTAAGTTATATAGTAATATAGGTTTAGATTTTTTTCGCATATTCACTTTAGCTTGTTCAGAGTAATTTAAAGGTAATCTAGCTAAAGCTTTTGCTCTTCTTTTTTAAATTGTTTCTTTTGATAAGGCGCGCCCTTTATTAAAATTACCTCTTTTTATACGGCGTTCTATACTGTAATTAGACTTCATTTTTAGTCTCGATATTTCCGTGTGCTTATATCCAAAACTGGATCCAGCTTCAGTTAATATATTATAATTAGGTAATAAAGTTTTTAAATAAAAGTCTTCCAAATCTAATAAAATTTTATTATTTTCTTTAGTCACTATTTCAGGAAACAATTCTAAAATTAAAAACGCAAATTCAGAAATTTTGTATTTTTTTACTGCTAATTTAACAATTTGACTTCCATTAAAATTGAATAAATGATTAGAAAATCTAGCATAAAATTTATTTGTGGAAGCTGATCCTACATAATAATCCAAAGTAACTTTATTTAAAATTAAATAGATACCACTGAGATCTTTAGTTTCTGATAAAATCTTTTTTTTGTAGAATCTAAATGTAAATCTTCATAACTATAAATAGGTTTTAGATTTTTTTATTTTAAAAATTCAATTAATACTTTTTAAGATTCGTTTGTACTAGGGCAAGCTAAACTAGAACTATCTCTTTTTACTGTAAAGTTAAATTTATTATTAAGGTTACCTTTTTTTAAAGAAAAAGAAGTGAATTTATTATTTTTAATATATTTGTTATTGTGTTTTAATTTAGATCATTTGGGGCTATTTTAATAACCCAGGAATGCAATAGCCATCATTAATATTAAAATAATAACTCCTATAGTTCAAACTAAAATTCTAGGTGATTTATATGAACTATAGTATAAACCTCTAGCAATGTGCAAGTTCCCATTTTTATATTTAATTATCGATTTCTATTTAAAAAGTTAAAATTTTTCCTTTATAAAATAAAAACCTTTTTAAGTCTCATTTGTAATAAAAATAAAGCGAGAAATTATAATATAAAATTTAATTAGAGGTAAGAATATTAGCACATAGCATACTAAACCACACCGAAAATTTACAGGGAATTAGATCATTTCATATTCAAGATAATAACAAGAAATTATACTACTATCTAAAAATAATTACTATTATTAATGAATACAGGCGTATGATCGTTGAAGGTTTTTAGAACCTTGCTAATTATTCAAGATAATGTTTGTTACCCCTGCCGAAGGCAGTACAATTATTTATTTTTGGTACATTATTTTACGAACTTCTTAGCATATAGCCTGTTGCTTTATATATATAATTTAGTAGAGATTATATATATAGGCCCGTTAACATTTATATAAATTACTCTTTATTAGATTCCGGTGAACTATAATAAAACGTGTATCCGTCTTTAAAGATTTTACCTGTATTCAAATAGTTTCTTATTGAGGATACAGATTTTAAACCTATAGCTTTACCTCCAGATCTAAAACTATCAAATGGTGACCCTTTAATTTCTATTCCATTCTTATAAATGTGTAATTTAAATCCATATCTACTCCCTTTAGCTTGAGAAAATTCTTTGGCCAAATGGAAATGACTTTTTCCTGAATGTATATCAAAAGGAGGATTAAGTGCAAAAAGGTTTTCTATTTCTGTGAGATCTAAAAAATCAGATAGATCAGAAAAGTATCTTTTCGAATTCATATTATTAGATAGTTTAATTAATAGTTCTTTACCTTGAGGTAAGTAAGTATAACCATATATAAATAGATATAAACCTAAACTCCAAATTGAAAAGTCTATCAATTTTCTACTATAAAAAGTAAGATTTTTAAAAAAAGGGTAAATATATTGGAATAAAACATCCTTATCTGTAATGACTAGTTGATAAGCATTTTTATTATTTTTAATAATACAATTAGGTTTATTTGGAACAACTAATTCATTATAAGGAGGTGAAAGAGGGATATTTTGTAGAAACAAAGATATTGCTTCTAAGATCTTTTTATCTTTTTGAGTAAGTCCAAATACTGCAGTAGAATTGCTAAAATAAAAACTTCCATCTCCTTCCACAAAACCAACTAACCAATTTTTAGAAATCATATTATGAGTTAAAATATAACCTTCATAGTTAGTTCTAAGATTATTCATCCCTTTTTTAATATTAGCTATTTTTTTAAAGGTTTCGATACTTAAGGATCGGTTTTTTTCTTGATCTCATTTTTTTAATAAAATTGCCTTTCTCCAATCTCTATAATTCAATTGTTTAAGGGTAAGTAAAGGATAATTGTCAAAAATAGGTAACAGATTTTCTATTATAACTTGGAAAGAATGTAAACGGAAGCTACAAGTTGTACCCTTAATTGAAACTATACCTATACCTAATTTATCTTTAATTGTATATAAAACAGCTCCATCTTCAATATGCAAAGTTATTTGAAATACAAAATGTACTTCTTTATTATTTTTAATATTGATCATAAAAGCAGATTCTGCATCAGAAAAACCTACAAACCATTGAAGAAATTCATTATCTTGAAGCTGCTTCGCAGGATTAATTTGAGAATTAGAAGGATTAAGAGTTTTAGGCGCTGCGCGCATTTTAACCAAGAAATTTTCAATAATTCTTTTGAAAAGAATACCATTGAAAAAATGGGAATTTAAAAAAAGATAGTCGAGTAATTCAAAATAAATGAAAAAAAATTGAGCATAAACAAATATGAAGAAAAATGAAGCAACATTAGCGTGAGTGTATCTAACTGCTCAACCTGAATTAACTTCTCTCATAATATGCTCTACACTATCAAATGCAAAATCTACATGTGGTTGATAGTGCATTGCTAAAAATACACCAGTTAAGATTTGTAAGATTAAACAAGTTCCTAATAGCGAACCAAAATTTCAAAAATATGAAATATTAGCTGGTTGTGGAGAATCAACAATGTAAGAATTTATTATTCTAAATAAAACATTCCTTTTTAATAATCTCATTTATATATATATATATATAGTTATATCAGAGTATTTGTAACTTAAATTGTTATTTAAATAATTTAAAAAAATTATTAAATAATAACTGTTATTAATTAACTAAATTTTATAATTTTTTAATTAATAAATAAAATATAAATTTTTTTAGTATAATTTAAAATTAATAAATAATATTAAAATTATTTTTTTTTCACTGTATCGACCGATTATTATAATTAGAGATTTGTATATATATATTAAATTTTTAAATTTTTAAATTTAGTAGATGGATTGTATTTATTCATTATTTTTTATTATAATAATATATATATATAATTAATTTATAAATAAAGAGGATAAATATAAATTATTAAATTTTAAGCCCAAGAAGATTTGAACTTCTATAAATTTCTCATCAAGAAAGCATTCTACCATTAAATTATAGGCTTATTTCGTAGCTATTTTAATTAAATAAATTTTTATTTATTTTTTGGTTTGTTTTAATTTTTGATTCTTACAAAAGAATGAATTTGAATTTAAAATTTCAGTAATAAATATTGCATTATTTATTCTTTTAAAATACCCAAAAATATAAGCTAAATAAAAGTAAAAATTAATTTTTATTCTCTCTTTTATTGATATATACTTACTCAAATTTTAATTATACTTTAAATGAAGTAATTAATTATAATATTAATTAATCACAATTATATTATTATAAATTTTATTTATTAAAAATTTTCTAATTTGTGATTTTATAATTTGTTATTTTATATTAACAAAAACTAAAATAAAAATTTAAATAAATAAATTAAAAAGGCTAATAAGATACAACTAAAAATTATTAAGATGGGGGTAAAATTCTTAAAATAAGAATATTAATAAGGAGCAATATCAAAAGCTATTAAAATACTAGGCACTAATATAATAAATGCTACAGCTATAGGTAATAAATTTAATCAACATAAGTTCATTAATTGATCTCATCTTAGTCTTGGTAATGTAGCTCTAAATCAAACAAAGATAAAACAAAAAATACAAGTTTTAATACCAAGAATTATAGATTGGAAATTAATGAATGAATCATTAATAAATAATTCAGGCATATGATAACCTCCTAAAAATAAGATTGAACTAATTGCACTAAATAAGACTATTGAAGAATATTCAGCTAAAAAAAAGAAAACAAAAGGTACACTCGAATGTTCAGTAAAGAAACCTGCTACTAATTCAGATTCAGCTTCTTGTAAATCAAAGGGTGTACGACTTGTTTCAGCTAATATAGAGATAAAATAGATTATAAATACAGGAAATAATGGAAAAATAAATCAAATAGATTGTTGATTTTCAATAATAGTAGTAAAATTAAAAGATCCCGTTAATATTATTATTATTAAGATACTTGAACTTAATATTAATTCATAACTAATCATAGCAGCAGTACTTCTTAGTGACCCTAAAAAAGCATATTTTGAATTAGCCGATCAACCTGCAAATAAAATACCATAAACTCCTAAAGAAGATAAAGCTAAGGTATATAATATACCTAATGAAAAATCTGAGATAGCTAATCCTTGACCAAAGGGTATTATACCTCAACCTAATAAACTAAATATTAGGGTAAATATAGGTGATAAATAAAATAAGATTTTATTAGATTGAGAAGGTACAACTGTTTCTTTTACTACTAATTTTAAAGCATCACTAAAAGGTTGTAATATTCCATAATAACCTGTAGTATTAGGTCCTACTCTTCGTTGATGAGCTGCTAATTGTTTTCTTTCTATTATAGTCATAAAAGCAACAGATAATAAAATAGGTAATAGTACTAATAATACATCTATTATATTTATTATAATACTTATAATTGTTATTATTATATTATTTGATATCATTTTTAGTTAATTTAAGATATTATTATATATATATTATATATATTTAATATTTCCTATTTTTGTTTTTATTTTTTATGCTTTTATTAAAAATTTTAATATTATTAATAAAAAAATTTTTTTAATAAAACTAATCTAAATTTAGAAAAGTAAATTTATATTATTAGAATTTATATTAGTATACATATATATTTATTTGATTAGTTAATTTTATTTAGTTATTTACTTATAATTTAAATCTTATTTGATTATTAAGACTGATTTTTATATTAAAAGGCTAATTGATTTATTCAAATAAATTATTATTAATATACACTGTAACGATTATTTTGTTTATAAAATTTAATTCAATTTAATTGTTAGTTTGAATAAGGAACTAATTAGATTCTAATTTTATTATAAATGATTAAATAAACATAATTTAATTATTACTTAATTTATTTATTTATTAAATTTGAATAAATTAGAATTAGTATTAATTAAATATTCTTTTTCTTAATATTTCAGTAAAATTTATTCTCTTTTGGACTCGAACCAAAATTACCATTTTAGAAGAATGCTGTTCTACCATTAAACTAAGAAAATTATTAATTAGAAAATTTTTAATTTAATTTAATTTATTAATAATTTAATTTTAAATATAAAATTTAACTTAACCTTATTTTGATTATACCAATAATATAATAATATAATTAATCACTAATATTTATAAGTTTTATATTTTATATATTATATATATTAATAGGTTTTAATAATATAATTAGATATTTAGATTTTTGGGGAGTGTATAAAGAGAGTTAAGAGGGAATTGAACCCTTAGTTATAAACTTTGCAGGTCTACTACAGAACCTTCTGTATACTTAACCCTTTTGTATTTAATTTTTATTGAATTTGAATATTTTTTATTATTTTTTAGTATATATGTATTTTTTTTTTGAATGTATATTTTTTTTATATATATAATCATTTAATTTTTGTAATATTACTAATAATTTATTATTATTGTAACTATTTTAATTTAATTTATAAAAATAAATGAGTGTTTATTAATAAATATAAAACTAATAATTTATAATTAATTTAATATTAATTCTTAAATTTTAAAAACAGAAACAAAAATATAATAATTATATCTCTTATTTTGAATTATTATATTTATTATTATTATTATTATTATTATTATTATTATCTCTATAATTATTAATAACTGAAGTTTATATTTACTTACTATATTATAGTTTGTTTATATTTACTTACTATATTATAGTTTTGAATTTAAGAATATATATTATTATATATAATTATCAGTAATATAATTTTTTATTTTACACTATCTCTGATAGATTCTATGGTATAAAAGAATTGAACTCTTAAAGTATTATGATTTTACGCTTCGCTATTGTATTTTTTAATTTAATTATATTCTATTTTTTATTATAGTAATAGTAATTATTAAAAAAAAAACAGGGGACTATTTTAGTTAATTTTAAATATTAATTATTATAAAAATATTTTAATTATAATTTATATAGATTATAATTTAGAATTTATGAATATAATAATAAGAAAGCAATCATTAAAGCGAATAATCCTGTAGCTTCAGCTAAAGCGAAACCTAAGATTGCGTAACTAAATAATTGATTTTTGATTTGTGGATTTCTAGATGTAGCACCAATTAATGAAGAAAAGATTAATCCAATACCTGCTCCAGCTCCAATTAATCCTGAACAAGCTATTCCAGCTCCAATATATTTTGCTGCAGTTAACATTTTATTTATAATTATATATATTATTTACGATAGCGTCTAACATATATTATAATTTAAATAATATACTCTTTTATTTTATATATTTTTATTGTTTATTGTATGACTAAAAAACTAATATAATTATATTTATTATAATAATATAATCAATATATATCTATATCTCATTATGATTATATTAAATAATATTAAATCATGTATAATAATAATATATACTGTTACATAAAAGAATTAATAAATATACAAATAATAATAATTAATAAGCTATATTAAATAAATAATATATATAATTTACCCTTATTAAAATTTTAATTTGATTAAATTAAATAAACTAAAAAATAAAATAAATTATTAATAATATAAATAAATTTTTCATATTTTTTATATAATTAAAAAAATAAATTTAATTAAAACAAAAATAAAATAAATTATTAATAATATAAATAAATTTTTCATATATTTCTATTAAATAATATAATATATAATATATTTTAATTTTTAAATATCTATATTTTGTTTTTATTTTTTTTTTGTAATAATCAAAATCATAAATAAAAATAAAATTTTTTAAATTTTAAATTTTTAATTGCTATTTCAATATTCAATTCCATAAAAGTGGACCTAATAATATGAATAATCAGAATTGAACTGATAACCTCTATTTGGAAGACAGGAATTATACCAATTTAACTATATTCATCAGATTTAAGGAATTTTATCTTATTTATAATTAAATACTTAATTTAAAAAGAATTAATCTTTTAAATAAATTAGTTAAGTTAACTAAAATATAGTTACAAACTTTCCTTTCATTAAGTAAATAATATTAATATATTCAATTAATTTAAATAATTAATTTAAATAATATTAATAAATATAAATTAATAATAATATATAATGTACGAACAAAGAGACTCGAACTCTTAAGGAATTTCTTCCACTTCTGCTTAAGAGAAGATTGTTTACCAAAATTTCAACATGTTCGCTTAAAAAGTGAAGTTTAACTATAAATAATAATTAATAAAATATTATTAAAGACTAGACTAATTAGATTTAAATTAAAATTTAATTTCTTTTAATTTGATAAATGCAATGGTTATAATAATAAATTTTTAAAACATCTTATTGGACTCGAACCAATAACCGATTACTTCGAAGGCAACAGCTATACCAATTCAGCTAAAGATGTAATAAAAATAAAAATGAATATTTATTAATAATATAATAAATATTTGTTATTATAATATATATTATATAATATATTTTTTTTTTATTAAATTAAATATTTAAATTACGAGTAAAGAGATTTGAACTCTTACGATATAAAAAATACAAAATCATCAATACCTAAAATTAACCCGGCTACCAATTTCGGCATACTCGTGAAATTTATATCTATATTTTGTTTTTATTTGACTTTCTATTTAAATTTTTTTGGTTAATAAAACTCTATAAATTTTAGAATAAGCCTTTTTAATAATTTAATTAAAACAAAAAACAAAAACCAAATTAAACCAATTAATATAACTTAAATAAACCAAAATAAAACAAAAACAAAAACGAATTAAAAAATAAAACTAAAATAAAAATAAATTATTATTATATCTATTATTATATAATATATTATTAGTATATTATTATATTAACAATAATTAAAATAAAATAAAATTAAAATTAATTAAAAATTTAGATAAGGAGTAGAGTAATCGAAACCCTGTCTATAATGTGTAAAATTACTGCTAAACCACTCAGCTAACCCCTTACTATACATTAAAAAATGAATTGCTAATTAATAATAAACAAACAAAAACTAAAAACAAAATAAACAAAAATTATAAATTTTAATAATTAATAGTAATATTAAATTTATTAAATTTAATAATTTGATAATTTCAAGAATTTTTTAATTTGTAATTAATTTTAAAAGAATTTAATTTGTAATTAATTTTAATTAAAAAAACAAACAATTTAATATTGTTTTAATTAAATTATTTAAAACAACAAAATATAATGAAATTAATTTAATATTAAATTATATAAGAGTTATAATAAGTTAAGTGGTGGGGGTAAAATTTTATTTATTTTCCAGCAGCACTTTCCAGTACAGCTACCTTGCTATGACTTTTGAGATGTTACTCCAGAAGATTTGATTTAAACAAAAATTAACTTAACAAAGATGTTCAAAATTAAATTAATTAAATTTAAAACTAAACTATCATAGATACATTTAACAATAATCAAATTTTAATTAATTATTGTGTATTTAGAGAATTTTTGTATCTTTGAAAAAGTATTAATTAAGAAAAAATTTCCATCAACTTAAGCTTCTTCCCAGCGACAGACAGTTAGTTCATTCCGAATGATTATTTCACCGTTGCGCTAATGATCAACGATTACTCGAAATTCCATCTTCATGTTACCGAATTACAGACAACAATCATTTTATTTACTATTAATTTAACTTCTTTTAATGATTAGCTCCTCCTTAAATCCCAAAATTTTAATATATTTAATATTATAATTTAACTGAATTATAAACTTTCTTAAACTATTTTTTTAATTTTTAAATTTTTTTAATTTATTGAATTAATACCCAAAAATAGAGAGAAGAAATAAATCCAGAAAATAGGGAACAGTATTGCATCACTTTGTAAAGCTTTTGCAGCACGTCTATAGCCCAGGTCATGAGAGCCATACCGACTTGTCTTAGCCCCAAATGGAACTCATCTAAGAACCATTAATTGTTAAGTATTTGAATATAATAGTTTTAGTTATTATATATAAACCTGCTATATAAAGCGGTTAAAGATGAATTAACAACAGGGATTTCGTCCGTTGACGGAGTTAACCTCACATCTCAAGATACGGACTGAAGACAGCCATGCAACACCTGTAACTAAGTGTTTTTTTAATAAGAATTATTAATAAACACTCATTTATTTATTATAAATAATAAATAGTTTGTTATACAAGACCTGGTAAGATTTTACGCGTATTCTCGTATTAAATAACATGCTTCACTTCGTTTACTCCGAAACCGACTAATTTTTTTGTTTTTAACTTTGCAGTCTTACTAACAAGGCGGAATGGTAATTGTGTTAACTACGTCACTAATTTGCACTAATGACTACCATTCATCGTTGACAGTGAGGGGTAGTTTGGGTATCTAATCCTATTTCCTTTCCTCACCTTCGTTTCTCAGCGTCAATCTATAGTGGAGAGAAGCCTTCGCCTTTAATATTCCCCTTAATCTATTAGGATATTAGCCCTAAACTAAGTATTATTCAATATAACCTCTATTAGATTCTAGCTTTAATTTATTTCTATTTATTATTATTTTAATAATAAAATTATATATAAGAGTTAAGTAAATACTTATTCTTATGTTTTAATTTTTTATTTTTTAAGATAGAAACTTTCAAAGCAGCCTACAAACCCTTTACGCCTGATAAGGATGACTAACGTTTGCGTCTCCGGCCTTACCGAGTCTTCTGGCACCAGTTTTAGACGACACTAAACGTAAGATAATATCATTATTTTCTTCTTACATTATCAACCAAATATTTTGTATTATGTTTTGGATTGATTTCAGTTAGCTAGTTCACTCTTGCGAGCATTGACTAATATTCTTGACTGCTGGTAGTATTATACTACTTGGTACATTTCATTT
>Ga0137388_10000688_pt1 | contig 19425 bp, 13 predicted proteins | sample 15con2h14AmetaG_FD_104644 | JGI IMG/M metagenome (GOLD analysis project Ga0137388, IMG submission 104644) | Vadose zone soil microbial communities from Angelo Coast Range Reserve, California, USA - 15con2h1.4A metaG | ecosystem: Environmental > Terrestrial > Soil > Vadose zone > Saprolite...
GGGCGTTGGCTTGCGGCCGTGCCGGCATAATAGGAAAGGTACCCCCCGATTTTCGCCATACCGCAATTCGCAATCTCGAACGGGCGGGCATCCCGCGCTCGGCCGCTATGGCGATGGTCGGCCACCGCACGGAATCGATTTATCAGCGTTACAAGGTTGCCGATGAATCGATGCTCAAGGAGAGTGCAGCAAAGCTCGCGACGCTCCACGAATCCGAGAAGAGCGCCCCTGGCTCGGAGCGGAGATGAGAGGCACTCACGCAAGTGTTCACCGTCCGATGCACTCACAAGCTTCTCAAATATCCTCGCGTCCAAGGTCCTGCCGAGAGCGTTTATCCTACCACGAGCCTCGGCGATTGGTACGCAAACCTGCCCTTCACCAAACACTTGCGTTCGTCGCGGGGCCGGTTCGCGACCTTCGGCGTCACGAGTCGTCCCCCTCTCCGCCGTGGCGGCGTTGGCACGCCGTTGCGCTCGTTCTCAGTTCACTCTCGCGGCCGCAGTGCGCAGATATAAGCCCGCCGATAGCGTATTTACTATATCCATTGCCAGTGGGCGAAACGGGAGCGCAGCTGGCAGGCGCCAAGTAAACCATGGACATCGACACCGACAAAATCGGCCAAACTCTCCCTGCGCTTCTTCACTTGACGCTTCAACGACTTGAACCGGGCGTGGAAAGGCTTTGATTGGGAAGCCATGAACCGACTCTACGACAATGGCTTCATCTCGAACCCGGTTGGGTAGGGAGTACGAGTTCCCTGCCGAGCACCTGCGCCACAAACCCTTTGTTGGCAACCACCGCGCGAATGCACTCGCACACCTCATCGCGGCGACTATGTCTGGCCGCCAATCATTTGACAATGCGATGTACCTACCAATGTGGTAATGAATCAAGTGCGAGTGGGGACCCCCGCATCAGCGGTAAGATATCACGCTGGTCTCAGAAAATTCGCCACGGGCGGCATTCTTGTAGGCTTCCAGCATTGAATCCGAGAACATCGCGGGCGCTGACGTGCCGTGCCAGCCGACCGGATCCAAAAATCGCCCGGGGGTACACTCACGCCAGGTGTTGTTGCCGTGGCGGACGTATATGTATACGCCCGGGTTTATCAGGCGCACTAAGCGTTTTTGTTTTCGCAGAGCCATTTGCAGCAGCGCGGCGTCCTCGGCGAGATTAACCTGTGGATAGCGCAGGCCTTCGTCTAGTAAGCTTTTGTGGTAAACGAGGGTGCCACCGTGAACGTCCCGGACAAACATGCGAGCGTGTAGCTCCGGCTCAGTCCGCCAAAACACCCCAGCGGGGACGTCCAGGACAAACGCATTCTCCAAACCTGTAATGTCCGCGTCGCCCGCGACAATTGGCATTATCTGATAACGCAGCCGGTCGGCTGCATACCAATCGTCGTCATCCCAGTGAGCGATGAGCGTGCCACGCGCGAGTTGGCAGGCAAAGTTACGTTTGGCGCCGATCGATGAACGTGTGGGGAGACGCGCGTAATGGACAGCGGGTATGTTCTTCACGACATCAGCAACGCAGTCGCTGCCGTCATCAACGATTATGAGCTCTTTGTTCGGATAATCCTGGGCTAAAAAAAGTTGCAACCCCAGGGGCAAGAAAAAACGCCGATTGTATGTGGGCATTATGCACGAGACTAGCGGCAGAGTCTTAGGCTCGGCGAGTGCGGCTGCGCCAAGGTAGGCGTAGCGTTCGTCCCCTAACACGCGGCGGACCTGCGTGCTGGCCAGCGGCCGCCAAAATGCGCCGTGCGTTTCCTTCCGGCTGGTATTTCCTTTGTGCACCGTCGCCACGCACAGCATCGGCTCGGCCATGTCGGCTACGGCGTTTACCTCTGCGCTCCATACAAAGCGGGAATCCTCGCCAATCTGAAGGTCGGCGAACCCGTTTCGCTCCCAAAATCGCCGGCGATACGCTAGCGTACTGCCCGCAACCCAAGGTCCGCCCGGGCCCCGGTATTGATAGTCCCAGGCACGGTCTGCAATCGGATCATAAAAACAAGCGCGGCTGCTCCCACACAAATCTGCCGAGCGCTCGAGGAGTGTGTGCACCTGCGCTCGTACGCGCCACGATGGATACCAGTCGTCATCATCCCAATGGATGATGAACTCGCCACGTGCCTGTCCACAGGCAAAATTCCGTTTCGCGCCGAGCGACAGTTTCCGATCAAGCCGCAGGTAGCGAATGCGGTGATGCTCCGGAATGCAATCGGCCACCGCGTCGGTCCCGTCGTCCACGACCAACAACTCACAATTGGCATAATCCTGTCGTAAGAAAACTCTAATTGCTTGAGCAACAAAGCCCCGCCGATTGTTGGTCGGCATGATGCACGTTGCGAGAGGTTCTTGCTGAACGCTGACCGTTGTCGGTAAGACCGAACGCTGCTCAGTAACTGTGGCATTGCGGCTGACGATGGTATGGGTAGCCGCTCCGGCCGCCGCAAGTTGCGCATGGGGCGCGCTCCGGACAGGCCATTCTCTCCTGAACGTGATGAGGGAAGACGGAGCGAAGTTCGGGCAGGCATCGCCGCGGCAGTGTGCACGGTAGTCTTTTTTGTCACCGCGAAGCCGCGCGCCACAAAACTTGTCTTGATAGCGTCGTTTGCTTGCTTCGAATCGCGCTGCCTCTTCGCGTCTGCGTCGGGCTGTAAATGGTGCGCGGTACACGTAGGCCGCGCAGGCCCACACTCCATGCCATCCGGCACGGGCGGCGCGGATGTTGTAATCCATTTCCCAACACGGGCCAAGGCCGTAGCCTTCGTCGGCGGCGCCGACCGCATCTATCACCTCCCGTCGGACTGCATAGCAAAAGTCAGCGAGACTATAGAGCGGCTCCAAAGTACGCACCCGACCGTGAAAGCGCGCTGCTGCTTCCTGCGCCGTGCGCGCGACTTCGGCGAGTGTGCCGGCATCACGTGGGAAAGCGCCCTGTGCATTCCAGGCGCTGTTGGTGGAAGGCCCAGCGAGCCCGTTGCGCGGATCGGCAGCCAGCGCTGCGAGCAAGTTATCCAACCATGCAGGTCCGACAACGCACCCGCTTTCGAGCAGTACGTAAACGTCGGCAGTTACTTCGGATACGAGGCGATTAAAGCACGCGGGACTGCCCAGCGCCTCGCTTGTGCCCGACTGAATGAGATCGCCCATCATGGCAAGCACATCAGAGCAGGCGGGGTCCGGACCATCGGGGAGGAGCACCAGTTCGTGTGGCCGGCCCGTATGTGCAGTGACGCTCGCAAGAGTGGCCCTCAACCTCTCTGGTTCCGTGTACACCACAATGCCGATGCATACTGCTTTCATATTACGTCAGTAGCCGCTTGGCATCTAAAGAAACTGCTTTGTTCCGTACCATGAAAAAGGATGGTCTAAATGGAGACAAAAGAGTCCCTCTATCGGCATCGGAAAAATGCCTTTTCGACGGCAATCTTCGACAAACATCCCATCTGTGTGAGCGAAATGATGGAGATTCTCCCGATAGCGCACCTGCCGCAACACAGAATGGTGAACAATTTGGCTGTAGCCCCATGGAAAATTCTCGGCTGGTTTGAAGTTAGCGGCGAAGGCCAGTTGCTCGAAGTCCGACAAACCGTCTGTTCGGCCGCTGAGCAAGCTGTCAGTTTGCGCTGCAGTCAGATATTTACGTTGTCCGTAGTAAAGCCGGTCGTGCCGGTTATCGATTTTATCCAGCGTCTCTCGCGCGCAGTAAGGAGCAAATAGACAATCGGCATCCGTTAACCATACCCATTCGCCGCGGCTCAGCTCCAAGGCCCGATTAATCATCGCCCCCTTGTTGGTGGCCAATTTGCTCGCGACCGCCACCTCGCGAACACGCACGTTGGGGAAGCTGCGCGCGACTGCAGCCATATGCTCGTGCGTGCCGTCGGCGCTGTCCGGATTGACTATCAATACCTCGTATGCCCCGGAGGGAAGATCTTGATAGCACCAATTACGCAGTGAGATTCGCAATCGCTGCACAAATCTGTAACAAGTAGAGATAACCGTCAACTGGCAGGATGCCTGAAAAGTGTGAATCGTCAGATCTTGAAAAAATGCTTCTTCGACCCCCCTTGTTTTGAGCGTTAACACCCCATTTAGCAAATCGCCTACGTTTTCTACGGCGCAATCCCACCAGGCTCGTTCCATCAAGCGTCCATTGACACGGAACGCCCAAGACCCGGCCGTTACATCCACCTCAAGTTGTAAGCGCTTGGCACTGCTCTCACGGTCCAGCCTGGTTAGAAAATCCTTATACGGCCCGAAGCTCAGCCCCGCGGCATCAGCCTTTCCGCACACAGTCACCTCGACGATAAAATTATTCAGGTCCGCAACCGACTGCGCGTTCCATCCCTGCCAGCACATTTCCAACCATTCCGCGGCGCTGCGCCGCGCGTGTAATCCGTCCGCCTGCCACAGCCAATTGCCGTCCTCTTGCGGCCGCCAGCGCGCCTGTATCTGTTCATCGCCATTGACAGCACAATGCCATTCACGGGAAAGTTGCTGGACAAGCGCTGGTGCAGCTTCCAGTGGTGCTGAAAAGCGGGCTTGCTCGTTAATTGCCATCCGGCCGCCCTATTTAGTCGGGACAACGCGTCGGATGCTCAGCGCCGCCGCAGACGGCATTTAGTCTCATGTCTCAAATGTTCTCGTAGGGATGCATATTCAAAATGTGCTGCGAATCTACTTTTTCTTAAGCCCTCGCGCTTCGACCCACGCGCCGACTTGGAGCGGCGGTGAACAATGGAGAAGTCACGGCATTGCACGGCGTCACCGTAACATCTGACAAGGTTACGTGCACCACAGCCAGCGGCGCGTAGTGATGCTCGACTCCATCGGGAGGTAAAGCGACGGGATGTGTCGTCATTCTCCCTTGAGGGTCTGCCGCTATCTCCGTCGGCCAGATCACATCTCCAGTGGCGGTGCGGGCGGGAATCAGCCAGGAATCGCGCGTACGAAACTGCACGTTCTCATCACCGACAAACTGAATTTGCACGCCGTCTTCCAAATCGACCCAGAGCCCTTCTGCACGAGTGTTCGCATCAGGGATAGGCACCGCGTTGTCGCTGCCGAGGATAACGCTAACCTCGGGGCCGTTGGCCTTCTGATCCCATCTGCGCAGAAGCGGATGCTTGGCAGGATCGCCTCCGACAGAAGAATCAGGATTGCCGGAGAGTACTACTGTCATGGTCGTGCGGTCGATGGACTCGACTCGATGCAGAATTCCGGCGCGGTTGTACAATACATAATCATCATCCTGCACTTCTACGAAATCGCCTGGCGATAAACCGAAACGGTCGTCACGCCCCAGGTTTTCAAGGATCAGGGTGTTAGTCCCACCTCCACTAAGTATCGGAAAAATTACGCAACCATTTTCGCGGGACCATTTGAAGGAGGGCGCACTTGGATTACCCAGGGCGTCAATACTTCCCGTGTTTATCTCGACGCGATACAACTGGTTCTCGGGCCCGCGGTAGCCTGAGCTTGGCGCGATTGTGCACGGGTCAGTCGACGCCTGAGTTGGTGGTACTTGTGCCCTCAGCCGACCCCGATTCCAGGGCTGGAACATGTCGCCAAGCTGTTGTGCGGTCAGGCACTCGGCTGTTGGAACCTGCAGCACCTTGACCTGCGAGATGACTTTCGCGCGGGCCGCCGTGTCGGGCCCGTTCAATGCGACTTCCCGAATTGCATCGTCCTCGACATAGGTAATAAGGCGTTCCCATACATCGAGGTAAACGTGGTAGTAGTGATCTCGCGTCAAGGGTTGGGGACTCGCGAAAGAGCCTGGCACCTTGGCCACCGAAAAATCGGGTTGAGTTAGATAAGAAATCACTCTACGCACGCGGGGCTTGATAACGGACTGGTTGAAACTGCTGACGTCTGAGTCAAGAGTTAGGGTCAAATTGCTATACGTGACATCCGTAATCTTCACCATCTTAGTCATGCTCGGATGGGCCGGGTCGAAGATTTCCAGGTATTGGTTCTTCTGGAATGACACCTCGTCAACAGTCCACGCTTCGACCTGAATCTGCTTGCCTGCATTAGTAGGATCGCTCGTAGGGAAGCCTGTGATCATCAACGGCGTGGAATTTATCTCGCATAGGATGCCATCGACGTAAAAATGTCCTGGACCGATTAGAAAATCATCAAGTACCACCCCTAGATTGAGCACGAGCGTGGATATCGCAAATCCATCTCCCCAGGAGGGGCCTTCGAGGTCTGCGGCAAGGGCCCGCAAGTATCGCAACAAAATAGCGCCCTGCTCGTTCCAGTCGGCGTCGAGTTGCACCCGTCCCTGCTGCATCACGACGCGGCTGAAGTGCTTGATAGGATCGAAGCTTCTGCGTGTAATATCGGCCTTCAAGGCGTCTCTCCTTAACTAACTAGCGTAGATGACACCGACATTGCTTCCCGCCGGTGTGTATTCATAAAGGCGCGCGCGCAAATTGGCGGCGCGCTGCGGCTGGTAAAGATCATGGAAGACGCCCATTTCCGATTCGTCTTCGGCGCCGCCGCTGATCTCCGTGGCACACGCGCCAGCAAGTTGGCAATAGACCGGTCTGCCATAACGGGTGCTATTGAATTGTGGTTCGACGCGCAGCCGTTCGCGCTGCAACAGAGCGTCTCGTTCCGCCGCGGTTATCCTTTTTTTGGTGAATAGATCGAAAACCGCTTTTTCGACCAGGTCAGGTTGGCACTCGTAGCGCCGCGGGGTGCGCGAACCTGGCGCTACGTAACAGAAACGTACGCAACCTTCCTGGCGGCGGCAGGTGATGATTTGGCCCATCAGGATACTGTTTTCGGCCAATTCGATTGCATGCGTCTGGATCTGGCCGAACACCGTCGTGCGCTGCACGTTTAGCACCGTGTAAGCGCACAGTTTTCCCGGTGCGCCAAGCGCGATGCGCTCCGGACTGGTGGCGTCGACAATGCTATCTTTGATGTAGATCCGCAGCGGATCTTCGCGCACTTCGTCGCGCTGGACGCGGATGGCGCCGACGATGCTGTGTTGAATCCTCACGCACAGGGGTGCATCGAGCAGCTCCAGGCTGGCTTCGGCCGGCTGTTTGGGTTCACAACTGCAGTGCAGTCCCCAACCGGGAACCAGCGTCGAATTACGGATGACTACTCCCGAGACGGCACCCTCGATCTGGATCCCTCGCCCGGTCACCAGGACGCCGTCCAGAGTGAACCACGATTCAGCGTCGCCCTCAACGCTGAGGTTGTTGGGAAGCGCGGTTTGCCAATCGAGCAGCCTGATGACCGGACGCCTGCCACTGGAGGCACGGATCTGCAGGCTCTGATTCTTCTTAAGCGAGACTCTGATCTGTTCGACGTACACTCTACTATCGGTAATTTCGATAACCGCATGCTGCGGTCGATCGCTTTGCCACTTCGCGAGCGCGTCGTTGATACGAAGGTTCATCAGGTCTCCCGCGCCCACGAGGTAAACCTTGGAGTCTTGCGGTTGGGATAACGGCCGGTCGTATTCGCCCCCGCCGACGTCGGCGCTGAAACCGTAATAGTACGAGACCCATACTCCATGTCGCCTATCAACCTGCGGTCCCAGCATGATGCGACCCAACTCCGGGTCCACTGCAACCTGCTGCCTTACGGGACGGTAGGTCCACCCACTGAGATCAGCAGGTACAATATCGCGAGCCGGGATGGGGCTGCGGGGCGCTCCAGTTAGAATCTGCAGGCTCCTACCCTCACCGTAGTAAAAGGGTACGCCGGAGACAGTTTTGCCCGACGCCTCGCTGATCTCTTGGGTTAGCAAAGCTCGCCGGCGGATAGGGACTGGTAATTTTAGTTCGCCCGGTGCGTGACCCGGGTCATCGGCAGAATGCGTAAACAGTGCAGTGTCGTGCCCCAAGGGGTTGAAAAGGTAGCAGTTGGGCGATTCCTCTTCAAAGTGATATGCGGGTGTTTCCGTCAGTGAATATGCCTTCAGCCGCCACACAAAGACTCCCACTTCGGGGATGTTTCCTCGGCCTAAGGAGTGGATTGAATTCGCCCGGCGGACATCCACAGTGCGGGCCAGTTCGTCAAAAGCACTGTCAAGAAGGTCGAGTGCGTCACCATCCCGAAGTTCCGCGGTCCGGCCCCGGTTGAGATGACGGTAGTTGACGTTTTGGGTCACAGAGAGCAAACGGTAGAACTCGACGGCACGTGCCGGCCATCGAGCAACCGCCGACGCAAGATCCTCCAGGATTGCAAGCGTGCCTTTGCGTCGACGGTAGCGAATGGTATTGGCTACTTCGTGTCGCGGGATCGCGATCCGCTCGCGTGCCTGACTGCGCGCTGTGCTGGTGTTGCTTGGCTGGCCGGTAGTATAGACGGGCCGATAACCGATTAGTCCGCCGATATATGGAACGACCCAGTCCTGGCAAGTCTCGATGAACCAGTTCTCGTAGAGTTGAGCAATATCATCTTCGAGCAGGTTCACCTGCTCGGTGATGACCCGTAGCAAGCCCTGCAGCGGATAGCCCTGATCCGCGTCGCGCATTCGGTAAACAACCGGAACCAGTTTGTAAAGACGGTCGGGGTCTCCACTCATTGCTCAAAACTCCGGGCCGGACAGCCAGCTACAGCAAAAACAGAATTCATCCCCCGATTTGCGTCAGGATCAGCGTGTCGGGAATGCTCGGCGTCAAAAACACCAGCTCTGCCGCTGAGATTCGCTGGCAGGGATTTGCCGAAGGTTCGGCGCCAGTTGCGCCTGCACGTGCGGATTCAGATTGAGAGTTGCCCCAAGCGACGCTAGTTGCGCGGCAGTAATGTCCTCGGCCACTGAATCGAATATCTGAACGTCAACGTAAGATACGCCGGCGACTTCCTGCATCGCCCGCACTGCCTCGCTGCGGAATGCGGTCTGGCCGATGTCCCGCGCATCGAATGCGAACAGGGCAAGGAGCGCGCCGCGGACGTTGGGCGCAACTGATTCCCACTGATAGTCGGGAAGGACCTGCACTCCGGCGCTTATCACAAGCAGCTTTACCTTCCGCACGCATACCGCGATTGGCAGGAAGGGATCGCCGAATGTTTCCAGCGACGTCACTAGATTACGATACAGATCGGAGTTCTGATCGATTGGGATGTCGCCGGCGCCCGCGATCGTAAGGTGGACAATCTGCCGTCGTCCGTCGGAAAGGCGCACCGCGCTGGCCTTGCCGATACCCGCGTAGGCACGGGCGAAGTCGGCGTAATCTTTCACCGATACAAGCCGATCCAGAGCCATCACTGCGATCGGAGTATTCCTGCGCGCCTGATCAGCCCCGTCTCGGTCTGCTCCGCCGCTGGCTGGCAGCGGATTGATCACCCCCTGCAACCCCAGCGGATGCGTTGCAAGCTGGCTTATCTGGCCGGCATTAACGTTGCCCGCCGCTCCGATTCCATAGCGATACACCGCCTTGACGTTGGCCAGCCCAGTGGGCACGCGTGTTCCGTGGGCCCCGTTGCCGAAGACCACCGTGGTGTGGTCGGAATCGTCGGTGCTCGTTATGAAGCGACGATCCCGTGGTCCAGCCGCGGCCAGATCGTTCGCCTCATGCCATTCGATCTCGTTCACTCGCGTGGCCAGCGTGCTGGCGGCGCCCTCTGGTGTAGGCGCGGATATGTAGGTCAGCGGTGACTGGCGCAGTGGAAAAGTCTGGAATGCGTGGCTACCGTCACCATCACCCAGTACTTCGCCGACGGTCTGGCCATGTGTGGCATGGGCTACATTGCCGTAGATCGTCAGGCTACTCCTGTCGTACTTGAATGCTAACCGCTTGGCCAAAGTCAGGATTGTATGGAGCTTCTGCGATGAAATCCGCCATGCGAAAAGCGATTTCCCTTTGATTGCGTCGCGAATATCCCCGTTGGGAAATGGAATTTTACTCGTGGGATCGATGAGCAATCCTTCGAAATCAGGGAAAAGGCCCGAACGTTCGTTATGAGTCGGGACGTACGCATCAGCGTACACACCTGGCACAACTTGAACCTGATCGCAGTACTGCTGGTTAGGGAACTTGGGAATGGGCAAATGCCGCAACTCTGGCAAAATGTCTTTGCTCAGCTTGCCCACCACTAACCTATCTCCGTGGACATTTGCGCTCGTTGTATAGTACACCTCCGAAAATGGGATCTGGTCTGACGGAAATTTTTCGCAACCCAGTGCTTCCGATCCTTGGGCGACACCTGAGATCATCACCAATTCGCTGGCTGTCACCCCACTCACGTTAGGAATGTCAGTGCGGTTGCCCGAAACAATAATCCATCGCCCCGGCTCCAGCCCTTCATAAACATTATCGAGGGCGATGGTGTCACCTTTCACGTCAGTGTCGAGTGGTTCTTCAGCAAGATTCAGTCGTTCGGATTGGGCGTAAATGATTGTGCCGCGCAGTACGGCCGTGGACACCGGCGAGGGAGTTGTCGAGGACAACACCGCCGCCAATTGAGTATCATCTGCGTCGGTCAGCCAGGGCGGTTCGACTGTGATCAGTGTGACCTTGGCCGTGTAACCTGTTCCTGTGTCCATGCTGCGCGTTTCCGCGCCGGTCACAGCGTGATACGTGGTTGTGCGGCCCTTCGCGGTACCGGCGTCATCGAACAAAGGACGATCGATCGCCGCCCAAGTTCCAGGTTTGATTTGATCGTATGTTGCGTCCAGCGGCACGGTCTTGAGAGGTTTCCTGCCATCTATCAAAGAGCTCCAAACCTGACCGATTACTGGCGCTGTGAAGCTGGTGTTGCTGGTAACCGCGCCCCGTGACTGGTCTGGAGGGGAAGTTAAGGGAGATTGGGTTATAGTTGCGGGGCCTGCATAACTGCTCGCGAAAAACGTTGCCTCCACTCGTGCCGCATGGACTTCGACGCGGCCGTGGGGCGTCTCGACATTCGACCAGGCCTGATAGAGCGTTGTGGCGGCCGCGGGATGGAGAGCGGCGAGCAACCGGGGTGCGTTATCAGACTGTGGCGCGAAGCTCTGTTTGACGCTGCGCGCGAGCCGAAGCTCATTGGCGGGTTGCACGGCAGGAGCGAGCGAAAGCTGTCCGACTATGGCTTCCAGATTGGCGAGCGGTGAAGTCTTCAATTGCGAAGGCAGAGCCGTTAGGTTTCCACCACCGCCAGGTGGGGAAGTTGTAACCGCAAGCATTCCCCCAGCGAAGACCTGTCCTCCGCCAGCCGACTCAAGCAGCGTCTGAAGATATCGCAGGATATGACCGATCCATGCCGACAGCCGCCTGAAATCTCGAGCTACGACGATGTCCTGCCGCTCCTGAATCGAAGAAATAGCGCCGCGTATGAGGTTAGCGTCGTTACCCACTGCTTTCTTCGCGTTATCGAGCAAGATAGTGAGAATTGTGGCGACTTGCTGGGCCAACTCGCTATCCGGAAATAGGTATTCAGATTCACTGATAAAGAGACTAACAATCTCCCGGTTCTCAAGGTTTTCCCGGAAGGCCTGGACTAGTGTTACCTCGGTGCGCTTCTCATCAGCCTGCGCATCGACATTTTCGACTTTGCGCATGAATTGCTTCTGTGGATCGGCGCCGAAAATGAATAGCAGGCCATCGCCGGTTCTTAGATTGGTCGAGATGCCGTCAAGGTAAACAGTGTCGATTACGTCGGCGTCGCTGGCAACCGGGGTCAGCTTCGGGTCGGCCGGAGTGAAGACTTGTGGCCGCGTGATGCGAGGTTTCAGATTGTTCCAGGTGTCGGCGGCGGTAAGCATATCCGACGTTTCGAAGAACTGGGGCATTTGGCCCGTGCCCGGTATGCTTTGGGCGCGGGTTCCGTGGGGAATTGTGCCTTTGAAACCGCTCGAAACGGTAAAAGCCAGATACACGCTGGCAGCAACTCCGGGGCGCAGGCGGTAGCCGACTACACGCGCCAGCTCCAGGATCGAACGGCGCTCGGTCGCAGTCGCCAGGTAACCTTCGTTGGCGATCCTTTCTTGGTAAAAGGTGAGCACGTCGGCGACGATGGCCCATGCGTCAAGCAGCGCGATTGACGGGTCGCTCGGGTCGCGAGTGGTCAACGGTCGCAGCGGGTAAAATCGAGTGCCATTACTGCCCCCATCCGCAGGGGCCACGTCGATATAGAGATTGGACAGCCGCGCCAGCATCGTCTCGAAAAAGGTCGCGTAAGTGCCGACCCGGTAACTCAGCGCGGACAAACCGGGAGGGTTGACCTCAGAGACTGGTGTTACGATCTCGATGCCGGCGCAGCATCCGCAGGGCTGTCTCATCGTCCACCTCTGATGTCGAGGGTCAGGCGGCCGTTTTCCGGGAAGTTGGGGTCGTTGTCCAGGCGGGCGATTTGAAAAGGCCCGAGCGTCAGAACGCCGCCCTGCGGGAGCTCATCGGACGCCTTTTCGACACCTGGCGGGGGCTCGCCGATTTCGAATCGTTCCAGCCGGGTCACCTCCACATCCATCACTCCGGGGACTGCCTTCGCGACGGCCACGATCCGGCTAACAAAAACTCCTTCACCGAAAGTGAGATTGTCGGGATGGAAAAAGCCGAGGGTTCCGTCGCGCAGCACGGAATTGCCCAAGACCGCAAGCAGGGCGGATTCGACATGACCACGCAAGTAGTCGGGCATCACGCAAACCGACAGCGCGAGGTCCAGCGGCACGTAGTCAGCGCCATTGACGCTTAGGTCATGGCCGATTCGGCGGTATGGCTCCAGATAGGCATCGATCTCCGCGACAAGTTCCGGGTCCGCCTGCTCAGTGCCGAGCGGATCGACGGCGACCTGGACCTGATACCAACTCCCGGTCCATCGCAGAGTACCCTTGGCTCCCTGCAATCTTCGAAAGGGCACGAGGCAGATGTCAGGTCCGAGCGCCGCAGACTCTCCCGGTTCTTCTTCCTCCGCTGCCCGTGGATCGTCCGCACTTGGACCGGGTAAGGGTTCAGGCGCCGCGTTCCCAGTCATTGCGGTGAACAGAGCCGGCCGCTCGGCGAGCCGACGGTCATTATCTGTTGCCAACTCTGCGTAGTCGTCCCCTGTGATCGCGCGCTCGAGCACGTCGCGGAATGCATACGGGGCAAACAATTTTGCTTCCGCCAACGGCTCAGATGCCGTGCCGCCGCCTGCGGCCATAGGATTGCGCGGCATGAGATCGCCTACTCCCGCGATGAGTTCGCGGAAAACAAGGTAGGTTATTGTCTCCGCACCTACGTTTCCCGAAGGACCGTTGCCGATTCGATAAGAAGCCTCGAAGACGGTTCCCGCCTCAGGCATACGCCCTTCATCACCGTCACCAAAGCGCAGATGGGCGTCGCCGTCATCGTCAATCTCGACTACGAAATCGGGATCGTTGCCTGAGCTTTCGAGCAGATCACCTTGGGGGTTCCAGACGGTGACAATCTCGCCCTGCGTTCCTTTGAGCGAAATTCCGGGCAAGGCCTGCCGCGCGTCCTGTACGATCAGTTCGCTGGCGCAACCGCAGACGGGTAGCGGCTGAGCGAAGGTCAGCGGCGCTTGCTTGAGGACCGGGCAAAACCGCGCCGGGGTGCGGACGATCTCGCCTGGTTCGCAATCAGTGGGGCAGCTCTCAGAGGTTTGCCGGGTGGCAACGGCGCCAAGCCCTTCAATGACCGTGACGCCATTGTCCACCAGGATTACGTTGCCGCGCGCGACACTGATATTGTCTTTATAGGTGCAATCAGGAGCCGGCATACGGGCCGAGATGCAAAGCGGGAAGCTTAAAGCATCCTCGGAGCACCATTCGACCTCGACTACCGGCTGTCCGTAGTCGGCGCTGAACGGATGATATAGCGGATCGATCGAAGGAGTTACCTTGGTCAGCCGTACCGCCTGCCGATGTTTAGGATCGGCGTCGGCGCTGTTGCCCGTGGCTGGCCCTATCACTTCTTCGAAGATCAACACATCGCCCACCTGCAAATGCAGCGCACGGACCGATCCCGGCGGTTCGTTTGGCTTGGGCCCTTGTGCGGATTCTGCGACTTGAAACTGCGTCTCATCGCTGCTGCCTTTCGCACTTACCCATCGATCAGTCAGCGTTGCCGCAGTTGACTTTGGCGCCAGGCAGCATTCGCGATCACCCCAAGTGTAGAAATGGATCTCGCTGTGCTCCGCGTAGATCTGAATTGGCTTGGCACGGTCCTGCACCAGCGGCTCGAATAACTCGTAATCGTCCAGAGGGACCTTCGCCCAATCCGCGGGCTGAAGGACATGCGTATCGGTGATACCTGGCAAGCTAGTCGCGACGAAAATTTGCGCCGGGAAAAGTGTATCCAGGCAATCCTGCGTGCTGCTGATCGTCAGCCAGGCGCGGGCGTTGCAGCCCTCGTGCATTTTATAGTCGACCAGCCGCGCATGCCGCCGCACTGAAATCCGCTGCCGCGCGGTGGCGAGGTAAGCTTCGGTCGCGACCGCATCCTGGAAGTAGCTTAGGTAGTCACCGATGTATGCAAGCAGGTCCACCAGCATGATCCCGACATCGGGAATATGCGTCTCCTGCCAGTTCGGCATGATCAGCGCCAGCCGATCCAGGATCAGCTGGCGGAAGCTGGCATAATCCTTGGCGAGATAATTGATCTCGGGCTGATCGCGCTTCGGCGGAGGGCAGACCTGCTGCGGCTTGCAATCAAGATCGGTTGGACACCCCGCCTTGAAGTTGAAGTCGACCGAATCGTAGCGCGGGTCGAAGCCGTCCATCGGCTGACCGGTCGGGCGCCCGTTATCATCGAGCTGCACCAGACTCAATATATATGTAGAGAAATCACCGTACTTATCGAGGTGAATTTCCAGATAATCGTCGAAGGTCGGATCGGTCTGGTGATGGACCCGCAGAGCGGTCACGCCAATATCGAGGATGCGGCGTCCCCCGGTGATTCTGACGTTGGCTTTCTCCACCTTGGGCGGCGCCTTGCCGAGGAAGAAAACCTCAAGGCTAAGTTGATCGTCGCTTACTTCAACGAAGTCAAGGCCGAACAGCGGGGCTTGCCGCACATCGTCACGGCGCCGTTCTTCCCGGCATGACAGATCGGAATCGAGCATTACTAGACTCTCAAGAGTATCTATTTCCCGCGCCGTGAGGTTTCGCCTTGACTACATTGCGGAACCAGGAGCGCTGCGCACGAAGGTTTCGGTCTGCGCCTGTTGCGTCTGCCGTACTACGTACTTGACAATTACGCTGAGCGTCGCATCGTCGGCGTTAACCTCCAGTTGCTGTAGATCGATCAGATCGCCCAGATAGCGCTGCAACGCTGCCTGCGTGGTGAATTGCAGAGCCGCGGCAAGTTCGGTGCTGTTGGGTGCAAATACGATCTGTAAAAGTCCGCTGCCAAAGTCCGGGTTATTCACTCGTTCCCCGGGGCTGGTGAATAGCAATTGCTCGATCATGTCACGGATATGATCGCTGTCATTGGTGGAGGCGGTGCGGCCACGTGCGTCGAAATGAAATGGAAAGTCGATGTTATTCATGGCGCTCACTTCACCGGACTTGCACGGCGCGCATTTACGTTGCGGTCACTCGGGTCTGTGTCATCGTTACCAGCAATGGGGTGCCCGTAGGCGCGCAGATCGCTTGACTGCTCAGCACCAACAGCGGCTGTCCATTGGAGGTGACGCGCACCGCCGGCATCGTCCATTGCGCGGTGACGCAGGGTCCGTTCCCGGCGGGCGGCGGCGGAAACGCGCACCCTGCGACCACGTAAGGCGCCGCGACCGTGACGGTGGGCTGTCCCATTACCGTTACGCTAGGATTGGGAACCGTCGGCTGTGCCTGCCCGCCATGCGAGCACATCACAACCGCACCGACGTGAAGAAGAAGGCCCGGCATCTCGATTCTTCCTTGCGCGCCGCGAATTAGACGACAACCAACGCGCCGGCATTAATTGTGACCGTTGGACCTGTCATGACAATGCTGGCGCCTTTACCGTTCTGGATGTAGATGCCCGTGTCATTGACGATGATCGTCGCGCCGGTCGTGCTCTTGAGCATGATGCCACCGGTTGGACCGGGCAGGTCGCTGATTACGAGCGTGTTCTGCAAAGTGGTTTGCAGCACGATGTTGGGGTCACCGGGTACTCCTGCGAGCGCCAAGGCTGGCACTTCCGCTGCGTCCCCCCAGAAGCCGCCGCTCCACACCGGCCGATCCGAATCGCCCGCTTCGTACTGGATCCACACGCCGGCTCCAATCTGCGGCACCATGAATGTGCCCATCTGCTTGCCGGTGATCGGCAGGCTGGGCATTGCCCAGGTCGAGGGCGTGATTCCGCCCACGTCGGGCACGATCGCGACGATGCGCCCGATCTGCATGGGGTCGATGTTGTTCAAGACAGTGCCCCGATAGATGCCGTAATACTTTGGACCTTCCTTCATACGCTCACCGTTGAAACCGAAGAACCGATGCCGCCGCGCGCCAGCGTAAAGCTCTGCTTGTATTCGCCGCGTTTGATATTATGAGTCACGCTTTTGACGTAATATTTACCGTCGAAATAAGGTCCCGCGCCGCGCACTGCCGCCAATTGCCGCGCCTTGAAGACCCGGCCGTAACGCAGTACGTCGAGTTGTCCACTGCCGCTGAGAACGTCGGGCGCGTTGAACAGCGCCGCCAATCCGGCGAGAATCGCCTTGGCCGGGTTCTGGTTCGCGACTGGTTTCAGTTGGCGTACCTTAAAAACGGTCGGCACGTGCGCACCCATCGGCGCTTTTAGAATATCGAGATTGGGAACCGGTATTGGTATCGGGATGCCTGTGTTTGGTTCCAGAATGGTCACCAACCATTGTGTCGAGAGCGTACCATCATACGAGAAGCTTAATGAGTCGATATTGCTGTTTCCGTCGAAGTTGATACTCAGTGCGGCCTGCATGCCGCCGAACATCTTGCTCAAATCCGGCCCCCAATAAGCCAGGCTCGCGCCGGGCGTGGGACCCGGGTCGAGGTAAAAGACCGCACCCTTCTCACGCGCAAGCGTGGTGACGAATTCATAGTCAGTCCCTTGCTGCGTAGTCCAGTTGTCGAGCGGGTTCTCGAATGTCGGGATGCTCGCGGGCAGTGCCAACGGTATAACCCCCAGCACCGCGTATTTGGCCAGGACAGTCTCGACGATCACGAAATCCGGCAGAGCGGGATATGGAAGCCCGGTGAAATCTATGAAGTCCATCAGAACCGTGAGATCGAGGCCGGTTATCGCGAGCGTCATTTTGCCCGCTGCGCTACTGGGTGACACATCAATCTTGGTAATCACGCCGTCCATCAGCACTTCGGTCGCGCCGTTGACGGTGACTCCGATGATGACCCGGGTGCGCGGATCGAAATATCCGCCGGCCTGCATCTGCTGAAGCGGCGAGTTCTTGCCCATCGTGAACTTCAATTGAAACCCGCCCTGACTGCCTACCGTCGAAGAGACCTGCACCTCCGTCAAGGCGTCGATGACGGTCTGTGGAACCGGACTCGCATTGAACGGTCCCATCATCAAGGTGAGATAGAAGCCCAGGTTCATAACGAAGTACCGGTGATTCCCTGGGGCATCGTGATCCGCAGCTTGCGCCCCACGGTAGCGGTTAGATCTTCTGGACGCATCGCGTTGTTCGCATCGCACAGCCGCCAGAACATGGTCGGATCACCCAGATATTGTGCCGCGATATTGTCCAGGCGCTCGCCCTGCGTGACCGTATGCTCCTGCAACAACTGGAAACTGCTGGGCGGCGGCACGAAACGGCGGCGCACATAGGCAATCGTTGTGCCCTGTTTGTCAACTATCGTTGTCGTATCGATTCCGTAGTAGCGGCTTCCGGCGACAAACAACGTATTTTTAAGCGCGGTCTGCGCCAGCATCGCTTGTACCGGATCGGTCGGTATGCTTTGTGGAGCTCCGCTCATAAAAGCCCTCTAGTGATGCCCAGTGCGCCAAGTGTGCCGTATTGGTAAAGCTGCGCCAGGGTCTCCTTCTGTTTTTGATAGGCCATGTAGAGGCTGCCGCCCTTGTCGGTGAAATAGAGGTCATCGATGCTGAGGACCCGCATTCCAAGGCTAACCTTGGCTCGAATCGGATTGAGCGCCGGATCGAAAGCCTCTTCCGTGATACTGAAATCGGTCAGGCGCACCGGCATGATCCGGTTTGCGCTCCATACGAACAAGCTGAGCGGCGCGAGCATCGGCATTATCTCGAGTGTTCCCTGCTGCGAGAGGTTGAAGTTGTTTTGCAAGCTAGCAGTTGACGGATAGACCAGGGTCTCCAGCGCGGCTAGTTGCGGAAAGAGACCATACCGAACCGTATTTGGATTCTGATCGGGAAATTCGAGCTGGTCGGTGGCGTCGATCTCGGCGTCGAGCTTGATCGTCTCCGTGGGCGGCCCGGTCAGGCGCAACGCCTCGGAGCGATCACCGCCTTCTTCCGCTCCCTTGATCTTCAGTGTTCGGGTCAGCGTATCGGGGTTGTATTGCAGCACGATGATGCCGTTGGGCAGCAGTTGAAAGGTATTAGGATCGAGCAAGACAATGCCGCCCTTGAGTACGCGTGGCGAACCGGGAAATGCGCTCATAGTGACCTACTATCCATCCCGTCCGGTCCAACCATGAACTTGCAGGATCGACTCCGCTAGGCTCCGCAGGTCCCGGTACGTCGCGTTTCGGGCGTAGTTTTCGAGGAACTCTGCTACGCCGGGCAAGGCTACCTCCCGCAATTGAACCAGCGCTTGCCATTGAATACCGGTGTCCGGATCGTCGAGCGCGCGCTCGAACTGGTGTACCAGATCAATGGCGTTGCCTTGTTTGTCTTTGGAGCCGTGGAACGAGGCGAAGAAATACAGCTGCTTTGAGGCGACCGATCTGACCGCGGCGAGATTGGAATCGAGGCCTTTGACAATTACCGGGAAACCTTGGGGGTCACCGAGTTGCGCCACGTACCCAGCGGCGACTAAAGGGCTGATATAAGCATCCAATGGATAGCTGAGGCATTCTACGAGAGCCGCTTTCCCCTCTGGAACACTGTAGCGTGCCAGCGCATACGCCGCTTCGACTCTAACTGTGTCGTTGGTGTCACTTAACAGCTTGGTCAGCACTGATGCCACCTCGCCGCTCAAGCTGGGAAGAGTCCCGATCATGTGTGCCGCGGCTGCTTGCAGTATATTCGTGGTCTCCTCCAACGCGGTCAGCAGGGCCGTCTCCGACAGCCGAATTCCATTGGCCTTTAGGATTTCGCGATTCTGAAAGTCCGCAAGCTCAGCATAGGAAAGGCTGCTGGGCGGGTTGGGAATGTCCAGATTCGGCATCCAGTATTGAAATAACCGTCTTTCAGACTCCGCCGTCATCTCGATAGCCCCTCCCCAGGCATCCCTAGGCTAATAATCCCCCCACCAGACCCGCCACGGCGCCGACGCCCGCCCCAATAAGGGCCCCAACTCCTCCGCCGGCCAGCGCCCCAATTCCCGCGCCAACGGCAGCGCCACCCCC
>Ga0137388_10000695_pt1 | contig 19307 bp, 19 predicted proteins | sample 15con2h14AmetaG_FD_104644 | JGI IMG/M metagenome (GOLD analysis project Ga0137388, IMG submission 104644) | Vadose zone soil microbial communities from Angelo Coast Range Reserve, California, USA - 15con2h1.4A metaG | ecosystem: Environmental > Terrestrial > Soil > Vadose zone > Saprolite...
ATTTTTGCCGCCGCATCCGATTGCGTACGAAAACTCAATGCGCTCCGGACCAGTCGGAAGATTCCGATCGTCCCGAGCACATAAGCGATCATCGAAGGAACCGAGGCGCCAACTCCCGTCCGCCACGCCCAAGCCGAGAATAGAAATGGAATCATCAGCAGGTGCGGCAGCGGCAGCCACACTGTGCCCAGTTGCAGCAAGCCGGGGGTACGCGAGTCGAAAACCCGCCGGGCAATATTGATGTGCGCTACAGCGTCGCCGTAAAGGAGTACAGCGTCATGGCGGAAATAAAAGATGAAGGAGATGACTGAAATAGAAGCTGCAAGGCCCGCCACCAGCGCGGTTTCGCGATCCAAACGATGGGTAGCGGGATTACTCATTCCAGGTGAGTGAGTTCGCGAAAGATTTGGAAGCGTGCTTCGATGTCCTCCTGGGTGAGTGACTGCAGGCGTTCGGTGCCAAATTGCTCCACCGTGAATGATCCCATCACCCCACCGTAGAACAGAGCTCGCTTCAGCACTTCACGATTTAGTTCCCCTTGCGATGCGATGTATCCCATGAACCCGCCGGCAAAGGAATCTCCCGCGCCGGTTGGATCTTTCACTTCTTCGATAGGTAGCGCGGGAGCACGAAAAGGATGGCTGCCCACGCCGAATGTTCCTTCGTCAAAGAAAATAGTGGCGCCATATTCGCCGTGTTTGATGACCAGCGCCTGTGGGCCCATATCGAGCACCTTGCGCGCGGCGCGCGCCAGGCTATTGTCGCCGGCAAGCATCTTAGCCTCGCCATCGTTGATGAGCAGCACATTGACCAGTTTCAGGGTCTCGATGAGTTCCTTGTGTGCTCGCTGGATCCAGTAGTTCATGGTATCGCCACCGGTTAAGCGAACTCCTCCCATCTCCGTGCGCACCGCGGTTTGGAGGCTGGGATGAATGTTGCCCAGGAAAAGAAATTGCGAGTCTTTGTATTCCGAGGGGATGTGCGGTTTGAATTGTTCGAAAACGTTTAGTTCGGTGAAATCGGTTTTAGCTTCGTTCAGGTTCTCAAGATAGTGTCCGCCCCAGCGGAAAGTCTTGCCTTTGGCGCGCTGGATGCCACGAGTGTCGATGCTGCGTTTCTTGAAGACATTTTCACTATCGGTGGTGAAGTCTTCACCCACAACTGCAACTATGCGCACCTCGGTGAAGTAGCTGGCCGCGAGGGAAAAATACGTAGCTGAGCCGCCCAGCACACTGTCGGCGCGCCCGGAAGGAGTAACGATGGAATCGAAGGCAACGGAACCAACGGCTAGAACGCTCATTATGCTGTCTTATCTTCCAGATATTTTTCCAGAATAAGCTTGAGTTTCTGGCGCGTGGCTGCGGGAATTTTGTCGCGCTCCGTCAGAATTGCATGCGCCAGCGCCGTGGCACACTTGCAGGACCGGCCCTTGGGCATCGCGGCAACTGTCTCGCGGACCACTTTACAGGCATTCTCTGCGTTTTTCAGCAGCACTGCGACAATCTGGTCCACCGTAACCGAATCATGGTGAGGATGCCAGCAGTCGTAATCCGTCACCATGGCGACCGTCACGTAACAGATCTCGGCTTCACGCGCGAGCTTGGCCTCTTGCAGGTTGGTCATCCCGATCACGTCCATACCCCAGGTTCGATAAACATTTGATTCCGCCTTCGTGGAGAACTGGGGACCTTCCATACAGAGGTATGTTCCACCGCGCTTACCGACTACCTCAGCTTTCTGGCAGGCTGTCCCAACGACTCTGGCAAGTTCAGGGCAAATCGGATCTGCGAAGGCGATGTGTGCGACGATGCCATCTCCGAAAAATGTGTCTATACGATGCCGGGTACGGTCAAAGAATTGGTCAGGGATGACGAACTCCAAAGGTTTGTGTTCCTCCTTCAACGAACCCACGGCGGAAACTGACACGATTCGCTCGACGCCCAACTGCTTGAAGCCGTAAATATTGGCGCGAAAATTCAGCTCGGTTGGCAGGATGCGGTGGCCGCGACCGTGCCGCGCCAAAAATGCAACTTTCCTGCCTTCAAGCGTGCCCAAAACGTACACATCGGAAGGATCGCCAAACGGAGTCTGCTGACGGAGCTCGCGTACTGCAGTCAGCCCGGGCATTGCGTAGAGTCCGCTGCCGCCGATGATCCCAATTTCCGCCTGTGACAAGTTTTGCCCCCAAGGAGAGTCTTCGCTACGAAACAAAAGGGTGATTATACAAAAAGGCCGGAACGTGCCTTCGCTGAAGAATTCTAATCTGTGGGAAGGCGTCTACGAGGACGCTCGAAGTTACGCCGCTGCAGTCTTACTGAACGATTGAACTGCCTGCTCTTCACTGTCATAGACCTGAAAAACAGTGAGCAGTTTGGTGACTTGCAGCAAGTCGCCGACTCGCTGGGTCAGGTTGGCCAGCTTGATAGAACCGCCAGCGTTGTTGGCCGTGGTATACAGCGCCACCAGAGTCCCAAGCCCGCCGCTGTCGATGTAGTTCACGCCACCAAGGTTGAGCACGATGTTCTTATTGTCCGGGATCAGTTTTTTAACCGAGTCACGCAAGCTGGCGGACTCCTCGCCGAAAACAATGCGACCACCACAATCGACGATCAAAGCACCATCTATCGTTCGAGTACTCAGTCTTAGTTGCATAAGGGCCTCCAGAGGCTTTCGGACATGCCGACTTAGCCCCAAAGGGTATCCCTTGTCACGCCTCTTCGCAAGCGCTTCTTGAGGTGAGGAAAGCCTTACTTCCTGCCCACAAAGCCATGCCATCACGCGCCAGCAGGAGCTAAGGCCGGTTCTCAAATGGGGTCACGACGCACGGTATAATGACTTACCCACCCATGAGCTACCAGGTCCTGGCGCGTAAGTACCGTCCGCAGAAATTTTCTGAGGTTATCGGGCAAGTGCATGTTACCCGGACCTTGAAAAATGCCATTGAGCAGCAGCGGACTGCTCATGGATACATTTTTAGTGGACACCGCGGCATCGGCAAAACCACAGTCGCTCGCATCCTGGCCATGGCGCTGAACTGCCGCTCTTCTGACAAGCCTGTATCAGAACCTTGTGGAATTTGCGAGTCATGCACTGAAATACGTGCCGGGAATTCGGTTGACGTAATTGAGATTGACGCAGCTACCAATCGTGGCATTGATGAGATCCGTGAACTGCGCGAAGCAACTCGGTATCGACCGGCGCGCGATCGTTTCAAGATCTACATTCTTGACGAGGCTCATCAGATAACTGATGCTGCGTTTAACGCCCTGCTGAAAACGCTCGAGGAGCCACCAGGTCACGTGGTTTTCATGCTGGCCACTACTCAACCCGAAGACATTCCGCAGACTATCCGCTCACGCTGCCAACATTTCAGTTTTCGCGCGGTCAGATTTGAGGAGATTCTCGGACAACTGAAAGACCTTGTGGCTAGAGAAAACCTCGAAGCCGCTGAAGATGCCTTGGCGCTGGTTGCCGAAGGAGGCGACGGCTCAATTCGTGACGCACTTTCTATTCTGGATCAGGCCATCGCATCCTCCAGCGGTCGACTGAGTTTGGATGAAGTGCGGCAACTCGTTGGCGCCGCGCCGTCCGGAGTGCTGGAACAGATTATGCAGTCTGTCGCTCAGGGGTCCAGTGAACAGGTGTTGCGGGTAGTGGATCAACTGATTAGCGAAGGTCACAGTCCTACCCATTTCGCGCGGCAGATGGTCCGATTTCTTCGCAACGCCGTCATTGCCAAAATAGCCGGCGCTGATTCTTCTTTGCTACAAGTTTCGGGTGATGAACGTAAACGAGTGGCGCGCGTTGCTGAATTGTTCAGTGAGGAAGACCTGGCGCGTCATCTACAAATCATGCTGCGCACCCACGGTGAACTTGGTTACCGCCAGGAACAGCGTTTTCATCTGGAGCTGGGGCTGCTGAAGATGGCGCATGCACAGCGACTACTCCCGATCGAACAGTTGCTCAGTGAGGCAGGTGTAGGAAACGTGCAGCGCCCGGCGGGCAAGCCTTCCATTGTTCCGGAAGCTAGGAAGCCCGATCCTCCGACGGCTCGCCCGAATTATGTTTCACCGTTCGCCGCCGATTCAGCGCGCAAGGGTGGATCAAAACCCGAGCAGCTATCGACTGAAAACTCTCCTTCCGCCCCGTCAAAGGTCCTGGCAAGGACGAGCAATCCGCCTGTTGTTATGGGGGCGGCTGCTCCGGCATCGGTAACCGAAAAGGTGGAAGAGATATCGGCACAGATGGATCCTGCGCGCGAAAACCAGCCCGCGGAACACCGCGATCTCCCCAGTGCTGTGCTGGATGCTTTAGGCGGGGCGGGACATCGGGTCCTGGTATCGCTGCTCGATGGCGGCGAGTGGGAGGTTCAGGGGGATGAGCTCCGGATCAAAGTAACTGCATCCGCAGCCGTGATCGACATGTCGCTGAGCGCGGAGGCAAAGCGGCTACTGACCGCAACTGCCAGCCAAATTCTAGGCCGGCCGGTCAAGCTGAGAGTGGTTCCGGGAAGCGAAGTGCAGCCTGCGCCGACAATTCGTAGAGCTTCCAACGGCGGGGGTCGTAGCCGCGTGGAACAGGACCCGGTTGTCCGCCGAATGCAAGAGAAGTTCGGAGCTGAAATCAGAACAGTCATTGATTATAGGGAGAAACGGTAGAGCAGGTGTTAGGTGTCAGGTTTCACTCCTGCGATGGCTGGACGCCGCAATCGTACTGAATCGGATCCTAAGACCTGACAGCTGCGACCCGAGACCGAGGTTTTCAAAGATGAGCGGATTTAACTTGCAAGACCTGATGTCTCAGGCCAAACGGCAGTACGAAGTACTCCAGAAGAAGATGGAGGAAACTGTCATTGAGGGTTCGTCCGGCGGTGGCAGCGTAACCGTGCGTATGGATGGAAGGAAACAGGTGCTGAGCATCAAGATTGATCCTGAGGCCGCCAAGGCCGCGGATTTAGAAATGCTTCAGGATTTGATCACGGCTGCCATCAACGGCGCCGGCAGAAAAGTGGATGAAGCGATGCAGTCCACCATGGGCGGCATGCTGGGTGGGATGGGACTGAGCGGGCTGTGAGTTTCCTTACCTGTTGTCATTCATCAAGCAAGAGTATTCATCACATTCTTGATTTCAATTCACATCTATGAGTCGTTTTGCTGAACCCATGGTGCGTCTTATCGAGGAACTAAAGAAGCTGCCTGGAATTGGCAGCAAGACGGCGCAGCGGCTCGCCTTCTACATCCTGCGCTCAAATGATGAGGACGCCGAGGCTTTGGCGGCTGCGGTGCGCGACGTCAAGGCCAGCCTGCGTCTATGCTCGGTTTGTAACAATATTACCGACGTGGACCCTTGCGTGTACTGCACCAGCCCCACTCGAAACCAGCGGCTGGTTTGTGTTGTCGAGGAACCCACGAACATCGCGGCGATCGAAAAGTCCAAGCACTTTAACGGCGTCTATCACGTGCTGCATGGAGCGATTTCACCGTTGCATGGTGTCGGTCCCGAACAATTGCGTATTTCCAACTTGACGCGGCGCGTAGAAGGCGGTCAGGTCGAGGAAGTGATTATTGCAACCAATCCCACCGTCGAGGGCGAAGCCACCGCTGTCTATCTCTCGGAGCAACTGAAGCGCCCTGGACTCAGGGTGACACGTATAGCCATGGGCATTCCGGTGGGCAGCGACATCGAGTATGCCGACGAGATCACGATGCTGAAAGCCATGGAAGGACGCCGCGAACTGTAAGTTGCCTTCAAGTCAAACCTCCGAGTGCGTACACCGCCAACCTTGCCACGTTATGCAAAAGTTTTGACGGGTCAAGAACATAGTGCTTCGAGTTCGCCCCGACAGGTAAATCCGCTAACCTATTTACCGATTTATTATCAGAGAGTTACACGCCTCATATTGCGGAACGGATGAAAATCGCGTCGTGGCATTCGGTTTGCACTTCCAGCACCTGCTTACTCGTTTCCTCGGTTCTGTGGCTGACGCGGTGATCCGGAGATACAAAGGATCTGGTCACAAAAAGGACCAGCCACTCTCGGCGTCAGTTTTGCGCCGCGCTGCGATGTAACCGCATCTCAACTCGACGCTACTAAAAACCGGGCCAACCAGCCCGGTTTTTTGTGTTTGAAATTTACCTTAGGAAGCATTACGGATTCTCGCCGCCTATCGCGGGCGGAACAACATTTTCGGGAGGCGAACTGGATTCTGCCTCCAGAAAGTAATTCACCTCTTCGCCAGCGGGCAAAATACCCTTTGGTAGCTCACCGCGATTGTATTCCGCCATGCGGTTCTTCCACTTGAGGAAGTCGGTAATGTTTTGCGGTTCTATGCGGACTTCGACACGGCGAAGGCTCGCTAAAAGAAGATTCATTTCGTAGCGAAACCCGACTGCTGTGCGCAGATTCCTGGCGCCGGTCCGAGCGACCTTGACAATTCGATTATGGTATTCCAGTAATCCCCAGCCCACAGGCAGTTCGTCCAGGCAAACCAATTGCCTGGGAGTTAGGTAGAAACGTTCACATCCCACACCGGTGTCAGGTTTCTTCCGAAATCGTTTGCCGCGATCAGCAAGGAAATCGGCACGCGAAATCTTGCATTCGACGAGGACAGAGTGGCAGGAGCGCTTCCATCCAATAGCGTCGGGCATCTCGCCGCTGATGCAGGCTTGCTCGGAAAGGACAACCCCGCAGCGATAAGCACGCAACCACTCCACCGCTTTTTGGACCAGTTGAGAATGCGTCATGAAACATCTGTACTCGCCAGGTGGAAAACAGGAAAGTGACTGAATGGCTTCGCCTGGAAATCAGCCTCTACATGTAGCCAGATTCAGCTTTATTTGGCGTTTTCCTGGTTTGCGCATCGCCTTGACACCCCCAATTACCTCCGTAACATGACTGCTCTTAGGTTCCGCATTACGCTTACGGGTAACCAAAATTTCCAGGAGCCGCGTATTCTCACGGCAGACACAAATAGAGCGAGTCGGACCGCCTCCGCTCGCGCCTTCGTCCACAGCCTCAACATCCTGGTGAAGTACGTGCGCCTTTATGGCTTCGGACACAAGCGCACTGAGGGACAATTCAAAATCACATGGAATGAATTGCAGCAAGGTCTACCCAAGGGTACGGATGGCGGGTTTTTGCTGGGAGTCTCCGAACATACGCTGTTGCTGGACGGAATTGCCCTGGAAACAGGCCAGGCGGAACGCAGCTTTGCACAGCTACTGACCACTGCCGGGCTAGCCAGCATTCACTTTTCCAACCAGGTCACAGTGGATGATTTTGCGCGCCTGGTGCGGGCATTCACTATGGGCGGTTCCAAGGCCCAGGATGTCGTCAAGCAGATCAAGGACGCTTTTGGAGACAATAAAAAGGCCACAATAAGGATCAATGAAGTCAGATTTGTCGCGGCGGATCCGGGCACAGGCGACATCACCATTGCGGCGCAGATTGCCGCGCAGACTCTCGGTCCGGAGTTCAAGCAATGGTTGAATGATCCGCAGAAATTGCTGCAGCTCATTGCTGCTGCGGAGGGCGCGCATAGCGGCGGCGGCGGTGAAGCGGGCGGCGCGCCGGTGGGCAGCGTCCCCACAATGCGCATCGCGGGGAATGCACGCATTACTGAGGGTACGGCTGGAGCAGTGTGGACCGGCGGAGTTGTGCCCTTGCAGGAAGAGGAAGTCATCCAAGCCATACGCCTTCTCACCCGATTTGGAGAAGTGGGCAGCGATCCCAACGTTCAGCCCGAGCAGTTGCAGAAAGAACTTACCAAGACTGATAGCAATACCAAGCTCAACGTCCAACAACTGCTAGAAAGTCTGGCCGCGAATGTCCCTACCGAAAATACGGACACACCACTTCTCATGAAGGCGGCTGAACATATGGCTATCCGCTTCGCCCTGGAACGTTTTCAGAAAGGCGAAGTCAAGGTCAATGCGGTGCATCAGATGCTGGAACACATGAGCCGTCAGATGGACACGCTGCGACAAATCTTAAAGCTGCAGGAAGACAAGATGAGCAAGGCCGGGATCCTGGTCGAATCCCATGCCGACATCCTGGACCGAATGTTCTGGGCCGAGGTGCCCGAGGCTGGAAAGAAGAGCGTGCTGCTCTCCCATGAAGCTCCCTGTGTGCCGGCGCGCAACGTGCGACAGTTTGTCGAATTGTTGCTGCAACGCGGGGACAAGGAAACTGCCTCTTCCATCCTGCAAAACTACTTTAGCTGCCTGGATGCGAGAGATGTTGAACCCCGTCGCAGAACCGCGATCGGCTTGGCGCAGTTGGCCGATCTATTTGCCGGGCCAGGAGGTGACTTGCTAGGAGCGGCCATTCGCAAAGTGGGAGAAGCGCTGAGCAAGGAGCCAGATCCGGAGATGCAGAGCCTGCTTAGTGCTGCGTTTGTGCGGCTCAGCTCGGAAGCGAGCACCCGCAAACTCTATGGCGCCCTGGGTGAAGTTTGCCACGGAATGGATTTGATGACCAAGCATCGGCCGGTGCTCGCCAATGAGTTGCGGCCACGCATTGGGGTGGAAAACCGTCTGCCGGAGTTCATCGAAGAGGCTCTCCGCTCGCCACAAGTACCTCAAGATTTGCTTCAGGTATTACGCCGCACATCGCAGGCAGCTGTGGAACATCTGGCTGACCGGTTCTTTCGCTGCATGCGTCGCGACGAATGTGACCGCATGGTCGACGTGGTGAAAGAACTGGGTCCGGCTGGGCTGCAACAGCTCCGGGAAGTATTGCGAACAGGTCAGCCACGCCAAGCCGCCTCAGCGGTCGGACTCCTCAGCCGTCTGGACGTTCCCACTCTGTTGGAGCTGTTGCCTGCTCGCCTGCCAGAGTGGAACCGGTTTTATCACGACGTCGTAGTTCGCCAAATCGCTTACGGAGCTGCTCACAATCGCGGCCGGTCTCTGCTAGAGCTGCTGGAAATCCTGGACCCGCTGGTTCTGCCCCAGGCTGTCGACGAGATCGGTATGAGTGGCGATCGCACCGCGGTGCCGCCGCTAGTTGTCATGGCGGAAGCAGGCGATGCGCAAGGACGTTCGCCGCTGGTGCAACTGAAAGCCGTGGAGTCTCTCGGCCGGCTGCGGGAAGCGGAATCTGTTCCGGTGCTGCGCAATCTTCTGGAAGGCAAGAAAATGTGGAAATGGTCGCATCATCGCGAGTTGCGTATCGCTGCGGCACAGGCTCTGGCTAAGATTGATCCACGCTACGGAAGCCAGGTGCTTTCCGACAGCGGTCTGGAACCGGCAGAACTGGCGATCGCTGCTCTAGACTCTGCGCCGGCTTGTCCGTGGGTTAGGCAACGGCGTTACGAACGTATTGTGCTGCGAAAAACTTTCTCCGCAACCATCAGTAGTTCCTGGGGCAAATCCAGCATTCTGGTTCGTGAGCTAAGCCTGGGCGGCGGGATGGGCACGAAGGAAGACAATCTAAGGGTCGGATCGGAAGCCAATATCTTGATCTCAGTCGGCGTGCGCCAAATTCGGGGACAAGTCCTGTTGCGTCGTGCCCGGGTGAATGAAGTGGGTTTCGAAATCGTGAATACCGATCTGGAAAGCCGTTACCGGCTGCGCCGCCTGCTAGTGGAATCTCTGCAACGCGCTCCCGAATCCAAAAGCGGTGACTGGGACGGTCAGCGCAAGCTGTAACGGGAAGAATGCTCGCAAACAAAAGGCCTCTGCTTACCAGCAGAGGCTTTTTGATTGCACAAAAATCTACTTTACCTTTATAAAGATGATGAGCAGCGTATACAGCGCCAGCGATTCAATCAGCGCAAGACCGAGAATCAGCGCCAACTGAATGCCAGGACGAGCAGCCGGGTTGCGAGCCAACGCCTCGGCCGCAGCAGCGGTCGCTTTTCCCTGGGCCAATCCGCAAATTGCAGACGCGATGGCCATGGAAAATCCAGCCGCGATTGCCACCCAATTCACCGCATTCGCCGGTTCGCCTTGTGCGAATGCGGGAACTGCGAAACATAATCCAGACATCACCATGAACAAATTGCTCAACTTACGCATTAGTGTTTCTCCTCATTGCTATGAATTGACCGCCAGTGGGTGGTTGACGTCATCCTCGTGCAGACGCCCTCACGCTGAACGGCGCACAAATACTCTTTGAAACATTTGACGCTCGAATCCTAGTGTTCTTCAGCTACCGCACCCGCCAGATAAACGGTCGTCAGCAATACAAAAATGTAGGTCTGCAGGAACGAAACTCCGATATGCATACCTATAAAAATGACAGGAAGACCAATAGGCACGAGCGAAAAGAAAACCAGCGTCACCATGTCGCCGGCAAACATATTGGCGTACAGACGGATGGTCAGCGACAGCACTCGCGCCAGATGACTGATCAGTTCTATGGGTATCATCAACGGCGCCAACAATGGAATCGGACCCGCGAAATGCTTCAAATAAGCGATGCCATGGTGTTTGAAACCGTGTGCCTGATAATAAATGAATGCAACCAAGGCACATCCCAAAGGCACGATAGGAACGGCGGTCGGCGACTCAAATCCTGGAATCAGGCCGATCAGGTTGCTGACCAAGATGAAGCAGGTGAGGGCGACCAGGAATGAAGTGAATTCCTCGCTGTGATGTCCAATGATTTCCCGGCTTTGTCCCTCGATGAACCCATGGGCGCCTTCAAAAACGTGCTGCAGAGGGCCAGGCCTTTCCACGGAAAGCCGCGATCGCACTAGAGCAAAGAGAACTATTAGAAATAGAAACACTAGGAATTGCATGGCCACGGCGTTGCTGATCGGCGCCTGCGGATAGTGAGGCTCGATATGCAGCGCCCGCAACAATCCCCTGACCGGGCCGGCGAAAAAGTGATTCAGGAGTTCAGTAAACCAGAGTTGTTCGGGCATGGTCAGCTTTCAGCCATCCGCTCTCAGTTTAAGATTCTGGGATTCGTTTACAATCCACGCGCCAGCGCTACATACGCCTCATAGGCGGCTTCGCACGCGATCGCAGCTACGGGCAAGAATAAACCCGCAAAGAACCCGTACAGACTCGCGGGAGAAACACTGAATATAACATAGGCGGCGAGGCCCATCCAAAAGTAGCGGAACAGAAAGCGCAACACAATTCCCTTGCTCGATCGCCGGGGCTCGGCTGGAGAAACTGAATCGGAAAGATTGGCCAAGACCCGCTTCAACCACTGAAAGTTGAGATAGGAGATGGTGCAACCGAACGCCACACCTAGCATCACACGCCATCCGTAGAGAGGCCATGCGGCCACACTGACGACAAAGGCCAGCACGATCATGAAGCGCGAGATGCGCGGCAGTGTGCCAGAATAGAAGGATTGGCTGCTGGGATCAGTTTCAGACATTCGCAGCGAACGATTCATCACCAAAAGGCGCAGTAGCGTTGTTTCTGACTGCAATCCCGTATTTCTCTTGCAGAAACCGCTGCAGTTTGCCAGGCAGCGCTTCCGCCAGCTCTTGCCAGGTCAGGACCTTGCAACGCAAGCGCAAGTCAATAATCTGGACGCAAGACATCACTGCGAACCAAGCTTCGCGCAGGTCCGGCCGACGCGCATCCAGCATTACGCAAAACGAACAATGGCCGTGATGTGCAGCGAGCACGTTGCGAATGAGCTGATAGGACAGAAATCGGCGCGCATCTTGCGGCAGTTTCCGGCAATCGAAAACGTCGGCAAAATCGCGGTAGCTTTCCACTAATGCCACTTCCCTGCACTGAAAATCGGATTCAGTTAGTTTTGACTCCACCAATAGTTCGCCCAGCCGCATATCCACTTCCGTCCGATCAACCCTTCCGTTTGCCAGGGGCACGCGCGCTTTGAACCCAAACTCAGGGACGGACCCGGGCTCGACCCCAAGCAAGTCAAGCACAGCGCGATTTTTCAGCGTGCCCGGAAAACAAAAAATATTCATAAGCAGCGCGTCCGAACTATTGCCGGAGTCCAGTTCCTTCCAACCACGGTCTTCACGGGGAAGTGCACTGCGGGCCTGACTATGTGCCTTTTGCAGCCGCTTGCGCCAGGTTTCGTCTCGCACAATCGCACAATAGCTTTCGCTCAGAAAATTGCCGTGGCGCATTCCATCTTCCGAGGGCAGATAACAGATCGTGGGCGGAGCTCCATAGCTCTCGCGGCTAAGCAATTGGAGCCGTTTCGCGTACTGCTGATTGCGGAGGCTGAGCTCCCGCCGGAGCGCCCCTGCATAAGAGCGAACTACAGGCCTTTTATTGAAAGTGGACATGCAAGGGAGAATACAACGGATACTTCGGGTGTCGTCAAACGGAAAGAGCTACTTGGACTCCGAGGACGTCACGGTCCGGATCAACTCCACAAATCCAGCCACAATGCCGAGGATGAGTCCGAGAAGGTACAGCCACGTAGTGTGCAGCCAATGGTCAAGACCGGTCCCGATCAACCAGCCCGCGAACGTCGCAGCCGGAAAAATAAAAGCCAGTTGGCTGTATTTTGCCAGTTGTACCAGGACGCTTTTCTTTCCTGTGCTGTCCTCGCCGGAAGGTGGCATAGGTTGGTCTCAGGTCACCGGTGTCAGGTCTCAGGTGCGCCGGATCCACGGGCTCAAGAGGCGTCCTCCGCGCGGACTTCGATGATGGTTTCTTAACGCATCAGAGACGCGATTGGCGACGTCTTCACAATGCCCAGCGACCAGTAGACGGCATGGTTCACTGCCTGGATGAATTGTTCCGGCAATATTCCGATCACGACGGTGCCGAATGCGGTGATGCCTAGCGCGAATCCCATTGCTGCGCTGAGGGGAAGACGCGTCTTATCCATGGCCTCACGCATAAATATCGCGTTCGCTATGCGCATGTAGTAGTAGAGACCGAAGACAGCATAAAGCACGCCCAGCGACGCCAGAACGTAATGTCCACTCTCGATCAGGCTGAGAAAGATGAAGTACTTTCCATAAAAACCGGCCAGTGGCGGAATTCCTGCCAGAGAGAGCAGAAAAATCAGCATCAATATGGATTCGATCGGAGCGCGAGAGAAAAGACCGGCGATGTCGTCAATTTCGTCGCCAATCACTTCCCGACGCCGCAGCGATGTGACCACCGCGAAAGCTCCCAGGTTCATGAAAGTGTAGACCAGCAGATACAGCAGAATACCTTTGAAGCCATCAAAAAAAGCTGGTGACGGATAATCTACCGACGCCAGAGCAATCAGTCCAAGCAACATGTATCCGACGTGGGCGATGGACGAATACGCCAGCAGCCGCTTGAGATTATTCTGCGTGAGCGCAGCGAGGTTGGCGCCCGTCATGGTGGCAATGGAAATAAATACGAGCAAGGGTACGTATACCGTGCGCAGCGGATAAAGGCCCCACAGCAAAATGCGCAGCAACATGGCCCATGCTGCGGCTTTTACGGCCACCGACATAAATCCTGTCACGCTCGTGGGGGCGCCTTCATAAGCATCCGGCAACCATTGATGAAATGGTATGGCTGCGATTTTAAAAAACAGGCCGGTAGCAGTAGTCAGCAATGCAATCACGGCGATGGGTTGAACATGGTTCTGATGCGCGGCCATCTGTTGTGCCAGATGCGTTTCGATGATTTGGAGATTCGTACTGCCGCTTAGGCCGTAAAGCAAGGACAATCCATAAGCAAATATCCCAGACGAAAATGCTCCCAACAGCATGTATTTGAGAGCCGCTTCATTGGAGCGGCGATCGGTGCGCAGGAATCCGACCAGCACATAGGTGGAAATCGCCATCAATTCCAGGCCAATAAAGATCAGCACGACGTCAAAGCCCGCGGCCATGCACATCATGCCCACAATCGAGAACAAGATCAGCGAATAGAACTCGCCATGATGCTCATGTTCAATCTCGAGATAATGCATCGACATGAGAATTGAGATGGCAGCGGAAGCCAGGAACAGATACCAGAAATAAATGGCGAAATGATCCACTACCATCGCGTTCATCATGGCGGGCTGTCCTGGCCGCGTGCCCAACGCCACTTGGATTTTCCACACGCCGGCGGCGGAGAACAGAATGCCAACCAAGGCGGTTATCGCGTTGACCCACTTCCACTCAACCGGCACCATTAAGTCAATCAACAGGATACCCAACGCGAATAGCGTAAGCAGAATGATGGGCAACGACATCAGGTAGTCAGTACCGGTAAAAAATTGTGACAGGTTGCCGGGCACTTATTCTTTCCTCTTGGATGGGTCGGGCGCGTCCGACATTACCGCTGTTGCGGCACCGGTGCCGGTTACGGGCTGGGCCGAGGCATTCACCGCTCTTCCCGTCGGATATCCGGGACGAACTGTCTGCACAATCTGGTTCACGGGCTGCTCCAGAATCTGGAAAAAGGGTTTGGGATACAAGCCAATCCAGAATGCCGCGATCAGCAGGGGAGCGAACGTTAACATTTCCCGTGGTGTCAAGTCGTGAAGCTTTTCATTCTTGGGATTGGTGACAGGCCCGAAGAACACTCGCTGGTATAGCCACAGGAGGTAGGCTGCCGCCAAAATCACGCCGGCGACGGACCATGCTGCCCACGCCCGATTCTCCATGAAGGCGCCTTGCAAAATCGTGAATTCTCCGATGAAGCCATTCAGCAGCGGCAATCCCATCGAAGACAGAAACATGATCATGGTGATGGTGGCGTAAATCGGCATCACATTCGAGATGCCACCGTATTCGGAGATCTCGCGCGTGTGCCGCCGCTCATAGAGGATGCCGACGATCAAGAACAGCGCGCCGGTCGAGATGCCGTGATTAATCTGCTGTAACACCGATCCGCTTATTCCCAAGGGATTCAGAGCGAAGATGCCTAACGTGCAAAAGCCGAGATGGCTGACAGACGAGTAAGCCACCAGCTTTTTCATGTCCTTCTGCATCAGCGAGACCAGCGCGCCGTAGATAATGCCGACGATAGAGAGACCGATCATCCAAGCGCGCACTCGCGATTCCATCACCACCTGGGGAAAAAATGGCAGCGAGAAGCGAACGAAGCCGTATGTCCCCATCTTCAACAGGACGCCGGCCAGAATCACTGAGCCCGCAGTAGGGGCTTCTACGTGGGCGTCAGGCAGCCAGGTGTGAAATGGGAACATCGGCACCTTGATGGCGAATCCCAGGAAAAATGCAAGGAACAACCAGATCGCATAATGGAATGGAATCTGTGGCGCCGTTTTATACAGCTCGGGGATACTGAATGTGTAGACACCGGTCACGGCCTGGTGGTGGAAATAGAGGAACAGAATGCCCAGCAGCATCAGAACCGAGCCAAACAATGTGTAGAGGAAAAACTTGATCGCCGCGTAAAGCTTCCGCGGACCACCCCAGATGCCAATCAGCAAGTACATGGGCACCAGCATGGCTTCCCAGAAAACAAAAAAGAGGAAGAAATCCAGCGCCATGAAGACGCCTAGCATGCCTGTCTGCAGTATCAAAAACCAGATGTAGTATTCCTTCACCCGCTCTTCGATCGCACTCCATGAGGAGAGGATGGAAATCCATCCCAGCAGCGTTGTGAGCATGATGAGCAGAAACGAAATGCCGTCAATGCCAAGGTTGTAACCTGCTCCGATGGAAGGTATCCAGTTATTCGCGCTGCCCTCAAGAAACTTGAAGCCTGGCTCGAACCGTTGTGCCCAGAACATTGGCACCAATGGAATGGAGACCAGCAAGCCGGCGAGCGCGAAGATGTTCGCGATCGAGCGAATAGCGTTTTTGTTCTCCCCAGGAACAAACAGAAGAAGAAGAGCGCCGACCATCGGCGTGAAAAGAATTATCGAAAGAATGTGACTCTGCATTTTTTATAGTCCATTAACCTGGGCGAAAGCGCCCGCCGCACACGACATCAATGCCATGCGTAATAGAAAGCGAAACCCAGTAGGCCAGCCACCATGACCAGTGCATACCACTGCACCAATCCCCATTGCACAAGTCGTGCCGGATAGGAGAGCAAACGGGCCAGGATGGCGGGGCCATTGACCAACACGCCGTCGATGATCCACTTATCCCACCAATTCGAAAGTGTTCCAGAGAAACGCGTAATCCAACCTGCACCATTCACGGTGCCATCAATCACATTTGAATCAATCCATGACGACGCCTCGCCGGCGCCCATTACGCCAAGACGCATGTCTCCCACTTTGCGGCGGCCGGTGAAGGCGTAATCGTATGCTTCATCCACGTAATATTTAGTGAGTAGTGTGGAGTAAACCGGAGGCGCTGCGGCAGCGATGGGCTCTGTATAGCCCGTGTCCGCGTGACGGTAAGCCCTCCACGCCATTCCCCAACCTGCGACAGCCGCAGCCAGGGAGAAGAGCATCAGGAAATGTTCCGCGCCACTGGTGTGCTCTTCTTCTTTTGCGCCCGCCGCCAACTGTGCCGACTCGCCTTCTGTCTGCAGCACTCTGGCTTCTTTGGCGAAGACCGGCTCCAGGAATTTTTCGAAGCGATTCGATCCACCCAGGCTGTGTGGCCATCCCAGAAATCCCGCAAACAAAGAGAAGAAGGCCAGAATAACCAGAGGGACTGTCATCGACTTTGGCGATTCGTGGATATGATGTTCCACCTCGTGGCTCATGCGGGGCCGCCCGTGGAACGTCAGATACATCAGGCGAAACATATAAAACGCCGTCATCAGCGCAGTGCCATAGCCGACGAGCCAGAGAAAACGATACGCGCCACCTTCGGCCGACCATGCTTGCCATAAGATTTCGTCTTTGGAGAAAAATCCGGCAAAGGGAAAAATACCGGCAATGGCCAACGTCGCGACGAACATGGTCCAGTGAGTGATCGGGATCCGGCGGTGCAGATCGCCCATATTGCGCATATCCTGCTCTCCACTCATGGAGTGAATCACGGCGCCTGAACCAAGGAACAACAATGCCTTGAAAAAAGCATGAGTAAAGACGTGGAAGACGCCAGCCGCAAACGCTCCGATGCCGAGAGCAAGGAACATGTATCCCAACTGCGAGACAGTGGAATAGGCGAGCACGCGCTTGATGTCGTTTTGCACCAGGGCAATCGTTGCGGCAAAGATTGCCGTCAGCGTTCCCACAATCGCCACCGTTTTCATGGAAGTCGGCGCCAGCACGAACAGTGCATTCGATCGCGCCACCATGTAGACACCCGCAGTGACCATCGTGGCGGCGTGGATGAGTGCCGAGACTGGTGTCGGAACTTCCATCGCGTCGGGCAGCCACACATAAAGCGGCAGCTGCGCGGATTTTCCGCAGGCGCCTACGAACAGCAGTAGCGTAGCCACGGTAATGATGGGATCTCCGATAGAAAACTTTCCGCTACGGGCTAATTCGGTCACTGCCGTCAAGCGCAGCGAGCCGAAGTACCAGGCTATGGTGAACATTCCCAGCAGAAATCCGGCGTCTCCAATTCGGTTCACGATGAAAGCTTTGTTCGCCGCGTCGGTAGCCGACTTGCGGTGGAAATAGAATCCGATCAACAGGTACGAACACAGACCCACGCCTTCCCAACCCACAAACATCAGCGCGTAATTGTTCCCCAGAATCAGGGTCAGCATGGAGAACATGAACAGATTCAGATATCCGAAGAAACGGTAATACCCGCCTTCGTGCGCCATGTAGCCGGTCGAATAAATGTGGATCAACATTCCGACGCCGGTTACAAACAGCAGCCAGATGCTGGAGAGTGGATCGAGCAAGAAGCCTGCATCCGCTTGAAATGGGGCCGGAGTGCCGTCGTGCTTGAGGTAAGTCAGGTGACCGGTATCCGATCCAAGCCAGGTGTAGAGAATATTCTCGTAAGGCTTTCCCGGATTATGGCGGGCGTAATCCGAGTACTGCCAAACTGCGCCGCAGGCCAACAGGAACGCGATCACCACTGCGCCGACGCACACGGCATTTACCGTGGATTTCTGCAGCTTACGGCCAAAGAAAAACATCGTGGCTGCCCCAAAAGCCGGCAGCAGCGGGATTATCCAGATGTGTGAAAGAAAGAACATTATTTAAGAACCAGCAGTTAGCACTTGGCATTTAGCACTTAGCCACCACCCGGGGGTTTCCCACATCTGCAAGTCCCTGTGATGGCCAAATGCTAAGTGCTAATTGCTAAATGCTGCTCTTCTACCATTTCAACAAATCCACTTCGTCCATATTTACGGTCTCTTTGTTGCGGAAGAAGGCAATCAAAATTCCCAGGCCGACCGCGGCTTCAGCGGCGGCGTCGGTAATCACAAAAATTGCAAATACCTGGCCGTGCAGCCCGTAGATCCGCGAAAATGCCACGAGGTTGAGGTTGACCGCATTTAAAATCAGTTCAATCGACATCAGCACAATCACTACGTTGCGGCGCGTCAATACTCCGATTACTCCCAAAACGAATAATGCCGCAGCCACGACCAGATAATGCAATGTGGTAATTGGAACCATGTATCAAAACTCCTCTGGTCTCAGGTGTCAGGTCTCTGGCAACTCGCTCGAGAGCCAAAACCTGGCACCCGAGACCCTGCGACCGGAGACCTGACCTGCTTCAAATTCTCTTCTTCGCCATGACCACCGCTCCGATAATCGCCACCAGCAACAACAACGAAGCGATCTCAAAGGTGAACATGTAATTGCCGTAAAGCATAACCGCGATCTGCTGAGTGTTCGACTGTTCCGGCAACTGGGCTACCCGATCAGGAAATAGAGATTTCCCTTTGGCGTAGACCAGCACGAATAGCACTCCCAAGGCGACCGCAGCCAAAATTCCAACCACCCACTGCTTGTTGAACTGCTCTTCCTTCTGCGACTTCTCGATGTTGACCAGCATGATCACGAACAGGAAAAGGACCATGATGCCGCCCGCATAAAGAATGATCTGCACGCCGGCGACAAACGGTGCATAGAGCATCAGGTAAAGTCCGGCCTGCCCGAGTAGAGCCAGAATCAACGCCAATGCGGAGTGAACCGGATTACGGCGTGTGATCACCAGGACGCCGGCGATCACAGTCAGCCCGGAGAGAAAGTAGAAGAAAAAAGTTGTGGCTACAGGCTGCATCAGAGCAAGACCCCCGCAACTGCGGTCAGGATGAGCACGCCGATTCCGACTGGCAACAATACTTTCCATCCCACTTTCATAAGCTGATCGAAGCGATAGCGCGGGAAGGTCCCGCGATACCAGATGTACAGGTACATAAAGAAAGCAACCTTGGCGGAAAACCAGAAAATATCCTGGATACGATCGCGCACCGGCGGCAGAAACAAGAGGAGGCCGATCAGTCCCAAGATAACGCCGAATCCCGCCAGACCAATCGTCTGCACCCGGAAATATGGATGCTTGGGCATGCGAAACACGCCCACGAAGGCCATCAGCCCTA
>Ga0137388_10000705_pt1 | contig 19165 bp, 18 predicted proteins | sample 15con2h14AmetaG_FD_104644 | JGI IMG/M metagenome (GOLD analysis project Ga0137388, IMG submission 104644) | Vadose zone soil microbial communities from Angelo Coast Range Reserve, California, USA - 15con2h1.4A metaG | ecosystem: Environmental > Terrestrial > Soil > Vadose zone > Saprolite...
CGATAAACCGCGAGACATGGCCTTTCGGCACGAAGTCCTGCACATTCGGCGGCAGAAGCAGCGTCTGATCGATATTCCAGGGGCGAAAATACTTGCTCATCGCCCAAGCTTGAATCAGACTCGTTCAGAATTGAACAGCGACTATTCGGACAGGCTCCTAGCCAATTCAATCTAGGCCACTGGGGGTTAAAACAGGCCAGTACCCAATGGCGGTGCAATAAAAATGCAGCGCAGGTTTTGGATTTGTTCTCACATTCGCCGTCTGTCCTCGAGAAAATTTCGGTACTGGCCCCTTTCCATCATTCGGATAAGGGATTGGTCCCTTTTGAAAAAGTGAAGTGGCCCCTTTTGAATTTAATCGACTACCGAACATAAAGGGGATCCACTGCCCCCATCACCGCCCCATCCCCGGCTTTTATCGGTGACTGAGAGTATTGCGCTCCCGTCTGATCCAAGGGAGCGGCCCCATGCCAGATTATCGCGCCTACATCGTCGACGGGCCCTTCAATTCCATTAGAACCGAATTCCTGCACAATCACCCTGACGATGCCACCGCCATTGAAGCGGCCAAACAACTCGTTGACGGCCGCGACATTGAGCTTTGGGACCGTGACAGATTCGTGGGTCGGTTCTCCCCGGAAGCGAAGTAAGGCCGCCTCAGTTGGCGGCCTCTTTCATTGCGGCACGAAATGGCGTCACTTCACCACCTCAGCCCGTAGCCACCTCTAGCCTCTCGCTAGTCTAGCGTCGGCCAATTCCTGAGTGTCCAACACCGCAATCAATTTGCTAATCGTTTCTTCGGCATCGCAAGTGTCCCGGCTCAAGGTGTTCGGCGATAATCAAGCCAGCTTGACGCAGCGCGTAGTCAATTAATTTCTGATTGATCATGCTCGCTTCCGAGTACGTGCCGCTGCGGGCTTGTCGGCTTTTTTAGCGTCTTGTTTGGCGGCTCGCTTACCGCTGATCGGCAATAGCATTTCTTTCTGACCTGCTGCGGCCTTGCGTGGCTTCTTGCCTTTCGTCGCTTGCGCTTCGTTGCCGATGCTACGTTTCAACGCTTCCATTAGATCAACAACGTTCTCGCCCTTCGGTCGCGCCTTCGCGGTGATCGGCTTGCCGCTTCGCTTTTGATTTATCAATTCGGTCAGCGCAGACTCGTAGTGGTCTTCGAACTTGGCGGGATCAAACGTCGCTGGTTTTTGGTTGACGATGTGCTTTGCTAGATCGAGCATATCTGGCGCGGTTACGACTTCATTCTGGTACGCGGAAGATACGTCATCCTTCGTCTGCGAACTCATGAGATTGTCTACATTATTGAAGGCTATCCTCCACCATTGCCGCACACATCGAGAATCGAATCGGCTTTGGTTGTTTTCGAACGAAAGTCGATCCGGTTTGAAAATTCCTGACATCCCCGAAGGAGACTCACCCGAACGAAGTGAGGGATTTGGCGGGCGATAAATGCCTCTCAACCGCCCTCCGGGCTCGATTGACCGCGAAGCCGTCGCCCCACTCAAGCATATGGGATGTCCGCTCTACCCCGATGAGCCGACACCGTCAGCTTGATCGCCTACGTCCGAAAAGTGCCAAAGGCCGACATTCGTTGACTATGACACCGCCGTGATTGCCAATAGTGCGACCACCAATGCTGGAGGCATGACAACAATTCCAAGTTTCAGGAACTGCCACGCTGTCACAGCTTCCCCTTCTCGCCTCAAGGCGATTAGCCACAGGATTGTCGCGAGCGAACCCGTCACAGAGAGATTGGGGCCAAGATCGACGCCTATCAATATCCCGCTTGTCACCTGCAGGGGGACATCGGCACTTTGGCTGACAGTGGCAGCGACCAAACCAGTCGGAAGGTTGTTCATTAGGTTTGAAGCGAGAGCGACGATGATGCCCGTACCGGCGGGCGTTCGCGTACCTGAAAGTCGAACGAGTCAGGCGAACCGTGATGGCCTTTTCTAAGGCCGCCTTCGCCTCGGCAGTTCGACCAAGTTCGCCCAGGGCAGCGGCGAGCCAGCGCATAAGGTGACGGAAAATCGGGAAATAATCGGATCGCCCGTTCCGCTGCTTCGACGGCGGCATCGTAGTCGCGGCAGAAATAATTAGCCAACGCGACCTGGTTCAAGCATGTTGCGATCCATGGGCGCCAGTTGATTGACCACGTTGCCGTCGATTGAGATATCGCCGGAGCTGATCGCCTCAAGCCCGGCGATCATCCTGAGCATCGTCGTTTTGGGGGCCGGGTCGGCGCCAACATCGATGCCGCAAGGAAGAACCGGTCCTTCGCAAGATCGGCGACGGACAGAGGTTCGGCATTAGTCAATAGGCTGTCCTCCATTGATTTTGTTTTTCCAATCAGAGGCGTCTGCCGCCATTCGGATCGAATACATGGACGCGACTGGCCGGAAAGCTGAGTGTGATGCGCTCGCCGGGGGCGGGCGCCCTATCCGGCTCACAAACTCCCTTCACTGCTTGACCGCCCACATCGACGTTGAGGTAGCAAATCGGGCCGATCGGCTCGACTAAAAACACCTCACCGTCGAGCCGCAGTTTGGAGCCAGAACCAGCGACAAGATCCGTCGGCCGCACCCCGAGGATCGCATGTCGTGCTTGGGCAAACCATTGCATGGAACCAGCAGAGACGGTGTCAATCGGGAGTTCGATTCGGTGCGCACCAAGCGCGCACAGAAGTTTGCCGTCCTGGCGCGCCACATCGACGTTGAAGAAATTCATTGTCGGGCTGCCGATAAAGCCTGCGACAAACAGGTTCGCAGGCCGGCGGTAGACCTCCATAGGCGGGCCGATCTGCTGCAACTCGCCAGCCCGCATGACAGCTACGCGATCGGAAAGGACCATCGCCTCTTCCTGGTCGTGCGTGACGAAAACAGTGGTCGTGCCAAGCTCTCGTTGGAGGCGTTTAATTTCCGTTCTCGTCTTGACGCGCAGCCCCGCATCGAGATTGGAGAGCGGCTCGTCCATGAGCAGAACGGCGGGATTGCGGACGATGGCGCGGCCAACGGCCACGCGCTGGCGCTGACCGCCCGAGAGTTCAGAGGGACGGCGGTCGAGCAGTGTGCCCAAATCCAACATCTCGGCTGCTGCCGTGACCTGCGTCGTGATAATTTTGGCATCAAGCTTCTTCTGGCGCAGACCGAAACTGATATTTTCCCGCACGCTCATGTGCGGATAGAGCGCGAAATCTTGAAAGACCAGCGCGATGTTGCGTTGATGCGGTTCAAGCTCCGTAACGTCTCTTTGGTCGAATAAGACAGCGCCCGCGCTCGGCTTCTCGAGCCCTGCCACGCAGGCAAGAGCAGTGCTCTTGCCGCAGCCGGACGGCCCCAGGAGGGTCAAGAACTCGCCCTGTGCAATGGCAATGTCGAGACCGTTGACGGCGCACACGCCACGGAATTGTTTCACGAGATGCTGCAGGGTGACACTGGCCATCCGCGTGAAGCTCAGCCTTTGAGGGAACCGGACAGCATGCCGCGCACCAGATATCGTTGGAAGGCTAAGGCGATGATGACCGGCGGGATCACCGCCAGCACGCTCGCCGCGAACATCGGTCCGTAGTCATAGAAGCGTAGTTGGACCAGGAATCCAGCGATCGTCACCGGAATGGTTTGCGAGGCCGGCGTGCCTGTCAGAATCAGTGCAAAGATGAATTCGTTCCAGCTGACGAGAAAACAGAAGATTCCCGTCGCGACCAAGCCGGGTCGAGCAACCGGAAGAACGATTTTCCGGATTGCCTGAAGACGAGTGCAGCCGTCCACCAGTGCGGCCTTTTCGAGGTTCGGCGGTAATCCGTCTAAATAACCCTTCATCATCCAGATTGCGAGGGGCAGGATAAGCGAACAGTACGCAATTACGAGGCCGGTCCGAGTGTCGATGAGATTCAGGGTCTTGAAGACCAGAAAGAAGGGCAGGATCAGGGCAAGCGACGGCGTCATGCGGGTGAGCATCAGCGCCCAGAGCGTGCCGCGCATGAGCCGACTGCGTGCAGCGCGCGAGTAGGCGTATCCGGCAATGGATCCCAGCACGAGATTGACTACCGTGACGCAAACTCCCACGATCAAGCTGTTTACGATCCCAAGGGGCACGCGCGTCGCCTGTACGCTCGACTGGCCATCGGCAACGCCTTGTGGGAACAACACGAACCGGTAGTTGACGAGCGTCAAAGGGCCTGGGATCACAGTGGGCGGGGTCCGCACAAGGTCCGCTGATTTTTGCAGGCTCATCACGACGAGCCACAAGAATGGCCCAACCGACCAGATGAAAATGGCGACGACGGCGAATGCGAGCGCAATGCGCCCGAGCGTCCTGCGTAGTCTTGGCGGCAGCATGGGACTTCGATCCGATAACGGCAGGCGCGCGAGGCTTTCACGCGAGGTGCCGATTTTTGCACCGAGCTCGTCGACTAAGCTCTCGACGTCGCGGCGGCCAGTCCGAGTGAAATCGGGTGAGACCGCAGCCGCACGCTGGCTTTCGACGCTCGGAAAAAACCATCTTGAGTAGGCCCACGCCAAGAGTAGACACGGGACAGTTAGCACGTAAAGAATCGCCGCGCCTTCCGCGAAGCGCAGGAACTGAAATGCATAAGAATAGCCCAGCCACGAAAAGACGGTAGTCGCGCTGCCTGGACCGCCCCTGGTCATTGTCCAGAACAGATCAAAGGCCATAATCGAGTTGATCGTGGTCAAGATCAGGATCAACAGCAACACCGGCCGCAGCCAAGGCAAAGTGATGCTGAAGAAGCGACGCAAACCCCCGGCGCCATCGATGCGGGCGGCTTTGTGCAGGTTCTCGGGCATCGACTGCAGGTTGGCGAGAACGAGGAGTGCGGTCAGTGGTGCCTGGTTCCAGACATAGACGAGTGCCACCAGATTGAACGCCGCCGTACCGTCTCCGAGCCAGTGGATCGGCCTATCGATCAGGCCAAGGTCGAGGAGCAGGCCGTTCAAGGCGCCGTAGCTGCCGTCGAAAATCCAGCCCCACAGCACGCCAACAGTGACCGGCGCCATGGCCCAAGGAATCAGTACGACGCCGCGCAAGAGCCCTCGTCCGGGGAAGTTCATGTTGAGGACGAGTGCCATGGCGACGCCGAGCACCAGGCCCACCGCTACCGTGATGGCCGCAAAATAGGCCGTTCGCTCCAGCGCAGATATGAATTCCGCCTGCGGCAGGATTTGCAAGTAATTGTCTAGGCCGACGAAAATCCACCGATTGGTCAGAATGTTGATGCGATGCAGGCTCAGCACCACGGAATAAACAAGCGGCACGCCTATGATCAAAAAGACAACAAGAAGTGCCGGTAAGCTTAAGAAGAAAGGGAACCAATCGCGACGCTCGTGTCGCTGGAGCACGGCCATCTCGAGAGCCGCGTCAGTAGATACCTTGTCGAGCAATGTGTTGGCCATGCCAATCACTCCGGATAGAGCGCCTTCACCTCGGCCGCTTTCTTCTGCAGCTTGTCGACGAGCTCATCTGTTGAACCTTGGCCGCGGATGTAGTCCTGGACTTCGCCCATCATGAACCAGTCCCATTCTGGGAACCACATGGCCTTCGCCACGTCGCGGGTAGTGGCAGTTTCGAGCTGCTGGGTAGCGATCTTCATGTCCTTCCAGACGCTGAAGGATTTTTGCACATCCGGATCCTCAATAACCTCCTTGTACGGCGTTCCTAGGCCGAACTCGAGGGCCCAGCGCCTTGCGACATGGTACTGGCCGTCTTTCGCCTTGCCGCCGAAAAATTGCATGAGATTCCATACGCGCATTTCATCGACCGGCTTGGCACCCATTTGGTAGACGGCCGTCCAGACGAATGTGGATCGTGTTTTCCCAGGCATGATGAAGTTTCGTGCTGCGCCGGCGATGTGTGACGTAGCAGGCGTGTTGAACACCTTTTGGTCGTAGTCATGCACAACCATGTAGGTGTGCTGACCGGTGGCGAAATTGGGCACCGACTCGCCTTGTTGAGTAAATACGTCTGGTGGAATTATCCTTTCTCTGTAAATCGTCCGATGCATTTCGAGGACCTTCTTGAAGGGTTCATCAAATACAGGATCGAAGTTCGCGCCGAACACTTTGGCGCCTTCGGAATACCAGATGGCGAAAAGGCTCCAGCTGAGGCTCGCCCACTGCCGGCCCCAGGCGCTGATGTAGGGGAACTCCGCGACTTTGTCCCTCTTCAGTTTTCGGCACTGATCGAGGAATTCTTCCCAGGTTGAGGGCGGCTGCAACTTTGCAGCATCAAGGTGTTTCTCGTTGGCGACGAACGAATTGAAGCCCGTGTAGTATGGCAATCCGCCGAGCCCGCCAGTCGGTAATGACATATCCTTAACGTTGACTGGATACATGGATGCCTTGATCGCATCGAGCCCGGGCAGACCGTCGAGAGTACGTGTCCATCCGGCTTTCTTCCAGCGAACGATACGATCCTCCTCCGAGTACATCATATCGATATGCTGGCCGGCCATCAGCTTTGTTTCGGCAATAGCGTGGTACTCGCCCGGTACTAGCTCATATTCGACATTCTCGTCATAAAGTTTTTTGAAAGTATCCACATTCTCGGAGACGATCTGGGGGTTGTACTGCCAGCCGATGAAGTGCATCGGTGTGCTGGGACCAGCGCGGGCAGTACGAGAGAAACTCGGTAGCGCGGCAGCTGCCGCTCCCCCCATGAGTATAGCCCGACGATTCACGAGGAACTGATGCAACCGCACCTTCTTATGGGTCTCGGTATCCATGCGAATGATGTCCTCCCTGATCGGTTCGCCGCGCCGCCGTCCGCTGCCCCTTCGCAGCGCCGATCGCCTCCGTCATCTTGGCCTCGAGCGCGGCCTGAAGCGCCGCATCCACCCGCATACCATGACCCTTCACCTCATCGGCGAATTTGCGTTCAGAGCGCGACCAAAGACACATCTGATGGTCGTGTCCCGGTCGTCGCGTTCTCCAGCAACGTGCGCCGTTGGTCAGGCGCCACGGCAGGCAGACTGACGAGGGGATCGTCGCGCAACGGCGCGATGGTGTACAGGGTCATGTAGTGGGCGCGCTGGACCGCCCACTCGTCGTTCTGCTCGAGGGGGCTCGCGTCGGCGAGCCGGACGATCGCCGCCTCGTTGGGGAAGATGCCGACGACCTCGGTGCGCCGCTTGATCTCGCCGTTGACGCGCTCGATCGGGTTGGTGCTGTGGATCTTCACCCGGTGATACTTGGGGAAGCTCATGGAGGCGAGGACGTCCGGCTCGGCCCCGTCCATTCAGCGCGGCGAGCTTCTGCACCTTGGGGCGGAGCTGGTCGGCGATCTGGCGCCACTGCGCCGTCGCCGCGGCCGCGTCCTCCTGGGCGAAGGCGGTGGCCGATGAGGGCCGAGACGAGGCGCCGCCCCGCTTGCCGGCATGCGCCAGGACGTTGCGCGTGAAGTGAAGGCGGGGCCTGTTGAAAAACCCAGCGCCTGACGGCAAGCTGACGGCGCTGCGCCAGGAGGCGTCGCGGCTCATGCACCTGCCGCCGGCCGAACAGCATCGCGGGTAGGCCAGCGTGCTGCGCGGCCATTACGGCGAATACGGCATGCCCGACAACTACCGGGCGCTCAGCGGGTTCCGCCAAGCGGCGCGGAACATCTGGCTCACCTGCCTCCGGCGGCGCAGCCAGAAGAGCCGCTCGATGGGCTGGGACATGTTCCAGGCTCTGACGGAATGCTTCCCTCTGCCCACGCCTCGCATCACCCATCCCTGGTCGGCGCGAACGGCGTGACGCGGGTCACCCTCGGGAAGAGCCGGGTGCGGGAAAAGCGCCCGCCCGGATCTGTGAGGGCGCAAGCCGAATGGCTAAGCTACTCGACCACGACCCATCTGATGCCCAGGGATGGCCCAGTCCGTGGAGATGTGCTAGCTTGGTAGCAGCCATGGCCTAGACCCCCATGGCGGCAACCAGATTGTCGCGCGAGGGCAGCAATTTGGAGTTACCCCTCCAGGGAGATCACAGTCCCGAGGTCCTGCGGGAGGACGGGGAACGCATTTTCTGTCGAGCGCGGCGCCTAGACGCTGACGGCAATCGCAGCTCCGTGCTGGCTGTGCTGCCCGCCGCCCCGCACCCACTCCCCGCCACCGTCGATCGCCTTTATCAGGAATACGGATTGAGGGACCAGCTTGACCGTGCGTGGGCTGTGCGGCCGCTGGAGCTTGCGCGCGAAGGCGGTCGGACCATACTCGTGCTCGAGGATCCGGGCGGCGAGCCGCTCGAGCGGCTGCTCAGCGCGCCGATGGAGGTCAGCAGCTTCTTGCGCATTGCCATCGGCGTCGCCGTTGCTCTGGACAAACTCCACCAGCGTGGTCTGGTCCACAAGGACCTGAAGCCGGCCAATATCCTGGTCAACTGTGCGGACGGACGAGTGCGGCTCACCGGGTTCGGCATAACCTCGCGCCTGCCGCGGGAGCGGCAGCCGCTCGAGCCTGCCGGATCGATCGCCGGCACCCTCGCATATATGGCGCCCGAACAGACCGGACGAATGAACCGTTCGATCGACTCGCGCAGCGACCTCTACTCACTTGGCATAACGCTTTATCAGATGGTGACCGGCCGCCTCCCGTTCACCGCGTCCGATCCCATGGAATGGGTCCACTGCCATATTGCACGGCAACCTGTGGCGCCCGGCAAGTGGGCGAAGAATGTCCCGCCCCCGGTTTCCCAGATCATCATGAAGCTGCTCGCGAAGACCCCAGAGGAGCGCTACCAAACCGCCGCCGGGGTTGAGAGTGATCTTCGGCGCTGTCTTGCCGAATGGGAGCGACAGCGGCACATTGAGGAGTACACGCTGGGCGAACACGACACGCCCGATAGGTTACTGATCCCAGAGAAGCTGTATGGAAGAGCGCGCGAGGTCGAAACCTTGCTTACGGCCTTCGATCGCGTTGTCAAGGGCGGCGCGCCGGAGTTGGTGCTGGTTTCGGGATATTCCGGCATCGGCAAATCCTCGATCGTGAATGAACTGCACAAGGTGCTTGTTCCAAGGCGCGGGCTGTTCGTATCAGGCAAGTTCGACCAGTACAAACGCGACATCCCCTATTCCACGTTGGTGCAGGCCTTTCGCAGCCTAATGCGATCTCTTCTAGGCAAGAGCGACCTCGAGTTGGCGAGCTGGCGCCGGTCCCTGCTGGAGGCACTGGGTCCAAACGGACGGCTTATTGTCGACCTCGTCCCCGAATTGAAGCTCATCATTGGAGAACAGCCACCAGTCCCGGAGCTTGAGCCACAGCAGGCACAACGCCGTTTCCAGCTGGTGTTCCGACGCTTCATCGGTGTATTCGCACGCCCCGAACATCCGCTGGTGGTCTTTCTCGACGATCTTCAATGGCTCGATGCTGCAACGCTAGACTTGGTACAGGATTTGTTGACTCGGTCGGATCTGCGGCACCTGATGCTAATCGGCGCCTATCGGGATAACGAAGTCGATCCCGCTCATCCGCTGGCGCGTAAACTCGATGAAATCCGCAATACCGGCGTATCGGTGCACGACATCGTGCTTGCGCCGCTGACTCTTGGTGATGTCGACCGCTTTATCGCGGATGCGCTGTACTGCGGGCAAGAGCGTGCCCGGCCATTGGCGCAACTGGTCTATGAGAAAACCGGTGGCAACCCGTTTTTCGTAATTCAATTTCTCGCTGCCCTCGATGACGAGAGGCTTCTCCACTTCGATTCGAGCGCAGGAATCTGGATCGCGGAGATCGAGCGCATCCGCGCCAAGGGTTACACCGATAACGTCGTTGATCTAGTGGTCCAAAAACTCTCGCGCCTGCGTTATCCGACGCGCCAAGTGCTAAGACACCTCGCCTGTCTAGGAAACGTCGCCAAGACCGCGACGCTCAGCCTAGTCGAAGACAAATCTGCGAAGGCCATCCATACTTCTCTGTGGGAAGCGGTGCACGCGAGGCTGATTCTGCGATCCGAGGACGCATACGCATTTCCCCACGACCGAGTCCAAGAGGCGGCCTATGCGCTCATTCCCCAAGGCAAGCGCGCAGCGGTGCACCTCCGAATTGGCCGGATACTCCTCTCCCAAACGCCCTCGAGCGAACTCGAAGAGAAGATATTCGAGATCGTAAATCAGCTGAATCGAGGAGCGATTTTGATTGAGTCTCAAAGTGAAAAGATCCAGGTTGCCAAACTCAATATGATTGCAGGTCGGAAGGCTAAAGCCTCGACAGCCTACAAGTCTGCGCTGAACTATTTCTCCGCCGGGATAGAGCTTCTTGGTGATGACATTTGGAAGAACCAACATGACTTGGCCTATCAGATCGGATTCGAGCGGGCGGAGTGCGAATATCTAAGCCGCAACTTCGATGAAGCGCTGCGCCGGTTTAATGCGCTGCTGGCGCAGGCGAGAACGACCATTGAAAAAGCCGACATCCATCGAGTGGTGGTCGATCTGCATACGAACACCGTCGCGCTGGACAAGGCCATTGCCCGTGGACAGGAAGCTCTTCGCTTGTTTGGGATCGACATCCCTTCTCATCCGAACCACGAGGAGGTGGCTGCCGAGTACGAGGCGATTTGGCAAAGCCTCGGTCATCGGTCGATAGACGAATTGATCGATTTGCCGCTGATGAGCGACCCAGAGATAAAAGCGGCCATGAGCGTCTTGGCGGTCCTCTTTGCTCCCAGCATAGCAACAGATCGCAACCTGTTGCTTTTATGCGGCTGTCGCATGGTCAACCTATCCATTCGCTACGGAAATTGCGACGCCTCCGCGATGGCCTATGGCTATCTTGGCATGAACTTAGGCGCGTTTTTCGGTGACTACAGGCAGGGCTTTCAGTTCGGAAAGGTGGGCTATGACCTGATGGAAAAACGCGGGCTTGCGGCCTACAAGGCTAAGATCGAGTTTATCATCGGGACATACATCAGCTTTTGGGTCCAGCCTTTCAATAGAGGCATCGAGCATCTCGTTTCCGCCTTCAAATCAGCTACCGATGCAGGAGATCTGAATGTTGCCAGCTATTGCTGCGATGTTATGGTGTCACACAAGCTCGTGACCGGAGAACCATTAGACAAGGTCTATCTCGAATCGGAAAAGCGTCTGAATTTCACTCGCGAGACTAAATTTGATCCAGCCAGTCAGATCATCATCAGAACACGGCGTTTCATTCAGGCCATGCAAGGGCTCACGGTAAGTCTCTCGTCCTTTACCGGATCCGAGTTCGACGAGGTTGAATATGACCGGGTCATGGAGCGCTATGGATGGGTAGGTGTCAGCTGTGGTTATTACATTATGAGGCTCCAGGCTTATGTTATGTCTGGCGATTACCCCGCGGCTATCGCCGCGCGAGCTAAGGCAGAGCCAATTCTCTGGTCGATGGTCGGCCTGATCCACGAAGCCGAATACCACTTCTATGGCGCGCTGGCCTTGTCCGCGCATGATGAGGCCTTGGTTGACGAGCAACTCCGACTCCGGACGAAATTGGAAGCTCACCACAAGCAGCTTGAAATCTGGGCGGGGACCTGCCCTGAGAACTTCCAAAATCGCTATGCCTTGGTCTCGGCGGAGATAGCCCGCATCGAAAAGCGGGATCTCGACGCCGAGCGCCTCTATGAAGAGGCCATTCGGCTGGCGCGCGAGCGCGGCTTTATCCAGAACGCGGGACTCGCCAATGAGCTGGCCGCGCGGTTCTATTCGGCGCGCGGCTTTCAGACGATTGCTGACGCTTATCTGCGAAACGCGCGGCACTGCTACCTGAGTTGGGGCGCTGATGGAAAGGTGCGGCAACTCGACGGGATGTATCCTCATCTCCGGGAGGAAGAACCTGTGCTCGGTCCGACGAGCACAGTCGGCGCGCAGGTCGAGCACCTAGACCTCGCGACCGTGCTCAAGGTCTCGCAAGCCGTTTCGGGCGAGATCGTCCTCGGTGAGCTCATCAAGACGCTGCTGCGAATCGCGATCGAACATGCCGGTGCCGAGCGTGGCCTGCTCATTCTGTTCCCGGGCGACGAGCCGCGGATCGCGGCCGAAGCGACGACCGGCCGCGGCCAGGTTGAGGTCACGCTGCGCGACGCGGCCCCGTCGCCGACCGAGCTTCCCGAATCCGTGCTGCATTATGTGATCCGGACGCGGGAAAGTGTGATCCTTGATGACGCCTCGGCGCAGAATCCGTTCTCGGCAGATGAGTACATCTGCCGGAAGCACGCCCGGTCGATCCTCTGTCTGCCCCTGATGAAGCAGTCCAAGCTGATCGGGGTGCTCTATCTCGAGAACAACTTGGCATCGCATGTGTTCACGCCCGCCCGGATCTCGGTGCTAGAACTGCTGGCGTCGCAAGCGGCGATCTCGCTGGAGAACGCCCGTCTGTATAACGATCTCCAGGAGCGTGAGGCCAGGATCCGGCGCCTGGTCGATTCGAACATTGTCGGGATCGTAATCTGGGATATTGAGGGTCGGATCATCGATGCCAACCAGGCCTTTCTCGACATGGTCGGATATGCCCGGGAAGATCTCGTCTCGGGTCGGCTGCGATGGACGGAGCTGACGCCGGCCGAATGGCACGACACCGACGAACAGATCATCGCTGAGCTAAAGGCGGTTGGAACCCTCCAACCGCGTGAAAAAGAGTACTTTCGCAAAGATGGCAGCCGCGTGCCAGTCTTGGTCGCCCGCGCTCTTTTCGAGTGGAAGCCAGACGAAGGGGTTTCCTTTGTCATCGACATGACCGACCGCAAGCGGTCAGAAGAGAAGCTGCGCGCCAGCGAGCAGCGCCTCCTGGAAGCCCAAATGGAGCTCGCACGCGTAACGCGCGTGACGACGCTGGGCGAACTGACAGCCTCCATTGCCCATGAAGTGAACCAGCCGCTCGCCGCCGTCGTCAATGCCGCGGCGGCCTGCCGGCGTTGGCTCGACCGCGGTAGCCCCAACCTGGACGAAGCGCGCAGCGCGGTGGACTGGATCGTCAAGGAAGGCAATCGGGCGAGTGAGGTGATCCGGCGCGTCCGGGCGCTCGCGAACAAGACCGACATTGAGAAGGTACCGCTCGACGTCAATGACGTCGTTAGGGAGGCCGTCGCGCTGGTGCGGCGTGAGCTGAACAGCAACCTTGTGTCGTTGCGAATGGAGTTGGCACCGGCTCTCCCCACGATCCTGGGAGATCGGGTCCAACTGCAACAGGTCATCATCAACTTGGTGATGAATGGCATTGAAGCAATGCAATCCGTCACGGATCGGCCACATGAGCTCGTGATCCGATCCCGCCAGGAGGAGAAGCAGCTAGTGCTCGCAAGTGTGACGGATTGCGGCGTTGGGATCTCCGCCGAGAATGCGGACCGGCTGTTCAACGCCTTCTTCACCACCAAATCCAGCGGCATGGGTATGGGACTCTCGATCTGCCGTTCGATCATCGAAGCTCACGGAGGCCGAATGTCGGCCACGAACAACTTACCCCACGGTGCTACGTTTCAGTTCACCCTGCCGGTGAACGCAGATACTGCGTCGTGAGATTTTCCCCGCAAGCCATCCACAGGCGCCTCGGTGGAGAATCCAGCTTTGGTCAATATCGTTCCGATCGATGGTCAGCCATTTCCGGTCTAGACCGATATCCGGACTATCGAGCTCGGCATGTCTGGAACGTGCCAAACAGCGTCGATGTCTGAGTTGGGTCAATCGCGTCACTTTGACCGCGCGCCGCTCACTTCCGCTCCACCCCGATGAGCGGACATCGCGCGGCACGAACGCCAAGTCCGATAGTGCCAATTGCCGACAAGCCTTGATTGCCTCATCATCCAAATTATGACCACTCACATACGCTATCTTACACACCCGCAAGTGAAAATAGATCCAGCTGTCCCTGTGCCGTCATGGGGCTTAAGTGATGTCGGAAGAACACGCACGCAAACCTTGGCGAACACCGGATGGCCCTCGGGTACAACGCAGATCATCTCCAGCGGCGAGCGAAAGGCAATTGAGACAGCCGAGATCATTGGAGGAGAATTGAACGTCACCGTCGAAGTGCGGGAGGCGATGCACGAGAATGATCGATCAGCGACGGGTTTCTTACCACCTAACGAGTTTGAGACGGTGGCCAATCAGTTTTTCGCACATCCCCTTGTAAGCATCCAGGGATGGGAACGAGCAATCGATGCTCAATTACGCATCGTCCGTGAGGTCGAACACGTCCTAGCTCGAAATCGAGCGGGCGACGTGCTCTTCGTCGGCCACGGCGCCGTCGGAACCTTGCTGTTCTGCCACTATTCTGGCTTTGCGATTGATCGAGCCCATGATCAGCCCGCTGGTGGCGGTCACTGCTTCGCGTTCGTCAAAGACGGGCGTCGCGTGCTGCATCCATGGCGTCGAATGGAAGACTTGCCTCGTAAGTGAGTGTGTAGACTTCCGCTGGAGTCATTCGCGTCATTTTGACCGTGCATCGATCACTTCCGGTCTACCCCGATACCGGAAGCGATGGCGCATACCGGCCACCGGGCTTTCTGTTCGGAATCGACCAACTCGGCGACATGGCGCATCGTGCCCGCTTGCGACATTTAGCGCTCCTGTTCGAAAAAAACGGCGGATTGCTCGATGCGTTTCCAGTCGATGCGGCGCTGGCGTTCGTCGGCTGCGGCTTTTGCCGCGACGGCGCGGGCGATGCAGGAATTAATCGTCTGGATGCACCCAAGGTGGCACTATTTCCCGCGTCTCGGTCAGCCGAACCGTATGGACTGGCGGCGAATAACGCGGTGTCCGACAAGATCGGCATTTTAGCGCCGCCTTGAGCTTCCAGATCGGCGTGGTTCGCGGACGCCGTATGGCATCGAGAGGCAGGCTGGCGCGCGTCTCGCAGCGATGGCACATGACCTCAAGCCAGCCGTAATCGCCATTCAGGCATTGGCCGACCTCGGGGATGGCTTCGCTGGCAATCGGCGTAGGTCCGGGGGTGGCCTGCAGCCCACATGGTGTAGGGATAATCGATGGCCTCAAGCTACGAGATGACGTGCCGGAGTGGGACGAGCCGAAGTTGAAGACTGGCTAGGCTGTGCGACCGGCAACTTCACCCGGCCACCAGCGCCCCATGCTTTAGGTGGCCGTCTTCGGTAAATTTTCGTCGGGGCCCTCGGTGCAGCATGATCTTTTCAATCGCTCCCTCGATGCGGAAGGGGATCTCTAGTGCGCGGTCCTGATGATCTAAATTCGAGTGCGAGTGAAGCGTGATAGGGACGGAGCCGTGAATAGTCACTTGGTAACGGTGGTAGGTGATCTTCTCTATGTGATCTAGGAGGAAGCCTCGCTTTGAATTGAAATCGGTGCATTTCTCGAGTTGCGCTGTCGCCGCTGAGCAGAATTGCGCGTGGCTCGCGTTAATAATGTCGCGGTCCATGCGTGCGTCAATGCGACTGACCAAAGCGGGGACGCTCAATCAAATGCTATCGAGTTTTTCGCTGGATCATTTCCTCGCTGCGTCTGCAGCAGCAATGAGGTGTGATCCACCTCACACTTGGCGGCCCTTTCCTCCAATATGATTGTTGGGTTGGGCACGTCCAGTTGGGTTAGGCGGTGCCGGGAAGGGGATCACGTAGCCCCAGTTTTGAGGAGGCGCAGTCATGAGTAAGGAACCGAAACTATCGCGCCCGCCCGACGTAGACATCAGGAATCTCCAAGAGAGAAAACTTCTTGAGGCGGAGTTGTTTAGCCTGAACATGCAGGTTCGCAATTTCGGGCGGATCCGCGATCGACTGTCGGCCGCAGGCAAGGACGGAGACGCCTACTATCGCAATATTCAGGCGCGGCGCGATCAAATTCTAGCGGCGTTGAAACGAGTTAGCACAGAGGCTGTCCGGCCGAACGTCAACGACCCACGGTTACCGTTTCATCGGCGCGACGAGTCGTTGCTAGCTCGTCCGATCGTGCCGGCGAGCTTTGTTTCCGGGCTTGGTGTCTTCGGCTTCGGAACGTCTGGCTATGTGCAGACAGCGGCCGCCAGCGAGGGCGTCAACGTCGTGGCACAGGGCAAGTATCCCACTTCAGGCGAGATCCAAACGATTGCTGGCAGCTACCCGGGCGAAGTCACCTTTGGCGGCGGTCTTAGCGTTGGGCCGGAAGAGATCTCCCCGGATCAATACGATCCGACCATCAATTACTTCTGGCTGCACAACTGGAAGTATCTCATTCCGTTCCCACCGCCCACCGTTACCTCGCGTTTCACGTATCGCTTCGACACATACGTGGGGGTCGACATATTTTTCCTCGGGGGTCCAGCGATGCTCATGTCGTTCGTATCGGTCGGCGAAACGGCCAACCTCACGACGGGCAACGATGTCGTGGTCAACATCGACGGGGGATGGCCGCTGGTGGCCGACTTAACGCAACCTGCGCCCCTCTACAATGGCCACTACGGCCACATCGACGGTCAGGTGGTGACGGTGCAGCGGTCGTTCATAGTACCGGCGGGCCACGTCCCGGGAGTAGCGGTCGTCGTGGGAGTCGTCGGGGAGTTGGCCATGATGAGCGGCTTCAACTTTTCCTTCTTCGAGTCTGGCTCAGCCATCAGTATTGGCTCTCAAAATGCGACCGGCCGCGTGGCCTACTCGTATGAGCCCCAGCTTGTAGCGCACCCCTGAGCGCGCTTCCGATCTTCGGGCCCGGCGATCGGCAAGGTCAACCACGCCGAGTGAGATTTGCACTCGGTTAATTTGAACCTAGCACCGGCCTCGACCCCACTTCAAACCGTTTCAATTATTTCGCGACAGCACTTAGCGCTTTGTCGAGTGAAAATCGGTCAGTCGTGCCAAAAGCTCGGCGCACTGGTTGACCGCACGCGAAAAGAGTTTGCCGAGGATGACGTCGCGAGGATAGCGAGAATCTATCATGCATGGCGCGAAGGCAAGGGCTACGACGATGTACCCGGCTTCTAACCGGTGTCAGAATGTGGTTGCGGCCTCTAACGTCATCTAGCTTACACCGCGCTGGGGTCAGATCGCGGATAGGTGCGCAGGCAGCATCGTATTATGCGAGTCGCATATCGGGGCAAGTCTCAATTCGTTCAAATGGACACCATTCATCCTCGTAGCCAAATCCGCCTGCCAAATCTTGATGGTACCGAGCCCGGTACCCCGTCCCACCGGTACCACCCTAGACCAACTGATCTCACTCGAATGATAGTGAATTGGGTTTGCCGGAAACCATCTGCCGGTTCGGCAGACCTGCGCTAATCGCGAGTCGATCAATAGCCCAGCCATTAGCCATCACACTTCAAATTCCTCAGGCTAAGTGATCGCAATTCACAACTAAATTCAATTCGCCTTTCTTTGGTGGTGGTACCGGGGGCACTCGACGTACTGGTGGGACTTGAGGCAAATGTAAACAGGCTGGAGAATTTACCGGACACCCCGCCTAGCGCGGAGTTTTTTATTACGGAAACACTATCGGATCGGTCAGCTCCAACATATAGTCTGTGCCAGGCACCGAAGCTGTAAAAAACGCCGCCTTTGCTGCTACGGCGGACCCCAGAGTAAAGATGTTACCAGCAGAGTTTCGGTTTTGAACATGTGATGCCCGTTTTCCGAATCCGTTCACATTGACGTTGAGCCCTCGTCGCCAAATCCGCTCGTCGAAGCTTGGTGGTCACTGCCTAGCCCGGCACCTCGTCCCACCGGTGCCACGCTAGACCAACTGGCTTCACTCGAATGAATCGAGTTTGCTGGAACCATCTGCCGGTCTCGCAACGGCAGACCAGCCGCTTTCTGGACGTTGAGCACGGGACAAAAAATTGTCCGTAGCGAACGGGAAATGGCTGACCAGCCGCGGCCCGCAGGTCCAATGCTTGTGGCCCGTGCGGCACCTACCGAGTACGGTCATTAGTCGAGCTGCGAGGAAAGGGATCTACAACACGACCCGCCGTCATGCGACGATCGGATATCTCAGCCGTGTTGAGAGAGCCGGTCCCGGAAATCTGCACAGGACGATAAGTGGAATTTCTGCCTGACCACGGCGATAATCGCCGCGAACAGGAGAGACCATGAACAGACGACCGCGCCGGAACCACACACCGGCTTTCAAGGCCAAGGTGGCGCTTGCCGCCGTCAAGGGCGACCGAACGGTGGCTCAGCTGGCCGAGCACTTCGACGTCCACCCCAATCAGATTACGGCATGGAAGGCACAGCTCGAGGGTGGCGCTTCCGAGGTTTTTGGATCGGGGAGCATGGCGCCGGCAGCGCCGGCCGTCGACGTGAAGTCGCTCCACGCCAAGATCGGTGAACTGACGCTGGAGAACGATTTTTTAGAAAGCGCGCTCACCAAGGCGGGATTGCTGAGCGCAAAGCGATGATCGACCGTGAGCACGATCTGTCGATCACGAAGCAGGCGGAGGTTTTAAAGATCAGTCGCGGCAGCGTTTATTATCTGCCCCGACCCGTATCTTGCGCTGACCTCGCGATCATGCAGCGTCTCGATCGGCTGCACCTGGAGTTTCCCTTCGCGGGCTCGCGGATGTTGCGAGGTCTGCTGGCTGCCGAGGGGTGCAAGATCGGCCGCCGGCATGTGAAAACGCTGATGCAGCGGATGGGGATAGAGGCGCTCTATCGCCGACCGCGCACCACCAAGCCAGCGCCCGGCCACAAGATCTATCCGTATCTGCTGCGCGGCATGGAGATCACGCGTCCGAACCAGGTCTGGGCCATGGATATCACCTATATCCCGATGGCCCGCGGCTTCGTGTATCTCGCTGTCGTGCTCGACTGGGCGACCCGTCGCGTTCTGTCATGGCGGCTGTCGATCACGATGGAAGCAGCTTTCTGCGTCGAGACCCTGGAGGATGCTTTGGCTCGCCACGGCAGGCCGGAAATCTTCAACACCGACCAGGGCTCGCAGTTCACCGGCTCGGCATTCACCGGCGTGCTCGCCAGCAACGCCATCGCCATCAGCATGGACGGCAAAGGGGCTTGGCGGGATAACGTGTTCATCGAGCGATTGTGGCGCAGCGTCAAGTACGAGGAGGTGTACCTGCGGGCTTACGAAACCGTCAGCGAAGCGCGCAACTCGATCGGCCGCTACCTCGACTTCTACAACCGCGCATCAGAACACCCATCTGTCTATGTTGTTGAAGAGAAGAGACTTTGCTGATTGGGATGCGATCCCGTGGGGTATCTTGGGTTCTGTCGCGCTCGTTCGGCGATAGATTGAGCAGAAG
>Ga0137388_10000708_pt1 | contig 19135 bp, 23 predicted proteins | sample 15con2h14AmetaG_FD_104644 | JGI IMG/M metagenome (GOLD analysis project Ga0137388, IMG submission 104644) | Vadose zone soil microbial communities from Angelo Coast Range Reserve, California, USA - 15con2h1.4A metaG | ecosystem: Environmental > Terrestrial > Soil > Vadose zone > Saprolite...
GCGTGAAGTGGTACAGACCGTTCGGAATAAAAACGCTCTTGTAAATGTGGAAGGGCGCCGTAATTCGCTGCGTGAACACGTCGACGATGTCGTCGTCGGTGTAACCGCCGTTGTGAAACTCGATCGCGACCCATGCGTTAGAGGCAGGCGCATCCGGAAACAATCCAGATCGCGGTACATCAATCGGTTGAAGAAATACCCGACCCTTCGGTACGAACCGAACGGTCGGGCCTTTCCACAAACGTTTTCATAGAAAACATTGGGGTTTTGCGCGGTTCGTGTCGGTTCGCTTGTTGAGAATTCCGAGACACGTACTACGTTTTTACTACGCCACCTCAAAAGCCAAAATGAGCCTTCGCTAACTAGTTGATTGAAAGGGATTTGGCTCGCCCGAGTGGACGATTTTAGAACTTTCCTCGGACCGTTCGTGTCAAGCTTGCCGCATCTCGAGTCTGCGTGTGTTACCTCGTGGCTTGCCTCAGCCTAGATTCCTAGAGTTTCTTATCCTTTGAATCGTTGTTGTGAATCGTTGTTGCTGAAGGTAGGTACAGCGCTCCTTAAAAGGCACGAATATTCTTTGTCTGCGTCACCCGCCATTTAAATAAGAAAAGCCAATTCGCCTTCGACGCGTCGTCCTTCGCGAATCTGATTCTTGTTGCGGCTGAATTCATCCTTGACTTGCGCCATAACCGATGTAGCATTCTGCTCCAGCGAAAACTCTGGCCGCGCTCGTCCCCGTGCCCCAGCCTCGGTTTGTGGCATTAATTTCGCAAACCTCCCGGCCGTCTATCGAGGAAAGTTGATCTTTGAGGAGCGACCAAAATGAAGATCATTACCGCGTTGTCCTTTTTCGGGGTGTGCCTGCTGCTGACGGCAGCATCGACCATCGCACAGACACACCCTAGTTCGACCAGCGCTGTCACATTCATCGGCAAGACCCACCTTAAGTCAGGTCCCGCGCCCCAAAAACCCGCAACCACCTTCCTCCGCAAAGAAATTGAAGCTGATGTGGATTTTGAAATTCCCGGCGCCAACGGCAACAACAGCCCCGCCCGCGTGAAGGCGGCGCAGGTTCCCACTCCATCCGGTAACAGCATCGTAAGCGGTTCCTTCTCTGGCTTCGAAGGATTGACCGAATTCGACCAGGCCTTCTTGGTTTTCGCCGGCACGAACGGCGTCAACGGCGAACTCGAACCGCCCGATCAAGCCTTGGCCGTCGGTAATGGGTTTGTCCTCGAGGCAGTAAATGACGCGATCGCGGTTTACGACACAAGCGGCAATCTGCTCGCCGCCGAGGCGCTCAGTCCTTTCTTCGAGCAGGCACCTGAAGCTACCATTGACCCCACGACTGGAGCTATTCTTTCCTTTGGACCGCTAATCTCGGATCCACGAATCCTTTACGATGCCAGTTCGGGCCGCTTTTTCGTGTCGGTTGTAGAAATCGACCTAGATCCCGTCACCGGAAATTTCCTCCCCGCAAGTGTCGCTAAGAGTCATTTCCTGTTCGCTGTATCAGCCGATAACAACCCCTTTCACGGATTTAATGTCTTCTCGCTCGACACGACCAATGACGGCGACGCCCGCTTTGGCGCTTGTCCTTGCTTCGGCGATCAACCCCTAGTGGGCTTTGATGCCAACGGCTACTATGTCAGCACCAACGCCTTCGCTTTGCCCCCGGGCCCGTTCCGGGGAGCGCAGCTTTATGCTTTCTCCAAGGCCGCCCTCGAATCGGCTCCATCATCGACTACGCCCATTGTCGTCAGCGCCGGCCAACATTTCGGGAACTTGAACCAGGCGGAAACCGTCGGCTTTTCGATTCAGCCCGCATTCGTCCCCCCGGGCGGCAGCTTCGTGAGCGACAATGGCGGAACCGAATACTTCGTCAGCGCCCTTGGTCGCCACCACAGACTCGACAACCGCCTCACCGTCTGGGCCATGATGAACACCAGCACGCTAAACACGGTGACTCCTGACGTCTCTCTCGTCAACGACGTCATTGACACCGAAGCTTATGGCCAGCCCCCCGCCACTGACCAGAAACCCGGTCCCACTCCCTTTCTCGATTTCCTCGCTACGGCGCTTCACATCAAGAACCACGAAGTTCTGCTTGCCGATAATGACGACCGTCTCCAGCAGGTTACTTTCGCGAACGGGCTGCTTTGGACGTCCGTCCCTACCGTTGTTAAGACGCCACACGGTCCGGTCCGCGCCGGAGCAGCTTGGTTTATCGTCTCCCCCTCCGTGAGCGGTGGCATGCTGACCGCGAGCGTCTTCAATCAAGGCTACGTAGCGATCGATTCTGCCAAGCAGGATAGCGTGCTCTTCCCGTCGGTGGGCGTTAACGCGGCGGGCAAGGCAGTGATTGCCTTCTCGATCGCCGGCGAGGATTTCTTCCCGAGCACGGGGTACGCTACGCTCGACGCCTCAAACGGCGCTGGGTCGATCGTCATCTCCTTCCCCGGTGTCGCGCCGGACGACGGCTTTAGCGGTTATTTTCCGTTCGGTTCACGCGTTGGCCGGTGGGGCGACTATTCTTGGGCTACCTCTGACGAAACCGGCAATATCTGGATGGGTTCCGAGGTCATTCCTTCGAAGTCGGCGCTAGAGACCTTCGTTCCCTTTGCAAATTGGGGCACTTTCATTACCACCGTTACTCCGTAATCGAGATTCTGGGAGTAACTGCTTCGACGGATGGTCACTGCGGAGTCGTCCTGCTCACGAGAGTTCTAAACGAGAGAAGGCTATATCCGGCAAGTTGTTGAGCACAAAGCGGAAGGAAGTGGCTCCCCGGGCTAGATTCGAACTAGCAACCCTTCGGTTAACAGCCAGCAGAGTATTTTAATCACGACCCGTGTTCGGTGTGGTTGTTTGCTATTGCGGCTCCTCCATGTCAGAAGGTGAGAAAGTGTTGCAGCCGCTGCGCAAATTTGGTTCGCCGCTCGCGGACGGGATTCAGGTGATGGGCTACGTCCAGATCCAGCAAATGTTCCAACCCTTCTTCCCGCCCGGCCGCTATACGTATGTCAAATCCAACTTCATGCAATCCCTGAACGACCAAGCAATCGAAGTCATTGCGGAGTTTGCTGACAAGCGTCCCTCGCCATATACCTTTGCCCCGATTCTCGAGCACTGGCACGGTGCGGTTTCCCGCGTGGGAGTCAGCGATACCGCTTTCCCTCACCGCCACCATTCCTACAATTTCATCATCTGGTCCAATTGGGAGAATGCGGCCGACTCAGAACAAAACGTCCAGTGGACACGGCAATATTGGGAAGCGATGCGGCCGCACCTTGTGGCCAGCTCGTATGTCAACTACGTCTCGGACGAAGGAGACGCCTTCGCGCGAGCCGCCTACGGCCCTAACTACGATCGACTGGCTTCCTTGAAGGACAAATACGACCCGACAAACTTCTTCCGCATGAACCACAACATCAAGCCAACCAAAGCGGCACAAGCGGTGGGCTGAACAAAGCTGCTTGTGGGTCATCGGAAAACGTCCATTTGGTGACTCTGTTCAATCCGGCGCTTACGGTCCGGCTCATCCGCGAATTGAATCCAACTTCGCAACGAGCGGAACCAAACCCTGAGGAAGCCCTCACGGATCGCGAGTCGGAAATTCTCAGGTTGATGACCGGGGGATATTCCAACCGCGAGATCGCAGAAGCACTGGATTTATCCGAAGGGACAGTGAAAAACCACGTTTCAAATATTCGCTCTAAACTCGGGGTGCGCGATCGTACTCGGGCCGTACTCAAGGCCATTCAGCACGGCTACTTGTAGTAAGGGAACGCTGAAGGGCGATCACGCTTTCCATTCAGGAAGCCGCTGCGTCGAAATAGGTATCAGTTTCGACTTGACCCTGGAATCGGTTCCAGAGTTTAGACTCTTCTCACGGAGGACAGCCCATGCATTCGGGACAATTGGCGCGGCAATCGGGCGTAAGCACCGACACGTTGCGGCATTACGAGCGGCTTGGACTCTTGCCTCTGCCACAGCGCACGCCAGGAAATTACCGCGAGTATCCTCCGACATCTCAGCAGAGGGTGGAACTGATTCGACGGGCTTTGACGATTGGCTTTTCGCTCGCTGAATTGAAGACCATTCTAGCCATGCGCGACAAGGGAGGAGCACCCTGTCGCCACGTCCGCAACTTGCTGCATGCAAGGATCCGCGACATGAGCCAACAAATCAGGAATCTGGTTTCCTTGCGCGCTGAAATGAATCGATTGTCGAGAGAGTGGGACAAGCGGTTGCGGCGAGCAAAACCCGGACAAGTCGCACGCTTGTTGGAGAGCGTGCCGCCCAGAGCACGCGGCAGGGTTGGTTCCGGTGCCTTAGCACGCCGAAAGAAGAAAGGGCTCTAGATCATGCGCACGAGGCTGCTTCTTGTCTTGCTAGCCATCCCTCCGGGTATGGCGAGCGCTCAGCAGAATCCATCACCAGAGCAGGACAAGCGTTCGGAAGATGTCCTCAAACGTGGAGAGCATGTGATGGGCTTCTCCCACGAAGCAACGACGCATCACTTCCGGCTATTCAAGGACGGGGGAGAAATCGTCGTCACCGCAAAAGACTCGAACGACAAGGCCAGCATCGAGCAGAATCCGGACGCACCTTGGACATATCGCCAAGATGTTTTCTTCGGGGAATTTCAAAGCGCCCATGCTCATTCACGACACGAACCCGCCAGGCATCGTGACGATGACCAGGCTCAAGGAACAGATCCGGTATGAATTCTCAGAGGCAGAGCGCGGCGCGCGGATTCGGCTGGTCACGGCCAGTCCGGAAACCACGGATGCGGTCCATGCCTTCCTGCTCTTTCAAATCGTCGATCATCAGACGGGAGATGCTCCAACCATTGCCGACGAACTCTCGAAGAAGTAATTACCCCCCGCAGCAATCGTTGCAGGCTTCCCCCTGCAATCCTTCGATGCCTTCTTTGGTGATAATGGGAACCATGAAGAGGCCCGCCACGGGATCAGCCCACCACAGGCCGAAGAAAGCGTTGAGCAATAACCCGGCGAGCAGCACCGCCGAAAGATACGTACAAAACTCCGTCTGTTTCGCGTCCGCGTGCATCGCACCGCTGTCGAGTGAGTGTCCTACCCTCCGCTTTGCACGCGAGAGGAGGGGCATCACAACAAGTGAGACGCACGCCAGAACGATGCCGGGAATGCTGTGCTCGGGTGCTCGCTGGGACCACAAGTCCATTGCGGATTCGTAGGCTATGTAGGCGGCAAGGCACAAAAAACACAAGCCGACAATCTGCAAGGCTCGCCGCTCGTTGCGTTCGCGGCGGTATACATCCGCATCGACCGACATCCTCCACAACAAAGCCGAACCGGACGTCACTTCGATGAAGCTGTCGATGCCAAACCCGATGAGGGAGACACTCCCGGCGACGGCACCCGCGATAACGGCCACCAACCCTTCGATAGTATTCCAACCGATGGTGAAATATTCGAGCCGTCGCCCATAGCGGACGGCAATCGCGCGCTCCAAGACAGCGGTCTCAACCATATCCCCAGTCTACAACATGCTCGAGCGAACTCTCCAAAGGGACTGCCGCGAGGCCAATGTCATGGGTGTTTCCCGACACCACCGTCGAGTCTCCAATAGGACCATTCGATGAGTGGCTAAGTTAGCCGGTCGCTGCCAGGGGTTCGATAGCCTATGAGCGGCATGCAATACGGACAGCCAAAAAATGCAAAGAGAGTCGGAGCAAGTAGGCACTCTTGCGATTTCCTGGTCAAAAACAAAATGAGCGCACCGCCTACTTGCAAAGAGCGGTACGCCCAATGGCAAAGGACCTACGACTGTTCCAACTTTGCAGCTACCGGTCGAAGCGCCACACGATGCCGCTTTGCAGCCTCAAGTTGTTCTGCGAAGCGCCACCGAAGTGCGTATAAAGGTACTCGACTTGAATCGCTCGCAGAGAGACATGCCGGGTTAGTGTGACATCCACCCCGCCGCCCGCCGTCATCGCAAAAGCGTTGCTTGACGCCGAGGCAAGCCCCGTCGCGCCGGCAGAGAATTGTTCGCCGCCGAGGAGCGCCTGGACGAAAGGGAACACTCGTCTATGCTGCGTAGGGAAATAGACTCTTGGCCCGAACAAGTAGTTCAGCTCATGCGCCGTCGTGCCCGAAGGCAGGCCCGTCACTTTGCACCCTCCGAACTCTCCGATTACACCGATTCTGGACGTCAAATACGCCCCGAACGAACCCGAACCACCTTGGCAGTTGGCGCCAGACGACCCGCCGCCCGGATTGAAACGAACATATTGATAGTTGCCGGAAATCTCGAACCCGCGGCTTTCTTGGGCCTTGGCGGAAGCTGCCGCCATGAAAAGTAACCCACATGCAATGATTAGCTTACGCATTCTTCCCTCCATAAGATGTTCTGCTGGGATTAGAGTGGCCTATTTCTATGCTGAGCGGAGGCTGCTCTCACAGCAAGCCTGATGGCTGCTGCGGTTTCGCGTGGGGAACTTGTCCATTGGGTCTGGTGGCAGTGACCAAACGACCAGTCGTACACCCCTGCCAAAGAAACGACGTAGCGCCCCCTGCTCGCCCCCGAAACGTTTTAGAAATAAACAATATGACCTCCAATATGACTCCCTTGGAGGCCGCGATCAGCGCTGAACTGAGCTCAAACTGAATTTATACGGCTATCAACCCCCGGATTTGCTATCTTGTCCTGACTTCGGCGGCAGAATTCCGTCCCTTGACAATTCCTAGATTAAACTTGACAATAGTAGCGATAACCTTGACAATCTAACGCATGCGGACCTCACAAGATAATCAGGGGCAGAAGATTCGCCGATTTATCTTGGAGCAAGTTGACGAACACCCTCACGATATAACGCAGTTGACCGCAAAACATTTCAGTATCACTCGTCAAGCGGTCAATCTCCACTTGCAGCGACTATTAGCTGATTCACATTTGGTCCGACGGGGCAAGACTCGACAAACCCGATTTTTTCTAACACTGACAAAGACTTGGCAGAAGCACTATCCCCGTGACCAAAGTGAATCTGATGTCTGGGACGCTGATGTCCTGCCGCAAATCTCGGATTTGCCAGAAAACGCATTGGACATTTGGCGCTACTGCTTCACAGAAATGTTCAACAACGCCGTCGACCATTCCTCTGGGACACGCATCAAGGTGCAACTGAAACGCACCGCCGTCAACGCAGAGATCGCCATCGTCGACAACGGCGTCGGCATCTTCAAAAAGATTCAACGCGCCATGAAATTTGCCGACGCACGAGACGCCGCACTCGAACTGGCGAAAGGAAAGTTCACAACGGACCCGGCACGTCACACGGGCGAAGGCATCTTCTTCACATCCAAGATGCTCGACGCCTTCGACATTTCGTCAGGCGGCGTGTACTTCACCTCCGTCTCGCCGATGAAGAACACAAAAGGCACTGCTATTTGGATGAAACTGAGAAATACGTCCGACAGGTCACGCAAGGAAGTCTATGATGCCTTCGCTTCGCCCGAGAACAACTATGCGTTCGACAGGACGGTCGTGCCTGTGAAAATGGCTGAGCACAGCGAAAATGATTTGATTTCTCGGTCGCAGGCGAAGCGCCTGCTGCTACGTATCGACCGGTTTCGCACGGTTGTGCTTGATTTCGGGAACGTCAATCAGGTCGGGCAAGCATTCGCAGACGAAATCTTTCGAGTCTTCGCACGCCGTCATCCCGGAGTGGAACTGCAATTCATAAATGCGAACGAAGATATATCCAACATGGTTCGGCGAGCGCAAAATGCTTGAGCGACAAGCAAGCTTTTGGCAATGCGTTTCTCTTGGCATCGGAAAGCGTGGCAATAGCTGCGTTCTTGTTGACGGACGGCAGACCCTCGAGGAATTTTGCGTTAGGTAGTTCCGGGATTTTGAACCCGGCCCCACGAAACGGCAAGGAAATGAAAATGCAAAAGGCAGCTAAACGATTGAGGGATTGAAGATTAGGTTGGCTCCCCGGGCTAGATTCGAACTAGCAACCCTTCGGTTAACAGCCACTGGAGTTACTTGCTAATAATTTGCCGGAGCGGGAGTTTTCCGAGGAGAATCAGCAAGTTGCGATGAAACGTGAGCGTCAACTTCTCCTCTTTATTCCCCTTTTGTTCGCAAGTTCTCACCAATTTTCCACGACTACCGTTACATTTTCGTGACAGCCGACGCTTCGAGATTGCGGCGACATCAGTGGAACTCGGCGAGCGCAGCTTCAACGTCCAGGCCCCTCGGAGAGTCGAACTTCCGAGACCCAAACACCCACTATGCCGAGCACGCACCAATGGCAGTTGGGACTACTCTGGGAACTATGGGACAAGCGCGTGTAGCAGCGGAAACCGTCCTGCTTCTCCATGTGATCTGGTGCGTCTGGGTGTTGCTGGGTTGGACTGTAACCCGCGGCCGCCGCGTCCTGCGGATGCTGCACATTACTTCGCTCGCCTACGCTATCGTCATCGAGCTGCTTCCCTGGGCGCCATGCCCGCTCACGGTGGCCGAAACCCAACTCGAAGTTCGAGCGGGCGTCGAACCCGCGCATGGACCGTCCCTCGTGCGCGTGCTCGATGCGATTGTTTACCCCGACCTGCCGGAGTGGCTCGTCGTTGGCGTTGCAGTGGTTGTTTGCGTGGCGATCCTGGGTGTTTATTTGAGGCGCTATCTGCGTCGTCGCGAGGACGGTATGTGGTGATCCGTGTTTGTTGGTGAGAATTTCTCCCTGAGCGACTGCTCCGAATTGTGCGTCTTGCTCCGGTGCTTACTGCAAATCGAGCCGGCTTCAATCAGATGGGCACCCCAGCGGATGGGGTCGTTCCATGCGAGGTAGGCGCGCGACTCCATTACCAGGGTGCCAGCGGTGAGAATCCTTGTGCTGCAGGACTCCAACCGGAATCCAGTTATGTCGATGGTCTGGCGGCAGCAGCCTGCTCAAAAACCTTGACTGCTTTACCCACTTCCGCAACTCCGAAGATCACGAACGTTGCATTGGTTCCGGGCTCGGTTCCGCTGTAGCAGTAGTTGATGTTGATTCCGGCTTCGCCGAGCCGCGACGCGGCGCGCGCTAGTTCTCCAGCACGATTGGAAAGTTTGATCTGCGCGACTTCAGCCTCGGTGTAATCAACGCGCTGACCGTCCAGAGTCGTCTTGGCGGCGGCCGGGTTGTCCAATACGAGACGGACGCCGCCCTTGCCCTTCTCGAGAGGCAGCTGTTGAAATGCAAGAATGTTGACATTTTGATCGGCGAGAGCCTGGCAAACCTTTCCAAGCGTTCCAGGTCGGTCTTCCAAGCGAATTGTGAACTCCCTGTTGACTGGCATGACGTGAACCTCACTTTCGATTTGCTCGGGGATGAGCCGGGGAGTCCTGCGAGGCGGAACAACCAAGAATCCTACGCCGGTGTGCGGTTGATCACAAGGTTTCGCGTTGCATCATGTCAAGCGTTGCATCACTTTCAGCGGGACATCCGTCCGCAACACATAGGAACACCAAAAGCAACGAAGTGAAGGTAATCCAGCGAGATGACGTCGCGCAGTTTTTCAATGACCGTTTCTTGCGCGCTGTCGCAGTCAGCGATCGCCTTAGTCGCCTACAACAATGATTTGTAACTCTGTGCGGCGGAGCTTCGCTCCGTTCCCGGCGCGATACTCACGGGTTTATTTCCAGTTGTCAGCAAACTGCTTCCCAATGCAGATCTATGCGAGTTTTCCCGGGCCGAGATCAACCCGCGAAACACCTCTCCCGACATCCGGTTTGATGTGTGCCATAAGGAGTCTGGTACCTGCCTCGACCGATAGATGGTCGCCGGAATCTATCTTCCAACCGGCAATGACTGGTCGATGACAAATTTGGAAAAGTTAAGAACCTCGGTGCTTGAGGCAAAGGGCAACCGGCCAGTAATGGCAAGTTTGGCGATGCCGTGGACCATGGTCCAGGCGAGCAGCGCCATTTGATGCGAATCTCCGGATGGCAATCGGCCCGCGTCCTGAGAGCCCTTGACGAAACCCAGGAGGGTGCCAAAGGCTTGTTCCGCCGCCGCTGCCGAATCAGGATGCCTGCGCTTCGATATCGGCGCGTCAAACATGACTGTGAAGTGTTCGGGTCTACGCAAGGCAAACGTCACGTAACCCAACCCGGCACGCTTGAGCCGATCGAGAGCGTCTGGTCGCTGCCCGGCCGCCTCAACCATTGCTTGCGTTAATTCTCGAAAACCCTGGGCTGCGACGGCCGCCATCAGATCGTCGCGATCCCGGAAATGTCGATAGGGCGCGTTATGCGAGACGCCGGCGCGCCGTGCCACTTCCCGCAAGGTGAAGGCAGTCGGCCCGACCTCGGCGATCAATCGAATCGCGGCCTCCAGCAATGCTTCCCTCAAGTTTCCGTGGTGATAAGGCTTTGGGCGGCGCATCTTCCTCCTTCCCATTATATCGAGAGTGTTGACATCGGCAACATCAAGGTAGGCGGGCCCCGGAAACGTGGCTCTGAACCGTGTCTCCAAAAATAAGATGTAATCATGTTGACGCGAGCAACATCGCAAGTGTAGCATGTTGGCAGTGCCTACATTGACGGGTCGCGGGGCGTGAGTAACCGACCGGCCAAGGCACATTTTGAGAGAGGAGAACGTAATGAACGCGAAGTCTTTGGTTCTGAGTTTAGCTGTTCTGCTTTTCCCGATTCATTCCTGGGCCCAGAACGCCGCTGGCACAACACAGTCTTTCAGCGGCAATGCCCAATCATTGGGCGCAGAGGATAAGTTTCGTTACTACATCACCGAGACCTATCTGAATCCGAGCGTCTTCACGGCCCCGGCATTTCGTGCAGGCATTCGCATGGCGAATCCTCCGGGCAAAGGTGCCACGCAGTATCCCCCGGAGTGGCGACAGGGCGCTGAGGCTTTCGGGCGAAACTACGGCGATGCCTTCGCACAGCGTGTAACGTTCGAGACGGCACGCTTTGCGACCGGAGTTGTGACTCACGAAGACCCTCGCTATACCCCATCCTCCAGCCACAACGTACTGGCGAGAAGTCTTCACGCGCTGACCTTCACCTTCGTCGACCGATCCGATTCCGGGCATGCCATGCCGGCCATATCCAACTTCGTGGGTGCGACAGCCGCGGGCTTCATCGGTAACGCCTACCTTCCGTCCGGTTTCAACAACGCTACGCATGCAGGTCAACGGGCGACCCTCCAGTTCGGGTTCACGGCGGCGGGAAACCTCTTCCGCGAGTTCGCGCCGCAAATGCCCAGACCCGTGCGCACGGTGTTCCAGCTGATTGCCAGGTGACGAAATGTTTTGCGTCTTACGGAGGCGAAGGTGACTGTGCTCGTCAGATTAAGCAGCTTGCTGGTCTTGCCCTTCTGGGGCCTGATAATTCTCCTGCCGCGGCGTCGCTGGACCGCGCGCATCATGCGTTCACCATTTGTGAGTGCTGCGCCCGCGCTTCTTTATGCTGCACTGGTGCTCCCGCGACTGGGGACGATCTGGCCGGCAATCGCGAGACCGACGCTCACTGGGATTGCGACGCTGCTCGGTTCGCCCGAGGGGGCCACGATCGCCTGGGTTCACTTCCTGGCGTTTGACCTGTTCATTGGCCGGTGGATTTATCTGGATAGCCAGGAGCGGCGGTTGAGCGCGCTGCTGATGGCGCCGGTGCTGTTTCTCACGCTCATGCTCGGCCCGTTGGGATTCCTTCTCTACCTTGTAATTCGCGCGGTTGCGACTTCGCGCGAAGCTGGCCGAGGCAGCGCTCAGCTTTCCGTCGCAAGATTGAACAGCAGCGAGCCCTCGATCAACGGGACGCAACTTGGACTACGAACGGGAAATCCAAGCAAGACGCTTCTGCAGCGCGCCTGGAGCAGCAACCGGCCATTGACGATCCTCGGCGTGGCAATGACTCTCGTTTTTCTCGCAGCTCTTGCGGGAGTCCTGCTCGATTATCGCATCATCACAGGTGCACCGGCTTGGCTCAAACCGGCCAAGTTCGCCATCTCCGTCAGCGTGTACTGCTTCACTTTTGTTTGGCTGCTCGGGTTTGTTGAGAACCGGCCCCGCCTCGCGCGTTTCGCGGCCAACGTGACAGTCGTCAGCTTCATCGTCGAGATGACGGTAATCCTCACACAGGCGGCGCGTGGCACAACCAGCCATTTCAATTTGACGAACCCACTGAATTCTTTCCTGTGGCTCACGATGGGAGCGTTCATCGTCGTCGTGTGGATGATGAATTTCTTGCTGGCGCTCGTGCTCATCTTCGAGCGGATTCCTGACCGCACCTTCGCATGGTCGTTGAGACTCGGGCTGCTCATTTCACTCGTTGGTATGGGCGCCGCGTTCTTCATGGTTCGGCCCACGCCGGACCAGATGACAGCCATGAGCGCAGGTCATGGTCCACGCATCATCGGTGCACACAGTGTCGGCGTCGCTGACGGCGGTCCTGGGCTGCCTGTCGTAGGTTGGAGTACGGTCGGCGGTGACTTGCGCGTAGCACATTTCGTGGGGATACACGCGATGCAGGTGCTGCCGTTCTTCGGCTGGCTCATCGCGCGACGCAGGAACTTGTTCGCGCACTTCACGGAAGTCCACGGGTTGGCGCTAATTTTCACGGTTGGAATCGCTTATCTAGGATTGGTGCTGCTGCTGGTGTGGCAAGCACTGCATGGACAATCGGTGATTCATCCCGACGCATACCTACTTACCGGGGGCCTTGTTCTGATCGCGCTCACAGCGCTTTCCGCTTTCATCATCGCGACACACGCGAGACGTACGGGCAGCGGAGCAGCCGCCTGCAATTCAGCGCCGGCTTCCAGCAACGCGCTCAGAACATGAAAGATTTAAACCCAGCAAAGGAGGCAACAGTGACGAAGTCAATTACGCAGATCGGCCGGACCGCCATCGCACTGGTGATGTTCGGTTCTTTCCTTTCGACAGCGTTCGAACCAGTTGTGGCGCAGATGCGAGGGACATCCACGCTAACCATTCGCGTCACCGGCGCCAGAAACACCAAGGGCAAAATCGGTGTCACTCTCTTTCAGGACGCACAGGGTTTTCCCGATGACACGTCGAAGGCCGTCCAGCAGCAAAGTGTCGAGATCGATCCGAACACCAAGAGCGCCCAAATAAGCTTCAAGGACCTGCCACAGGGCACCTTCGCTGTCTCGGTCCTTCACGACGAAAACGGCAACGGGAAGATGGACAAGAACTTCGTGGGGATGCCCAAGGAAGGTTACGGAGCCTCGAATAACCCCAGGAAGAAAAAGCGCGCGCCCACGTTCGACGAAGCGAAGTTCTCGTTAAACGACAGGGAACAGACCATCGAAATCACGCTGATCTACTAACAGGCGGGAGCGGGCGGGTCCCCCTGGACAGCTATATATATAAGGATACGGGAGGTAAAAAACATGAGTCAGGAAAAAGTAGCTCTGGTTACAGGAGTTTCATCGGGAATCGGTCGAGCCATCGCCGGTCTGCTTTCCCGCCATGGTTTCCGAGTCTTCGGAACCGAAAGGGGAAATGCCGGGGCCACGAGAGCTCTGGAGAATGTCGAGCGGGTTCACGTCGACGTTCGCGAAGAGGAGTCGATCCATTCTTGCCTGCGTACAGTTCTTGATCGCGCCGGGCGGATCGATGTTCTGGTCAACAACGCAGGCTACACGATGATTGGCTCTCTCGAAGAAACGACGATCGATGAAGCGAAAGGGCTTTTTGAAACCAATTTTTTCGGTGTTCTGCGAATGACCCAAGCCGTGCTCCCCTTCATGCGAGGTCAGCGATCGGGACGCATCATCAACATTGGATCGGTAGTGGGGTTTGTTCCCGCGCCGTACCAGGGAATCTACTGCGCCAGCAAGCACGCCCTCGAAGGTTACTCCGAATCCCTGGACCATGAAGTGCGCCAGCTTGGAATTCGCGTATCCGTCATCGAACCTGGTTTCACACGCACCAACATTGCGCAAAACAGCCATGTCATCGCCCATCCGCTAGAAGCTTACACGCCAGTCGCCGCGCTCACGATATCCGGTAGGACGAGAGGCCAAGTTCGTCAGCCGGCTGCGCAAATTTGCTCCTTCAAGTCTCTTCGACAAGGGCCTTCGAAAACAGTTTCGACTGGATGCCGCCTGAACACGGGACAGCAGATTTTTTTGACACAAACTAAGTAACCGCCCGAGCAACAAACGGCGCTAAAGTGCCACAAAGCTGCAAAGACAAAGATCGTCAAACCCTCGACAGGTCGTTAAGGACAGCCCGTATAGGTTTCTCCTTCCAGAAACGATTCCAGTTGTCGAGCGAAGTGAACGTGCGGCTGTGCATCCGATCGATGTACAGCGTGCCCGACAGATGATCAATCTCATGCTGGAGGATTCGGGCGTACCACCCGGCGGCCTCAACCGACTGATGCTCTCCGTGTTCATCCAGATATTTCGCTCGGACGGTGCGGGCACGCGGAACGACCGCGGAAAAACCGGCCAGGCTCAGATAGCCTTCGTAGAAATCAACTGTGTCATCCATCGAGAGAGTGATTTCCGGATTGATGATCACGTGGAAGAGCACAGGCCGCCGCTCCTTCTCCGCAACCTCTTGCGGCGGCAACCCTTTCCACAAATCCTCCCGGTCTTCAATTACTGCAAGCTGCAGCGGTAGTCCGACTTGGGGAGCGGCCAGGCCAACGCCTGGAGCGTCCTGCATTGTTTCTTTCATGTCCTGAATCAGTCTTTGGATCTCGTCCCCATCATCTCTTCGCGCGTCAACGAACGCGCCGTTTGTCGCAAAACCGGTTCTCCTGCCTGCACGATCTTCAGCCGCAAACTAGTCCTCTTTCAGTCCCCACCAAGTATGTGTGCGTGGAGAGTTCGTGGAAATAAGCCGTCAAGCAATAGCATAGCCCGACAGCGACCGTGCACGACAAGACGAATACGCCGCATGCGTTGCGTCCCATTTTTTCTATGTAAAAACTAGCGCTGTACCTGTGCCACATCTGACCGCATCTCATCCTGCACGCATGAACAAGCCAGCCAGCGAAGATCGCGTTTCTTTTTTTCTTGTCGACGTGTTCTCGGATCAACCACTGGAAGGAAATCCCGTGGCTGTAGTCCCAGATGCGGCACGACTGGAAGAAAGCACGATGCAGCGCATCGCTCGCGAATTCAATCAATCCGAAACGACCTTCCTGTTGCCACCGACGAGAACGGGCGCCGACTGGCAGCTTCGTTCTTTTACGCCCGCCGGAGGAGAAGCCCTTGGTGCGGGACACAATACTTTGGGAGCGTGGTGGTGGCTGGCCGACTCCGGCAAAGTGGCTCTCGAACCCTCCGGCGGCCGGTTCACCCAAGAGATCGGAGACAGTCTGCTGCCGGTCGATGTAATCTGCGAGGCGGGCAGACTCATCTCGATCGGGATGACACAAGCGGCTCCCGAGTTTGGCAAAAGATTAGGCGACTTTACCGAACTGGCGGCCGCGCTCGGTCTGGCTCCAACCGATTTCGACGCGAAAGGTCTGCCCATCCAGGTCGTCTCAACGGGCGCACCGCACCTGCTCATACCGCTTCGCAACCGCGACGCTGTGGACCGGGCGCGCCCCGATTTCGCTCGACTCCGCCCAATCCTGCATTCGCTCGATGGGGAAGGCTGCTACCTCTTCAGCCTTGATCCAGTTCTATCGAGTTCGGCGGCTTACGCCCGCTTCTTCAATCCAATTCTTGGCATCACGGAAGACGCTGCCACAGGAACTGCAGCCGGGCCGCTCGCATCTCAGCTGGTTGCGCACCAGATCGTCGAAGGCGGGACGACGCTTGTAATCGAGCAGGGCCACGCGATGGGACGCCCAAGTCGAATTCGTGTCTCGGTTTCGGGAAAAACGGTACAAGTTTCCGGGAGATGCTTCATTTCCGGCAGAGGAGAGCTTTACATAAAATAATCGCGAGCCGGTTCACGCGAGCACCAAATTCCCTGCCTAAACCCCTCGGACCTATCGCAATGGACGGAAGAACTCCCGCAGATCCTTCGCAAGCAGTTCGGGCTGCTCCATCGCAGCAAAGTGTCCGCCCTTGGGCATCTCCGTCCAGCGCACGATATTCAAACCGCGCTCCGCCAACGTCCGCGGCGGCATGGCAATCTCCTTGGGAAAGACGGCCACAGCTACTGGAGGCTCGACACGGTTGCTTCGCGAGAGGCTCAGCGGCCGTTGGCGCGACTCGTAGTACAGGCGTGCGGACGAAGCCGCCGTTTCCGTCACCCAATACATCATGACGTTGGTCAAGAGCTCGTCACGGGTAAAGATGCTTTCGACATCGCCGGCACAATCGCTCCACGTCCGAAATTTTTCGATGATCCAAGCCGCCAGTCCAACGGGAGAATCATTCAATCCGTAACCCAAGGTTTGCGGCTTGGTTGCTTGTTCATGGCTGTAGCCCCCTTCAGCATCCCACCACGCGCGGAGTTGTCCGAGATAACTACTCGCAATTTCATCCTCCGGCTGTATGTTCAGCGTGCCCCCGAGCAGAAAACGTCCCGCGATGTAGTTCAAATGAATCCCAATCATGTGCTCAGCGTGATCGAGTCCCAGCGCAATCGAAATCGCCGACCCCCAGTCGCCGCCCTGCGCGCCGAAGCGCTCATACCCGAGTTCCTGCATCAGCCGCACCCAGAGGGCCGCAATTTTCTTCGGATCCATGCCTCGCTCGCGCGGACGGTCGGAGAACCCGTAGCCTGGCAATGACGGCACAATCACATCAAACGCATCCTCTTCCCTGCCACCATGTGCCGTCGGATCGGTCAGCAGCGGAATGAGCTTCAGCATCTCAACAAAACTTCCCGGCCACCCATGCGTCACCACGAGCGGCAGCGGCGCCGGCCCTTTCCCTCGCACATGTACGAATTGAATATGGAAGCCGTCAACTGAGATGCGAAACTGCGCCAGCTGATTCAGCCGCGCCTCTTCGCGACGCCAGTCATAGCCATGACGCCAATACTCAGCCAGCGAACGCAGGTAAGCAAGATTCGAGCCGAACTCCCAGCCGGCGTCGTCAAGCTCATCCGGCCAGCGCGTGGTATCGAGACGATGCGCTAAATCGGCAAGTACAGCATCCGGGACCTGAATCGCAAATGTTTCCCTAGCCATTCCGTCAAGCCCTCCGCAAAAGAACGGCTTCCGAAGAGATGTCTGACCAGGCATCATAGTCACATCATGGATTCTAAGCCGAGCGCGACGCCTTCCACTGGAGGGCTGGTAATTTCACGTTCGCCCCTCGCTTGATTCCCGCGCATGAACTTCCGCGCGCTCTTTCCCCTGCTCAAGATCCGCCACCGATTCTGAAAGGGCAATCCACGTTTTGGAAATGACGTTGTAAACAGAGGCCTGCACTCCCTGCGCGTTGTGCTCCGCGAACAAACGCAAGTGTTCGTTCCTCACTTTGACTTCGGCCCACACACCTTCATCCAGCATGGAACACCTTCTCTTCCACAGTTCTCTGCGCCGTCTGCCCTTCCTGGCTAAACCCTGCGCCTGCTCTGTCCGCCTCTTCCGTCAAGGCTCTCCGCTGCGCTCCGATGAACGCCAACAACGCGGCCTTGACGGCGCGGACGGACAGTCGCCTTCCCTCGCCATGAAGGGCATTTGCTTTTTATGCACCGCTCCGCGTTGCCGGGAAAGCAAAACTCAAACCCCTTCGAAGGAAATCCCATGAACGCAAAGATAGCAATGAACGCGAGGAACAAGGAACGAACCATCGAAGTTGCTGGCTTGACGGTGCAATCGTGAGCACGAACGGCCTTATTGCACGCTCCACCGGCGAAGGAACATTCGAGGGCGTCTATCACCACTGGGACAGCTACCCGAACCAGGGGCTGGGCCAGTTTCTCATTCACATATTAACAGGGCATTTCGACAACGATCTCGCACGGATGCTGCGCGTTTTGATCGACGAGCATCCCGCGGGATGGAGCACGATCGTGAGCAAAGACTTCGCACTCAAGCCGGATTACACGGCCGAAACCCTGAGACATCCTTCCTTTTCCGGTATGGGCGACGAGGAATATCATGCGGCAATGGAACAATTCCGCGCGCTTCCTGACTATCGGCGTCCGCAGTGCTACTGCCACGGGAAAAGGCATGAGGAAGCGCACGTCCTCACCGAAAGGTCCTACGTCTGCGCTTCCTGGGCCTACGTGTTCGACGAGCAGGAACGAGTCCTGCATGTGTGCAACCGCGAGAAGCACAGGGACACCAAGGAATATTTTTGGAACGATGTCGCCCGCATCGAACTCGACAACGTGAACGAGGTCAATTGGACACACATCGAGTGTGGCGAAGACTTCGAGCGCTGCGGACACTATGCGTGGAAGCACTTTCCCCAGTTGGAGGGCAGAAGCAATTTGGGCATGCAGACGTTTCTGGGCCGACGACCTTTTCAAATGCACGATGCCATCGGATTCATCGTGAATGGTCAACGCGTCAAGAACACGGGCAGCGGCGGCGACGCCGATTTCCTGCGGCGCAGCTACAATCTGCCTGCACTTCCACCAAACACTTGGGTCGCGACGGTCGTATACGCGAATGGACGCAGAGCGCACCTGCCTGTAGCATTGCGTACAACGGAAGGTGAAAAGCCCTACCCCGGCGTGAAGTGGATATTTCCGCCAACGCTGGTCAACCCGAACGAAACAATAGTGGGATGAATCTAAACAGGATCAAACGGACCCGCTCATAGAAAATCTCCGCGATCTCACCTGGCCGTCCGGAAACAACTCCCTGAGCCGCGAATCCACATATGGGTTATCTGGAAGACGTCAAGTTGGCATACGTATCCCAAAGGTGCTTAGCTGCGTAGAGATAGATATGGATAGTCTACGCGACATGGAAGCCCATGGTCCCTTCGAGGCCCGCTATCTGGCGTTCCTTGAAACGATTACTCAGCTCCGGCCGCGCCTGCACCGCTACTGCGCGCGCATGACCGGATCGGTGATGGACGGCGAGGATGTTGTTCAAGACGCTTTATTCGAGGCCTACCGCAAGCTGGACCAGTACGACGACAGCCGTCCTCTTGCGCCCTGGCTTTTTCGTATTGCGCACAACCGGTGCATCGATTTCCTGCGGCGACGTGGAGTTCGAGTTGAAGCTGAAACTGCCGCTATGA
>Ga0137388_10000716_pt1 | contig 19073 bp, 16 predicted proteins | sample 15con2h14AmetaG_FD_104644 | JGI IMG/M metagenome (GOLD analysis project Ga0137388, IMG submission 104644) | Vadose zone soil microbial communities from Angelo Coast Range Reserve, California, USA - 15con2h1.4A metaG | ecosystem: Environmental > Terrestrial > Soil > Vadose zone > Saprolite...
CGCGAGGGGAATGGGAAAATGCGCCGTTGTCGGCGCTAAGGACATTCACGTCGATCTAGAGCACAAATCCTTCAGCGTGAACGGGACCGAGGTCGTCGAGGGCGACTGGCTGACGCTCGATGGTGCGACGGGCCGCGTGTTTTCCGGCGACCTGGCAACGATTCCCAGTGAAGTCGTGCGCGTCACGAATGGAACTCTCTCCCCCTTGCAGGCTCCGCTTTACCAGTCCTACGCCGAGCTTCTCGGCTGGGCAGACGAGGTTCGCACTCTTCGCGTGCGCGCCAATGCCGACACGCCGCGCGACGCGCGCATCGCGCGCAGTTTTGGCGCCGAGGGCATCGGCTTGTGCAGAACCGAGCACATGTTCTTCGAGGGCGACCGGATCACGGCGATGCGCGAAATGATCGTCGCGCGCGAAGAGGGTGGCCGCAGGCGCGCACTCAACAAGTTGCTGCCGATGCAGCGCGCGGACTTCGAGGGAATCTTCGAGGCGATGGATGGCCTGCCGGTGACGATACGGTTGCTCGACCCGCCGCTGCACGAGTTCCTTCCGCACGGAGGAGAGGAAACCAAGCTTCTGGCGCGCACGCTCGACATTCCGCGCGCGGATCTCAACCGGATAATTGAATCGCTAAGAGAGACCAATCCGATGCTTGGTCATCGGGGCTGCCGGCTCGGCATAACTTACCCGGAGATTACAGAAATGCAGGCGCGCGCGATTCTTGAAGCAGCGGTGCGTGCCATGCGACGCGGCCTGAACGTGAGACCAGAGATAATGATTCCACTCGTCTCGAATGTGAAAGAGTTCGAGAATCAGCGTGCAATCGTCGACGACGTGGCCGAGCGCGTGCTAGGCGGAATGGGGGAAAAGATATCGTATCTGATCGGAACGATGATCGAGCTGCCCCGTGCCGCGCTCACCGCGGCGAAGATCGCCGAGTCGGCCGAGTTCTTCTCTTTCGGAACAAATGACCTGACACAGACTACACTTGGGCTGAGCCGTGACGATGCGGGCCGGTTCCTTCCCTCTTACATTGATCGAGGTATCTTAGCTGACGATCCATTTCAGGTTCTTGACACCGAAGGGGTAGGAAGACTCGTAAGAATTGCTGTTGAGGATGGACGACGAGTTCGTCCTAAGATAAAACTGGGAATCTGCGGGGAGCACGGCGGGGAGCCGCGCTCCATTTCTTTTTGCCATTCGCTCGGACTCGATTATGTGTCTTGTTCACCGTTCAGAATTCCAATCGCACGTCTAGCCGCCGCTCATGCCGCTCTTGAAGCGTAAGCTCGGACACGCTCGCCGCATTGAGCTGATGCCAGCGGGATCGCTCCCGATGGCGCACGTGCAGCATTCGCGTCCGCTCAGAATCGCACTTGTCACCGAGTACTACTATCCGCACCTCGGCGGCATCTGCGAGCACGTGCATTTCTTCGCCCGCGAGGCGCGTCGTTACGGGCACCACGTCGACATCATAACGTCGAACATCCCGGGCGCGCGCGACGAGCTCCACGTCATTCGCATCGGGAAAAGCCAGCCCATCTACGCGAATGGATCGCAGGCGCGCTTCACGTGGGGGCTCGAGCTCAGAAAAAACCTGCGCCGCGTATTCAGCCTCGGCCAGTACGACATCATTCACGTTCATTCCCCGCTCAGTCCCGTCCTTCCGGTCATGGCGATCGAGGAAGCGGACTGCCCGGTCGTCGGGACGTTTCACACCTACTTCGATCGCTCCGTCGGATATACCATCGGCAAGCGCTACTTCCAGAAGCGCCTGGATCAGCTCCATGCCGCAATCGCGGTATCGCACTCGACGACGATAGCTCTCAATCGATACTTCGAGGCAAACTGGACGATCGTCCCCAATGGAATCGACACGGACGTCTTCAATCCGCACGTTCCCCGCCCCGCCGCTCTGCGCACCGATGTTCCGGTAATTCTCTTCCTCGGAAGATTCGACCCCCGCAACGGCCTCACCACGCTCATAGAGTCCTTCCAGAAAGTCCGCGGCAGAAACCGTGAGGCTCAGCTCGTGGTCGTCGGCGATGGTCCACTCCGCAAGCACTACTACCGTGCCGCCGGCGGCGACCCCGACATCACCTTCGTAGGCTCGGTCCTCGGAGAGCGCCCCGGCTACTACGCGCACAGCGCCATGTACGCCTGCCCCACAACCAAGGCATCGTTCGGAATCACGCTTCTCGAATCGATGGCGTGCGAGACGCCGGTCGTCTGCTCCGACATCTTGGGCTTCCGCGACGTCGTGAAACACGAGCGCGAGGCACTAATGGTGCATTGTGGCGATAGGGACGCTCTCGCTGATGCTCTGGTGAGGCTGCTGGACGACGAGACCCTCAGGGCCAGACTCGGAAAGCGCGGCCGGCAGGAGGCGGAGCAGTACTCCTGGGCGAAAGTGACAGAGGCTGTGCTGGACATTTATACAGCCGTATTGGGACGGGCTACACGCGAATGATCGGGTATGCGGCGTTGGGAGTATCGGTGATAGGCGGAGCCGTGCACGGTGCTTTCCACCGGAACAGTCCGCTCTTCGGCCCAGCGTTGGGCAGAATTGCGGGCGATCGGAAAGTCGTGGCGCTGACCTTCGACGACGGTCCGAACCCCGAGGCGACTCCGTTGATCCTCGACACGCTCGCCGAGAAGGGAGTCCGGGCGACTTTCTTCGTCCTCGGGAGTCATGCCGAACGCTGGCCCGAGCTGGTACGGCGCATGTCGCAGGAAGGCCATCAGCTCGGCAATCACGGCTACTTCCATCGCAAGCTTCAGTTCAGAAGCCCTTTCTACGTGAGCCGCGACATTCGTCTCGGGATTCGGGCAATCAAGCGCGCTGGCGCTCCCGCACCCCGGTATTTCCGCGCGCCCCATGGTTTTCGCAGTCCATGGACGACCCCGATCGCGCGCTCCTACGGCGAGCGGACGATCGGATGGTCCCTCGGTGTCTGGGACAGCGATCGGCCGGGAGTCGACGAGATCGTCCGACGCACGCTCGAAGGAGTTACTCCGGGCTCGATCGTGCTGCTGCACGACGGGGATGGCTACAACCCGGACGGCGACCGCATGCAGACCGCCGCTGCACTCCCCCACATCATCGACCGCCTGAAAGAACAGGGCTACGAGTTCGCGACTCTGCCCACTGAATGAATCCCAGTCTGAAGACAGGGATTCGCTGGGCGATCTCCGCCGCGATTCTCCTCTTCCTCATTTATTTCGCGACAAAAATCAATTGGCACCAGGCGTGGAATTCGATGCGGCACGCATCGCTTCCGCTCCTTGGCGCGGCCATCGGAGTGAATTTTCTCTCGGTACTGATCAAGGGCGTCCGGTGGTGGCTGTTCCTGCGCCCGATCGGCATCACGTCGTTGTGGCTGGCGATGCGCGCGACGGTCGCTGGCGCCGGCCTCAATAACGTTCTCGTCGCCAGCGGCGGAGACGCGGCGCGCGTGGTGTTCGTGTCGCGGGCGAGCGGAGTCTCCAGCTCCACCGTGCTCGCGTCGATGGCTCTGGAGAAGCTGTTCGATCCGATAGGGTTCGTGATTCTGCTCGTAGCTGGCGTGCTCGCGTTCCAGCTTCCGCCGCAGTTCGAACGATGGAAGGTGCCGGCGGAGATTCTGCTCGTCGTGATAATTCTCCTGCTCGTGTTCTTCGTCTACGCCACGAGGAACATCAAGCCGGAGCACGTGCCCGAGCGTCGCGCCAGACCGCGCACCGTGTGGGGAAGAGTTCGCGCGTATTTCCAGAGCTTCGGACAGACGGCTGGCCGTCTGGCGACGGGGCCCCGATTCCTCGCGGCTACTCTCCTGTCGCTGGGCGCCTGGGCCTGTCAGCTGTGGACTTTCGAGCTCGCCGCCGCCGCCGCTCACGTCTCGATCCCGCTCGCTGGAAGCCTCGCCTGTCTCCTCGGGATCAACGTCGGGTTGATCATCCGCGCCACTCCGTGGAACGTCGGATTTTTCCAGTTCGTCTACGCGCTGATGGCCGAGCAATTCGGTGTATCGCGCAACGACGCTATCGCGGTCTCACTGCTGATTCAGACGTTACAAATCCTTCCGCTGACGCTGCTCGGCATCGTGCTCGCTCCGGAATTCATATTCCGGCGCGGAAAGGAGGACAAAGAGACAGAAGCAGTCGCCAAGAAAATCGAGAAGGAAAAACTGGCGCATAAGGGCCCGCTGTCGACCGCTGAAGAGGTACTCCAGCGCGCCGATAAGGCGGGGATCGCGCCGGCTCCAAAGAAGCCGTGAATCGACTACAACTGAACCAGACGCGAGGCCCACTAGCTGAACAGTTTAGGGCTGTCAGGTTAAACCGCCGGGACGTTACGGCGCGGACCTAGCCACGAGCTCGATGCAGGAAGGCGATGAATTCCGTCGGATCGCGGGTGAGGCCCGTAAAAGTCGCGCGCACTTTACCGTCGGCGTCCACGACCGCGTACAGCGGTAGAGCAACTGTCCCGAAAGTCTGCTCCTGAAAGGCCTGCTGTCGCTCGTACATCTCCCCATCACCGTCGGTGTATAGGCGGGCCAGAACAAATTGACCCAGCTCCGCACCCACATCGGGACGGTTGAAGATGTTGGCTTCCATCCATCGGCAATTGGTGCACGTGTATCCGCTGAAGTCAACGAAAACCAGCTTGCCCGACGTTCGCGCCGTTCTCAGCGCGCCGTCGTAATCGTTCAGCAGCCAGATTGGTGGTGTACCACTACCGGACGCGAGTGCCCCGACGGGTGCTGACGGAGGAAGAAATGCTTCGATCTGGCGCAGCTGACGTCCCGTGAGTCCCGATCCGAGCCAAGCAGCGAGAAGGAGCGCGATAATCATCGGGAGGAATCCCACCGGGCGCAGCTCGCGTCGCTCGAGCTTCGGGCGCAGATCACGTCCGAGATAGACGGCGCCGACGATTGCCAGCACTATCCAGCCGAACAAAACGACCGGCCGTGTGAACACTCCCCACCCCAATACCATATCCGCGTTCGAGACGAATTTGATCGCCGCACCGACTTCGAGAATTCCGATCAGGACGCGAAGAGTCCGGATCCACTGACCTGCGCGTGGAAGTCTCGCGACCGTACGAGGCGCGAGAGCGAGCACGACGAACGGCAGAGCAAACGCGGTCGAATAGACTATCATTCCGACGACTGGCATCGCCCAGGATCCCTGCGACGCGAGCACCAGCAGCGTACCGACAAAGGGCGCGGTACAGGTGACCGATGTCAGCGTGAACGTCGCACCCATGACGAGGGCGCCGAGCGAGCTGCCCTGAGGTGTTTCGCGCGCGGAACGATCGATGGCATTGACGACACGCCACGGGACGCGCAGCTCGAGCCAGCCAAACAGATTCGCCGCGAACAGAAGAAAAAGAGCGGCGAGGGTGATGTTCACCCACGGATCGGCCGCAAACCGGTTGAGACCAGCCGCTCCAAACACCGCCGCCAACGCAAGTCCGAGAACCGTGAACGTTCCAACTATCCCCAGCCCGAAGAGCAGCGCTCTCCGCACACCGGACGATCCCCGATCCTCCGGACTGGAGAAGTACGCGATGGTGACCGGCACCATCGGAAAGACACACGGAGTGAGCAGTGAAAGCAGCCCGGTGCTCGCGGCGAGCCACAGAAATCCAGAGCTCATTTCCGTCCAGTGATGCGAAGCGCTACGTCGAGCTTGTCCGTGCGCGGCGGCAGGCAAACTTTGTCGCTGCAGACCTGATAGCGAGCGCCAATCTGGAATCTGCGAATTCCGGTGAGCGAATGGCCGGGCACCCCGACCGGAATAGTGAAGCGGGGACTGCCGGAATAGAGCTCCGTCTCGATTCCGAAATTCTTGTCGAAGGTCCGATCAGGTTTCGGAGCATCGATCACGCCGCGCACCAGCACATCAGCAGGGCCGATCAGCTCCAATCGCAGCGGAATAGGGCCGCCAGGCCTCTGGGTCAGAGAGTAGATATGCCAGCCGTTTGCAATCTCGGCCTGCACGGAGATCCGAACCGTGCGCCCAATGACGACACTACGAGGGGCACTGCCACCGATTACGGTCCAGCGGACAGGGCGCAGCGACAGATAGCCGGCATTCCGCGGAAGTCCTTCATATCGATGGATCCCGAGGGGCAGCAAAAGAAGATATGCGAGCTTATGCATTCGTGGTCAAATATACACGTAAGGCGGCGCGATCCCTGCTATAGAATACCCATCGGCGGCGCCGCTGTTCGGCTCAATCCTTCCGCCGCGTTCACAAGCGAGGCTGATGGGGCACACTCCCTTCTTTTTCGAGAGCTGGTACAACGTCGAGCGGACCGTGACGCTGTCGATTGTCGGGTACGTCGTGCTGTTCACGATGTTGCGCATCTCAGGCAAGAGAACGCTTTCCAAGCTGAATGTCTTCGACTTCGTGTTCGTCGTTGCGGTCGGTTCGGTGTTCGCCTCGATGATCATCTCGAAGGACGTGACCCTGATCGAAGGTGTCGCTGCGCTGGCGACTCTGATGCTGATACAGATACTGCTCGCCGAGCTTGCGGCCAGATTCCCCAAGGCTGAACGGATCATCAACGGCGAGCCCACACTTCTGCTGTCGCATGGCAAGTTCATTAGCGGCGCGCTCAAGAAAGAGCGCGTAACGGAGGAGGAAGTTCGGGGCGCGATTCGAGGCGAGGGCGTAACGCGCGTCGAGGACGTCGACGCCGTCACAATGGAAAACGACGGTACGCTCACGGTCGCCTGGATGTCGAAAAAACCCGGCGAGACGAGCCTGGTGGACGCAAAGGACGCGGTGGAGGATGGCGGCAAACAGAAGTCGTAGACTGCGTTCGCCAGGTCCGTACTTGGTTTATGTTTTGCGGTCGATATACCTACTCTTCGCGGGAATCCACTTGCAGCTTCAGTCGGCAAAAAACACAGGCTATCGCATATTTCTCGACCCTCGCGGGCGAACCTGGGAAGTGTGGATGGTTCACCCTTCTTCGATCGAGCGTCGCAAAATGGAACGGCGCACGCCCGTCGAAAATGCCGTGTACCTGATCGAGCAACGAGTGCTCGGTGACCGGCGCGAGATTACCAGAAGTCGTGGGGTGGTCGCCACAGAGTTCAGCGCGGGGTGGCTATGCTTTGCCAGCGATGGCGAGAAACGACGCCTCGCCCCCGTCCCCGTGAATTGGATGAGCGCCAACGACAGTCAGGTCGCCGAGTGGTGCCGAATCGCGAAACGTGTTCTCAAATGCGGTCCGACCTGGGATCCGGCCGACGACATGGACACTCCACGCCCCCCAAAGAAACGGGCGGATACCCCCCTGGATAGTGCTGACTGACGAACGCGGGGGCTGACTCAGGTCAGCCCCCTTTTTTTCACCCGACGGCCGAGACTGTTGCGTCGATGCAACGCTCTCGGGCAGTGTTGCGTCCATGACACACCTTAAGGGTGCGCTGACCTGCGCAACACGGGGACTACATATGGTCCTCGACTTGCCCCCCCCGTTGTGTGGCGCGCACACCCGGTCAACGCGCCACCCGCGTGCGAGGGTGGACTTCGCGCCCGGTGTTCGCCGTTGAGAGGATGACCGTTGGAGGTCCAGCGCATGGCTGACGCCGCAACAGGCTTCGAGCGCGGTATCGAGACGACTGGTTATTCCCCAGTCGTCAGCAGCGACCGCGGGACAACGGATCGGATAATCCGCTCCCCTGCTCCCCCCAGCGACATGCATGACGGCCAGCAGCCGGATCTCGCATCACTCCTGAGGCACGGCGTACTGAAACTGGAGGCAGGAAACGATGCGGAAGCGGAAGAGTTCTTCCGCAAGGCACTGGAAATCGGTGACCGCACAGTCGGGCCCGATCATCCGGACATGATACTCCTCCTCAATGACCTCACCCGGATCTACCTCAAGCAGTCCGCCTATGCCTCGGCCGAGCCACTGTTGATCCGGCTTCTCGAGATGAAGCGAAGCAAGGGTGAGGACCACCCCGAGGTGGCGACGGTGATGGCAAGCCTGGCGACCGTGAGACAGGCGCTCGGCCGCCACGAATCAGCAGAGCAACTGTGGCGGCGCGTACTCGAGATTCGCGAGCGCACTCTGGCGCCGAATCACTTCGCGATCGCGACGGCCCTCGAGCATTTTGGCGAGGCGTGCTCGGCACGAGGAAAGATCCGCGACGCGCTCGCCGCGTTTCAGCGAGCGCATACGATTCGCGAACGCACGCTAGGGAGCGACCACTCGAGCCTACGTGCGTCCAGGGAGCGAATCGCCGACCTCCAGCTCCAGGCATCGGATGGGTCCTTCGATCCCGGCGAAAGTGTCGGGATCTCCTCTGGCCCCGAAAAGTATCGTTTGCTCTCGGGAGAGCCCCTCGCCCTCGCGGCGCCAACAACGCCGGTGCGCGAGAAGGGTCGCACTCCAAACACCAGAAAACCGACGCTCCTGATTCCGGATCCCTTCCCGGAGAGCCAAGCGGTCGATACCGCGTCTGTCGCTGACGAAGCTCCGGCGAGTGCCGCCGTGCCATCGCAACCGGAGACGACGACGGCGGCGCACCGGGAAATTCTCGAGAGGATATTGCAGCCCGAGGCCGCGCCATACCGCGACGCCCTGGAAAGCATTCGGGAAGAAGTCGAGAGGCCGTACGAAGGTGCAGGTTTCGCCGAACGCGTTCGTGCCACACTCGCCTCCGTGACTCCCTTTCTTGGAAAGCGCGAGGTCATTGCCGGAGGTATAGTCCTGGTCCTCTCGCTGCTGCTGGTCGCGGTCGCAACCGGCTCGCACGCGTGGGGTGAAACCGATCAAACGACATCTGCAGGATCGCCACCTCCGACGCGCGGGAATCTCCCGGCGGCGGCAGTCGCTGCCACGTCCGCGCCCGTCGTCCCGGGCGTCGCCGTATCGAATAATCCGGTGAGCGTCTCTGCCCCCGCGATCCCAAACGCGCCGTCGAGGACATCGGGGCCGCGCGTGGCGGAAGAACGTAGTACTTCGAAAAAGGGAACGGAGCAGAAATCGGATACCAGGAAAATCGCGATTCCAAAGCTCTCGACTGCCACATTATCGGGTCTGGATTCAGTCGCCGCGACGGCAGCAAACACAGCTATGAGAGCCGACGATCCCATCATCAATCAGCCTGGGCCCGTCGTACTTGGGAACCAGCGTTCGACCTTCGACTTCGGAGAGCAGGCGCCGACCGGTCCCCAGCGCGCGCGATTGATCGGCGAGCTGCCGACCCCGCGAGTGCCTTCTCAGGTCTCTGACGTCGAGGGTCAGGTCCGTGTTCGCTTCACCGTAGACACTGATGGGCGGCCGGTAATGTCGACGTTGTCAGTGGAGGCCTCACCGAACCCGCTGCTTACGACCGCTGTTCGGAAGGTGATCCCCGGCATCCGCTTCGAGCCGGCGCGATCTGGCGGTTCTGGTTCGAAGCCGATCAGCGACACAGTGGAAATCGGATTCCGGTTCGCGAGGCTGAGCCGATAGTCTATCGGCGATCCCGAACGTTGCTCCTCAAGCAATTTTGACTATAAAACGAGAAAGCGGCGTCCAATCGGACGCCGCTTTCTCGTGCCGGACCGGCGCGCAATCATTGCCACTCAACCCTGTCCTGCTCATTTCGCCGCGGAGAGAGCCTGGCTTGCCGTCAGGGATCCATCCGGAGCTTTCTTCGCCAATACAGCCACGTTATCACCGGGGGCCAAATCCCTCGTCGCAATCTTGAATTCCGTAACGGGCGTATTTGGCGGGACGGTCACGTTCCGAGAGTCGCCCGCATACTGGACGACGAGGCTCGACCCGTTGGCGCTGCTTACGTTGCCATTCGACATACGCGACTGCGACGCCGTTCCATTCGTCATACGCGACGCGGAGACATTCCCGTTCGTCATTCGGCTCGCGACAGCGCTCGGGGCTGTCGCCATCATCCGACTTCCTTCGCCCACCCCTCGTAGCTCTTCGGGGAAAACGTGAATCTCAGTCGCCCGCTCCGAGCCATCGGGCTGCTTCACGGTTGTCACGCCAATAAGTGAATTCTCCGTGACCTTGGAAAGATCGCTCTGGACGCGAATGTAAACGTGGAAGGGCTGCGCCATTGTCACCGTCGCGACACCCGTGTCTGACCTGAGAGCGAGCTTATCCCCCGAGACGCTCACGACCGTGCCTCTGAGCATGATCGGCCCATCGTGGTTAGACGCCGGGGCACTCTGCGCTACTTGTGTGGTGTCTTTACTTGAATCCGCCCTGCGGTTGCATCCCGTCACGACAAGCGCAAAAGAGGAAAGTAGAATCAATGGCGTTGCCGCCCCAATCATCAGCATTTTCTTACGCACATTCCACTCTGTGTAGACGTGTGAAGCTCGAGCATTGACCTGGGAATGCCGCACATCCCGTGCTCGCGTCGTGTTTCTCGAGGATCCGGGACGGCGCATGAACGGTGTTAGTCGACTGGAGCATGGCGCTCGCCGTGTACAGCCCCCTTATTTCAGTAATCGGGCCCGAACAGTGCCACTGCGCCTGTGGCGGCTCCGACCTGGATTCAAGGCTACTCGGAGGTAAGGATGCGGAAAATCTCTGGTTTGCTCGGGGCGATCACTCTGTCGCTCAGTGCCGTTTCGTGCGGCGGCGGCGGCGGCAGCTACTCGACTGGCACCGGTGGCGGAGGAGGGGGTGGCGGAGGCGGCACCTGTCCCGCGGCGACATTCTGTATGACCTCAAGCACCTTCACGCCGACTACGCGGACTGTGGCGGTGGGCTCGACCGTCACGTGGCAGAATTCTTCCGGCGTGGGACACAACGTCGTCTGGGACGACGCTGCGGGAAGAGCCGCTGCGTTAGCTGGCGACGGAACCGGCGACATGCCGAACTTCGACACCGGCATGTCACACACCCGCATGTTCAACGCCGCCGGTACCTACGGGTTTCATTGCACCATCCACCCGGGAATGACGGCGACCCTCACCGTCCAGTAGAATCGCCGTCTAGAAGGGCGAGTCCGTCCAGGATCGCGCCATCGTGACCGACGAGTTCAATGGGCACCGATGGGTGTTCGTCAGGTGATCCGGATCAACGGCTTGGCAAGCGTATTCTTGCTGGCCGCGCTTGTGATTGGCTGCGACCACCCGTTAGAGCCGTGGGAAGAGATCGATCTTTCGAAAGCGGTGAGGGTCGAACCGAGCGCCCAGTACATCGCGTGGTGGAATGAGCTCGAAGTGTGCTCCGGCCTTTCGGGCGACGTTCATGGGGTCGCTTTCTACGTGGTCCCCAACGATTCGACGATTCGAGTGGGAAGCGAATCTTACTGGGGATACTGGATCAAGAACGGCGATAGGATTGTCCTTGCAGGGGCTTGGGCCGAGAGCGAAAAACTCGTCAAACACGAGGAGATGCACGCCTTGCTCCAATCCGCATTGCATCCGCCGGCGTACTTCAATGGTCCGTGCGGCGATCTCAGATACGCTCAGGAAGGATAAGACGCGCGCCGTGTGTCGATGAAACGATGTAATTGTTCGCTGACAGTTGTCACCCGTTGGTGCGGGTCCGATAAGACGCCCTGCCTGGTTAGCGAGCCCCTCGGTACCCCGAGAACACATCCCTGCCGAAACTCGCGAGCCCCGACCGGCTCGCATAGCCGAGGTGGCGGAGTCCGAACACGTCCTCTACGCTGCGCAGCAGCGAGTAATGGTTGTACGGCACGTTCGACACCGTCCCCGGCTTGATGAATCGAGACAGGAGCACCGCCCCGGTGCGGCCACCCCCCGGCCCGTTCACACCAGGGTTTATCGTGTTGGGTCCTGAAGGCTCCCCACAGCAGGCCGACGCATCGATGGTCAACGCTTCGTCGAAGTTGATCACGAGGAGGCCATCGGCTTGGTACGCCGGCGATTTCATGATGAGTGGAACCCAGCGCCGCAAGAAAATGTTGGCCGACTCAAGACTTCCAGGTTCACCATTGATGCAGGGTCGATCGTGTCCGTCGTGACAGAGGTTGGGCACGATGAACGTGTAGTTGGGTGTCCGGTCCAGAGACCGAAGGGCATCCTCTAGTTTGGTGAGCGGCACTACGTGCTGTTTGCACGAAGCCGAATCGATAATCGCGTGGAAGTAGACGAATGGATTGTGCTTCGTCGCGTATTGGTCGGTTGGCGTGGCGAGCTCAGTCATGTCGGGAGTTCCAATCTCGGGATGACCGCAAGTCGCCGACTCGCGCGCCGGGTCGTTGCCCATGTCCTCCATGAAGCCGCCCCACGTCAGGCGCTTCGCCTCGAGCTGATTCGCGATGGTAGCGACGTGTGCGGGATATACGCACCCATCGCCCACAGACTGCCCATCGTGCGCGATTCCCGTCTCGACGAAGTCGTCGAAGTGGGGACAATCGATTTGCGTCTTGGGAGTCGGCGCGACCCCGGCAGTCATTGCGAGATAGTTGCCGAGGCTGAAGTGCGCCGTGCCATAGTATTGACGCAGGAATGCGCCAGCCCGCCGCAACGTATCAGCGAGGTAGGGCGCGCGTGACTGCGCGCTGAATGTCGTGTCGAATCCCTGGTTCTCGAGCACGATGACGAAGACGTGCCGAATGGGCGGCATCGGAGCGCGACGCTGTTGCGCGAACGCGTACGTCGCGACAGCAGTGATCGTTGCGACGGAGAGCGAGGCCGCGAGAAGTAGTCGTTGACTGAGAGTTATCATGAGAGTAGGGATTTGTTATCCGACCATCGCCGGTCGCCGCTGCACGAACGAATCGGCCACCACGCCCTCGGCGCTCCATCGCTTCTTCATGGCATCCGCCACGCGCTCCGCTATGTCCTGCTGCGCGATGGCGACGAGTGTCGGTCCCGAGCCGCTAAGCGTGGCGCCGTAAGCTCCGGCCGCGCACGCGGCGTCATGCAGACTTGCCAGGCCGGGCACGAGCGCGCGGCGGTACGGTACGTGTAGCACGTCGTCGAGCGCGATCTCTAGCAGCGCGCCGTCACCGGTCGCCAGACCGTGAGCGAGCGCAGCGCCCTTTCCAGCCGCCCTGACGGCGACCTCATGGGGCACTTCGCTCGGCAGGATTGCACGAGCGACTGCCGTCTCAACCGGAAAAGGTGGGATGATGAACACGAATGCGAGACTGGGATGCACGGGAAGAGGCGCAAACGTCCAATGCCGCGCCTCGAAGCTGCCATTGCCCGGGACCCCCAGCATCGCACCACCAAACAACGCGGGGGCGACGTTATCGGGATGGCCCTCGATGCGCGTGCAGAGTTCGGCGAGCCCGCGTGCGCCAAGCCCAAGCGCAAGCGCCGCATCGGCGAGGCGCGCGCCGGCGACCAGTGCCGCGGAAGAAGACCCGAGCCCGCGCGCAATCGGTATCTCGGAGTCCACGGAAAATGCGAGGCGTTCGGGAACAGCGCGAGCACCGGCGGCGCAGGCGGCGATGAATCCCGCATAGAGAGTGTCGTCCTTTGGCGGACGTGCCAACGACGCCAAAGCGCCCTTGCGGCTGATCGTGATCGCCGCATCCCCAGAACGCGGGCCGTCGTCGGCTTCCACCGAGGCCGTTAGCCAGCGATCGACGGCAATCCCGATGCAGTCGAACCCCGCGCCAAGATTGGCGCTAGTTCCCGGGACGCGAACGCGCGCTGTGTGGACGTCGCCCATCATCTGTCAGTCTGCCGCGCTGTCGCGAGCACACGCTCCACAGCGCCGAGGTCGGCGTCGATCTCGAGCGGCCGATTGGCCAGCGGGGGAGGAGGTTCGGTGTCGCGATGATACTTCAGCAAGATGTCCGAATCCTTCAGAATGTGACCGGTCAGCACGGCGACGACCATGTCTTCGCGCCGGATGACTCCGCGCGCGGCGAGGGCGCGCGCACCGGCGACGCTCGCCGCGCTCGCCGGCTCGCATCCGACTCCCGATGCGTCCACCACAGCCTTCGCTTCGAGGATCTCCGCGTCGGGGACGTCGATGACGACCCCGTTGGTCTCGCGTATAGAGCGCACGGCCCGGTCGTACGACGCCGGATCGCCGATCCGGATTGCAGTCGCAACGGTCGCGGCGTGTACCGTGTGGCGCTGGCGAAAATTTTCGCGGAAGCTTGCCGCGAACGGCGCCGCGCCAGACGCCTGGACCGCAGCGAGTCGTGGCATGCGGTCGATCAACCCCAATTCCCTTGCCTCGCGTAGCGCCGCACCGAACGCCGCAGTGTTCCCGAGATTGCCGGCCGGGAGTACAATCCAGTCCGGCGCTTGCCAGCCAAGTTGCTGTAGCAACTCGAGAACGATCGTCTTCTGCCCGGCGATGCGATACGGATTGATTGAGTTGGCGAGATAAACACCGAGCTTGTCAGCGGCGGCGCGCACAAGACGCAGGCAATCATCAAAATCGCCATGGACGAGCAGCGTACGGGCGCCATAGGCGATGGTCTGCGCGAGCTTGCCGAGCGAAACCTGGCCGATAGGAACGAGCACCAGCGCCGGCAATCCGGCCAGCGCGGCGTATGCCGCGAGCGATGCCGACGTGTTGCCGGTAGAGGCGCAGGCGACGGCGGGTGCGGAGATACGGCTCGCCTGGGTGACCGCGACCGTCATGCCGCGGTCCTTGAAAGATCCCGTCGGGTTCGCGCCCTCGAGCTTCAGACTGATTGAGTTCAGACCGCACCAGGCCGCGACTCGCTCACGCCGGACGAGCGGCGTGTTACCCTCGGGCTGAGTCACGATCTCTTCATCCGTCACGTCGGGAAGGACGAGCTCGCGGAAACGCCACACTCCCGACGATTCCCCCACGTTGCTGCGTGCTGTCAGACGGGCGTCGAAAACTTTTCTCAGCGTTGATCCGCGTTCTGCTGGCGGATCATACCGAAGCGAGAGCAGCCCCCCGCACTTCTCGCACTGCGTCCTGGTGTCACGCGCCGACAGCACGGTCCCGCACCCATCGCAGATCTGAACCGTCGCACCGCGTGCCGTCATCGAGACCCCGCGAGCTTCAGCACGTCGTTGAGCACCCCGGCGGCTGTCACTGCCACACCAGCGCCAGGTCCAGTGATCACGATCGGGTTGTCACGGTACCGACTGGTGGTGATCGAGAACTGATTGTCCGTACCAGTGAGCGCGCCGAGCGAGCTCGCCGCGTTCACGGCGACAAGACCGACGCGAACGCTTTCGCGGCTCACCGTCGCACGGTAACGCAGCACGCTATTGTGCGCGCGCGCGTCGTCGACGCGTTTTCGCCAGACCGGATCGAGCTCCTCCAGTCGGCTGATGAACTCCGACGTAGGCAAGTCGCGGTAGTCGTCGGGCACGAGCGATTCGACGATCACGGAGTCGAGCTCTTCGTCGAAACCAAGCACGCGTCCGAGGATGAGTGCCTTGCGCGCGACGTCCATCCCGGAAAGGTCGTCGCGTGGATCCGGTTCAGTATAGCCGAGTCCCATCGCGGCACGCAGTGCGGCGGAGAACGTCGCGCCGCGTCCCAGCTCGCCAAACAGGTAGCCCAGAGTTCCCGATGGGCATCCTTCGATGCGCAGCACCTCGTCGCCCGACTCCTGGAGCTTGTTGATCGTGTCGATGATGGGTAATCCCGCTCCCACTGTCGCTTCGTGCAATACACGCCGGCCGCGCGACGTAGCCGACTTGGTCAGCCCACCGCTCGAGCCGCGTCGCGCAGCGAGCGGTCTCTTGTTGGCGAGGACGATGTCCATCCCACCGACCAGCGCGGCCTCGAGCACCGCGCTCGTGTCACCGGCGGTGACATCGACGAGGATCGGTCGCGACAGCGCGTGTCGACGGACTTCGCTGAGCGCCGACTCTGCGCCGGCACGAACGCCCTTCGGCATGTCGGCGAGCGCGGTGCCCGCCTCCTTGGCCGCTGCCAGGGCGGAGAGCCTCCGCTTCGACAGCCCGCGCGGTTCGAAGATGTAGCCGCTACTATCGATGACCGCGACAACGCGTACCGCACGCGATTGGGCGATCTCGACCAACTGTGTCGCGAGTTCGCGCCCAATTCGGCCGTACCCGAGAATGACCACGTCGGCGTGTGCCGACGGCCCTGCCGCACCGCCGCCAATCTTGTCGAGACGGAATGCCGCGTGCACCGCGCGTTGTACGGCTGCGACGCTCCGTTCCTCGACGACGACGGAAATGTTCAGTTCCGACGCGCCCTGGGCGATCGCGATTACGTTGACCTCCGCTTCTGCAATCGCGGCGAAGAGGCGGGCGGCCACGCCGCGGGTACCCGACATACCCAAGCCGACGATGGCGACTATCGACACATCCGTCCGGACGTCGATGCCTTCCACCTCTTCCCGCTCGAGTTGCTCCGTGAACGCCGCGCTGAGTGCATCGCTCGCTGCCTGCGACGCCGCGCTTGGGACGACGAGACAGATCGAATGCTCGGACGAAGCCTGCGAGATGAGCGCGACCGAGACGCCGACGCGCTCGAGGGCGCCGAACGCCCGCGCCGCAATGCCCGGCACTCCGACCATGCCGTCGCCCGAGATATTTATGATCGCCTGTTGCCCGATCGCCGTGATGGCGCGCACCGGATACCGCCTCTCCGTCGCGCGGTCACGGCGAGTCGTGATTTCCGTACCCGACGATGAGGGATCGGCGAGCGGTCGAATGAAGAGCTGCGTTTCGTCCCGCAATCCAATCAGCGCGCGCGGATGAAGCACCTTCGCGCCGTAGTACGCGAGCTCCGCGGCCTCGCGCACGTGCAGCCGTGGCACGAGACGGGCCTCGGTCACTACCTGGGGGTCGGCTGTAAGCACACCCGGCACGTCCTTCCACAGCGTCACCGAGTCAGCATTCAGCGCGCGAGCGAGCAGAGTGGCGGTGAGATCCGACCCACCTCTCCCGAGCGTGACGATCGAGCCATTCGGCGCCGATCCGATGAAGCCGGCGAGGACCGGCACAATGCCCTCACGGATGAGGGGCGGCAGATGCCGCTCGACGGCGGCCAACGTGCGCGCGAAAATCGGCGTGGCATTGCCATGACGCCCATCCGTATGAATGACTCGCGTCGCATCGACGACCGTCGCGCGTACCCCCAGCGTCGAAAGCGCGGCTGCCAACATTGAGGCCGACATCCGCTCGCCGCGTGCGGCCACCGCGTCGGTGATCGCGGCGTCGGGGGGGGTCCCGTCGACTATTCGGGATACGAGCTCTGTCAAATCGTCGAACTCGCGATCGACCTCGGCCGTCAAGAGCTGCCGGTTGTCGGCGGCAAGCTCGGTCGCAGTCTCCACGTGGCGCTTGCGGAGGGCATCAATCGCAGTACGCGCGGCCTGAAGTTCGCCTCGACTCGCCAGGGCCGCTATGTCGAGCAGCGCGTCGGTGACGCCTCTCATAGCCGATGCGACGACGACTACACCCGACGGCCGCGTTGCGACGATCCGGGCAGCGTGCCGAATCGCTCCGGCGTCAGCCAAACCGGCGCCTCCGAATTTGTGTACGACCGCGGATGCGGCTGAACGAGCCATGGAGCGAGCGACAGGTGGGGAAAAGAAAAACGCGCGGACTCCCGGAGAAAGGCCGCGCGACCTTGATAACCACAAGCTAATCGGATTGCAATGGAGGTAACCAGATGGCTTTCGACAAACTCTCCCCAGCCGGTACTCCACAAGCGAAGCGCTCAATCAACAAGAGTGTAACGCACGCTCTACGTTTTTGGCCTTGAGTCTTCGTTTAGGGAGATAACGTCGTTCCCTCGCTCGGAGTGCCTCTTGCAATCTCGCGTCACTTTCCACCATCAAGAGACTCCCGGTGCATCGCCTCGCCAGTATCCCGTTGGTCGCTCTTCTGATTTGCTCCTGCAATACACCCGATAATGCCCTGGGCGTAGACGGGCTGCCTGAGAACAACCCAAGCGCAGGCGCAGCAAGGTCCATTAACGTGACCCGCGTAGACCTCGGGACGTTGGGCGGGGCGTCGAGCTATGCCGCTGACATCAACAAGGGCAACACGGTCGTTGGTTGGTCCGAGACGCCTGCCGGGGCGACACATGCGTTCAGATGGTCGGCCGCTGCAGGTATGGTCGATCTCGGAACGCTGCCTGGCGACGCGATGAGCCGAGCGGTGGCCGTTCTGGACGAAGGAGTGCAAGGCGGTGGACAGATCCTGGGAGTCAGCGGCGATGAGGGTCGGTGGACCCCTGTCGTGTGGTCGACCTCCGGTTCAATCAGCGCGCTGCCCATACCTTTGATACCAGGCTCAACGATAGCACTGCCAACCGGGTTCAACGCTCGAGGGGATGTCGTTGGCTCGGACGCCGGCGGATTCCAACACGGATGGATCTGGTCGGAGACAGACGGCAAGTACGATCTCTCTGCGAATGTTCAAGGCGGGAGCAATGAAGGCTCCGCCAGCGCCGTCACCGCGTCTGGTTTGGTTGTCCTTACCACCAGGGCCAACACCTGTAGGCGCACAGATGAATGTTGGCGCACGTATCTGTGGAGCCGAACGACAGGCTACCACGCTCTTGGAACTCCCGGTGGCGATTCTGAGGCGAATGTCATTGGGCTCGCGCTGAACGAGACCGGTACTGTTGGCGGTTGGGCTACATCGGGGGCGACATCCGACGTAACCCCCTATCGTTGGGCATCGGGCACAGGATTCACGCTTCTGGCACACTATGCGGCGAACGGTCCGCGTTACGGCTACGCAACGGCCGTGAATTCGAACGGCACAGTCGTCGGTGCCGACTTCGACCCAGCATCGGGCTCCATTGTAGCTTCGACTTGGCTCTCTAACGGTAAAATCGTGAAGCTAAGTCCAGATGATCCCAATCCGAGCGTTGCGGTGGCGCTCAATAACCTTGGTACAATCGCGGGTTGGTCAGCGCTTTCGAACGGCGTCAATCACGCGGTAATCTGGAAGCCATCGTCGCAAGTGTCGCCCATTATGCGCGCACCAACTACGGCCACCGTGCGCATATCCACAGCCAGTGCTCCATGCCTCTCGGACCCTCGCTCCATCAGCTCGCGACAAGCTCTCTTCGCGTGCGTGGTCAATGCCGATCGCAAGCATTGAGAGGTCGCCTGTCCCCGGCGGAATGGCCTTGAATGGGAAACGGCGCCCGATTGAGTAACGTTTTGCCCAGAGGGAGAAACAATGGGGGCGC
>Ga0137388_10000729_pt1 | contig 18926 bp, 20 predicted proteins | sample 15con2h14AmetaG_FD_104644 | JGI IMG/M metagenome (GOLD analysis project Ga0137388, IMG submission 104644) | Vadose zone soil microbial communities from Angelo Coast Range Reserve, California, USA - 15con2h1.4A metaG | ecosystem: Environmental > Terrestrial > Soil > Vadose zone > Saprolite...
AAGGAGGCGCTGGGGCTTATTAGCTTAAGAGGTTTTTGTTGGATCGTCGGGCGAGCCGTCCGTCTCCAACCCTGATTACCGGGCATTTCCAGCCGCCACACATGAGCCTGAATTTTCCATTTAAAAAACATTACACCGATGCAAAAAAGGGCGTTTGGAAATGAATGGGTTCAGCAGATTGGCACTGCGAAGCTTGAGTTCTGCCGATACCCGCAACCCGCCTGTCGCCAAAGCCAGAGCAAAATCGAAGGATTTACCGAGGATCGATAGGATCTCCGCAGACCCGGGAATTTGATAGGCCCTTGGGTCCTTATCAACCAACCCGACCTCGAGGAGACTCGCCAGCCGACGACCGAAAGCTTCAATGTCGACGCTCGTCAGTTCGCGACGAAGATGGCGTTCGCATAGCTCAGAAGCAATGCCAACGTCTGTGACGTGGCGAAACCCGGATTAGAGGCGTTGCGCGTGAGGTTTGGTTTTGGATGTTCGCCGAACAATCCTCCGCCAGAAGTGGTGGGGCGCAAGTGAAGCGGAAACATCCCGACGTTGGATTCGACCAGATGATGATCCGCGAGGAGCGTTGTCACTTGTGGCTCATAGAAGGCATCTTTACGATTACGCTGTCCCGCGCTGAGCCAAATGTTTCGCTCAAACACCTGAGGAAAGTATTCTTCACGCTTTCGATCGAGCAGTGCGGTCTCAGGCTCCCAATAAAGCCAACGAATATCGAAGGGTCGATAGCAGTAGCGAACGATATTTTCAGGCTTGAAGCCACGCTGTACGAGGTATCGTCGTATCTTCTTAGGGTCGAATCCTGCCGTGCTCGCCGTCGCTGTCGGCATGATCGCCCGTATATCCGCATCCCCAAGGTCAGGATCAAAATATTGCCGCATGCGGCTCACGAGCCGCTCTTTATCAACGTCCACGACTACATCATCACGGCTCGTCTTCACACCGGGGAAGGAAACAGGAAGCAGCTCGGGCAACAGCGGCCACGAAAGGTAGCCGCTTTCGAAGACGCCGGGCTGAAACGGCAGTCCGAGTTCCAACGCAGGATGCAGTTCCTTGTATTCCGGGGCGCGATTGTTGTCGGCCTCCTCGAGAAGTTGCCCTCGTTTCTCCTTGCCCCACAGATTGCGAAAGCTCACACTCCGAGCGCCGCTCGATTTATCGCGACGCGTGAGCAACGCGATTGCCGTGCCGACCTGAATGCCTTCTCGATTGAACTCCGTCGACATTATGCTCGGGTCTGATTCACCCTCGGGAGTCAGCTTGCCGGTTTTGTATTTGTCGCCGTTGAGGCAGTCGATCGAGATTTGGTCAAACCGATCGAGATAGCGTTCGCGCATTCCGGTGAAAGACAATCCGTCGAGCCATGAGTAGTTTGAAATGAAGCCGATGATCCCCTTGCCGGTTTTCTCGACGATTTTCCGCTCGGCCATGCGATAGAAGCGCACGTACAGGTCATTCAGACCCTGTCCCTGCGGCTGTGCTGCGCGTTTCGCGGTTCGATAGGCCTGCGACAAATCGCGCTCTTCATCGACCGCAAGTCCGGCGAACCCGTTGTACGGTGGATTTCCCAATATCACGAGTATTGCTTTGCCTGCTTGACCCGTTCTGCCGCATCCCGCTCTTGCAGAAGTTCCGGGAATGCCAGCAGCATCTGCGGCTTCGATCCATCGGGCGGTTCCCATCCGGTAAGAGCGTTGGTCAGGTAAACGCCGGCCCGCTCTTTCTTGGTGTCGGAGAAGGGCGCGCCGAGCGACTGGAGCAGCAGGCCAATTTGCAAATGCGTCACTACAAACGGCGCTGGCAAAATCTCGAAGCCGAAGACTCGCTCCATCGCGGCGCGCTTTATTTCCTGCGCCATGAGCGCATCGCCACCCTTCTCGCGGAGAGTCTCCGCGATCCGGTTAAGGACCTCGATCAGGTAGGAGCCGGTGCCGCAGCATGGATCGAGCACATAGACGTTGGGGGGCCGCCAACACGTCCGGAATTCCAAGTTCTTCGCGCAGCACCCGGTCGACGCAGGCGACCATGTAGCGTACGACCTCGCGCGGCGTGTACCAGACGCCAAGCTGCTTTCGGAGTTCCGGGTCGTAAGCTTCGAGAAACGGTTCGTAGAAGTATTGGACCGCGTGATGTTCCTCGAAAGCGGTGAAGAATGCGGCGCGGTCAACGCGATTAAGAACGGTTCCCGTCCAGTCCAGAACCTCGGGCAATTCAAGGCCGGCGAGTGACGCCGGATTGCTGGCCTGGTGAAACAATTCCGCAAGGACAGGAACACGCAGAAAGTAGCCCGCTGTCCGCCAGTCGAAGCGCGCTTTGCGATCGGACGGCGGATGGTCGCGCGTCCAGAGGACCCACGCGGAAAAGACGCCGTAGAAAAGAGTCTGGACCAGCGTCGAGCGAAAGAAATGCTCGCCCTTCTTGCCCTCGAATTCGATACCGAGCGCCTCTTCCAGCGCGCTCCGGATAGCTGACAGCGCAGGCACCCCACTCTTCTTCTCGGCGCGCCTGAGCGCCTCCCGCGCATACGAGGCCATGAACCAAGCCACATCCTTGGGCGACGCCAAAGATGCGGCGTGAAGCATCACACGCTTGAGGAAATCAACGAATGCCTCACCTTGCTCCGCTGCGACCGGTCGCGGATGGCTCGCTGCGGTCCAAAAGGCCCCCTCATTTGGCGCGAGGCGATAGTGTTCGAGCTTGACGGGCTTCCCTTCGGCATCAGCACCCACAAGTAGGAAGTCACGGAAATTCGTGACGAGAACCTGGCGGTACTCCTTCCAGTAGTTCGATACTTGGGCGCCGTCTGCCGTTAGAAAGGCGTCGTTGCGGGTCGGCTTCGCCTCGACGACGCCACGTGACGGCTTCGTCCCTGGCAGAGGTTCCTCGGCCGAGGCCTTCTGAAATTGATCGGGCGTGAAAAGACCGATATCGGGGATGCCGGCGCCATGGCTCGGGTTGACTATGCACCGGACCTTGGGTTTCAGAGTGGCGCCAGCGGCATCCAATAGCGCGGCGAGAGCCGGATAATAGGAAGTTTCGGGAACAGCCGAACCGGAACGGCGGATGTCACGAAGTTTACGAAGGTAGTCTTCCAGTGGGTTGTACGCCATCTTGAATTGGCCGGCACTTTAGCATCCCCGGTCCGGGATTGGCGAAGGAACCGGCTCTTCTAGGTTTGTTCGCCGGATGATTTGGGAACCGGAGTGTTTTTGCGACCAGGCAGCCATTCCGCGATGATGTGATTCTTGTCTGAGAGTAAAATCATGTTCTAGTATTTTTAGCCAGCCCATCGCGGATTTGCGCTTTGGGCAGTCATGGGTCTAGGCTTTCTCCCTATTGGAGCCAAAGGGGTTTTATTTGCACGCGGAAAACGGAAAGTCGCTTGAGACGGGCAAGGTCGCCCAGACGCTCTCGGCAAGTTGCTATCGCATCACTTTCACCGCTGCTCAGCGACTGGACCTTCCCGAGTATCTCGGCTCGACCTTGCGCGGCGCTTTTGGACGGGCATTCCAGGCGCTGGCGTGTCCGTCGCGGATCGGGGAGCCATGCCCGATTCCGTCCCAGTGTCCCTATCATTTGATCTTTGAATCGTCACCCCCGCCGGATTCAGATGCGCTGCGGACCCACGAAGAAATTCCCCGGCCATTCGTGATCAAACCTGAATGGAGGCTCGCGCCGGAGGGTCGCGACGCGCGGCTGGTTTACGAACCCGGACAGGAACTGTCCTTCGGCCTGGTATTGATTGGACGCGCGCAGGAATTCTTCCCGCACTTCGTAGTCGCTCTACGCGAGATGGATCGCATCGGCCGCGGACGACGGGTTATCGAACTCGCGCGCATCGAAGCTAACGATCTTTGCGACACTTCGACGCGCATCGTCTACGACGCTCGCGACAACATCGTGCGTGGCACGGGCTCGCCGCTGACCTTGGAGGACTGCGCGCGCGAGCCATGCCCGCACGGTCCCGTCACGATCGATTTCGTCACACAGACGCGGCTTAAGCACGAAGGATCGTGGGTGCGGGTGCCTGACTTTCACAAACTGTTCCGCCGCCTCCTAGGCCGGCTCTCATCGATGGCGCGCTTCCATTGTGGCGTTCCGCTCGACGTGGATTTCAAGCGAATGATCGATCGGGCACACGATATCCGCCTCGTCCGCAATGACACACGATGGGTCAATTGGTCACGCTATTCGAGCCGCCAGGACAGGAAGATGCAGTGGGACGGCTTGCTCGGTGCAGCAACTTACGAGGGCGACCTTGCCCCGTTCTCGTCCTATCTTCGATTTGGCCAATGCGTGCACGTCGGCCATGGCGCCACCTTCGGATTGGGGAGGTATATGATCTACGGAACTCTCTGACGAAAACTACGCGGTATCCTTCCAAGCACTCACGGGTTATCCGCCCTATGACTACCAGAAGCGGATTGCACGGCTACTCTTCGAAGGTCACAACCTTGTTGTTCGCGCACCGACAGGTGCGGGAAAAACCTGGGCCGTTCTTGCGCCGTTCTTCTGCGGCGGGTGGACTGCGCCGCCTGCCCGCCTCATCTACGCACTCCCGCTGCGTACGCTCGCCAACGGGATCTACCGCGAAGCCCGCACTGCCGCAGCGAAACTAGGCAAGCCAGTCGAACCAGTGGTTGCGAGCGGACGCGAAACGGAACATCCGTTTGTAACACTGCAGACCGGCGAGCAGCCTGACGATCCATTCTTTGACCGAGGCCGGATCATCGTCACGACTTATGATCAACTCCTAAGCGGATTGCTATGTGGTCCCTACGGTCTTTCCGATCGGCTGCACAATATCAACGCTGCCGCGATCGCGGGCGCGCTGGTCGTTTTCGACGAATTTCACCTGATGCCGTTATCGAGAGCCTTTCTCACCGCCGTTGCCACGCTTCGGCTCTTCACGGGCTTGTGCCAATCCGTCTGGATGACAGCGACCGCGACAGCTCCGCTTGAGCGGTTGTTGTGCTCAGCCTTGGACGCCCTTCCTGTTCCCAACGACCACGCCGCGATGCGCGTGATGCTCGATTCACTGACGAGCGTCACCTCCGTGCAGCGCTCGTTGGTCGCGGAACCAACGCCGCTCACAGCCGATGCCGTTCTGAATCGCCACCATCGCCGCTCCATCGCGATCGTCAATACCGTTGGACGCGCCCAAGCTCTATTCGACGAGTTACGTACGAAGCTTGACGAACGGACCCACGTGAAGCTCATCATGCTGCACTCCCGATTCTTCAGGGGCGACCGGCATCGCCTCGAAGCGCGCCTTCAGGAGCTCTTCGGCAAGGGAGCGGCTGATTCTGCCATTCTCGTTGCGACTCAAGTGATCGAGGCCGGCATTGATATCTCTTGCGAGCGTCTGCACACCGAACTCTGCCCGATGAACTCGCTCGCGCAGCGCGCCGGACGATGCGCCCGGTTTGCTGGCGAAGTGGGTACCGTTCACGTCTACCGCCTCCCAGACGTTCCCTTGTCATGGCTCCCGTATGGTGACCTCAGCCGCGAAGACCCAGCCATTGCCGCCACCCGTGAGTTACTCTCACAGCATGGTGAAAATGAACTCGATCCAGCCGTGATCGCCGAATGGGTGCAGCGCGTGCACGGGCGCACCGACGATGAGGCAACCCGTTCCGGCTATCGCCGGCGAATCAAAGAGCTGACGGAATGCATTTTTCGAAATACTATTCAGCGCGACCCCACTGGTATCGCCCATCTCATTCGGGGCGATGACAGCGAAGCGATCCGCGTTCTAGTTGCGGATGAAAACGCGTTACCCGAATCGCCGGGGCGGCTGGAATCCATCTCTCTCTCGCGCTGGTCCATTGCACCTCATTTGGATGACCGCGCGAAAATTGGATGGTATTGGAGCCCTGAGGAACAGCATCCGTGGCAACCGCTCGAAAACCGGGGAAACCTAGGCGCCACTTATGCGGTATGTCTGCGTCCCGAATTTGCCGGTTATAGTCCCGAACTCGGATTGCGTCTCGGACAATTCGGCCTGCAAAGCCCAGCTCGAACGGAACCTCCGCGACCGGGCTACCCGCCTCTGCGAGAGGAACTCTGGGTCAATCATGCGCGGATGGTTGCCGCAGAAGCCAATTCCCGACTTTCGCGCGATGGGTTTCCTGACGGCCTCATCAGCTCCGGCTTTGAGGCCCGTTATGAACTAGACACGAACGAGATGCGAACTACCCTGCGCGCATGCGGACTGCTGCACGATCTTGGCAAGCTTCAGCTTCGATGGCAGCAGTGGGCCGAACGATACCAGAGAGAGAAAGACCGTTCCTACGTCACTCCCGGGTCGCTCGCGCATACAGACTTCGATTATGACAGCGCCCAAGATCGTATGCGTGCACGTTCCATTGATGTGCCGCGACCGCCGCATGCCGCGGCAAGCGCGTTATATGGATTAGTGGTTCTAGACGACGTCTTGAGCGATATTCCACAAGCATGCCGATCCGAAGTAGCGTCCGCCTGTGCTGCAGCGATTCTCGCGCATCACGGAGCTTTCGTTCCGAAGGGCTCCGGAATGGATCTCGGCATTCTCCCGCTCATCGATGGCTGGTCGAACGATCTTTCGCAGCTCACCGGACATACACCCGATGCTGGTGCGTTTACCCGGCTCGTGGCTTGGCATGACAAGAGAGGACTCCTGAACCAATTTGTGAATCTAACGACCCGTTTGGATGCACTCGAACGATGGTGGCCGTTAGTCGCATATCTGATGCGCACTCTGCGACTCGCCGATCAGCGGGCCACCTCGGAGTGGTCATGCCATGAGTGAGGATCGCGAAACATTTGTCATACCCCGGACAACGGGCACGCACGGTGATGTGTTCGCGGCTGTTGGCCTAGCCGATTTGCTTTCTGGCGCGTCCGATTCGCCCGTGCATATCCGCGAGGCCGAGGCTGGATTCGAGGTTTCCGCGATACTCGTGGATGCCATTCCGCAGGAGCCAGGTTATCCATTTCTGAAAGCGAACGAGAACGTGAAAGTGCCGCCGGGCGTTACGGATTTTGTCGACTATAAAGCCGAGAAGGCCAAGTCCGACAGACGGAAAGCGCTGACTGCAGGTAAATCGAAAAAATCATTAGGTCCTGAAATCGAAGAACTGCTCAAGCAGGATCAACCTCGCCCCGATTGGCCACTTTTGCAGGCGTTGAACCCTAACGCTTACAAAACGGCTAACCGAGTCGCCGAGGCTATCTATGCAATGAAGCCGCACGAGTTCACCAACGCCATCGAATCGGCCTTGCGGGCGATCGCCAACTCGAAACCGTCCGGTCTAAATTTCTCCGCCATGACGGTGCAGCTATTCTCCCCGAATGCTGCGAAAGGCTATTCTCGGTTGAAGCCCGACAGTACCGATCGTAACGACAAAACAAAGGAGCAGTGGAAAGACGACTTTATTGAGTGGCTCCGGTATCGGGGTTATCGGATCGCAGCGTGGCCATTCTTCCGCGGTTCCGACCTGCGAGTGCTTTGTCCAATACCAAATGACATATCTTGTCAGACGTTGCGACAAGTTTGTTTAGAATTACGGCAAACAGGGATCCCGGGCGGTCCACCTAAGCTTGACAGTCTCACAACTCTAAAAATTGCGGAACTATTGATTAGCCACTCGCAAGAGTACAACCGAGGTCTCGCAACCGCTTGGCGTGGCAATAGTCTCTTCGGCAAAACCCCTGCTGATGTCATTTCTGGCATTTCGGTGACTCATTACCAATCCTTAGGAAATGAGAGAGCGGTTTCCGCGATGGCGATCCTGGCCATTCCCGGATGGGTGGTGCTCAACAGTGATGATGACGCCCTCGGCTTTCTAGCCATCCTCGACGAGCATCAGCGCGTTGTCCGCTCATTGCAGGACGATCATTCGGATGAGATTGGACTACTCATCCTGTATCGCCGCTTTCTCGAACTCCGAGGTGAAACCTCGATTCTCACGTTGATCGACTTTATGGCGCGATACGGATCGTTGGTTCTCCGAGAGCCGCGGCGAACCAAATTTTCAACTGAAAATCTGGAGAGATTGCTTATGCAGAATGCCCCCAAACTTACACCGATCTTAAATGACCCCGGTTTTCAGGCGGTGGCCGCCGCCGTCCGCAACGCTACGGTTAGCGCTCAGGCGCAAAAGGCTATGAACCACCCGGACTATAGGGAAATTCGTTACGATTTGCTTCCCGAATTGCGCCGCAAAAGCAGTCTGCCTGGAAACGATCCTCTCATACAGGCGCTCTCCGATTTTATCTCCAAGTACAACGTCGAGAATGCGCGCCGCCGCGAGCTCAGAAAACCGGCGCCGCGCAACATCACCACCGACGAATTCTCGTCTCTGGTGGCTCTGATCGAAACACATCGCGCCGCGACGGTCGGCCCGATGCTATGCGCGTATGGCTCGTGCCGGCTCTCGCGCGACCGGGATGAGCCTGAATCTGACAGCTCGCAACCAATCGGTAACGAAGAGGAGTGAGGGAGGGGAAATTGGCACACTTAAATTCATTGTCGATTTCGGCACGCGTGACGCTCGATCTGCACAATCTCAACAGCGAAGGCACCGAAGGCAGTCAACAGCAGACGCGCATGGTCCATATCATCGACCAGTCCGGCCATCGAGCGATCGTCAACGCGGTTAGCGGAGACATGTTCAAGCACATCCTGGTCGAGCATCTCGTACCTCTGCTCAAGGACGCCGGTCAATCGCTTTCGCCCGGTGCCGCGGTTCACGATGCCGATCGCATAAATGCCGCGAATCCCGCGTTCATTGAATTCTGCGAGAAGGAGCAGGAGTTCGTGGCCGATGGGAAGAAGGTAAAACGGAAAGCCCTTGAGTCGGAGATCATGACCAGAATGATCTCCGAATGTAGCCTAACTGACCTCGCCGGCGCACTCGTTACGCGCGGACGCTCAGTCGGCCGCAAGTCGGTCGCCGAATTCGGCTGGGTCGTCGGCTTACCTGAGGATAACGGCGGTCAACCGCTCACTGCGACCGAGCAGTACTTCCACGTCAAGTATGCCCCGGAGGGGCGTGGAGCCGCGACCGGCGGCGATAGCGTGGCCGGTCGCCAGGCTATCTTTCACCGCCCCGCTTCCTCCGGCATCTACGCCTTTATCTGCAACCTCGACCTCTACCGCATCGGGCTCAACGACATCACTCGCCAATACGTCGTTGACTCGCAGGCTCGCTGCCGGCGGGCTTCCGCACTAATCCAAGCGTTAGCTGCCACCCTGCTCAAACCCGCTGGCGCCCAACGCAATACCCAAAATCCGCATATCGTCAATTGCGAAGGCGTGGTCGCTACCTCCGCGACCTCGCTGCCCGCACCGACCGTTAGTCCGTTGCACGACAATTATCGCGATCAGATGGAAAAGGCAGCTGACGTGCTAAACGGAATCAAGTCCGGAGGGGTGCGTGTCGTGAAATTCGAAACCCTTGCCGATGGAGTGCGTACTCTCGCCGATCTCTCCAACGGCATCGAGCTCCCGAATTGAAACCATGGCCGCAAAAGGCAAAGCTGCAAAATCGAGCGATGAGGCATCGCGCGTGAATCGAATCGCCGAACTACAGTCCCCCGAAGCCGTTGCGGGTATCCCCGGCCCGGGCCGATGGCTCATTGCGGAATTCGAGCCGACGTCCCTCTTTTCGCTCAAAATCAGTCTCGCAACCAGCTCAGTCGGGCGCACTCTCGTCATTCCGACTCCCTACGCGATCAAAATGGCCCTGGTCGATGCCGCCTTTCGGGCTGGTCTGCAGGAGTCCGATTGTGGGGCGCTGCTCCGCGACCTCGTCGGCGTCGAGGTCCGGATAGAACCGACTCCAACTGTGATCGTCACTCATACCTTCGTCAAGGTTCGCCAGGAGTCACGCGATCCAAATTCTCTCAGCCCTTACAATTCAACGATCGCATATCGCGAAGTCGCCTATTTGCATGGATTGACTAGATGGGCTTTCGATCTTGCGGGAGGCGACGACACTCTCGCTGCCAGGTTGACCGAACTCCTGCCGCTCGTCTGCTATATCGGTAAGCGGGGTTCTTTCGTCCGCTTCGTCCGCTTGTATCGGGCGATCGATCTCGGCTCCGAATTCACACAGCCAATTGTCCGAAGCGGTCCGTGGAGTCCTCCTCGACGAGCTCACTTCGTTCCGCTCGACGATTTCGGCCCCGACGCTGACCTCGAAACGCTCAGCTCCTATACCCAAAAACGTCCACGACGAAATCTGCACCGCCGCTTTATCGAGACAATAGTTCCAGTCGGAATCGTCAATACCGGACCGGGATTCACTCTCTACAACCGTGAATGATTAATGGGCGGATCATCGGGGAGATAAATGGATAGCGTAATCGTCTCTGATTACGGCGTGATGCTTGCAAAAAAAGGCGATCGCCTCGTCGTGCGCGGACCCAAACCCAAGCTCGAACTGATCGAGGGCGGCCCGCAGCTTTTTCTCCCGCTCGGCGCCGACAATCGCCGTCCGACTCTGACTGTCGTCACTTCTAACGGCGAAAAGCATCCTCCTGAACCGCTCCGGCATCTCGGTGCCAACGGTGCCACTCCTCGACCGCCTAAATCGTCTGCCGATCAAATCGAGCTTCCACTTTTCCGCGTTGGCCATATCGTGGTCGCGTCCAACGGAGTCTCAATCTCAACAGACTTGATCGAAGCCTGCTGCGAGCGCGGAATCCGTCTCTCGTTTCTCACTCGCGGCGGCAAACCATTCGCGATGCTTTCCTCGCCGATGCTAACTGCCACAGTGCTCACGCGCCGCGAACAGCTCGCCGCGTATGGCGATGAGCGCGGAGTGGAATTTGCCAAGGCCATCGTGCGAGGCAAACTCGGCAATCAGGCCGCGTTGCTCCGCTACTTCGGCAAGTATCTCAAGACCGCCGATCCTGATGCTTTTGCAAAACTCTCGGAGACAGCTATTCGGCTGATTAAAGGGCGAAACAACGCCGCCAAAGTCTCCGCCTCAAATATCGACGAGGCTCGCGAGGCATTGCTCGCGATCGAGGGCTCTTCGGGCAGGAATTATTGGAGCGGCGTTCGGCTCCTGCTTCCAAAGGAAGTCGAGTTCGACACGAGAGAGCATCGGGGTGCGACGGACCCCGTCAACTCCGCGCTCAATTATGGCTACGGAATGCTCTATACACAGGTCTGGGGCGCAATCATGAACGCGGGACTGGAACCGTTCGCCGGCTTTCTTCATGTCGACCGCCCCGGCAAGCCTTCTCTCGTTCTCGATATGGTCGAGGAGTTTCGCCAGCCGGTTGTGGATCGCGCGATAATCGCCGCACTCGGCAAGGGCACCGCGATCGAGACACAAGGAGGAATGCTTACGGACTCGAGTCGTCGCAGTATCGCACAACTCGTGCTTGAGCGCCTCGAAAGTGAGGTCAACTTCCGCGGCCAGCGTCACAAGCTCAAGTCGGTCGTGCAGATCCAGGCACGCAATCTCGTGTCGGCCCTGCGTGACGAAGGGCGCTACAAGGCCTTTTCCTTCAAGTGGTGACCTTCTCAGGACGGCGCTCTTATGCGAGGACAAGAACTCTTCACCGTGGTCATCTATGACATCACCAGCGATCGCATCCGGCTGAAGATTGCGGACGTCTGCAAGGACTACGGACTCGATCACGTTCAGTACAGCGTGTTCAGCGGTCCGCTCGATGCGACCCGGCGCAACGAGATGTTTGCCCGGCTCGGCGATACGCTCGGCAAGAGCGAGGGCAAGGTTATAATGCTGCAATTGTGCGAAAAGGACGCTTCAGCCAAACGCGAGATCGTGCAGATCGTGCATCCCGAAAATGCTTGATACCTTCGCCCATATCGAACCCTGGCTGCCGCTCACTGCGACCGATCTTAAGCAGTGGGCGTATTGCAAGAGGATCGTCTACTACCAGCACGTCATGCCAGTGGAATTCACCCGCACCTACAAAATGGAGCGCGGTAGAAACGTCGAAGCAGCGGTCGAGGCGATGGAGAAGCGGCGCGGCTTTCGCCGCTACGGCCTCGAACGCGGGGAGCGCCGCTTCGGTGTGTGGCTCAAATCTGAGCGTCTGGGACTCGCGGGAAAGCTTGACCTGCTGATCGTGACGGACGACGCGTGCTATCCGGTGGACTTCAAGGACACCGATGGTGGCGTCCGACGTAACCATCGCATCCAACTGACAGCTTACGCGCTTCTAACCGAGGAGAGCCTGAAGCGACCGGTGCCAGCCGCCTTCGTATACCTCGTGCCATCCAAGGAATTGATACGGATCGATATCGGAGATGACTTACGGAAGGAGGTGATCTCGGCCATCGACGAGATTAGGGGCTTCGTGCGCGAGGAAAGGATGCCGGAACCTACGCCGACGCGCGCACGTTGCGTCGGTTGCGAGTTTCGCAACTACTGCGATGATATATGGTAAAGAATTTCGCAAATGAGAGGCAATCTGAGGCAATTCGGCCTGTTGCGAAGGAATGAACTCCTCGGTGCAGCAAAAGCCCACGATTTCACAGGGCAAATTCGGCGGTTGCACCGATCTCCCCGATGAGGAGGGGACTGAAACATCAGTGCGCAGATCCCCCAGAGGTTGAATCCGGCTGAGTTGCACCGATCTCCCCGATGAGGAGGGGACTGAAACTCCATGACCAAGGTGCGCCGAGAGAAATCCTGTTCGTTAGTTGCACCGATCTCCCCGATGAGGAGGGGACTGAAACGCTACTCGACGCACCTGACCGAAATCCGTATGCAGGGTTGCACCGATCTCCCCGATGAGGAGGGGACTGAAACCGCCCAATGTCGCCCCTAAGTGATGACGTACATGAACGTGTTGCACCGATCTCCCCGATGAGGAGGGGACTGAAACAAGAAACTCATAATGTAGGAGGCCGCGGCTGCGGTGAAGTTGCACCGATCTCCCCGATGAGGAGGGGACTGAAACTTCGTAACCTTTGCCGCGTCGGGTGCGATGGCTGGGGCCGTTGCACCGATCTCCCCGATGAGGAGGGGACTGAAACGTGAAAGTGTTAGACCGGAAGCGATCAGCGCTGCTGACGTTGCACCGATCTCCCCGATGAGGAGGGGACTGAAACGCACCGGCCTGTTCTCCGACGCCGACGTCGCCGACGAGCTAAGTTGCACCGATCTCCCCGATGAGGAGGGGACTGAAACGCCGCATGTTCACCGTCCACGCGACCGCCGCGGTCACGTTGCACCGATCTCCCCGATGAGGAGGGGACTGAAACAAAGGGAAGTCGTGCGGCCATCCCATGAGGCCGGAGTTGCACCGATCTCCCCGATGAGGAGGGGACTGAAACGCGATCGCGGATCCCGCCGACCACGTTGTAGATATCGCGTTGCACCGATCTCCCCGATGAGGAGGGGACTGAAACAGCAGAGAGATGACTGTGCATACGAGGCGCGGATAGTAGGTTGCACCGATCTCCCCGATGAGGAGGGGACTGAAACGAGAAGATGCGGCCGCAGCGGCCTCGCGATACTCTTTGAAGGTTGCACCGATCTCCCCGATGAGGAGGGGACTGAAACGGATATAGCGGGGAGGAATACTCAGTGATGTCAACGAAGGTTGCACCGATCTCCCCGATGAGGAGGGGACTGAAACTAAACGATTACGGCACGGTGGAGATCGTGACGGCGAGGGTTGCACCGATCTCCCCGATGAGGAGGGGACTGAAACCCAAGGTCGCGGTTGGACCGAAAGCAAAGGCTGCCGCTGAGTTGCACCGATCTCCCCGATGAGGAGGGGACTGAAACGTATGCCAAGGCTACGGCGAAGATTGGGCTCCCCGCCCAGTTGCACCGATCTCCCCGATGAGGAGGGGACTGAAACCTGCTGCCAGGCGCGCCGGTCGTATCCCCCGAATTCGAGCGCGTTGCACCGATCTCCCCGATGAGGAGGGGACTGAAACATTCGGTCTTGGCATTCGCGCGGTCCTTGCGCTCTTTTTCGAGTTGCACCGATCTCCCCGATGAGGAGGGGACTGAAACCTTCTTGAACACGCTCGGCGGGCGCGCGGGTCGCGAAGAGTTGCACCGATCTCCCCGATGAGGAGGGGACTGAAACTCCGAGGTTACACCTCACCCAAAGCGCGCTGCAGGGTTTGTTGCACCGATCTCCCCGATGAGGAGGGGACTGAAACTTCAGCGAAATCGGCATGAGCGTGGGCCGATTTCCTCGTCGTTGCACCGATCTCCCCGATGAGGAGGGGACTGAAACGCGTGTTCGACTTCATGGCGAATCCGATCCAGCTAAACGTTGCACCGATCTCCCCGATGAGGAGGGGACTGAAACTGCGATGTACCGTGCTGGCTGTGCTGTCTGCAACTATCGTTGCACCGATCTCCCCGATGAGGAGGGGACTGAAACCCAAAGGTTAGCTCATCGGCGACGTCCGCGTCGGAGAGTTGCACCGATCTCCCCGATGAGGAGGGGACTGAAACGGGCTTCATCGACGCCGCCTGCATACGGATTTCGGTCGTTGCACCGATCTCCCCGATGAGGAGGGGACTGAAACGGCAGCCATCGCACTTGCCGCATGGCAGCGGGAAGTTGCACCGATCTCCCCGATGAGGAGGGGACTGAAACGTTTCGAAATTCGACCCTTGCGGGTTCAGGCCCTTCTACCGTTGCACCGATCTCCCCGATGAGGAGGGGACTGAAACTAGACTAGACTGAGTCGTGACTGGCGCATGATTCTGATGAAGTTGCACCGATCTCCCCGATGAGGAGGGGACTGAAACCGAATACCAACCTCGGCAACAGCGGAGCCTTCAAACTGAGTTGCACCGATCTCCCCGATGAGGAGGGGACTGAAACAGACCGCATGCGCATGTGGCGCGCGCGAGGGTATGCCTTCGTTGCACCGATCTCCCCGATGAGGAGGGGACTGAAACGCAGCACCAGCCGCTCCCGACGTTCCGCTTGCTCCAGAGTTGCACCGATCTCCCCGATGAGGAGGGGACTGAAACGCGGGGGATCCCGCGCTGGTGGCGAAGCTGAGCGAGGTGGTTGCACCGATCTCCCCGATGAGGAGGGGACTGAAACGCTGATGTATGATCGGGTCATCGACGGCCCATACGAGGTTGCACCGATCTCCCCGATGAGGAGGGGACTGAAACGTGAAGGTTCGCCGTAAGGGTCTTATGTCAACTTGGTTGCACCGATCTCCCCGATGAGGAGGGGACTGAAACCCAGGATGGCGCGGCGCGTCCTGCCGTCGCTCCAGCATTGGTTGCACCGATCTCCCCGATGAGGAGGGGACTGAAACGTAAAAACACGGCACTCGCGAGCACGACAATCGCCATGGTTGCACCGATCTCCCCGATGAGGAGGGGACTGAAACGACGAGGAGATCAACGCTGCGGTCGCGAGGCAGACGGAGGAGTTGCACCGATCTCCCCGATGAGGAGGGGACTGAAACGGTGCTCGCCGAAGACGGCGAGATCGATTTAGAGAAAAAGCCGTGCTGTTTGCGTTTTGCGGCTTGTTTCATCGCGATCGGTGAACGCTTAGGCGACGGACCGCCGTTCTATGACTGTTCGCCTTCGCGACTATGTTTGGACTTTCGTTTGTAGGCGGAACGACTGGGCCGACCCTCAAACAGCGACTCCACCTTCACCGTCCTTCGAACAATCGTGTGCTCGTTATTACTGGCGCCGTCGCGACCTTAGGGATCGACGGCAGTGCGCGCTCGCGGCAGTAATTGGACGCTGATCGAGGCGCCTATGATTATCGGCGGTTAACGTGGCGTTGTGGGCACAGCGGAGGCACTCTCCTCAATTGAAAACCGTCACTTCTGAGCTGCTGCGATATCCGTGTGTACGAAGTCATCTCCCTTGAACAGCAATGGCTCGCCGCTGGACTTGGCCAAAGCGTAGGCGAAGCAATCGCCGAAATTCAGCTTCGCTGGGTGCCCGCTGCCTCTGCCGAAATCCCGGTAAGCTTCACGGGCAACCCGTGCCTGAGCCTCCGTGACCGGCTCGATCACAAGTTGCGCCTCTCTAACCAGATCATCGAACCGGCGGCTCGCGATTGGATCGCGGCTTCCGTCAATAACGATAGCGGTTTCGACAAAATTAGCCGCCGAGATTCGCCGGCTGGCCACGGCTTCGATTGCTTTCGCACAAGCAATTGCCTCCGGTTCGTTGCGAAGAATCGCGATGAGCGCCGAGGTATCGATGATCATCGCGGCAATCCGCGCTCATCGTACAACAGATCACCGTGATCGGCTGATCGAAACGGCTCTTTTAGATGCTTCGCGCAATCCTTGCCGATCGCGATCAGGCGATCCGCAAGACTGACTCCTCGCACGCGCCGCACCCGGTCGAGACGCTCGCGAACCGCCTCGGTGACCGCCGCCGTCATGCTTTCTCCGGTCAGCGTCGCCAGTTCCTGGACTAGTCGGTGTGTCTCTTCGTTCTTGATATTGAGCCCCATCTCCTGGACCTTTCTACCTGCTGTATGGTACCATTCTACCATCTAAGGAGCCCTCAGGCCTAGTGATCCACGACAGAATGAGCGCCGAGAGGCAGGTGTCGAAATTGCACCCGCAATCTCGGCTGCGCGACCAAGAACAGCCGCAACGAGTATGACCGTTCCGGATCAGGCGAGCCCTGCCGGGCGGAAAACCTATCGTACTTGTACTCGTACTTCACCCGAAGAAGAATCTGTTGCCCGAAACCTTCCTTATGATGGATTTCTTTTGTCACCATATTCCTGTGAATGCGGATAAACGTCGCCGCAGCGGAGGAAGAAATTTCCCGATGTCGCACGAACACAGCCATTTCGGTCCGTGGTCCAGCAACGTTTCTTCCTGTCGGCAGGTGCTGTCACCGAGTCTGATCTACTGGTGTCGATTTTGAGACACGAAACAGCCCACAGCGTGAAGGATTTTTTGCCTTGGCATTGGGATTGCGTAACACCTTGCACTGCAAAGTTGTGTTGTTGTTGTGGGGTGGGCACCCTGAGACCGAGGGCCGCGCGTGCGAACGCCGGCAACGGCTCAGGCGATTGGTTGTGTGCCATATGCCACTCCGCCTCGAAAGCATCCGTTACAATCTCTGCCTTCTCCATACGGCGCCACCATCGCGCGAATCGTTTTCCTCTCCACGCGGCACTCACCCCGAGGGTTCAAGAAGAAGACTCTCTGGCGAAAGTCGTTCCACGTAGCTGCGGAGGCTAAAGCAACGATCATGGAGATCGACTATCTAACGATTCAAGAGACCGCGATGAGATCGAGGATGGCGCCCAAGACTCTTTACAATTGGATCAGTTTGGGGCGAATTGGTCATGCCGAGGGCGTTTGTCATGTGGGCCGGACGGGCCGCAAAGTGCTGATCCACTGGCCAACATTCGAAGCGACAGTGTTGCGGGGAAATTTGCGTGGCGCGGCTTGAAAGCGATCACGGTAGGCTGCTCGTCAGCTTCCAATTCCGCGGCAAGCGATGCCGTGAGTACGTCGGCTTGTCCGACTCGCGCGAAAACCGTCGCGCGACGCAAAAACTCCTGCGAGAAATTGAACTTGAACTGGCGACCGGGCGCTTCGACTACGTCTCGAGATTCCCCCAAAGCGGGAACCTCGAACGACTCGGCCTGACGGCCAGTCCTAGCGCGGCACCTGCGCTCGCTGAATTCGGAAAGCAGTGGATCGAGGAACGCAGAGCCGCGGGCAGGATCACGGATGCCACGGCGTACGACTACGAGCTTCTTTTTGGCGCCCATGTCCTGTCATCGGAGATCGCAAACGAACCACTCGACGCGATCCACGATGGTCACATCAACGCGTTGATTGGAACGCTGCGGTCGAAGCCAGGGGTACACAAGGGCTCGGCACTGGGGCCGCGAAGAATCAACATGGTGCGCGGCCTGTTGCACGCAATTTTCGTCACCGCGCAGCGGCGCAAGGTGGTTTCCGACAACCCCGTCGCCTACGTCGAGAAGCTGCGAGAACGAAAATCCGCCGTCGATCCTCTGACGCTGGAAGAAGTCCGATCTCTGCTGTCGGTTGCCACGGGGCAAGAGCACGCCATTTTCACCGTTCTCATCTTCGCCGGTCTCCGTCCGAGCGAACTGCTCGCCCTTAGGCGACAGGACATCAGCTTCGAGCGCGGGGTCATCATCGTCGCTCGAAATCTGACTCGCTTCGGCGAGGGACTCCCGAAGACATCGTACAGTGAGCGCGAGGTCGACATGCTCGCCCTCGTGCGTGCGGTTCTCACCGAGCAGCAGGTCAGGGTCGGTCTCAAGAGCACGTCTGTGTTCTGTGACAGTGGCGGCCTACCGCTCAGCCTCAAGGAAGTTCGCAGCGCGTGGTTCAGGCTGCTCCGGCTCGCCCGTCTCCGCGAGCGCCCCCTCTACCAGTGCCGGCACACTCATGCCACATTGCTGCTTTCCGAGGGACTGAACCCGCTCTACGTGGCTCACCAGATGGGCCACTCCACGGTGGCCATGATCGTTCGCCACTATGCGCGGTGGACGCGCAAGCCGGATCGCAGCGACGCCGAGCGGGTGGAGCGATCGCTGGCTGCGGCGGGATTAGTTCCGCCAAAAATGCCAGAAATTTGCCAGAAAGTGGTGGATTCAAAGCCTACGGGCGGGCATGATGATCGGGCGAAAGTCCGTGGAATTGCTCGGAAAATTGGCAATGCGGAGAGGTGGCCGAGTGGTCGAAGGCACCAGATTGCTAATCTGGCGTATCCTTTACCGGGTACCGAGGGTTCGAATCCCTCCCTCTCCGCCAAATGGCTGCACTTTTTGGCATCGAGCATCGTGATCAAGCCTCCCTCGAAACGCCCTGATCGGTGCGGGTGGGGTCAGGTTGGGGTTGGTTCGATGAAGTCTTGACCGCTCCCAATCGGGCCAACGTCTCCTGGCTCAGCTCGCCCGGATTGATCCAGCGCCAGTAA
>Ga0137388_10000730_pt1 | contig 18919 bp, 47 predicted proteins | sample 15con2h14AmetaG_FD_104644 | JGI IMG/M metagenome (GOLD analysis project Ga0137388, IMG submission 104644) | Vadose zone soil microbial communities from Angelo Coast Range Reserve, California, USA - 15con2h1.4A metaG | ecosystem: Environmental > Terrestrial > Soil > Vadose zone > Saprolite...
CATCCATGTCCGTGATGACGCGGTAGAGCTCATAGCGGTCGATGCCAAGGTCGCTCATTTTTGTTGAAACTCCCCGCACCAATCATTTTCATCGACATACGGCCATTTAAGCCTCGGAACTTCCGTGGCTTCCGAATTGATAGGAATAGAAGGAGATTCCGGAATGGAAATTCCCGCTATCTTATTCAGAGACCATGCTATGTCGCGCAGAAGGTCTGCCGAATGATAATCCAGCCATTGAACATCTAGGGGCGGATATCGATGACATTCCTCGGCCGGCATTCCATCTTTTCGTCTGGTGAGATAAAATTTGCATTCGCAGCATTTCATCTCACCACCTCGGGATGCGTCCTGTGTGGTCACGTGGCGGGCTCACCGGACGCGGGGGAGCCTGCCTGCTGCGAGGCCAGCGGGGCCTCAGGAGCGGTTTTGGGCTGATTGAGGTCACCAGCACCGGCCAGGAGGTTTGGCGGCACCACGGGCGGTTTCTGGGGCTTCTCGGCGCCATTCCCTGGCTCGCTCTCGCGATGCCCAGAAACCGCGGCGGAGTTTCCCAGGAGATTGGTGGCGAACTCGAGATCTGAGGCCATCTCGCCGACCTGCTCGGCCATGCCCTCGACGTCAGCAGCATGCGCCGGCGCCGCCTCGTTGAATCTGGCATAGGCCTGGCTCAGCCGGTCGAGATGACCCCGCGCCGTCATTGCCTGCAGCTTCAGCCCCTTGATCTCGATGGCCATCAGTTTGCGCCTCTCGTTACGTGCATTTTCCAGCCTGAAGCGATACGCAACCAGATGCGCGGTAGCGCGGCGGATCGCGGTGGTGATGTCGTCTTCGCCATCCATGTCATTCTGCGGCCTCGCATACCGGAGTCTTGATGGCGGGAAGCTTGCGACCATCTCTGTGAAATTCGATCCAATGCTGGGGCCGATTATCAGGTTCATGCCGTGTGACGCGCACCAGCCCGCATTTTTTACAGATGCGAAATGTATTGTTCAGATCAGGTCTCGACGGAGATGCCCAGCGGTATTTCATTCCGCGGCCTCCGCAATCATCCGTTCGATAGCCGCATCCTGCCGCCCATGCTCATACGCAATCAGCATCTGGTCCGCGGCGTGCTCGACCCGCATGTAGCGGGCGCCGTTGATCCAGGCGTAATCCAGTGCTGGCGGGCGCGGAACCCAGATCGATTGTGGGGCGCGGCTCATTCGGCGGCTCTCAGCCGCACAACGCTATGCGAGTCCAAGAGCGGTGTGGGGTCCATCGCGCGGTCGATCGACACCGCGGACAACAGGCGCTTGAGCTGGCCAATCTGCTTTGAGAACGGCTCCAATTCAGTTTCGCAGATACGGCGCAGCGTCCCTGGACTCGGCGCAAAATCGACGTTGATGTTCTCGACATCTCCCCTCACCCATCGCCTGATCGCGGCATCCAATGCCCACGGTGCGATATCCCCCACGGCTTCGAGATAGAATCCCACGCGTGCCTCGGCAGCTTTCTCAGTGGCCGAGCCCGCGGCTGGATACCCCAGCAGCAGCTTTGTCAGGAGCGATAACCTCGCCTTCGAGCACTCCGCTGGCTTGAGGTTTTCGCCCGTCGTGATGCGGATCAGCGTGTCCATTCGTTCTTGAATTGAGGCCCGCTGATCCTCGCTCAGGCTCATGCCGGAAGGGAAATTCAGCCTCATCGGCTGATCCGGCCATTGCACCGTCCCCAGGGATCTTTCGAGCCTCGCGAGTGGCAGCGGCAAGGATCGCATCGTGTCCAGTTGTGCGCGTATTTCCAGTTCGCTGGCCATTTCGATTATTTTCCTGTTTGAGCCAGGCGCCCATGAACGCAGCGTCCCAATTGGCTTTGGTGGTGATCGATCGATTTGCATTTGCATCGCACCATTCGCGCATGCGCGTGGCGCGCTCATCGACGTCGGCAAAGCTCATGCCTCGACACGCACCTTCGTCGTAGTGGTGCCGATTTGGTTTCCAGTCGGGTGGAAGTTTGTGACCGCGCTCTTTCTTTTCTTTCTTATTAACTACTTCTGAATAGCTATCTTTCTTCTCTAAGGAAGAGAGAGCAATATCGCCGACATCGGGTGGATTCGGGTGGATATCGGGTTGATCGGGTGGACGCGGTAGTCGCTTGTTTCGGCGATACTGCCGGTCCCATGCACGTCGTTTTTCAGCTACTTCATCCACCGGATGTCGGGTGGACATAGCGCGTTCCATCGATCGCACGGCGACAATAATCATATCCAACTGAATGCCGCTTGCGTGCATCTCAGCGATCATGTCGGCGATCGGGGTCCGCGCATTCATGCGTAAGATTTTCCCCTTCGGTAGGGTCTATTGAATAGGCCAGGAAGCGTTGTGACGAGCCGATATTCGAGATCGAATGCTGAACTGCGATTTGGGCAGTGCTCATAAATTTTGAGGATATCATCGCGTTCGATGTCGCAGTTCTGCGTCAGGAAATTCAGAAAATCCCACACAGCAGAGCACCGATCATGGCAATGCGAGTAAAATCGGTACCGGGGATTATTAGAAATGCCGACGTAGAACGGTTTCCCGTCATTGCGGGGATCTACCAGTATGTAGACGTAGCAGGGCTCATCCATTTTGCAGGTCACGTTCTCTCCAATTCCCGCGCAAGATTGGCGACCTCGGCCGCGAGCCGCTCAGCGTGATCCTCGGCCTCGGCGTCTTCCGGCCGCTGGTTGCGGCGCCGTTCCGCGCGTTCGGCCGCCCGCCGTAATACCGAATGCAGGTCGGCCAGCTCGGCCTGGGAAAGATGGCTCCGACTCATTCTGGCTTCTCCCACTTGGCGCAAGCGGGCGATCTGGCCAGGATGTCGGTGCGTGGTCCACGGGTCCATGCGGCGCGGTTAAGCTCGCATTTGCGATAACGGCCTTCTCGATCGCGAGCGCAGTGATTGCAGGAACCGCAGGTCTCTCCTGCTGGGCCCGTTCCTGGCGGCGAGGCATAGCCGCGCTGCTGGATATGATGCTTGCTGCGCTTGGGCACCGTGACTGTGGCGCCGCCCATCGTGAGAAAGGTAAGCTGGCCAGAATCAGTCATTCGCACGGCCTCACGATCACCCGACAGCCTTGCGGCGCCTCACCCCAGAGCACGTGGAGCCCGCGCATGTTCTTCTTCGCGTCGTTTTCGATCAGGCCAATCCAGACGAGATAGTCGATCAATGTTTTAAGCGAATTGTCGAGGTCAAGATCATTGAACTCCTCGTCCAGCACGACGGTCAGTTCGAACCGCGGAACGCGCTCCAGCTTGATAGGATTGATAGCTCGGCGCTTGGCCGCAAATACGTAGCCATCAGCGCCGCGCTTCCAGTCCGTCAGGCGCTTATGAGCAGCCCAGTTGATCTTGCGCGCGACATTGGCCGAGATCGGCGCCGGTAGGTCGAGCACGATATCCGGCGCGACGGCAAATGGAGGATCTGCAAAAGACGTGATCGCGTCCATCAGCCGACCTTCCTGCGCAGGAACAGCGGCACATCGTCGTCCTCGGCGATCTCGACCAGGCTTTTCTCGCAGGTGAGATCGTTGGCGCGGATCAGTTCGTCCAGTTCGCGGAGCAACTCACCGTGGTCGCGATTGTGGATATGCGAAACGGATTCGGACGGCGCATAATCCAACGTCACCGAGGGATCACTCTCTTCCGAGGATAGAGAGCTAAAAAGGACGCCGTCCGAAAGATTTGGAGAGCCTACGGGCTGAGCGGCATTTGTGTGCGCAGGCTCTCCGCGAGGCTGTGGTGCCCCGCTATTCAAAATCCAAGGATTGGGGAGGGCGTCCGGAATTTTGATCATTAGACATGCTCCGCCTGCTTGTTCGCAGGAACCAGCAACGCCTTCAGGGCAGAGATGTTGGTCTTGCGCTCGACGATCGGGCGGAAAAATTCCTGACGAAATCCGGGCTCCAGCGGAAAACCGAGATGCGAATTGTCGATCTCGCACAGAAGAAGAACTGGACTGGCTTTCCAAGGCTTGATCGCGCGTATGGTGTAGACCTCGCCGACGCTTGGATAGAGCGCGCCGATATTGCGCCAGCCTGCAATCAGCCTTTCATAAGGCCAGCCCACCAGAACGACCCTCTGTCTGATCCTAAGCATCATGCAGCTCCGGGCTTTATCCATGGGGCGATCCATTCAGCGAGGGCGGCGCAGCACATCCCGAGTTTGATCAATATCCTCGCGATGGAATTCCTCATCAGCTTGCAGCAAAAGGTTTTCAAGTCGCGTGAGCCTAAGCCGAAGTTCCGCGAGTTCATGTCGCGCATCCCGTGCGTTCTTCTGTTTCAGGGCGTCGCTGATACGCGCGATCTCTTCCGGCTCAATACGACGAGCGCGGCCGTAATAGATTTCATAGCAACGAGAGTAGGAAAGACCTGCCAAATGGGCACATCTTTCAATGATGACAGTGATCTTCTCGTCGCGCATCTGAGGCTGCGACAGCTCTCTCAGCGCCTTCGAGACATCCATCTCAGCCAGCTCCTACAATCGATTTGTGCCAATTGCCGATCAAAACCGGATATGAATCCGCCATGACGGATATTGCAACCCGAGGTAGTCTCGTGCTCAGATCGGATTGGGAGGGGCTGCAACATGGCGTGGCTGATCGGAATATTGCTGCTGCTCGGCGGGCTCTACCTCGCCTGGCGGCTATTCCTGTGGTGGTTCTGGAACTTCGGCGGCCGGCCGCGGGACTGACATGCGGCACAACACCATCGGAAGGCGGACGCTGATATGCGCGGGAATGCTGCTGCTGGTGTGGATCGTGCTGCAGTGCGCTCATTGTTCCATTGGCGGAACATGACGAAAAAGTTTCCGAAATACGACTTTTTACAGCTATTCTATTCTGGCCGGTTGTGCTTGTTTCCCCGCTCGCTTGAAGCGACAGGGGGGAGTTGGAATGCAGAACGTGGTTTACCCGCCGCAGTATCATGGGCGGGCCTCTTCAAGACGTCGCGCCCGCTTCAAGCGCGCTTCCTCCAAGTCCCGAGCCGCCAACTCCGCCAACAGTTCGAACGTAATCTCCGGCTTTTTCACATCGATCGCCAAGGCCACCACGGCGCCCCAATGGCCCGCCGGGATGCCGCGTGTTCGCCAGCCGCTCACAACCGAGGTGAGCTGGCCCAGCGCGCCGGCGGCTGCCGTAAGCCCGCCAGGTGCCTCTCCGCAGAGGGCATCGATGACTAAATCCCAATTCATGAGCGAGACCATAGTTCGCACCATGCGAACTAGTCAAGGGTTCGCGAACTGCGAAGCGACATTTTTTGAAGATCATGGTTCCATGGAAGGTATGGAACCGGATTCAGATGAGGCCGTGGGCAGGCGTCTGGTAGCGTTGCGGCAGCGAGCAAAGTTGCAGCAGCAGGAGCTTGCGCAGCAGCTTCACATGACCAAAAGCACTCTAAGTGCTTATGAATCCGGCTCCAGGCCCCTCACCATGGAATCTGCGCGCAGGATGCGGAAGCGCTTCGGCGTTACCGTGGACTGGCTACTTTTCGGCGACATGCAGGTGACCGGCCGAGACCTCATGCTTGAGATCGGTCCCGAGCCGGCACCGGCTCCAATCAAAAAAGTTCGCAGGCTGCGAAAATAGTTCTTGACGGGTTCGCACACTGCGAACTACGGTGTTCTCCGAAACAACCGGAGCGCGCCTATGCCGTCCCCCTCGCCTTTCAAATCGGACTTCCTGCTGCTCGACGTCAAGCGCGGGCGGCATGCGCTTGCCCGCAAGATTGAAGCCGGCGGCAAAGTCGTCGTCTGGATCAAGGCCACGATCGAGGGCGCCGGCGGCGTCGGAAGAGACGATGGCACGTCGATCGAGTTTGCCGCCACCGTTCATAGCGTCAAGGTTGGAAACGGGGAGCGCAGCATATGACCGCGCGCTGTGCCCCCGAGATCAAACAAACCGTCATCCACCTAGTGCTGGCTGATTTTGATCGGCTGGGCCTAGCCTGGCTGGAGAGGCCCGTCGAGCGCACCAACCGCGCCGACACGCTGCACGACATCCGCACCGGCGAGATCAAGAACGTCGTGCAGATCATCGAGATCGAGTTCACGCCGGTCGGGATCAGTTCGCGGGATGTGACGGACGATCTGATGGCTCAGGTCGAGCATGTCCGGCATCCGCGCGTCGAGGCCTTCATGAACAAGTTCGATCAGGTCATCGCCGCGCTCGACCACGCCAGAGATTTGCGGAGGGTGTGATGTATACAAGTACATCGTTTCAACGCCTCAAACTGCGCAATGCAGAAACATTGGCCGATCTGGAATCGACCCCTCTAATTTTGCATTTCGAAGGCATGAACGACAGCTCATGGAGCGACGTTGTTTTTCATCTTCAAGATGCAATGTTGGCTCGCGCTCTTGCGACTGCAATCAACGGCGTTCTCAAGGCGCATTATGCGGGCCTTGCTGCAAAGGAGCCCTCCGATGCGCAAATCTGACCCCGACGAGCTGCAAGCCGCCGCCATGGCCGCGCTCGCTGCAGAAGGCGCGGTGGTTGTCGCGATCTTCCTGGCACTCGCGATCACGATCAATGGCCGGTCAATTCTGAGCCTAATTAGCATGTGGGGGCTATGATGATCCGCATCGCCATTGCCCTCACACTCGAAGCCGCGGCCATTGGCCTCTTCGTCTTCGTGTCGCAGTTCCTCGCGCATCTCGTGGCAGGTGCGGCATGACGCTCTATCAATGCGTGATGCTCTGGCTCGATATCAACGCGATCGTTTTCGTCGGCGTGTGCTCGATATTCGGCCTGGATGGCATGGAAGCAATCCGGCAGGCGCTTATCAATCTGCTAAAGCGCGGAGTGTATGGGCGGTGAAGCTGTCAGACATCCAACGTCGGGCGATTATAGAAGCGACGATTGAGCCGCTTTCGTTATTTCGGCGCGGGTTTGCGCGTTCAAAGTCTGGTCCTTTCTACGATCTTAGAACTATCAATGCACTGGTTACTACGGGCGCACTTCGGATGTTTCATCCTAGAGGTCGTCCACAGGGCCGCACGATCCTGATCACAGCGAGAGCGAAGTAATGAAAATAATTAAAGCCGGAATTTATAGGGACGTTTCGGATGCGGATTATCGCGCCGACCTATGCCCGCTGCCCAGCCTCACGCAATCCCTGTGCAAGATCATCATCGAGCGGTCGCCGCGGCATGCGTGGACAGTGCATCCGCGTCTCAATGGCGATTGGCTGCCCGGTGATGATACCAAATTCGATCTCGGTAATGTGGTGCATAAGCTGGTGCTCGGCCGCGGCAAGGATTTTACCGTACTTGATTGCGACAGTTGGCGCACGAATGCAGCAAAACTGGCGCGAGACGAAGCTGCTCAGGCTGGCAAGATCGCCGTTCTCGTGGCCGATTTTGAGCGAGCCTCTAATATGGCGCAGGCAACATTCCGGCAGATCGCGAAGCACGAAGATTCCAGCGCGTTTACCAATGGCGCAGCCGAGGTCGTGATCGCCTGGGAAGAAGATGGCATCTGGTTTCGATCAGTGATCGACTGGCTGCATGACGATCTCCGCACGGTCGATGACTTCAAGTCGACCGGTATGTCAGTCGCGCCGCATGTGCTCGGGATACGAGCCGAGGCCGCCGGTTGGGATATTCAAGCTGCTTTCATCGAGCGTGGACTTGACGTCCTTGATCCCGTCGGCGCCGGTCGCCGTCAATTCCGTTTCATCGCTCAGGAAACGGATGAACCCCACGCACTCAGCGTCATGCACATGGACGAGCGGTGGCTGACTATGGGCCGCAAGAAAGTGCAGCATGCGGTCGACCGTTGGTCGTCCTGCATCAGGAACGGAACAAGGCAATCGAGTTGGCCGGGCTATCCCAACCGCTCGATCACACCGAACTATCCTGGATACAAGGAAAATCAATGGCTGCAGCGCGAGATGGCTGAAGCGATCGAGAATGACCCATCTCTGATCATGGCCGGTTAACATGAATTATCAAGCTGTTCCCGCAATCCGCTCGGAAGAACCGCTGCTACTCGGCATGATCGGGCCGCCTGGTGGTGGCAAAAGCCTGAGCGCATTACGGATCGCGAAGGGTATTCAGTCCGTGCGCGGCGGCGACATCATCGTGATCGATACCGAGGGCGGCCGAGCGCGCAAGTATAACGATCAGATACCATTCAAGATTGTCGAGCTGGCGACCGGCCGGTCGAACGATTTCCTTGATGCTATCCGCGCGCAATTGCCGATGAAACCGGCCGCGATCATCGTTGATAGCCTATCGGACGAGCATGAGGCCTATCTCGAATGGCACGATGAGATGGTGCCGAAGATGGGCAATAACGAGTGGGCGGCCTGGGCAAAGCCGAAGGCTGCGCGAAAACTGCTGATCTCCGGAATCCTCAAGATCAAGGTCCCTCTGATCTTCACATTCCGCGCTCGCGAGAAGACGAAGCAGGATGTTGTGAATGGAAAAAAGGTCGTCACCAATATCGGCTGGCAGCCGGTAGCGCCGCTGGAAATCGTACACACGCTGGACTTGACATGCATCCTGCCGCCACGCGCCGATGGGGTTCCCGTCTGGAAGTCCGAGAAAATCGGCGAAGATTTTATTATCAAACTTCCCAACTATCTTGCGCCCTACATCGAAGCCGGCAAGCCGCTCTGCGAAGAGATGGGCGCCGCTTTCGCTCGCTGGGCGCAGGGTGCCCCGGCAATCACCCCCTCCAGCCCTGGAGCCGGGGCGGCTGACGATATCCCGACCGCCGCCGAATATTTCACGAGCTGGACCACTATCATCCTCGGCGCCACCAATTCTGATCTTCTCGCCAAAACCTGGAGCGACCAGATCGAACTGCGCAAGGCAATCGCGTGGGACGAGCAGCACGATTGGCGGGCGCTGCAGACACGCGTGAAGAAGGCCGTCGACCACATGCGCGCGCCGGCATGATCTCAACCCAAGGAAAGGCCATCACCATGAGCAACGCACAGAAGATCGCATTAGAAATTGAGCGCGAGTATGAACTGAAACTCTGGTGGGATAACTGGCGTCTTGCATTCGCCGATGCCACATCGCTTAAGCTCTCGCCATTCTCTGCGGCGCCGAAGAAATCGAAGCGGAAGGCGAAGCGATGAACGATTGTCCGCATTCTCGCATTGAGTTCTGTCCGCTCTATATCGCATCACACGAGGCGGGCGGTTTCGGCTGTGATGATGGGCGGCTGGCTGAAGGCGGATGTGCTGTTTCCCGTGGAATGGATTACGGCAATGCATTAGCGAAGCTATCCGCAGCCAATCGAGGATTAGTGCTGGAGTGCGCCGTTCGAGAAAACCATCGGATGGTCGTTGAGCAACGACAGCGCAATATGAAGAATCTTGGATTGCATTAAGAAAGCCAAAGCCATGACCGACGCAAACATGATGCTGGAGCCATGCCCGTTCTGCGGTGGTGAAGCCAAATGTAACGGCCATCCCAAAGGGATACTGGGACAAATTTATTGTTCGAATGAGAAATGCTTCGGGCCCAGAACGACGGCGTTCACCAAACAAGACTCAATCATCCAATGGAACACCCGGGCTGCCGCCACCCCGCCTCCGCAGCGGGAAGAGATCGCACGAGAAATACTCGAAGCCTTTCTGCAGGAGGTCCCGCCTACTGAAGGCGCGGCAGCAGATGATGAATCAAGTTTCGGAATGGAATGGCACTTCAGGAGCGGCGGCGTTTTTTGGATTGATATCGACCAAGTATCTGGCATCCGCATTTTATGGCGAAAAGATCATAAAGGTGAATCCATGTCTTTCGCCCTCATCCCTTCCAAGATTGAACCCGACGATCCAATCAAAGACGCCTCCGATCTCCTCAAGCAATACATCGAGGAGACGAAAGCAGCCGGCAACGAGCCGCCGATGGCGATCTACCATGTCATGCATGCGTTGAGCTATGCGATGAGGGCCCGGATGGATTCAGGAATCATCTGCGTGCATTGTGGAAAGCCTGCCGTTGGCAAATGCGAGGGTTCTTTAACTGACGAACAAGGAATATCGAAATGACCGAGCACACACCGACGCCATGGAATTGCGCCAGCGCTTACAGCAGCATTTGCGGCGTTCCGATTGTCGGACAGGATGGAAAGCGTATCGGCAATACCGCGCTCCCTCAAATGCCGAAGGAGTGGGTCCGGCATCATGGAGACACCGGAGTTTCCGAATTGACTGTCAATCACGAGGGCGGTCCATGCGAGTGCGCATGTCACGAAGACGCCAACGATGATTGGATGGAACAAGAGTACCGCGAGATGGAGCGCGGCGCCAAACTTGATGAAGAAACAGATTTAAAGATTGCTAGCGGGGCCTCGAAATGAGCCGATCAGGATACGACGAAAATATCTGGGAAGGTGACAATCGCGGCTGGTTATATCGGGGCGCGGTCAAGTCTGCTTTCCAGGGTAGGCGCGGCCAAGCTTTCCTCAAGGAAATGCTCGCGACATTCGAAGCCATGCCAGTGAAGGAGCTCGTCGCCTGGGAGCTCGAGAAGGATGGCGCGGTTTGTGCGCTCGGTGCTGTTGGCCTCTCGCGCAACATCGATATGAGCCAGCTTGATCCGGAAGATGCCGACACGATAGCCGGGATCTTCGGCATTGCTCGGGCCATGGCTTGCGAGATCGTTTACGAGAACGATGAAGCCGGGCGGGAAAAAGAAACGCCGGCTGATCGCTATCTGCGCATTCGGCGATGGATCAAGAGCGAGATCAAGGATCCAGCTTTAAAGACCGCTTCAGGAGAACAGAAGTGAAGAATCATCGCATTCATATCGCCAAGGGTTATGCGATCGTTAGCCCTGGCGGCAAAATCCAAGTTGATACCGTAGGATCGACGAAAGCTCATTGTCAGCAATACTTCTGCGTGCACGACGAGGCAAAAGGTAACAGGATCATGCGCATATCGATCGTCGTAGAGATCAAACCATAACGAGTTGAAAAGGCATATAGCATGCGAACGCGAGACAAGCTGGCAAGCGAGCTGCGGAAGATTGGCACCAATTCTCCAGCAGACAAGGCCGCCAAGTATGAAGCATTTGCCAAGCGCGCGGAGACCGGCGAGTTTGATGATTATGCCGACACTCATGTCTGCCCGATTACTCAACTCTACAACGAGCTGATGGCGGGTGGCCTCCGAACGTTCGCATCACGCGTTGCCAATGGCGAGTTCGACGCGACGAAGGAAGAAAGCGACGAATGGGCGCGAAGTCCTTCGGGACAGGAAGCTGCCAAGAGATTATCGCCCGAAATGCGAAAAGTGCTCGGTTTAGATCTCAACAATTAGGAGAATGAGAATGCCCGGAGCCACCATTAACAATCAAGAAGCTATCGAAATGATGAATCGCTGCAAGCAGGAAATCGTCAGTTTGCGGGCGACGATAGACAGACTGCAACCGAAGGCCGACGCCTATGATAACCTCGCGATTGTCCTGCATCTGTTGCCGCGACAGAGCGTTGGCATGGGAGAAAATGTTGTTTGGGTGCTGGACAAGCGGATTCGGGAATTGGAGGCGAAGCCGCAGCCTATCGCTGACGCGGCCGAATAACTTCGCCATAACCATCGGATAATGAAAGAAATCAACATGAAGGACTTTTTCGCATTTTGCTTTATCGCCATGCTTGCCGTTGGCGCCCTCGTTGGTCTCAGCATCGGCGGCTATCACCTCTATGCCTATCTCGCTCCAAAATATGAAGCCACCCGCCGCGATGTGATGATCGAGTCACGCGCCTATAGCGAAGGTCAGACGCGCGAGATTTACCGGCTCAAATTGCAATATCAGCAAGCCAAGAGCGATGACGAGCGCGCCACGATCCGTGCGATGGCCCTTCACGAGGCATCGGCGTTTGATCAGTCTCGTCTTCCATTAGATTTGCAATCCTTTATCCAACAACTCGGAGGTTAATTCATGAAGCGTCTTATCCTGATCACTCTTGCCCTGCCTCTCACCGGCTGTATGGACGACAACAGCGGTCAAGCTCGCGAAGCACGTCAGACGCAATTGAACCAAAATCAGGCGTCAACCGTCGTTGGCATGCCAGCGATCACCAACTTTACCGAAAAGCGCATGTTGAAGACGATCTACGAATTGCGCGATAGCCCGCATCTCGTGACCTATACTTATATCATCGATCTCAATGGGAAGCGTCACCGCGTCTGTCCGGCGACATCTATCGGATATGGATTCCCGTACTCCACGCAGTACACCGCGCCAAAGGCGCCGAAGGTCACTGCGCCATATTATCCCGACGGGACGCAAGGTCAGTGGCATTATTGGGACGCTGATCAGCCCGAGCCAAATGGGCTCTATATGCCTTCCGCTGCAGATGGAACATGGGTCATCTGCCTCGATCCAAACGACAAGTCTTTGAAGCCGGTGTACGTCGAGCCGCGCGTGGCGGTTTACCCGTTCGAAATGCCTGCGGCTGACTAATCACCTTAGCATCGGTTTAAGGAATATGCGCGAGATCCCCGAGGACCAGCTTCTGACGCTCGAACATGCCGCTGAAATATTCCTCGGCGATAGACGTAAAGTTGCGACCTTGCGCGCTGAGGCCAGCAGGGGCAATCTCGTGATTTCGAAAATCGGGCGATCTTATTGGACTACTCTCGCTCGCCTCAAGAACATGGATGCAAAATGCCTCGTAGAAGCGCCGGCCCGCGGCTCTGGTTCGACAAGAAGCGAGGAACATGGACCGTCCTCGACGGACGGAGCCGCCGCCGCACGGGATTCGCTCTTGATGAAACTCGACAGGCTGAAAAATTCCTCGGGGAACACATCGCGTCGAAACACGTCGTCAAGGATAGCCCTACGCCGTTTATCGCCGACGTCCTAGACGTCTATTTTACTGAGCATCTGTCGCACACGGCTAGCAAGGATCACGTCCTATATGACATCAAAAGACTTGGCAAATGGTGGGGCGATAAGAAGGTAGAGCAAATCAATGCGACATTGTGCAGAACCTATGCGGCACAACGTAAAAGTCCAGCCTGCGCCAGGCGTGAGCTGGCATTCCTCAATGCCGCACTCAAGCACTGGCATAGGGAACATGGTCCGCTGAAAGTCGTTCCGACTGTGGTTTTGCCCACTAGGCCGTTGGGGCGTCCCGACTTCATGGAGAGAAGCGAAGCCGCGAGATTTTTAAAAGTTGCACGAAGAACACCACATCTCGCCCGGTTCTTTCTTGTCGGTTGGTATACGGGATCGAGACGGGATGTGATCGCCGGGCTTAAATGGTCGATGATCAATCTGGAAACCGGCGTGATGAAACGAAGAGAAGTGAATGTCGCACAGACCAAAAAAAGATCACCGCCCGTCCGCATTGGAATCCGACTACTCTCTCATCTTCGTCGATGGCGTCGGCTTGACGGACAGAAGGCGGTCTATGTCGTCAGCTTCCGCGGCGAACGGATCAAGCGTCCCGTCAGTTCATGGGAACGAGTTAGAGCAGCCGCTAAACTTCCTCGGCACATTACACCGCATGTTCTACGGCATACCCGTGCGACCGCTCTAATGCGCGCCAAAATCGATCCGTGGGAAGCCGCCAACTCGCTTGGGATGTCTCTCAAGATCCTTCTTGAGGTGTATGGACACCATCATCCGGACTGGCAAAAGGACGCTGCAGACGCCCGTTAAGTTACCAAAGTATTACCAGTAAGAAATAAAACCCTTTAAAATGGCCCAGATTATGATATAAGACTAGAATACTTGATTTTAGACGCACCTCGTAAGACATTGATATTTATAAGATGACACTGAGGTTTAGTCATGAACACACACGGAACAGATGAGCATAAAGTTACCGTAGGGTTACCAACCCGGTATGAGCTCGTCGATAAGGATGGGATAACCGTCAACGCGGTGTTTTTGACTGGGACCGCGGCCGGAGAGACGGCGACGCTCCTTTGGCCGGACCAGGAGCAAGATGCGGATCGCACTGGCCGCGGCTGGGATGTTCAGATTGTCGGGTGCGAGTAATGAGCCACACTGACCTATACCGGATGCCTGACGGTCGCACCAAATTGAAAGCTCACGACGTTCGTCACTTGCACACATGCAAGATCTGCGGCGGCATGGCCGACGATCGTGAAGTGGTTTCTGACGCGCATCCCAAATGCTATTATGAAGAGTTTGGCCGTCAAGCCGTCCTCAGCTTGGGCGCCGAAGATCGCAACAAATTCGCGCTGGGAGATATCCCGGTTTCATTAATGAAAGAATTGGTAGGAGCCGAGTGATGTCAGTAGATGATGAGCCGGAGGTCATCTCCGAGTATGATTTCAGTGAGGATGCTATGGGCCTTGGCGATTGGATCCAAGCCATCGTGAAAGACTTGCCGGACCATGAAATCGTGGTGACAGTCTATGACGAGCAGGGTAGAGGCGCGAAGTCTGCAAAGTTCGTCAGAGACGATGGGGTCGTAAACCTGATTATTGAGTTCGATCGACAACTAGGTTGAATCAGCAACGCTAACGAGCTGCTACCGGACACCCCAGCAAATTCAAGGCCCGCGTCAGTAAGGAAATCGACGTTGAAACGCATAGAGCCGCATGGCGCGGCAAATATCAGGAGAGGATGATGGCAAAGAAGAAAGGCCGAATGATCCATATGAGATTCCGAAAGGATGATCCGGCTCATAATTTACTTGCTGCCACGCAGCATTGGATCAAGGCCAACGGCGGGAATGTCTTGGTGATTGGCGGCATTGGATTGATGAAAGAGCCCTTCGATGATCTGCGGTATAAGATCGTCGTGAACTGCTCCGGTCGGCCTCCTCTCAAGCAAGAGGCATCATAATGGCACGCTTCGCCGAAGGGACCACGGTCTCTGTTGAGAAGTCCCGAGCCGAGATCGAGAAACTGATTTCGCGATATGGAGCGACCAGCACCGCGTTCATGAATGCTCCCGGCCGATCCGTCGTCTGCTTCGAGGCGAACAGCCGCCGGACATCGCTGAGAAGCGCTTTCAGCGGGACGGGCGCGGGTCCCCGATGGGCCCAGCCAAGAAGATGGAGAAATGGGAGCAGGCTTGCCGACAGAGCTGGCGTGCCCTCGCATTGGTCATCAAGGCTAAGCTCGAGGCGGTCGAAACCGGTATCACATCGTTCGAGGACGAATTCCTGGCGCATATCGTCATGCCCGACGGTCAGACTGTTGCGACCCATATCAAGCCACGGATCGCGGAGGCCTATGCCGGCGGCCAGATGCTCGCACTGATGCCGCCAAGCAAATTGCAATAACGACCAGCAAGGGAACATTTTTCATGGGCCATAATTTCCGAAGTCTTCCTACCAGTGATTTTGGTTGGCGCGAGATCGTCGAACCCGCAAAAGATGCCTATTGGAAAGCTCGTCGCGACGGAAAGGATGAAACGGCGGCGCTGCTTGCCGCACTCGATGTTGCGATTGGTGCTGCGACCGATCAGTCTTAACGGCAAGCAAGGGGAAACGAGATGAAGAACTATTGGGTGAGTTGGTTCCACACGCCAGAACTGCTCGGCGGATTTGAGCTTCACTCGCCGTGGTGGGTCAGCGGATTACGCTGCTCTGACGATGCAGATACCGTCGTCGCCGCCATTCGTGCGGACCACGAAGAAGGCGCTCGCGACCGCGTCTTGCGATCCTACGATGTGATGCCGGAAGATGTGGAATGGCGGTTTGTGGAAGAGCGCCCGGATGATTGGTCACCGTTCAACGGTCGTTTCCCGCGGGCCGACTGGATGCAATGGCAGACCTCACCTTAACGCGTCGAAACGGAAAACATGAAATGGCTCCTGTCTTCATCGTCTGATCGCCGCGCACTCGACGTGGTTGACGGCGCTGGATTGTTTGAAGGACAGGGCCCGCACTATTCTCGTCGGACGCCAGGAAGCAAGACCTTTACAGGCGTCGGCCAGGAGATCGTTTTGGTGACCGATTGCGGGCGCGCTGTATGGGCCGTGGTTCGGCAAAAGACGCCGATGGCTGTTGGCACCGGTTCGAGTCGCGGACGCATCGGTGAGACAGACAAGGCCGCCAAATACGTCCTGCGGAACATGCTGTTTCGAAACCTCGGCGCCGGCCTATCCTCCGAGCTCGTCATATCGGCCACCGAGGAGACCTTGAGGCGCTGGCGTGAGCGGTACGGAGAGATCCCCGCCGAGCGCCTGCGGACTGAAATTGACGTGCGTAGGGTACGCTCGACCAATCCGGGATGCTGCTATCTCAAAGCTGGATGGGAACGCGGCCAGGTGAAACGCGGAAAATTAATCCTATGGGCACCGAATGTGCCTTTGTAGACAGGCAGAGCAATGACTGTTCACAGACTCTCAAAGATTAGGCTCCGCGAACCACTTCCGCTTCCGGATAGTCTATTGGTGATCTCCGATGTGTTCGGATTTCCCTTGCCGAAGACTTTTTATTCATTTTACCTTGTCCGCTGCAGGCACGGCACCGAAGTTAATATCAAGAGCGGCCCGCTGACGATCAATCTATCCTACGCGCTCAAGACATGGCCCGCAAACTTTAAAGAAGCGCGTCAATGGACTGCCGCAGTTTCCGAGCGCTTCGGCTGGCAATTGGTTGAAACAGATTCGCATTTCTAGGTAGTTAAAGAGCATGGCAAAGCACTATCTTGAAACAGGATGTATAATACACTGTCAGGGCATAATTGCCGCTGACTATATGCTTTGTGGAGCAGCACCTGAAGGCGAGCTCGGAGATGATGTCATGATCGAGACACACGCAAGCATCAACTGTGGCCAGTGCATTGCGATCATAGATTTTTGCCGGAAGGTTAGACCCGGTGAAGTTTGTTCACCATTTCAACGCCGATCGCGTTGATCAGCAGCAAAGGAAAACGACATGAGAACGATCGAGTGGAGCCTCGAGACCGGCCAGCAAGGCGCCGATTGGTCTGGCGAAATCGAAGTTGAGGACAGCGCGACCGATGACGAAATCGAATCGCTAGTTCGGGAAGAAGTCTTCAATATCATTTCATGGGGGTGGACGGAGAAAGCTCCGGCCGAATCGCAATAGCTTCCTTTTCATCACAGGAAGGCAAAGAAATGGAAAAGGTTTTTTTGATCGTCATCACGACATGGAATTTTCCCTGCTCATCACCACTCTCGAGTGAATGTATAAGCAAGATCGAATTTCCAACGATAGTGCAGCAGATGCCAGATATGGACACCTGTATTAAAGCTGGACAAGCGCTTTCAGCAGTTGCCAAAAAATCTAGCTTTACCTGTCAGTCGATGAAGTAACCTTAGCGATGACTATAAACATATCGGACATTGTATTCTTTGGCTGCATGATCTTTCTGCTCGGATGGCTGATGTGCGCCTGCGTTCTTTATTTTGTGCCCAAATTTCGCAAACGGTGAGATAAAGCCATGAGTGAAACAGAACGCAAGCGGTCAAACACTCTTTGGATCGGCAATGCTTTTTGGCTTTTTGGCCTGGCATTGCAATTCGCTGGACACCCAGAATGGATGTGGATCCCTATTGGCTGGGGTGGATTCGCTTTGGGCTATCGCCACGCTCTGAAATCGCACTAATAAGCAATGTGAGTTAGAAAAATGAAAACTATTTTGATCTTCGGCTATGCGGTCATGGTGATCGTTGGCGCGCTCTATCTTGCGCCACAATGTCAGCCCGATCAAAGCGGTGCGCGGCTAGCCGGAATGCTGATGCAGGGATGCCGCTGATGAGCGCGCATGTCATACTCGATCGTTCGGATGGCTCTGAATGCTATCGTGCATGGCCATGGCAAAAAATAACGTTCATAGATGGCAGCATCGCGCGCGGCCCAATTGCTTTTCGGTGGCGCGGTCATGATGGCGAATGGAAATATCGGCAGATGACCTCGCAGGAACAGAAGGATTGGAATAGGTCAGTGTGTGGTCACTGGTATCGAAAACGAATTCCCTGAACTGGAACAGCCGTTACCGGTCGCTTGAACTTTAAGCGTGTGAGCTCCGGTCGCTACGCCGCCCGTGTTCCATGATACCGAGTACGGGCTAGCCCCGGTTTGCGGCGCTCCGATGTTACTACCATCGACACTGAATTGCACGCTGGTGACCGGCACCAAGCCGGAATGTTGCGCGGTCAGTGTAATGGTTCCAGTAAGCGAGGCATTCGGGTTGGTGTTGGAAAAGTTTACCCAGGGGCAGGCATCGGCAAGATCGATGTAAGCCCCCGCTGAGCCGCGGTAGGCGACGTACAGGCGCCCATAGACGTTGGAATCCCCTGTCACCCAGGTCGGATCATCAACGCTATTCCCTGGCCAAATCTGCTGGCTGGCAGGCACGTTGATGAGCGCCCACGTCGCACCGGCATCAGCACTGGCATAAACGCCGTACACGCTGCTCATGGTCGCAATAGCGTAGATCATCGGATAGCCGCCACCGCCCGGCTTAGGCGCGCCGAAGCCGACATTATTCGGATCGGTTAGCGTCGCGCCGGAGCACCCGGCCCCCGTCGCAGTCAGGCACGTCCATGAGGTGCCCTGATTGGTGGATTTCCAGATATGGCCGGTCGATGGGCTGGATTGCTGGCCAGTCACATAGAACACGTGACCTGCGGTATTGACGCTGCCGAGCGTCGGCGGGGTAATCAGACTATCGTTGAAAGGACTACCATCGAACGGTGCGCCTGGGCTCGTGAAAGTGGCTCCGTTGTTGGTCGAAACCCAGAACTTCTGTGTGCCGGCAGGCCCAGTTCCGAGATCAACCGCATAGAACACGCCCGCCGTCACGCGATCGGCGGCGAGCGGCTGACGGTTGTTGACGTAATTGGCAATCCAGCCATTGTTGCCGGTTGCGGTTGCGGCGGCCCAACTTGTAGCCCCATTGGTCGTGAATTGAAGCGCCGTATTTTGGCCTGGTACGACAGCCCAATTCGTCGTGGTCGAAGCCGCGATCGCGCCGCCG
>Ga0137388_10000739_pt1 | contig 18863 bp, 18 predicted proteins | sample 15con2h14AmetaG_FD_104644 | JGI IMG/M metagenome (GOLD analysis project Ga0137388, IMG submission 104644) | Vadose zone soil microbial communities from Angelo Coast Range Reserve, California, USA - 15con2h1.4A metaG | ecosystem: Environmental > Terrestrial > Soil > Vadose zone > Saprolite...
AGCACCGTGACGTGCGCTTGCGTGAGGATCTCGATGACGTCGCCCGCGGCATCCGACTCGAAATCGTGGTTGCCGAGCACGGCGATCTTCGGAATCTTGACCGCCTGGAGCTCCTTGGCCAGAATCCGCGCCTCGTCGGGCAGGCCGCGGTCGGTGAGGTCTCCGCACAACGCGAGCACGTCGGCGCTCTCGGCGATTCGCGAGAAGAGCGTCTGGAAGGAGGAGGCCGAGCTCCTCGAGCAATGGAGGTCGCCGACGGCGGCGACCCTCACAGAGCCGTTCATGGACTCAGCTCCGCGCTGAGCGTTCTACCGAATCCAGCAGCTTGGCGAGATGGCTCGTGTCCAGCGGCTTGACGAGGTGATGGTCGAAGCCGGCGGCGCGCGATCTGGCCCGATCGGACTCGTCGCTCCAGCCGGTGACGGCGATCAGGCAGATCCGTTGGCCCCAGGCCTCCCGTCGGAGCCGCTGGGCCACTTCGTGGCCATCGATCTTCGGTAGGCCGATGTCGAGCAGAACAACCTCGGGACGGAAGTCGCTCGCCACCTGGAGAGCTTCGAGGCCGTCATAGGTGGTGCGGATCTCGTTCCCAGTGATCCGCAGTAGCATCGCCAGGCTGTCGGCCGCGTCGCGGTTGTCGTCCACGATCAGCACGCGGAGCGAGGACGCACCGCTCGGGAGGGAGCCGTCGGCCGTCGGCGGCTGGCCCGGCGACGACTCGGCGGCCGGCAGGCGTATGACGAACGTACTCCCCATGTCCTGACCGGCGCTCTCGGCGGCGACCGTACCGCCGTGCATCTCGACCAGTCGCTTCACGAGCGTGAGGCCGATGCCCAGCCCTCCGAGCGTCCGAACCTGCGACTGCTCGCCCCGGGTGAACATCTCGAAGATGTGCGACAGCATCGCCGGGGAAATTCCGACGCCGGTGTCCCGCACCGTGATCACGGCTTCACCGCCGCGCCGCTCCGCGATCAGCCAGATGCGGCCACCGTGTTCGGTGTACTTGGCGGCGTTGCTCAAGAGATTCGACACCGCTTGCGCCAGCCGGACCGGATCGGCATCGAGATAGATCGACTCCTCCGGGAGGGCGACGGTGAATTCCTGGCCGCCGGCCTTCAAGAGCATGCTGCTCGTCTCGACGGCTGACCGAAGCACCGCCGCCAGGTCCACGCGCTCCTTGCGGAGCTCGAGCCGGTTGCTGGTGATTCGCGCCACGTCCACCAGATCGTCGATGAGCCGCGCCATCTGCCGCACCTGTCGCTCGATCGCGGACACCGCCCACTGCGATTCCGGCGCGAGCGCGCCCTCGCGATTCAGAATCTGGACGGCGTTGCGTATGGGCGCCAGGGGGTTGCGGAGCTCGTGGGCCAGGATCGCCAGGAACTCGTTCTTGGAGCGGTCGGCTGTCTTCACGATATCCTCGGCGTGCTTGCGGTCGGTGATGTCGACGAGCACGTTCACCGCGCCGAGAACTTCCCCGGACCCGTCGCGGATCGGGTTGACGTGAGCCAACACGGTGCGACGCTCGCCGTCCGGGCGCTCGATGACGATCTCGCCGTCATATTCGCGACGGGTCTTCAGGGCTCGCGCCATCCAGCACTGGTCGTGAGGGATCGCCGTTCCGTCTGCCGCCAAGAGCCTGAAGGATCCGCAGAATCGGTCGATGGGGTCGTTCAGCTTCGGCGCCCGGCCCCAGAGCTCGAGCGCGTGTTCGTTGAAGTATGTGATCAGCCCGTCGGCGTCGCAGGTGTATGCGCCGGCTGGCAGCGTGTCCAGCAAATGGTGAAATTCTGTCTCGCCTCTCACGAGCGGGTCCTCATTGGCGCTCGGCCGTCACCCAGCATTTGGTCCTGCCTGATAGCGACAGCAACAGATGTGCCATCGCACCCGGCTGGGCCCGGCGGATACCGTCGAGTCTACGAGTCTCGGTGCGCCGAATCCCCGACCGGCTCGATCTCGTCGAGAAAGGTCTCGGGATCGGCGTCGAAGATCCGTTTGCACTCATCGCAGCAGAAGTAGATCGTCTCACCCTCGTACACGAGCTGGGCCTCGGCCGAGTCCGGCGTGATTTCCATCATGCAGACAGGATCCAATGCCATGGGTGGCCTCCATTCGTCCCGCTGGAGGGGCCTCTGGGGCAAGCGCCGTGCCAGGGCAAATTCTCGAAGAATCGCGGGTTTTCGGGAAATCGCCCGTATGACCCAGGTAAATTCTCCCTGACGACCGTGTAAGATCGGCCGGCCGTGTAAGTTCGGCGGGCGAGGCTGGCCGACTCAGCGGTCGGCGAGGAAGGCGTTCAGCCGGCTCGGGTCGACGGGCTTGGTCATGTGGGCGTCGAATCCAGCGGCCAGGGCCTTCTGACGATCTTCCTCCTGGCCGTAGCCCGTGAGCGCGACCAGGCACGTGGCGCGCGCCTCCGGCGACTGGCGAGCCATCCGAGCCAGGGCGTATCCGTCGACGCCGGGCAGCCCGATGTCGATCAAGGCGATTTCGGGCCGGAAGGTCCGAAGCTTGTCGAGCCCGCTCGACGCGTCCTCCGACGTCTCGACCTCGTGGCCCGCGTAGGTCAGAAGGAGACGCAAGCCCTCGCGTGCGTCGGCGTTGTCCTCGACGATGAGCACGCGCCGCCGTCGATGGACGGCCGGATCCGCGGGGGCCGCACTCGTCGGCTCGGGCTCGCCGCCCGCGACGACCGCGGGCAGCCGCACCGTGAACTCGCTCCCAGGTCCCGGGCCCCTGCTCGTGACCGACACCGAGCCGCCGTGGAGCTCGACCAGCTGCTTCACCAGCGCGAGCCCAAGGCCCAGACCACCGCGCGAGCGATCGAGCGCCTGCGGCTCCTGCGCGAACAGGTCGAAGACGCGCGCTCCCAGCTCGGTCCGGATGCCCTCGCCGGTATCGCGCACACGCAGCACGGCGTCGCCGCCTACCCGTTCCGTGGTCAGGCGGACCTCACCGCCGGTCGCCGTGTACTTGAGAGCGTTGTCGAGGAGGTTGTTGAAGCTTGGCGGCCCACGCGGAGTCCATCATCGACGGAAGTCTGACGCGCCCCGGCCCTCCGCGCAAGCTTCTTTACCAGGCGGTGGTCGCGCCTGGCTTCAGAATCCACACACTGTCCGAGTCGAGGTGACGGCGTTCGACTTCCTCGGCGATCCGCCGGGGCGGCTCGTCGTACGGCTCCCGCGCCAGCGCGAAGGTCCCCCAGTGAATGCCGAGAAACTTCGTCGCCCGCAGGTCGAGCCACGCCTGGAGCGCCTCTTCCGGCGACATGTGGACCGGCTGGGCGAGGACACGGGGCGTGTAGGAGCCGATGGGCAGGGCGGCCAGGTCGAACGGCCCGAGCGCCTTGCCGATGTCCTGGAAGTGCCGGTAGTAGCCGGTGTCCCCCGCGAAGTAGAAGCGCTTGGAGCCCAGCACCGCCCAGGACGCCCATAGCCGGCGTCCCTGGTCCACGAGCGTCCGACCGGAGCCGTGCTGCGCGGGCGTGCACACGACGGTCACGCCGGCGATGTTCACCGATTCGCCCCAGTTCAGCTCGACCACGTTCGTGATGCCGTGATCCTCGAGCCACTTCTTGATGCCGAGCGGCACGACGAAGCGTGGATTGAACGTACGGGCCAGGCGCCTGACGGTGGGCTCGTCGAGATGATCGTAGTGGTCGTGCGAGATCAGGACGAAATCGATTCGCGGCAGATCGTCGAACGCGATGGCGGGTGGCGTGTACCGCGTGACGCCCACGAGCCCGCTGAGCGGACCGCTGCGGCTCGCCCAGGTCGGGTCGGTCAGGAAGTTGACCCCGTCCAGATGGACAAGGAGCGTCGAGTGGCCGACCCAGGTCACGGTGGCGCGGCTCGAGTTGTCGCGGAGCGTTTTCAGATCTGGCGTGGCGGTGGGCAGGGCGGCCACGCGGCGCTCGCCCACGAGCCAGGTTCCGCCCAGGATCAACGAGCGAGCGCGTGTCAAGAGCGGTGCCCGCCGGTAGTCGGGGTCGAGGTTTCGGAACGTGCTCCCAACACGCTGCGCCGGGGGGAGCCCCGCGACGATGGTCGGGGTCGGGATGGCCGCAGGAACGGACTGTTGCGGGGTGGCTTCGCTCGCGCTGACTACGAGAGCCAGGACGAGCAGGAGGAGAGCTTGACGCGCCGTCGGAGCGACCACTATTTCGAGCTTACATGAACGGTACTGAACCCACCAGCGCCCGGCCGGCTACATCTGCTCCTTGAGCGGAAACGCCAGAAGCTCGAGGAATCGGCTCGCGATTCCGCGATGGTTCCAGTCTTCGTACATCACGCGGCGCGAGTTGGAGAGGTCCTGCTCGAAGACCTGCTCGAGCCGCTGCGCGGTGTCCGCATCGTAGATCGCGACGTTCACTTCCTCGTTCAGGGCGAACGAGCGACGGTCCAGGTTGGTACTCCCCACGGTCGCCCAGATGCCGTCGACCACCATGGTCTTCGCGTGCAGGAGCGCCGGGCGGTACTCGTAGATCTGGATGCCGTTTTGCAGCAGTCGGCCGAACTCCGAGCGGCTCGCCTGGCGAACCAGATTGTGGTCGATGGCGCCCGGGATGACGAGGACGACCTGCACGCCCCGCTTCGCGGCCCCGACGAGCGTGCTGATCATCGTGTCGTCCGGTAAGAAATACGGGTTGGTGATGTGGATGGAGTGCCGCGCCGAGGCGAGGGCGAGCAGGAACATGGTGTACATCGCGGTGCTGCCGCCGGCCGGCGAGCTCCGCACGACCTGCGCGTCGACCAAGCCTTTCGGGTCGAGGCGCCGGCGCGGGAAGTACTCGGGCCCGCCGATCGCCACGCCCGTCGCCTCGAGCCAGTTCTCGGCGAACGCGCCCTGCAGCTGCTCGATCACCGGCCCTTCCAGAAGGACGTCCGTGTCGCGCCAGTGTCCTTCCTGACGTCCGTTCCCGCTCCATTTCCCGCTGATGCCCGATCCGCCGGTCACGCCCTCCATGCCGTCCACGACGAGGATCCGGCGATGGTTCCGGTAGTTCACGCGATCGATCGCAAAGGAGCTCAGCGGCCGATAGTTCTCGACTCGGCAGCCGGCGCTCTTCATCGTCTCCCGGTATTCGGCCGGCATCGCGAGCGCGCCGACGGAGTCGAGGAGCACGTTGACCTTGACCCCCGCGCGGCAGCGTTCCGCGAGCGCCTCGGCGATGTCCTTGGCCGGCGCGCCGTCTTCGAAGACGTACTGGGCGTAGTTGATCGTCCGCCGCGCCCTGCGGATCATCGCCAGCTTGGCGGGGAAGATCTCTTCACCGTTCAGCAAGATCTCCACGCGGTTTCCCCCGACCACGGTCGTCCCCGTGTACGCGCCGAGGGTCGCCGCGAACGCGGGCTGTTTGATGTCGAGCGTCGGCAGCTCGAGATGGGGCGGGACACCCGCGCAACCAGTGGTGATGGTGAGCAGCAGGGCGAGGCACATCCGTGCGAACCCGACGCGCGTCTTCATCGCATTCTCCCGTTTCGAATCTCTCGATGTCGATTCGCTGAAGAGCAAGCGAGATACCAAGGTCTGGCCGAGTAGGATCTACCCGGTCGCCGAGTAACATCTACCTTCCCCGGCCTCTCGAGCTTCAGTGAGACTCTCGGGACTCGCCGTCGCCAAGGCCAACGGTGAACCGGCTTTCCCGCCCTCGAGTGGACGCTGCGGCACGGAATGGCAAGGCGATTGCTCTAGCGAGCAGGCAGACGAACCGGATACCCGCGTGAGTCGGGATCCACAAACAACAGAACGGGGAGGACAACTAACGATGCGTAGCCAAATCAAGACGGGAGCAGCGCTCCTGACCGCCGTGTTGTTCGCGGTGCCGCTGAGCGCGGGTGCCGTCGACAAGATGGATAAGGCCGAGAACAAGGTCAAGGAGACCACGACTGAAGTGACGGGCGCCGTCAGCGACACCTGGCTGACCTCCAAGACCAAGATCGCCCTCTTCGCGGACGATCGGGTCAAGGGGCGCGACGTGCGGGTCGAGACCGTCAAGGGTGACGTGTTCCTGCGCGGGAAGGTCGACTCGGAAGAGGCGAAGACCGCCGCGGCGGACATTGCCAAGACCGTCGAAGGCGTCAAGAACGTGAAGAACGACCTGCAAGTTGTGGCGCCGGCGGCGCGCAAGGCCGTCCAGGCCAATGACAAGCAGATCACGAAGGCCGTCGAGACGAGCTTCGGCAAGGACGCACAGCTGAAGAAGATCGACGTCCGCACCGACGCCGGCGTCGTGGTGCTGAGCGGCGAGGTGCCGAACATCTCGGTGAGCGCGAAGGCGTCAGAGATGGCGCACCGGGTCGACGGCGTGAAGTCGGTCAAGAACGAGCTCCGGACGGCGCAGGCGAAGGCCAACTAGCCAGGAGCCTCAACGTAAGACGAGAGCGGGCGGTCCTAAGGACCGCCCGCTCTCGCTGTTTCTTACTCCCTACGATTTACCCTCCCTACGATTTACCTCTGAGCTGGATCGCGCATCTCCTGATCGTACCGGTCGAAGCGCTTCTTCATCTCGCGCTCGGCCTGATCGCGCTCCCAGCCGTATCTCTCTTGCAGTGCGCCGGCGAGCTTGTCCATCGTGCCGTCGATCCGGTCAAGGTCGTCGTCGGTGAGCTTGCCCCACCACTGCTTGACCTGGCCGCGCATCTGCTTCCATTTGCCGGTGAGAATGTCCTGATTCATGAGGTATCGCCTCCCTTCGTTTTTTGATCGAACCATTCGAACGGGGAGCAAGACATATGCCGCCGCAGTCGCTTCGTCGGCACGGGGCCACCGGTAAGAGTTACTCGGTAAATCTTTCTGATCGCCGTCCTCGGGAAGCGCACAATGGCGTCGTTGCTACCCCGTGGGAGGGGACCGTGTTGGCATCGCGGCTGCAGCGGAGCTCGTAGAGACAATCCACGGGGGGAGGAAAAATGCTCTCGACGGTCCTGATTGTCGTATCTGGCGGGCCGCAGCCATTCGGAGTACGTCGAGGGCAAGACTCTGCTCGAGATGATTCGGGAAGACCTGATCGCCGAGCGCATCGCCATCGAGTCGTATTCCGAGATGGTGCGGTTTCTCGGCAACGACGATCCCACGACGCGCCGCATGCTGGAGGAGATCCTGGCGGACGAAGAGGACCACGCCAACGATCTGCGGACGCTCCTCGAGGCGCTTGGCAAGGATGAGCTCGAAAAGGCCGACCAAAGGCGCTGAGGGCGCGAGCGAGCGTCTCGCGACCCTCGAGCGGCCACCCTGGAGCCCGTGGGCGCGCGAGTACCTGAACACGCCCGACCGCTTCATCTTCGGCACTCGGCCGTCGGCGCTAGCGCGGGAGGCGGGGGAGCTCACGGGACACCAGGCTCGCGTGCTCGATCTCGGCTGCGGCGAGGGGCGCGACAGCGTTTTTCTCGCCGAGCAGGGGCACGACGTCGTCGGCCTCGACCTCTCGCTCGAAGGGCTCCGGAAGGCTGCGCGTCTCGCGGAGGACCGCGGCGTTCGCGTGCCGTGGGTATGTGCGGCCTTACCGCACCTGCCCGTGCGAGGTCCCTTCGACCTGGTCTACTCGTGCGGCTCGATCCACTACGTGGCTCGGGACGATCGCGGCGCTCTGTTCGCCCGGCTCCGCGGGCTCACGCGCCCGGGCGGCCATCACGCGCACGTCGTCTTCACCGAGCGGCGGATCTATCGCGAGAAGAACGAAGTCGTGCACTACTTCACTCCGGACGAGCTGCGCGAAGCCTACCGCGGCTGGATCATCCTGCGCCACGAGGAGGGTCTGATCCCGTGCGCCCAGGACGGTGTTCGTCACGTGCACAGCGTGGAGACGCTGCTCGCCCAACGGCCGTAATGCGAGTGGCCATGCTACGCTCCGCAGGCGTATCGCATGGCAGCCTCGCGATGAGACGCTCGGTCCTCGCCGCGCTCCTGTGTGGCCTCGCGCTCCTCCTGGCCGACGTGGCGACTGCGGCCACACCGCCGCCCCCGCCGAGCGGCCCCATCCTCGAGGCGTGGAAGAACATCACCAGCTTTCACGAGGATCTCGCGCGGATCGATCGCGCCCGCGATCTGCTCGAGAGCGAAGTGGCGCGCGCACCGAGCCTGGAGGCGCTGCTCCTCCTGTCCTGGGTCCATCTCATCTGGGCCGACTACCGGGCGCCGAATATCGACGCCAAGCTCGCGAGCTACGAGCGCGGCCGCGACGTCGCCCGGCGCGCCATCGACATGGCGCCGCGCAGTCCGGAGGCGCACCTCTGGTACGCCGCGAATCTCGGCCGCTGGGCGATCACGAAGGGGAAGCTGCGCGCCGCCTTTCTTCTGTCCACCCTGAAGCAGGAAATCCAGACGATTCTCGAGCTCGACCCCAACCACGTTCCGGGGCTGGCGCTGGCGGGATCGTTCTACCTCGAGACGCCCGCGATATTCGGCGGCGACGTCCCGCGGGCCGAGGGGTACTTGCGGAAGGCGCTCTCGCTGGACCCGCACTTCACGCGCGCCGGTGTCGAGCTGGCCCGCTGTCTCGTCGCGGAGGGTCGGTACGACGAGGCCCGCGAGCAGCTGAAGCGCGTCATCGACGAGCGCCAACCGAGCTACATCGCCGACTGGGTCATGCGACACCGGCCCACCGCGGAGCGCCTGCTGGCCGAGATCCGCACGAAGTGAGGCCGTAGTACAGTCGGTCGGGATGAGGGGTAAGACCTGCATCGTCACCAGGCCGACCTCCGGGATCGCCTCGGACGTGCCGTAGAAGCCGCAGACCTTCGTGGCCACCAACGATCGCGCGGATGTCCTCGTGATCGGAGCCGGCGCCTCCGGCGCCGCCGTCGCCTGGAGGCTCGCGGGCGCCGGCATCGGCGTGGTTTGCCTGGAGCAGGGCGACTGGGTCGACGCGCGCGCCTATCCGCACTGGCGGGCCGACTGGGAGCTCCACCGGCACACGGACTGGAGCGCCGAGCCGAACGTGCGCCGGCTCCCCCAGGACTATCCCGTCAACGAGCAGGCCTCTGCGATCTCGCCGCTCATGTACAACGCGGTAGGCGGGAGCACGATCCACTGGAGCGCGCACTTCCCGCGCTTCCGACCTTCGGACTTTCGCGTGCGAACCCTCGACGGTGTAGCCGACGACTGGCCGATCGACTACGCGACGCTCGAGCCGTACTTCGACCTGAACGATCGCATGATGGGCGTGGCCGGGATCACGGGTGATCCGGCCTATCCTCCGAAGTCGCCGCGCCAGACGCCGCCGATCCCGCTCGACACGCTTGGAGTCACCATCGCCGGCGGCTTCGAGCGGCTGGGCTGGCACTGGTGGCCGTCGGACAGCGCCATCCTCACGCGCGACTACGACGGCCGGCGGGCCTGCGTGAACTGCGGCCCCTGCGATCTGGGTTGCCCGATCGGCGCCAAGGCGAGCACCGATGTCACCTACTGGCCGAAGGCGCTCGCGGCCGGCGCGCGCCTCGTCACGCGCGCCCGGGTGCGTGAGATCACGCTCGGACCCGACGGACTCGCCGACGGCGTCGTCTACTACGACCAGGCGGGACGAGAGCGCGCGCAGAAGGCGCGCGCGGTCGTGCTGGCCGCCAACGGCATTGGCACGCCGCGGCTCCTGCTGAACTCACGCTCGGCCCGGTTTCCCGACGGACTGGCCAATCGCAGCGGGCTCGTGGGTCGGAACCTCATGTTCCATCCGTACGCGATGGCGCGCGGCGTTTTCGACCGTCCACTCGGCGGCCACCGCGGCCCGATCGGCTGCAGCATCATCAGCCAGGAGTTCTACGAGACCGACCTCTCGCGCGGCTTCGTGCGTGGCTATTCGTTTCAGGTGGCCCGCGGGCTCTCGCCGATCGCCTCGGCCAACGGCGGATCGATCGGTGACCGCGTGCCCTGGGGCCGCCAGCACCGACGAGCCTACGCGGAGCGCTTCGACCGCACCATCAACGTCGCCATCATCGGCGAAGACCTGCCGGAGCCGGAGAACCGCGTCGACCTCGATCCCGCGCTCACCGACGCGCACGGCATTCCCGCGCCGCGCGTGTCCTACACGCTCAGCGAAAATAGCCGGCGCATGCTCGACCACGGCATGGCGCGCGCTCGCGAGGTCCTCGCGGCGGCCGGCGCCCGCGAGGTCGCCTTCAACCCGCTCCTCCGCGCCGGGGGCTGGCACCTCATGGGCACGGCGCGCATGGGGCATGATCCGGCTGCGTCGGTGATCGACGCCGAGGGGCGGTGCCACGACGTGCCGAATCTCTATATCGTCGACGGCAGCGCCATCGTGACCTGCGCCGGCGTCAATCCAACTTCCACGATTCAGGCCGTGGCGCTTCATATCGCCGACGGGATGATCCGGAGGCGCTCATGACGCGGGGACCACTTGTGGCGAAGCGCGATCTCCTGACCCTGGTGCTCGACACCCTCGTGCCGGCGGCTGAGGAATTTCCGGAAAGCGGCGCCCTGGCGCTCGACCACGTCCTGGCGATGGCCGCCGCGTCCGCCGAGGTCGGGTTGTTGCTGTCGCGCGCTCTCGAGGCCATCGAGGAGGCGACGCAAGCCGACGGTGCCCGCGGATTTGCAGGGCTGAGCGCTGGACAGCGCGAGGACGTTCTCCGTCGCGTCGAGCGGTCACACCCTGAACCGTTCGAGGCGCTCGTGCGCCACGCGTACGACGGGTTCTACAGCCACCCCGCAACGATCACCCGACTCGGGCTCGAGCCTGAACCGGTGCAGCCGCGTGGCCACCGGATCGAGTCCGCGGCTCTGCCAGATCTCACGCGCGTCGCCGCGCGGGGTCCGATTTACCGTCGAGCGTAGGCCGTGGCGGAAGGTCACGGGCGCCGGAGCGGCGGTGTCTCCGCCGAGCGACGTTGACGGCTGGCGCCGAGGGTCACTAGACTCCCTCCAAGGGAAGATCTCATGCCAGGACCGACGCTCCAGATGAAGCGGTGGAAGCGCATCGAGTACGAGCGGCTCGTCGACCGGGGCATATTCGAGCCCGGTGATCGGATCGAGCTGATCGACGGCCTCTTGCTCGTGTCGGAGCCTCAGAGCTCGTCCCACTACACCGCGATCAGGCTCGTCGCGCGCGCGCTCGCGCGCGCCTTCGGCGATGGCTGGGACGTGCGTACGCAGGCGCCGATCGCGCTCGACGACGCCTCGGAGCCCGAGCCTGACGTCGCGGTCGTGCGCGGCCATCTTCGCGACTACGCGGTCTCGCATCCCGCCGATCCGGTGCTCGTCGTGGAGGTCGCCGCCGCGAGCCTCGATTTCGACCGTGAGCACAAGGCGAGCCTCTATGCGCGCGCCGGGCGCCCCGAGTACTGGATCGTCAATCTGGTCGACCGGGTGCTCGAGGTGCGGCGCGAGCCGGCGAACGAGCCGTCGGCGCCGTACGGATGGGACTATGCCCTGGTGGACGTGCTGGGCCCCGCTGAGCAGGTGTCGACGCTGGGCGCTCCGGCCATCCAGATCGCTGTCGGCGATCTCCTGCCGTGAAACCTGCCATCATTGCCGGCCGAAGCGGTGTGCGCTTGGGCGGGCCGTGCGCGTATATCATGATGTCCAGGGCTTCACGAGGTCGAACCGCCGAGGTGAGCCGATGAGCAAGCCAACCGGACAGATCCACGAGATTGAGCATCATGCTGCGGACAGGGCGACGACGCGACCCGTGGTCTCGGGCACACAGGGCGTCGTCTCTGCGGGCCATCCGCTCGTGTCGATGGCCGGCATGCGCATGCTGCTCGCGGGAGGCAACGCGTTCGATGCCGTGGCGGCCGCCGGCTTCGCCGCCGCCGTGGTCGAGCCGACGGCGTCCTATACCCTCTGCGGGGAGTGCGTGGCGCTCATCCACGACGCTCGAACCCGGGAGACCCTGGCGGTGAGTGGCCAGGGCACCGCGCCGGCGCTAGCGACGGTGGCGCTCTTCCGAGGGCGCAAGCTCGACCGCATCCCGACCGGCCCTGGGCCGGAGGCTCATCTATCGTTCACGGTGCCCGGCGCCGTCGATGCGTATCTGACCCTGCTCGAGACTCACGGCACGAAGAGCGTGAGCGAGGTCCTCGCCCCCGCGGTCCACTACGCCGAGCACGGATTCCCGATGTACGAGTACATGCACGGCCTGCTCGCCATCCCGGAGACGCGGAGCCAGTTCGATATCTATCCGCCCGGCGGGACCGCGGTGTTCTACCCGGGCGGTCGCGTGCCGGAGGTCGGCGAGCTCTTCGTCCAGCCCGCCCTCGGCGGGACGCTCCGACGGCTCGTCGAGGCCGACACGAAGTCCCGCGGTCATCGGACGGCCGGAATCGCCGCGGCGCGGGAGCGCTTCTACCGTGGTGACGTCGCGGCGACCATCGGCGCCTTCTCCGAGAGAGTCGGCGGGCTCCTGCGCGCCTCCGATCTGGCCGGATACCGGGCCCGGCTCGAGCCGCCGCTCCGAATGACCTTCGCGGGCCGAGAGATCGTGGGCCAGTCGGTGTGGACCCAGGGGCCTGTTCTCATGCAGGCCCTCGGCATGCTCGCGACCTTCGATCTCCGCGCGCTCGGACACAACTCCGCCCGGTACATTCACGTGATCGCTGAGGCGCTCAAGCTCGCATTCGCCGACCGCGAGCGGCACTACGGGGACCGAGAAGATGCACTCGCCGGGATCGTGGATCTGCTCGCCCCCGCCTATCTCCAAGATAGGGCGGCCCTGATCCGCGTCGACCGCGCGGCCGCGGAAGCGCCGGCCCCCGGCGATCCGCGACGCCGCGACGGCGCGGGCCGAAGCGCCGGCACGGCCGCGGGTGCTCGCGCGACCGGCGTGTCGGCGGCGGCCGCCGATGGGACCACGCACATGGCCGCCATCGATCGCGAGGGCAACATGGTCTGCCTGACGCCGAGCGGCGGCGTGTTCAGGAAGTCGGCGTTCGCGCCCGAACTGGGCTGCACGCTCAGCACGCGGAGCGAGATGTTCGTCCTCGAGGATGATCACCCCAACGGACTCGTGCCGGGCAGGCGGCCGCGGACCACGCTCGTGAGCTACCTGATCTGCGAGGGCGGCGTGCCTACCATGACCGTCGGCTGTCCGGGAGGCGACGATCAGAGCCAGGCCGATCTGCAGCTCGTCCTGAATCTGTTGGTCTTCGGGATGAATCCGCAGCAGGCGGTGGAAGCGCCGCGCTTTTCGACGCAGACGCTCGTCAACTCGTTCTATCCCAGGGTCTATCGACCGGGTCAGCTCAACGTGGAGCCGGGCATCCCCGACCGCACCCGCGCCGAGCTTCGAGCGCTCGGTCACGAGGTGACGGAGATCGGCGCGTGCGGCATCGGCGCGGTCGTGACCCGGCGCGATCCCCAGACGGGCGTGCTCTCGGCCGGAGCCGATCCGCGCCGCCCGACCTACGCCCTCGCCTGGTAGGCGGGAAGACCGAGCGCGCTGCTCTCGCCGGGCCGAGCCGGTGAGCGCGTGATCACCCGATCGGTCCGCGTGCGCGTAGTCGCTCCGGACCCGCTCGAAGACCTCCGGCGAGTAGCCAATGAGGTCCATCTTGTTGACGGCGACGACGACGTCGGAAATGTCAACAATGGGCTTCCTGTCATTGTTGAGGACCAGTTGGGCCCGTCGAGACCCGGGAAAGCGAAGCGCAGGCTCCCACGACCTTGCCAGCGCGACGCCCGTGCTCTGTTTTGAAGTCATGTCCTGTCCTAGAATCCGTCCGCCGGAGGGTGTCGATCCACGCCGATGAAGGGAACCCAGGGGAGGGCAAGATGAGCAGTACCCCGAGACCGCCGTTTCGCGCCGACCATGTGGGCAGCCTGCTTCGCCCGCCCGAGCTGCACGAGGCAAGGGGCCGTGCCGCCCGAGGCGAGATCGACCGCGTCGCGCTGCGCGCCGTCGAGGATAAGGCGATCCGCGGCGCCGTCGCGCTGCAGGAATCGGTCGGCCTTCAGGGCGTGACCGACGGCGAGTTCCGGCGCGACTGGTGGCACATCGACTTCCTTCGCGGCTTCGACGGCGTGGAGATCTCCACCCAGAGGTTCGGGGTGAAGTTCCAGGGCGCCGACGAGCAGCCGCCGCTTATGAAGGTCACCGGGAAGATCCGGCGCTCGAAGCCCAGCATGCTCGACCACTTCACGTTTCTCAAGTCGGCCACGACCCGCACGGCGAAGTTCTGCCTGCCGTCCCCGGTCATGCTGCATGCGCGCGGCGACCGCCCGACCCTGAAGGCCACCTATCCCGACCTCGACGAATTCTGGTCGGACCTGACCGCCACCTACCGGGACGAGATCCGTGCGCTGTGCCAAGCCGGCTGCACCTACTTGCAAATCGACGACACCACGGTCGCGATGATGTGCGACCCGAAGGTGCGTGAGCAGGTCAAGACGCTCGGTGACGACCCGGAGCGATTGCCCGGAATCTACGCGGACCAGGTGAACGCCGCGTTGCGCGACGTCCCGCGCGACGTCACGGTCGCCATCCACACGTGCCGGGGCAACTTCAAGAGCACCTGGATGGCGAGCGGCGGCTACGACCCGGTCGCCGAGACCGTCTTCACCCGGATGAGCGTGAACGCGTTCTTTCTCGAATACGACACCGACCGCGCCGGCGGCTTCGAGCCCCTCCGGTTCGTGCCCAAGGGCAAGCAGGTGGTGCTCGGCCTGATCAGCTCGAAAGTCCCCGCGCTCGAGTCGAAGGACGACCTCAAGCGCCGCATCGAGGCCGCCGCGAAGTACGTCCCGCTGGAAAACCTTTGTCTCAGCCCCCAGTGCGGCTTCTCCAGCACGCACCACGGCAACAAGATCACCGTCGACGACCAGCGCCGCAAGCTCGCCCTGGCCCTGGAAGTCTCCCGCGACGTCTGGGGCACGACCTAGAGTCGCCTCCTCCGTTCGACGTCGCTCGCGAGAACGGAGGTTTCTCTCCGAGCAATCAGCTCGTCAGCGGCCGTGCCCGCACTTTCCACTTGACACGTTTCTGCGTGCGCGGTCGCGGCGGCCCCGCAGCGCTGTGTAGATGGCCTGCTTCGCGGGCCGCGCAAGGCTTGCGATGCGCGGAGGCTCGGTGCGCCGCGAAAAATGCCGATCGCGTCGCGATCGCCGCGTGTCGTGCCTCGCAGGTCGGTCCGAAATCGCAGTGTAGAGTCGCTCCAACAGGAGACTCACCATGAACGCGCTCACCACCGCCGCGCTCGATCCCGCATGCTCGGCTGCCGAGCTCGATCGTCTGGGCGACGAGATCGCCGAGCTCTCGGCCCACCTCGAAGCCGCTACCGCCCGCCTTCTCGATCTGATCCGCGAGTTCGACGCTCGCGAAGGCTGGAGCAACGGCTTCCGCTCCTGCGCGCACTGGTTGAGCTGGCGGGTAGGACTCGACATGGGCGCCGCGCGCGAGAAAGTGCGCGTCGCGCGTACTCTCGGCACGCTGCCGCGCCTGGCCAAGGCTCTCGCCCGCGGCGAGCTGTCGTACGCCAAGGTCCGTGCGCTGACCCGCGTGGCGACTCCCGAGACCGAAGAGCGCCTGCTGGGGGTGGGGCGCGCCGGTACGGCCGAGCACGTCGAGCGGATCGTGCGCGGCTGGCGGCGGGTGGATCGGGACGCCGAGTCCGGCGAATCGGCTACTCGGCATCGTAGCCGGGCGTTGCACGTGTATCGGAATGAAGACGGCATGGTCGCTATCCGCGGACGGCTCGAGCCCGAGGTCGGCGAGCTCCTGATCCAGGCGCTGGCCGCCGCGCGCGAGACGCTATATCAACGCACTCACCGAACATTCGCCAAAGCCAGCTCGGGAGACGTTCCCGCGGAAACGCCTGCGCTCGAGCAGCAGCAGGCCGACGCGCTGGCGCTGCTCGCAGAGACGGCCCTCCATCACGGCATCGATGCCGGCGCGCCAGGTGCGCGCTACCAGGTGGTGGTCCACGTGGACGCGCCGGCGCTCGCTGATCCCGAGGCGCCCGGGCAGTCCGTGCTCGAGAACGGCGAGCACGTTTCCGCCGAAACGTCTCGGCGCCTGGCCTGCGACGCCAGCCGCGTGGTGATGCAGCACGCCCGGGACGGCCGCGTCGTGGAAGTCGCCGCGCGGACGCGGACGATCCCGCCGGCTCTACGCCGCGCGCTCCACCATCGCGACCACGGTTGTCGCTTTCCGGGCTGTGAAGTCCGCTTCGGTCAGGGCCATCACATCCGCCACTGGGCCCAGGGAGGACCGACTACGCTCTCGAACCTCGCCTTGCTCTGTCGGCGCCACCATCGTGCTGTTCACGAAGAGGGCTATCAGGTCGCTCGCGACGCCGGCGGAGAGCTGCGATTCCGCCGGCCTGATGGGCTGCTTGTGCCTGAGGTGCCGCGTACCCCGAAGGTGCCTGCCGATCCTGTCACCGTCCTGCGAGCGCAGAATCATGCCCAGGAGCTGCTCCTGCACGGGCGCACCGGGATGCCGCTCTGGCTTGGTGAGCGCCTGGATGTCGGCTACGCGATCGATGTGTTGCATCCGTTGGCGCGCGGCGAGTAGCCGTCCCAACGGCGCCACGCGAGACTCGTCCCCCTGGAGACGACGCGCAACGCGCGAACGAACGGCGAGCTAGCGGAACGCGGGTAGGACCTCCCGGGCGAAGCGTTCCATGGAGCGCATCACGCGCGCGTGCTCGAGATCGCCGAACCAGAAGCTGCAGTTGAAGTGCGTGATGCCGACGAGCTCCTCGACCCGCTTGATCTGACGGATCACCGTGTCCGGCGTGCCGATGACCAGAAAGCGGTCCAGCAGATCGTCCGTGTCGGGTTCTTTGGGCGCCGGCACAGGAATCGCGCGGCCTCGCTCCACCCGCTCGTACTGGTTGCGCAGCGAGAGCGTCACCCGCATGTTCCAGCGCGCCTCCTCGGCCGCGGCGCGCGCGTCGGCCTGGTTGTCGGCGACGTAGACCGCGCGCTGAACGCCGACGCGCAACGGGTGAGGGGGCTTGAACTCTCCGACCAGCCGATCGAAGAGCCGGCGGAACTCGGCCATGCGCTCGATCGGCACGCCGAAACCGCCGGTGAGCACGTTGAAGCCGCGCCGCACCGCCGCCTCGACCGACTCCGGACTCTGCGCCGTGATCCAGATCGGCGGGCGGGGCTTCTGGAGGGGCTGCGGGAACACCGTGGTCTCCGGGAGCTTGAAGAGCTTGCCGTCGTAGCTGAAGGGCTGGCCCTCGAAGGCCTTCAGGAGAATGTCGATCGACTCCTCCCAGCGCGCGCGGCCGCTCTCGAGCTCGAGGCCGAAGCGCTCGAACTCGTAGGGCTGGTAGCCGCGCCCGAGCCCGACGTCGAGGCGCCCGCCCGACAGGAGATCCAGGGTCGCGATCTCCTCGGCGATTACCAGGGGATGATGGAGCGGCACCACGATGACGGCGGTGCCCACGCGGATCCGCGTCGTCTTCGCCGCGATGTAGGTCGCGAGCTGGGCCGGGCGCGAGAGATAGCCGTAGGTCGAAAAATGATGCTCGGCGAGCCAGACGTTGCCGAAGCCGAGCGTCTCGGCCGCCAGGGCCATCTCGACCCCGCGCGCGTAGATCTCCTGCGACGACCGCGCTGACGGCGACTGCATCAAGAGGAACGTTCCGAAGTTGATCGTCATCGTCGAGGCGCTCCTATCCTCGCTTCGAGCGGGCGCTGTACCAGGGGTGCGGCCGTCCCGGCACCTTGACGCGCAAGGTGTAGACCGAGGTGCGGGCGGTGAGGAACAACGTCCGGAGGTCGGGGCCGCCGAAGGCGAGATTGGCGGGGACCTCGGGCGTGCGAATGATCCCGAGTCGAGCGCCGTCGGGAGCGAAGACCCAGGTGCCGCCCGGGCCCGTGCAGAAGACGCGGCCCTCGACGTCCACCTTCATGCCGTCGGGGACACCGTCGGTCTCGTCCGACGACATGTCGGCGAAGATGCGGCGCCGCACGAGCTTGCCGTCGGCGTCGAGCTCGAGCGCGTGGATGTATTGCGCCCAGCGCGTGTTGGCCACATAGAGCACGCGCTCGTCCGGCGAGAAGGCCAGCCCGTTGGGATATTCGCAGTCCGCGACGAGCGACGTCTTGCCGTCCGGCGCGATGCGATAAACGCCGGCGGACGGAAGCTCCCGCTCGGCGAGCGGTACGCGCAGGCCCGGATCCGTGAAGTAAATGCTTCCGTCGGATTTGCAGACGACGTCGTTCGGGCGGTTCAGGCGCTTGCCCTCGAAGCGATCCATCAGGACCTCGCTCTGGCCGCCGGTCCAGCGCGTGACGCGCCGGTTGCCGCCCTCGCAGATGACGAGCCGTCCCTGCAGATCGAACGTCGTGCCGTTGCCCTCACCGGTATTCGACCGCACGAGTTCGGGCTCCTTGCCCGGTGTCAGCTTGTGCAGGTTGCTCCGGCGGATGTCGACGAAGTAGTAGAAGCCGTCGGGGTGCCAAACCGGGCCCTCGGTGAAGACGAAGCCCGTGGCCAACCGCTCGGCCTCCTTCGATTCGAGGATTCCCGATAGCGCGTCGCTCATGGTGTCAGGCTCCCTTCTTCGTCCGAAGCTCGACGCCGGCGCGCTCCTCCTGGAGGCGGAAGAACGTCATCGAGTCTTTGTCACCCCAGCCGCGCCGCAGCGCTTCCTCCAGCTGCTGCTCGGCCAGCGCCGCGATCATCATGGGCACGTGATACTCCCGGCCGAGCTCGGTGGCGAGCCCGACGTCCTTGCGCAAGAGCTTGAGCGCGAAGTTCACGTCGTCGAACGCGCCGGGGAACACGGTGTTGGGGATCATGTCCTTGAGCACGCGGCCCTGACCGAACGAGCTCTTGGACAGCGCGTCGAGCAGCACCTCGGGCGCCACCCCGGCCTTGACCCCGAGCGTCATGCCCTCGGCGATGGCCATGCGCGAGCACGCCGACACCATGTTGTGCACGAGCTTCGCGACCG
>Ga0137388_10000748_pt1 | contig 18767 bp, 20 predicted proteins | sample 15con2h14AmetaG_FD_104644 | JGI IMG/M metagenome (GOLD analysis project Ga0137388, IMG submission 104644) | Vadose zone soil microbial communities from Angelo Coast Range Reserve, California, USA - 15con2h1.4A metaG | ecosystem: Environmental > Terrestrial > Soil > Vadose zone > Saprolite...
AAGGTTCACGCTACGCATGGCAAGGCACAATGGTATCCCATCGAGGCGCAGGTACTATCCTATGAGCGAAACCTCTCTCTTTCCGTTACTTCCACCAGTACGCCTGCTGTTGTTGGGATACGGGCATGTCGCGCAGGCATTCCTACCTCTCCTGGCATCGCGGAGCGAATGGCTGGGACACAAACTGGGCATACGTCCGGTAATCAGTGGCATTGGCTCGCGTAGCCGGGGATTTTATATTCACTTGCAAACATCCTGCTTGAAGGCCAAATGATGCCTCACATGGTCAAACGTGAAGGCATACGTGACCTCACACTCGAAGATATTCGCACTGCCGCAATGGCCGGTTCGCCTTTTCGTTTGGTCAGCCAGGCGAATCGCGGGCATGGGGACTTGACCGCAGACGTAAGGCCGCGTAAGATTACTAGTGATGATATACTGCATGTAGGCAGGGGAACCACAAGCATTCTCTCATTCGAGACCGAAGCAATGGGGACCATTACACTGGTAGAGCATGCGTCTACGACGCGACAGACAGCCTATGGAGTACTGAGCGATCTTATTACGATTCTACAGCAGCGGCGCACAATAGCCTCATGAGGAAGGGGTCATGAGCATGGGAGATTCAACAGTAGATGTGATTGGTGTAGGAGGAGCAGGCGGGTTCCTGGCTTCTTCGCTCTATAGTGGCGGCATACGGCCACGTATTATCTCGCGGGGTGCGTCACTACTGCAGTTACGCGAGGTTGGATTGACTATCCTGACCGATGGCAAACAGCGTATATATGCCCCTATCAACAGCATGGCACTTGAGGATGTGCAACAATTCGCTCGCATTATCCTGCTCACGACCAGGTCCTACGATATACCTGCACTGTTAGAGGAGATAGCGCCACGGGTCACAGCAGATACGTTGCTGGTCAGCATCCAAAACGGTTTTGCGGCCTACGATGCTATATGCAACGCCTTCGGTCCAGAGAGGTCTGCTATGGGAGTGCTGTATGTGAGTGCGGGTATCGTCTCACCGGCTGTGATAGAGATTAAGTCAGGGGTGGGGCAACTCTTGCTGCCCGCCAGGCATCGCAGCGTGCTAAGGCCTTTAGTGGATTCGCTGTGTATCGCTGATGTTGAGGCAGACCTGGTAAATGACATTGAGCGACGTATGTGGATGAAGCAACTCTTCCTGGTACCATTCTCTATCGTCAATTCCGAGCTGCGCCAGCCTATCGGGATGTTACGCGAAGATGCTGCTGCCCGTGTTCGGTGGGGGGCAATAGCGCGGGAGATTGCGGCGATAGCGAGTGCATGTGGTATGTCCATGCCCATCGATGCGGCAGAAGTGAGCCTGGCGGTTGCAGAACGCTTTGATCCGCAGGCTGACTCGTCATTCGCACGCGATGTGTGGGCTCACCGGCCTCAGGAGGGAGAGGCGCTCTTTGGACCTCTGTTGCGCCGGGCACATGAGCATGATGTAGGCTGTCCATTGCTGCAAGAGGCATATGAGCGGTATGTCGGGTGATGCGGTGTGCCGACATAGGGAACATCCTACCCGGAGGTCGATAAATCGGCCTCTACGCATGGCCCGTATATTTGGTTAAGGTTCATTATCTCACTGGGCCTGCCAGACCTGCACGGAACCATTACTGCTCCCTGAGGCGATGCGTTTGCTATCAGGGGACCATGCCACGGCAAGGATATTGCCAGATTGGCTATGATGGGTATTGACTTTGTTACCAGAAGATGCATTTAGTAACTCGACCTGGCCGCTTTCCCCGGCGGCAATGAGTGTGCCATCGGGGGCCCAAATGGAAGTTTGTATACCAGCGATGATGACACTATAAATGACGTTTCCACTGCTGGCGTCAAATACGCGCACGCTGGAATCGGTGCCTGCAGCGACGAAGCGTTGGCTGTCGGGCGACCAGGCTAATCCACAGAACCAGGTCCCATTGCCGTTATAGGAGGCAACAGTATTTCCGGTGGTGGGATCCCACACCTTTACGGCTCCATCAAAGTCATCGGAGGCGATGTGTTTGCCATCGGGGGACCATGCGACGGTATATACGCCATCGGTATGGCCGCGATAAGTGACGATGGTGTTTCCTGTGGCGGCTTCCCATACCTGCACCGTCACAGGACTGCCCTGGTTGCCCGACTGTTCGGCGGAGACGATGTATTTCCCGTCGGGTGACCACGAAATGCTATTGACCTGCAAGCTATGACCGTGATAGGTATAGATATGTTTGCCTGTGGATGGGTCCCAAATCTGCACAGTCGTGTCGGCGCCGCCGCTGGCAACTCTGTTGCTATCGGGTGACCAGGCTACACTCTCTACTTTTGCTCTATGACCGTGGTAGATGACGGCATTTCCTCCTGTGGAAGCGTTCCATACCTGGGCTGTGGAATCGGAACTAGCTGAGGCGATGCGGCTCCCATCGGGTGACCAGGCCAAAGCGTTTACGCCGGCAGAGTTGCCGTTATAGGTGTATAAAGTAGTTCCGACGGCTGCGGACGGGGGAGAAGTAGGACTGGGAGCGGATGTAGCAGCTGCCGTTGGTGCCTGGGTAGGCGAGGAGGCAGTGGAGGTGGGAGTGGCATTTGACGTGGAAGAGACGGGAGATGTTGGTGATCGCCGTGAGAGTGCTGCCAGTGCAATGCCACCGCCGACTACCACCGCAGCTCCTCCTACCAGCCCCGTTAAAACTGCACGCCGCGAGAGGCCGCCTGATGAGGTACGCTGAGGCGAGGTAGCTTTTGGAGGAATAGGTGGGGTTTGTGAGGGTAAGGGCTGAGGCGAGGTGGCTTTGGGAGGAATAGGTGGGGTTTGTGAGGGTAAGGGCTGAGGCGAGGTGGCTTTGGGAGGAATAGATGAGGGTGCAGATTGTTGCTGGTGAATAGGTGATGTTTGTGACGGCATGGTGGCTTTAGGAGGAATATGAGAAGGCCCCTGTCCTGCACCTGGGTCGTCGAGCGTCGATGGGGTTCCGTGTACCAATGGGACTTCACCTGCCTGAGGAGTTCCCTGCACCATGGGCACTCCAGGCGTGGGCGAACCTGAAGGGGGCGGAACGATGATGTCTGGTAGGGGCATAGCTGTCTCGCGCTGTAGTCGTTTTCCGCATTGCCAACAGAAGTTTGCGTCGGCTGGGTTAGATATTCGGCAGTGGGTACACAAGATGGTTGGCGTGTTTGTCTCTCGCCGGAGCTGCCTGCTGCAGTTGCGGCAAAATTTGGCGTAATCGGGATTATCTACTCCACAATAATTGCAATACATGACTGACCTCCAAAATTTCATTTCCTATAATATAGGATACTTGACTCAGCAAGACCTCGTATAAATGACGTATAGGAATTAGGAATAAGAGGTGTTCTGTTGGTGAAAGGCCTCATTTATCAAGGCGTGGATCATGTCGCATGTGTGGAGATGAAGGGGAGACCTGCGCTTGTGAAAGGAAGGCCCAGTCATTTTGCTTGGATAACTGTACACCTGTGCCGTTTTCTCCTCGGACATTAAAATGGGGAGAATAGCTGATTGCTACCCGGCTGCGCACAATCTCTTCCGTATTGCGCTGTAAAAAGCCTTTTTTATGTAGCTTCAGAAGTTCATCCCGGTGGACCAATAAAAAAGGTTCCTCTTTGTAGTTTGTGATTGTTCCGTTCTTCTGATAGAAACGTATTGTCTTTGCGTGAACTCCAAGTAATTTCCCCGCTTCCTTGGCACTGAACCATTCCTGTCCGTTACCTATACCCAACGCATCTGAAGGTAAGCCGTAGGTGTCTGTCGGCTCGTGTACCACCACGCGTACACCTAGGACTTCGAGGGCATTTCGCTTTTCCTGGAATGTAGCCTTTTCATAGCGTCCACGCATCACATTCAGGAACTCTAAAAACTCCATAATCCGCTGCTGGTAAGAGCCGATTACCTTGTCTATATTGCCGGAGCCGATCTCTTCTTTAAAGCGTGCCAGCTGCTCCTCCTGGTTCGCAATATCCTGCGAGATAAGATTGTGCATGTAGCTTCCCGGCACGTATTTTTCTCGCTCGCTACCAGCGTAGGCTATGGTCGCCTCTATGTTTTGAATCTGCTCCTGGCCGGTCGTATCCTCCAGTAGCGCGTTAATGGCTGCTGCCATCTCAGCCTCCAGCGCTGCCTGCAAGACCTCAATGCGCTTGAATAGTACGCAGCAGTCCTGCCAGACGATGTCATCGAGCGGTGCTGTCCGAATCGTGGTTAAGGCTGGACACGCGCCATATCTATTATGCGTATTGGTACAGCGATAGAAGGGGTAGGACTTATCAGTTCCTTTCTGCGTCAGCCGTCCTTTTTTCTGCGTTCTCGGCTTCATGGAACATCCACAAGTCGCGCAATAAATATGGCCTCTGAGCAAGTAGTCTTCTTTACGCAGTGGCAGGTGGCTTTTATCCGCTTTATTGGTCTTGAGCTTTTCCTGCGCCCGTTCATAGATGACCGGGTCGATAAGAGCGGGTATGCCGCCCGGTACTTCTCGCCGGTTCGGATGCACCTCAGCCTTGCGCTTGCCATCCGACCCGATCTTCTGCCGCTCTTTGCACACGACGAGGATGCCGATGTTCTCCAAGTCCATCAGGAGTTCTCTCACCGTGGTGTACCGCCAGAGGCAATGCTCAATTTTTATTTCCGAATCATCCGGCGGCTGCTCCTGAAACTTCCGTGCATAGGTCGGCGTCAACACCCGGTCTTCCGTGAGTTTGTGCGTTACTGCCCGCAGGCTCATATCCAGCTCAACAAACATATGGAATAAAGACATCCTGACAGCGGCTTGTTCTTGGTTAACCACGTAAGCGGTTTTTTCCTTATCTTTCCAATTCCACCCATAAGGGCTCCGGCCAGTGCCTACCGGCAAACCAACCCCGACGCGCGTCTGCCACCGCCGGTTCGCATATTCAACAATCTTTTCGCGCTCGCTCTCGGCACTCCAGGCAAGAATAGAGCGGATGAGCTTGCCGGTGAGCGAGTTGTCAATGTTCTCACTGACGCTGACAATCTCGCCGCCGTTACTTTCAACTTCCTCAAAGATCATGGCGGAGTGGACGAAGTTGCGGGAGAAGCGGCGCAGGTCATAGACAATAATCACATCGGCCAGGTGGTCGCGGATAAACTGACGCGCGAGGGTCAACTTCTCGCGGTGCGAGTAGTGGATGAACCCGCTCTTGGCCTCCCTTAATATTAAGACTATCTCTATATTGTGTAACTCGGAATATTGTTTGCACTTCTCTTCCTGGTAGTCTAGGCTCTCGCCGTCCTGCTCCTGCTTATCTGTGCTGACTCTACAGTAAATAACCGCGCGTTTGCGTTGAGGGGTTGGCCCAGTGGTAGCCAATCATGTATCCCTTTCTGGTGACGAACGAACAAATTTTCTACAGTTGAAACGGACAACCGAGTGATCAGTAACGCTACGGAACAGACACCGCAGGCATTGTCGCAGGGACAAGGGCACGGCTCAGCGCACCGGTGAGCGAACCGAGTTCATACGCTAACGCTTGTCCAGCAACGCGATTGAGCGCCCACTGGTGAATCATAGAAGTAAGCGTGCTGTCCGTCAGTTGCTGCTCTTCTTGACGGCTTTGCTGATAGCCCTCTGCAAAATCCAGATCAGTCAGTACGACTAAGGTATCTGACGGCCGTACCAGCCAACCGCCGTGCAGCATACCCAGGTAAAAGCCTACAGCAGTAAACCACGATGATGACGGGCTGTCGTACCGGCCTGCATGTATGTTCCGGCTGATATTCTCGATAAGGTACTGGTCATTATACGGGCCGTTACCCTGATAATCACCGTACATGGCCCACCAGACGCCGTGGCTATACCACCTCGCAAACTCAGGGTCGTTGATGTCTAACAGCGGTTCTACGGAAAAACGACGGGTCACAGAAATAGCGGCCATGGTGCCCTCCATCGAGTTACTTGCGTTACTTGAGATAGATAGTTTATATTATCATAACATACTTTTCTTAAGTTATCAATGAATGCTAGAGTAGCTTGGCATAACGGCCATTTGACGCCACGTATATACTTGGTTTGAATCACTTAGCTTATAGCTATTTCTGAGGTGACGCCCGTGGAAGAAAAGGGCTGGCTAACCGTGGAAGATATTTACGAATTGTTGGATAAAAGCGTGCCGCTGGATACTATCCGGGCCTGGATACGGTCTAAGAAACTACCGGCATATAGACCGGGCAAGGCATATTTAGTGCGGCGTGAGGATTTGGTTAAGTTTATCCGGGAGTCGCGGACAATGCCGGATGAGAGGTCGTGATTATTGCTTCGTTCCTTCTCCAAGTAAAAGTTGCGTATTCTGACCAATGTATTCGTACAGCGTTTGGCCGTTCGATGTGACGGCATACGGCAAGAATACTTGTGCGGTCGTAACCATCTGCGATTCGATGATCGCTAACTGTGCTTCGACCCAGTCTTTCGTAATACGCCAAGCTACGCGCAACGCGTGTTCTTGTGTGCGGTAGCGGGGCTCAACACGCTGTGTTTGGAGTCGGCGCTGCACCGCACGCCAGTCAGTTGGCAAGCGGAAACTAATGTCGTGTACCTCACCGCCAGCATCGGGGCTTGGCATTTTGATGCGAAAGCTCAACGCCATGATATTGCCGTTATCATCGAACTCATGCAATATAGCGCTCGCACCGGCTTTAGCAAGTGCTTTTTGAATGGCGGCGATGCTCTTATCGGCAGATACTGATGTGGTGTAGTTTAAGAGTGGCATACGTTCCTCCTCCTTAAATACTCTCGCTATCCATCACTATAGGCCGCACAGGTCCATCCTGTATATACCGGTACAGGGTAGCTTTCCCTATATGGAGCGTGTCGCATATTTCCTGCACCGGCATGTTCCCATCTTCGTAAAGTTTTCGAGCCAGTGCAATTTTCTTGGGGTCAAGCGATTGAATTTTCGGTCTGCCGCCTAACCTTCCACGCGCTCTGGCGGCTTGTAGTCCAGCAATGGTGCGTTCTTTAATGACTTCCCGCTCAAATTCGGCTAACGCGCCGAAGATATGAAATATGAGCTTGCCGCCGGAGGTCGTGGTGTCCATATTCTCCTGCAAGCTCTTGAAACCGATGCCTTTTTCGCTAAGGTCCGTGATGGTAGCAATGAGGTGCTTGAGCGTGCGGCCGAGCCGATCAAGACGCCAGACTACTAACGTATCCCCTGCCCTCAGGTGGTTCATGGCCTCCTGCAAGCCCGGACGTTCCGACTTCGCGCCGCTAGTCGTATCGGTAAACAGCTTCTCGCAACCAGCCTGTTTGAGCGCATCGGTCTGTAGATCCAACGTCTGGTCTTGGGTAGAGACGCGGGCGTAGCCTATGAGCATAGAGCCAGCCTCTACCCTACAGTCCGATTAAGCAGTGCCACTAATTCGTTCACGAATTGCTGGGTCAGCTCGCGTGATCGTCTGCGGTAGTGCCAGTTGTCTATATCACCGTTCCAGAATTGTCCCGATAGGAGTTGTACGCGCCGCGTATGCTCCGCGCATAGGTTGGCAAAGTCCTTGCCTTGTAGTTTTGGTAAGAGGTCGTTCATTGATTGCTAAAATAGCGCTAGTTGACCGGTACGCTCTTGTTGTTTCCGTAAAAAATGGGTGCCAAGTACCGCTTTATATAAGACACGAGTTAAATGGTAAACACTATCGATCTCTGCTTCCTTCGGCACCCTGCCATACTCGGCGTAGAGCGCCATCGCAACTTTGGCTTTCAGAACCTTATGCTGCTGCTCCGCTCTCGTTGCCATACCGTTCACTGTATCAAAACTCAAGCACAATGGCAATACTTGAGACGTTGTTTCTGATACGACTTTTGATACTTTTATCTACTCTATAAGCAATGCTTCATAAAGTATAAATGCAAAGAGTACCATAAACGGTCGTTTTTGAAACTTTACTTGATATGACTTATCTCGCGCTAAGCCACTGCTGCTAAAAAGCTACAAGGCAAGTTGATACCCCTGAGCCCGACTGATGGAACTGTTTGATGTGGTATCCTGAAGGCAACGAACATTCTCTTTCCGTGCGGTTCGATCATTGCACTGCGGAGGCTCTGTTATGCGTTGGCTCAAAAGAGACATGTGGAAAGCGGGCATCGCTTTTGCAGGCTTACTTCTTCTGTTCGTACTTATGGTGTGGGTTCCAGCGTCATCTGTAGGTGCATATCAAGAAGTATTGGGGCCCGCTACACCGTTAGCAGGAACGGTGCAAGCAACGCCAACTGAAGATGCGACTGTTACCGCCTTGAATAAAGAGAAGCTTGCCCAGGAAGTTCAACAACTTAAAAACCAGAATGAGCCTGATCTTCTTGGTTGGCTTCGCACGAATGCAGCCGTTCTTATCTCAACGCTTGTTATCGTGATCGGCGCCCTTATTGGTCTCTTTCGTTGGTTTGGAGACCGTCGCAGCGAACGTGAAAAACGAGCGGAAGAGCGCTTTCAAAAAGTTGTTGAAGGGTTGGCAGGTGACAATGAAGGGGCGAAGGTAGGTGCAGCAATTCTTCTGCGCACCTTTCTCCGTCCAGGTTATGAGCAATTTTATACCCAGACCTTTGATTTTGCCGTTTCCAATTTGCGCCTCCGACATCTCGATCCTGACACGCCTGAGCCTCTTACTTCGCTCAGCCAAGCACTTATCATCGTGTTCAAGGAGTCATTCCGGCTTGCTCGCGAGAGGCTGAAACAGTCCCCTCAATTCCTTGATTCGTCATGTATTCAATTAGATAATGCCCATCTTGCTGAAGCAGATTTGCAGTGGGCGTGGCTTCCTGAAGCATCGATGCGAAATGCAGCCCTTCGTAGAGCAGACCTCAGTGAGGCGAACCTTTACAGGGTCAATCTCTTTCAAGCAGATCTGAAAGATGCAATCCTTACTAAAGCAATTCTTTACAAGGCAAATCTCGTTAGTACAGATCTTAGTAGGACACATCTCTCTCAAGCAGATTTGAGAGGGGCCAATCTCAAGGAGGCAAACATTGAAGATGCACTATCCCTAAAAGATACCAATTTACGCGGAGCCACCGGCTTAACGAAAGACCAGTTAGTAACCTGTAAAGCAAAAGGTGCCATCGTTGATGAAGACACTTCGATCAGTCCACCCCAGTCACCCGTTTCACCGTCGTCGCCATCGCAGAGCACCAACGTACAAGCCCCCTCGGCTCCATCGGCTCAAGGAAGTACGCCAACTCCTGCTACTGATGGCAGCAGCAGCACTTCCTCTCAGCCTAGCGCAGAGCCGTGAAGGGTGCTATTCGCCAGCTAGTTGGAATATCTCTCCAAATCAGGCAGGATGATCCCGCACGTATGCCTCCAGAGCAGCTGTCTCTTCACCTGTGAGCACCTTCGGCTGCAAGTCGAAGAGGTCTATTTCGTCCGTGTCGAGTACATAGGACCCATCTTGGAAGACCAGATATCCGTCACCGCGGATGCTATTCATGGCTTGCGTATAGGCAGAATGCACGCCTGTTGCCACGCGCATAACTTGAAATCCGAGACCGGCTGGACCAAATAAGGCATCTAGTTCGTCGTAACGCTCGCGCATCCGGTCGACATATTCTTCGGCCAAAGTAGGGGGTGGAGGCGGTGGACTATCAAGGTAGACGACATCATATCCAGGCTCGGCGTACGCATAATAGTGCGGCACATACCCCTCTGCGGTCAGTACCGCCAAGATGCCCTTGACTGCTTCGAGCCACGCTGCAAGGTCAGGCTGTCCCTCTATAGGATTCTGTTTCCTCCAATAAATCCTTTCTCCGCCTATCAGCCGGGCGATAGCGCTCTCAGACCAAGAGTTCTCCGGCAGGCCAGCTCGTCTGCTGAGCACCCGGGCTTCATCAAAGGCAGGATCACCTGGTTCGTCATCATCGTCAGGGTTGTTATGAGTATACTTGCGGGGAACATCGCCCCGTGTGTGTTGCTGGATGAACTCCTGCATACTCCGCCTACGTTGTTCAGCGACCGCCCGCGCCTCCTCTCGTTGGCGCGCAAGTTCCTTCTCACGCCTTTTTCGCTCCTGGGGCGGCATAACAACCCAGCCATCCCGTTTCAGTTGCTCGTCCCATGCCGCGTAGGTGAACCGGGGCGTCGCGCCCATGAGCACGCTGACATCTTTTTCATCAAACTCGTATATTACCTCTTCGCGTTCATAGTCCTCAAAGCCTTCGACCCACTCCTCTCCTACGGATATCTGCCGCTCGGAAACCATCTTCCACCAGACCCGGAACGTCAGGTCACAGTCGCGCTCGTTATAAGCGAGCACTTCGGCCATTTTGCCCTGCTCGATGAGCTTGGGGACGGTTGACCCCTTCTCCAGCTTTCGCTCGCCAAAGTTCTCCTTGGCAAGTTTGTCCAGGCCATACAGCGAGCCTTCCTCATCACCCCCGCTATGCTCGTACAGGAGATGGAGCGTGTCTACCGACTTCTCTATCACGCGCTTCAGGTTGAGGTGACGGCCAAGTACCTTGTAATCGAAGCCGAAAATGTTATGGCCGATTATAGGGGCCGACAGGCTATCCAACCGCTGCTGAAGGGCCGGCAAGTCGTCTGCGGTATAGTGCTCATAGGCGCCTGGCTGGTAGGCTCGTTGGCGCTCGTCCCATATGTAGAACTTGATGCCGACCACTGCCAGGTTGGCACGGTCTGGGGAGCGTGCATAGCGGCCGGCCGTTTCTATGTCTAAGACACAAACGGTCTCTGGGATCTTGGACAGAGCAGGTGCTGAGTCAGATGACGAGTTCATAGCATAACTCCTACTAATTCTTCATTTTTAGTACGGTCTTCCTTAATCTGTTTCGGTGTGCTCGGCATACTAATAGATAGTCATCATCAAAAGTTGGAAAATGCATCAATAATGGAACACGCGTAAAAGATGCAGATCGTCAAAGTTAGCCTCCCCTTTTGGGGTAGAGCTACCGGTAGTTTGTTACGAGGGGAGGAAGGATACTACCGCTTCCCGTTAAACAGGTTCACTGAATCAGTGAACGACTAAGTCTATTGGAAGTAACCTAGCCTCGGCCTGATGTGACGAATTTTCCAGGTAGCGATCACTACAGCTCATACAACTTACCTGATAATAGAAGACATTGCAATTGATATGAGAAAGATGGGCCAGCTAGGCTCTCAGATTTGGTTCTGTTGCCGGTCTGCTGGTACTGGCAACGTAGCTGCTGAGCTACCATTCTGCGAGGTAGCGTAGCTAGATGGTAGCTGAGGTGTTCCATTAGGCGCTGTCTCTAGTTCCATCGTGATAAGCTTGGGTTTACAGCCATCCTTTAGACGCTCGAGTTTCCTCACCTGCTCTTTTGACAATCCCGGTAACCCAAACATCTCTAGTACCGTATTGTAGCTGCTGAGAGGAAGCCAATAGTAATAGGTCGGCTCGCTTATGAGCTTGGGTTTCCCCACCCACTTCCTTTTCGTGATCCTGTGCCATATATAACTATTGCCGACAGCCCGATGCAGGGCCTCCTCCTTTTCACCGAGTACGACGAGAATCGCCAGTGAAGCAAGCATATACTCGTCTATCTCTGTTTGCATGTCCCCAAATGCTGTTCGTGGGCCTTCGTTCTCTGCGGCCGGCAGGTCGATTCGGAGGTGTGTGAGTGAACAGATCAGCTCGTGGATCGTCTGAGCTTCGAGGAGCCCTTCGTGGTACCCGTCTGCCAGCACGTCGTACACCCGTGCCAGTAAGGTCTCGCAATGCTCTTTCGTGCCGGTAGCTTCGACGATCAAATCACAGAGGGCTGCCGTGAAGTAATCGACGGCATCGCTACTCTTCAAGCGCAGCACATGGTCCCAGGTTTTCCGTACCTGACCGACGAATAGCCATCGGAGTTCCTCCAACTGTTCGGGAATCTTGGCCGTTCGCGGTGCCGATGCGCTGTGCTCCCCAATCTTCCAAAGTGTGAAACCAATGTGGCGAAGCAGGCTCGCGTGTTCGTCTGTCCAAGGCTCTGCTTCTCTCAGAGCGTCACAAAGACCAGCAAGAACAAACTTGGCATGAGAGAACTCCTCCTTATCCAAGGTTTCCCCCAGCATGGTACACAGCAGGTCGTCATATGCTCCCGCAGCTTTGGCATCAAGCGGTGACGCGAGGATGATACCGATCAGTTCTCGAGCCAGCCAATTTGTGGAGAGCCAGGCATGGTGGTCTTGCAGCCAATCTAGCATGGCCTGATGGTTGCCTGACTGATCGATAAGCGCTACGCGCAACGCTTCGCGGGTGAGCCGCACGTCACTGCGCTGGACCGCATTCAGCAGAATGTCCTCCAAGAGCAGAGTCTGATCTTTTCTCTTCCGAAGCCACAGGATGATAGACGTCCCCTTAGCAAGCTTCGACATCATCTGGAAGACGGCAATAATAACGAGGATGACGGCAGCCATGAGGAGCATAAACGATATGGCATCGTTCATCCCGGATGGCAATGAGAAGGCTCCACGCGTCAGGAAAGAGATGAAAGCAGGTGGTAGCAGGAGGGTGCCGGAAAGACAAAGCAGGACTACGAGCCCAATAAGGGGCCACAAGGCGATGCGGAAGAAAAAGATCACTAATAGTCGTGGGCTATAGCGGTCTGACATGTGCTGGATGCCCCACACCAGGGCGGCAACATATACCGTGAGCATCAAGGCAATCGTATTGAAAGCCGGTTCTTGTATCATTTTACTTGCTCGCTTTGATACAGCCAGAAACTATCGAGAAGAAAGAGAATTTCTCCTAGTATATCATGTCTCGTACCAGCGAGGCCGCGTAAGAACCATAACTCTTCGTTTATGGGACGGTACTGTGGAGCACCAATGTTACTAGGACCTAAAAAATACGTCTCCTACTATGAAACATCAAGCATCCCTAGCGAAATACTTTATGAACGGGGGTTTATACATGAGCCTAACTGCAACGGGTGTTAATGTGGTATGCCCAGTTTGTTCTCAACAACATATGTTTGCGTTGTCGCCCGGATACGGCAACCTTAGCTGTCCCAAGAAGGGTAAAGCCTTCGATGTTCTGTTTGCAAAAACAAGGGCCAAGAATCAACATGCCGGCCCGCGAAAATCAGGGATAAAGGTTTATCAGATTAGGTTAATTTTACCTAATAATACTGAACAACTGGTTGAGTTTCAAAGCAAAGCGACACGTTTTGAATTACGGGCAGGAGATAGTGCCATTGTCGCTTACTACAAGGGAAGGCCAAAAATCGTTCAGAACTGTACGATACATCAATATATGGTCAGTTCAGAAGGATGTTTTATAGCCACAGCGGTCTATGGTTCGTATGTAGCAGACGAAGTGCTTGTCCTGCGAGAGTTCCGAGATCGGGAGTTAGAATCAAATGGTCTTGGTAGATTTCTGATACGCTTTTACTACTTTGTTAGCCCACCTATAGCGGAATTACTAGAGGTATTACCTTTTGCAAAGAAGCCTACAAAGTACGTGCTGGATAAAATAGTAAGTAATCGTCAAAAAAACATCCTGTTTGCAAGCAAGGGTTAGCAATGCTGATTGTGCGACACACCTAACAGGGGTGGTAGACTGAGACTAGTAAATCGGTGGTCTGAAAGGCTATATATGGTGTTGTGTGCCGGGTGTGTGAAGCTGGATTAGTAGTTTATGCTGGAGTCTTGGAGAAAAACCAGCTTGCGTGCAAGCAATCAGCAGCTTGACTACTGACAACTATCATGATATATAGGTGCGATGAATGGATTTCAGCAATGGGGTGAAATTATTAAATATGTCGAAGCAGAGCAACTTGGCTTCGACGATGGCAAAACGAAAATATCCAGTGCTCAATTTGTTGACGACATCAATCTGATTGCACAGTGGATACCGGAAACATATCTGCAAAACGAGAATATGTCCCGCCAAGGTATAGCCCTATGGATACATCAACTCTCACACATCAAAAAGGGCACAAACCATGTGGGAGTACCCGTTCTACATACACTTGCAGATGCCATAAGGTTCGTCTCTCCGCTACCTGGTAGTAAGGCGTTACTCAAATCCCTGCATACTGACCATGGCATGTTTCTTCAGCTACAAGCCACATATTATATTGGTAAGCACATCCGCGTTATAGGTGTTGAGCAAGAAAAAGGCAGAGTGGATATTGTCGCAGCAGTCGGAGGTAAAACGCTGAACGTACACGTAAAAAATACGCAACCCTTTGCAAAGGAGTCCGCTCAGTTTGTGGCCATTGCGTTTATACAACAGGCATTGAGAGACCATCCAATAACGAACTCAGCCAACGAGCAACTTGGGGTTGTGAAGCTGGATGGTTATATACCTACGGGCATCCCATACACGTATTGGGAGCAGTTCGCGAGTAGCATTCAGCCACTGCCCGGCGTCCAACAATTTAACATCGCTGATCCTCGCAACCCAGGTATGCACTCGCCAATTACCCTTGAGCTCGTCTGGAAGCAACCTGCTGATACTAGTGGCGGCACTATGTATGGCATTAACCCGTATCAGAACCTTGACAATAGACTCTCGGATATCTGTAAAAAGATACCAGAAACCCACGCCAATATTGAAATAGCATTGCTGCTTAACCGACAAGCTCAGCCATTTCAAATGGACAGATCGTACTTCGATCATTCCAAGTTAGACGGGATAATCATGCTGGACATTGTACAGGGTGCGGGAGGCTGGATTTACAAAAGGTCAAATATCTATCTGCGCACAAGTTTGGCAGAGCTTGAGAAAGTATTAAACTCGCTTCTGCCCGAACAAGTCTCATTATTATAGCCTTGCCTCGACTAATAGTTACATTAGTGGTGTCTATAGTATCTTTTGGTGAAGAGTTAACCGAAACTGCCAAGAAAAATAGATTCTAGATTAGAATAGCCCTGTGTAGAGATATCATATGATGATATTGAGGAGTTAAGTCATGGATATTGGAGTTGAAGAGCGCAGGGTTGCTATTGAAGTAATTGCAACTCTTGTGAAAATAAAGCACGTAATGGCTGACCTCATTCTGAAACCGGCAGGTATCCCTCCTGAAATCTATCGTTCGCTCCTTTATCGACGCGATCCAAGTACTGGATGGACACTCTCCAAGCGACAGATTGCCCCATTGATTGTCGAGGCTGTGGAGGACCGACCAGACTGTGCAGGCGCTATACGTGCCATTGTCGAGATCGCTGCAAACTGGAGTAGTTTTCATCTTGCCAGTGATGAGTATGCTGCTCGCGCAACGGTCCAGAAAGCTCGCGAGGTGCTGGATACCATTGAAGTGATGGCAGCGCGTGAAGCAAAGCAGCGGGAACTGGGACGGAAAGAGGAAATTGCCCGGATGGAGCGTGAGAAGGCAGAATTGTTCAGAAAGCAGTCCAGTCTTCTACTCATGATGTTTGATGAGTTGGTTAGCGCAGGAGACGCGCAACGCCGCGGATACCATTTGCAAGAGTTACTCAACCTTACCTATAATCTGTATGAAATTCCTGTGTACAAGAGTTTTACGCGAAATCAAGGCGGCGAGCAGATTGATGGAGCGTTCAAACTCGATGGCTGGCATTATCTCGTCGAATGCCGTTGGCGCGAAAAACTGGCCGATATCCGACAGCTTGAAAGGCCAAATTGATCGCTCTGGCAAGCAGACCATGGGAGTCTTTCTCTCCATGAACGGTTGGTCAAAAAACGTCTGCTCCCTGCTCAAACAGAACCCAGAGAAATCCATTATTCTAATGGATGGGTATGATTTACGTGGTGTTTTATCCGACCAAGCAGACTTGCGAGATTTTCTGCATGCTAAGATTGCGAAGCTTAATCTTGAAAGCGAACCTTACCTCGGACTTCCTCAATACCTGGAAGAACAACAGAATGAGTGACGCATGATCGGATGTGTCCGTCACAGCTCATAAAATAGCGAGTTTTACTCTAGTTGAGGACATTTCCTAGCTCAAAGGCCCTTATTATCTATTTAATCCGCTCTGTCTTGCAAGTCGACATTGTGACAGAATATTTGTTAGACAACAAAATGGAGGTTTGAACATGACCTGTTCCAGACTGATTAGGACTGATTTGCCAGAGGTACATATCGATTTTAATCGCTATCGCTCACTACACCGTGAAGGGATGCATTTGATTTCCGGATGGTTTCAACGTGCGTGGGATAAGCGGGACTGCCAAGGAGATAACTGCTTCGAGGCTTTTATCTTTGCATGGTTTGCAATAAATGGGTGGGCGGCATGTGTAACTGAACAAGATGATGATACAAAGTATATCGATGCTCTCACGCGCGATCAGACACTATGCAAGGAATTTTCAAGACTCAGAGCTAGACCGGATACTCCTTTTGCCAGTAGCGCTACGCAGTTTGCTGCATTTTGGCCTATCTTTGAAGTGAGGTACTTTCGACAAAGAGGTGTAAGAATCTACCTACCTGAATATGATCGTGGTAAAACTATCAAATACTATATGGGGCACATTGCAGAAGGTAAAACACCATTCGCACCCCAGTGCTGGAAAATGCATGAAAACGCAGGTGAGAAACCACCCGTTGACTGGCCACATACACTTTCTGCGCTTTACAGGGTACGTTGCAATCTCTTCCATGGTGAGAAAGCTGCACATTCTGAAATGGATCAGCAAGTAGTTACCAGTGCCTTTCGCACCTTGGTGTACTTCTTTAGGGAAGCTCAACTTTTATAGCTATTCTCATTGAAATAGTATATAGACTAACGAAGAGAGTATTTCCTAACAGTGCGTGCGGGTTATAGGCCGCTATCAGACGAGGGGTAGTTGCCTGCCGTTTTTTAATGTCTGCTGGACTAGGTAAGCGACCTCCTGGGCGTATTTTCGCGCTGCCTGGGCCTCGCGCGGGTGCCAGCGTGACCGCGCGGAGTGTCTGGCGATCGCGCTGCGCTCCTGGGCGTTTAATCGTTCCCTGCGTTTCAGGCCGCCAAGACTGCCGAGCGAGGCGGCATGTATGTTCGTGTGGTGTTCCGGTTGCATACGGCTCCTTTCGTTAGGTTGCCACATATCAGTATATACCTACCGCTAAGCACGGTCAAGCGATGCCGACCGCCACGCAGCGGGCGCGCGCCCATAACCACGCGGCTGGGCTGCTTAGCGGCCAAGCAGCGGACTGGCATGCTTAGCGGTAGGCATAGATGTTATGGCAAGAGTTGAGTGGGTGCTTTTGAGCGACTTGTGGCTCAACGACAATACTGCTTCTCACAAAATCGTCGAGAGCGATGCGCTTCCAGCCCTGCCCTTCATCTCCAAGTACTATCGAGCTAATGTCATTATCAGTCACTTTGATTACCATGAAGTACCCTGCTTGGCAAGAGTTTTGTCGCTGAGGATATAATTCAGTACAGAGTAAGAGGCTAACGAAAGGACCGACCAATGACGTGGCTCTGGAAAGAAATTGAGGAAGACTGGCTTACTGGCAGTGCGCTCGCTCAGCCACCAGAAGCTATTGTCGAGGCGTTCGAACGTGTTGAAGCCCACTTTGGGCGACCGTGGATTGAAGCGAGCCGAATGTATGAAGGAGGAATCGGCCCTGCTCGGGGTACGGCGCCGACACTAAACATTGTCACTCTTGGTCGGCAGCTTGCCATACTTGAACATGTAGATGATTGCGGGAAGCTTCTAAAGAAGCTGCGCGATCGGGATGCCAGCGCGTATGCCGAGCTTTCTGCGATTTGGCTTGCATGTAACAGTCAAGAACTCGAGATCGAATACGAACCGCAGGCAACGGTCTCTGGAAGGACGCGGAAGTCGGATTTCAGGATACGGCGAGACATGGAGCCGTGGACGTATGTGGAGGTAACGCAGCCAAACCGGTCGGCTGCCCAGGAGCGTATGCACACAGTTATGAATCAGCTGGCTCGAACCATAGAGGTGACGACTGGCAGTTACGCGGCAGAGGTCTTCTTTTTGAGGCTGCCTGAGTCGTCTGAAGTTGAGCACGTCCGTGCGGTGCTCGAAAAGGAGGGAGCTCTGTCAGGCGCACATGAAAACCCTCTGCGCGACGGTCTCGGCGTCATCTATTTCAACACTTCGCAGCCGGGACAGTTCGTCGTAGATGATCACGGCTTTCCGAGGGTGCCACGTCTAGCCCAAGCAAGGGTAGCTGGCGAGAATGGACAGCCCGTTCGCCAAATTGCTGTACGGATGCCGTACTTCGACTCCAGAGGCAATCAGTTCTTGGCGACGGAGGCAGCTCAGCTACCGGGAGATGCGCCAGGCCTGATCATGGTGCAGACATCAGGTGCACCCGGCGCCTTGAAGGAGTGGGTACCGGTCCTAGAGGACGAATTTCAGCTAGAACTCTACTGCCAGGTAAGCGGCGTTTGCCTTTTCATGGGTAGTCACTATCTAACCGATCGAGGCGAGGAGCATAGAATCGAGACTAAGCTAATTCTGAACAATGGGGCGAAGCACCAACTGCCAGTTTGGCTCCAAGCCAACCTTCATTCGGACTGATCTGAAGTGAACGAGCCCGCCGAGTAACGCTACATAATAAATTAAGTAAAGCTTACAGGCATTTCATTCCCACTTGAAGGTCAAGCCGTCCTGAGCTCCTTAGCAGCGGCGCGGTGCTAAGCGGGTCGGCAGGCGGAGTGTGTGCTAAGGGGTTAGCATAGGTATTGTTTTTGATGCTATACACTCCTGCCGATTACGGAAAAGGTTTGCCGCTTTCTACCAAAAGGTTTGCCACACTCACCCCTTGCCCTGCTTGTACGGTTCAATTCCTCTTTCCCTGCGGGCCATATGCAAGGCGTTGTTGGCTTCT
>Ga0137388_10000751_pt1 | contig 18703 bp, 14 predicted proteins | sample 15con2h14AmetaG_FD_104644 | JGI IMG/M metagenome (GOLD analysis project Ga0137388, IMG submission 104644) | Vadose zone soil microbial communities from Angelo Coast Range Reserve, California, USA - 15con2h1.4A metaG | ecosystem: Environmental > Terrestrial > Soil > Vadose zone > Saprolite...
GCTGCGCTGTGGATCATGTGGTTGTCGCTGTTGGGCGTAGCGCTGGTCACAGGCTGGTTGTTTGTGCAGGCTGTGAGGAGCGCCAGTCGCAGCATGGCACGGCGGTTGGCGCAAAAGGAAACCAAACCAGCATCTGCTGGGCGCTAAGGTAGCCATCAGCCTTAAAAGAAAACCTCTTGCTTAGAGCAGGATGCTGATTACTTCCCCGCTCTGAACAAGAGGTTTCTATCGAGCAACCTGCCTGCAACGAATCCGGTTGTACAAACGTCCTTATTAAGGAAGATTAATTTTTTTTCGTTATGCAAGAGTTTTCTTCGGGAAGGCTGGCTTCTGCCAGGTAATTGACGTAGTCCTATAGGGCAATGCCCGTATATCAAAATTCCAAAAAGTGATGTAGGTCACTTGACTTTATACCGCAAGATGGGATACAACCAAGTAAGGGATATTATTGGCGATAGGGGTGCATCAATACTGCGTTCTGTATGCATAGACGACGGCGCGGACGTATCGACAGTGATGAGGTATTCTAAATAATCTGAATGCTTGATTACGTATGTAACTACGACGGAGGTGTATCTTGTCCAATGTACGCGTGGACATTTCTCCGGCAATCACTACCCGAAAGCGCGATATCTCCTCGTGGATTGAAGCGGATGTCGGCGGACTAAGCACGAGGGGGAAAAGGCGCTATCAAAAACGAAAATCTGCGATCGCAGACTATTTCACAACTGAAGATTCCATAGAGGAAATAACGCTCCGGCATCACCTTTCGCAAGAAATCCTGCTGAGGTTGGCTGAAAGGTGTTTAATGCAGCACGAGGATGGTATGCCCTGGGGTTATCGTGCGCTCGTGCCAGGTGTGGTTGTCGTTGATTACGCGCTACCGTCTACTTCCTCGGAAGAAGCAGAAGAGACCCCCGGAGAGAAAGTATCGGAGAATTCTTCAAAGGAAGAGGCTCCTGGAGAAGAGCCGTCGGATACTTCCTCGGAAGAAACAGAAGCGGCTGCTGAAGAAGAGGTAGTGAAAACTCCCACAACATCAATCGCTGAAGAGGCAGTTACTTCCGATCTGGGCAACGCATTGTTAGCTGACGAGACTGTCGAGGATGATGCGGACACGAGTGAGCGCCTGGCTGTAAATATACCTCCTGTTGAGGCTGTATCTCCAGCTTCTTTAAACGGTGCGGCATTAGTTGTCGAGGAAACCAGCGTAGTTGCTCCCGCCGTAGAAGCGCCTCCGGCTGTAGCAGCGCCGGGTAAATCCAGTACGCAGCTTGTAGTACGCCAGGACCTGGTGCCCGCAATTTTGCCACTGTATGGCAAGGGGAAAAAGCGTATAGATGTTAAAAAAATGGCGCAGACGCGGCGTTCGATGCGTAAACGGTGGGTACGCAATGTACAGGATGGGCGCAGGCGCAGGCGCTTCCTGACTATAGTGAGCACTGCTGTCGTGGCGGCTTTGCTTGTTATAGTACTGGTACCCGTTGGTACCGGGCTGGCCGCGTACAATGCCTACACCTCTATTCGAGGTGTGGCTCTGGATGGTGTCAACCACCTCCTGGCCGTGAAGAGCCTCATTCCTCTCACTAAAAGCAATCCCCTGGCGGCGCTTGACACACAGAAGTTACAAGAGGCACAGAGTGAGCTTAGCAAAGCGGAAAGTGACTTCTTACAGTTACAGCAACTGGTGGACCGCCCCGATATCCAATCGGCCATTAACCAATTTGCGTCCCAGTATAGCGGTGAACTCGATATGGCTCAACGGCTGGTGCAGGTTGGCATGGATGTATCGCGTATGGGCACGGAGGTGATTGGTGTTGCGCTGCTTGGTGCCGGTATTATTCATGGTTCGCCTCTTGCCAGCGGGTCTACGCAGCCGCTTATCACCACGGCAGACGTTGCCAATGCCGAGGGAGTAATGGTGCATGGGCTGTATTACCTTGATGACATTCGCGCACAGATGAGTCAGATATCGCTCAATCAGCTACCGATTAGCGGTGCGCAGAAAAAGCAACTCGTCTCGCTGCTGGCATTGTTGCCTAGAGTGCAAAGTATGATCGTGCAGGGCCAGGGATTGATCGGCCTCGTTTCATGGCTGCTCGGCGTAGGGCAACCACGCCGCTTCCTGGTGCAAACCATGGATACTGCCGAACTGCGGCCCGGCGGCGGATTCACCGGGCAATTTGGCGTGCTCCAGATTCAAGATGGGCGCGTAGCGCCTTTTTCCCTCCAGGACGTGACCGAACTCGATTATAATAGCAACGGCACGGAACTGAATCGGCAGGCGCCACCGCAATATCGCAGTTGGATGAATTTCGGATATTTTGGACTGCGCGACTCCAACCTCTCCGCCGACTATCCCACGACTGCTCTGTTGAATATGCAGATCTTCCAGGAAGAAGGAGGTGGACCCGTAGATGGGGATATTGCCTTCACGCCAGCATTTATTGCCCATGTTCTCGATGTAGTTGGGCCGATAACAGTGACAGATTATAACGAAGTTATTACACCACAGAACCTGGCAGATAAGTTGCACTATTACCAGCAGAATCCCACTGCCATTAATCTACAAATCCAGAAAACCCATACACACAATGCTGCCACGCGCAAATCGTTCACAAACTTGCTTGGTAAGCTCCTGCTGGATAAAGTGCGTCACTTGAAGGTGAATCAACTCATGGCGGTTGTGCAGTATGCTGTCAAGGATATCCAGTCGCGTGACCTGGAGATTTACTTCACCAATCCTCTTGCCGAAGCCTGGCTGGTACAGCACACTTACAGTGGCGCTATGAATACCTTTAGCAAAGTGGATGGCTTTATGGTGGTGCAGGCCAATATCAGTATCAGCAAGGCCAGCCAGTACGTACATACCACCTACCAGGATAACATCGTACTGGATGCGCAGGGGGGAGCAACGCATAACCTGACTATCACGCTCGATTACCAGCAGACCGGCCCGGTCTACGGATACGATACATATGCGGACTATATCCGTGTCTACGCTCCTGCAGATGCTACATTCCAAGGTGGTAACGGCTTCGATAGCGGAAAATGCCTGACTCCACCAAATGCGACGGGTGGCATGGGTACTACCACTACTGATACCGGTAGTACTGGCAGTAAGTGTTGTACGACAGGTGTGAAGTCTACCGGTAACCCTCAACAAACAGGAACGGGTACAGGAACGGGTACGGGTACAGGAACGGGTAATAGTGGAAGCAGTAAACTATGCGCTCAGTTTAATACCTCTTTTCCGGATAGCAGCCGTAATTGCCCCGGCGGTAATTACTCCCTTGGGCACGGCTTTGTGCCTGGAAAGGGTGTAATGGATTGGCCGGTTGATGGCGTGGGTCCTCCTACCGAGCTTAGCAGCGACCTGCCTGGACGCGCCATGTGGGGTGGGTTGACGGTGACGCCCAAGAACTGCATCTCGACGATTGGCCTGCAATGGTACGTGCCGAATGTAGTGAAAAACGTTCATGGCCAGTCGCCTTACACGATACTGGTGCAAAAGCAGGGAGGATACGTTCCCACGGTGCAGATCACCATCGATACCAGTGCTATTAATGGCCTGCAGCCATTCAGCTTTCAAGGCGACTTGATCGCTGACAGAATATTCTCGCTGTCTTCCCGGAAGTAGAAGAGCGCGACACAATGGAAAAGTTCTTAGCTGTCATGGCAGGCCAATATGACGAGCAGACAAGGGCTATTAAGCAGTTACGCAGCCTTATGCAGAAGGCAACCAAAGAGGAGGTAAGCGGAAATGAATAGGCCTGGCACTTACCCATCGACATCGGCTTATACGGTACTTCGGTCGTTGAGCGAAGGGTCAGTATCTTTGGGGTCAACGTACAGGTCGTCTACCTCATGGAGAAAGTTCATTCGCGCAACAACACACCAACCAGGGTTCGCAACTGCCGTGACGGTTATCCCAGCAGCGAGAACTATAACTGAGGGGCCAACTGTTCTCAAACCTGCACCGTTGCCAGAGGACTATGATGCAAGGGTAGAAGAGTTCCTGCATTTTCTTGATTCCTTCGAGTCTGAGACGGCTGATGATGTAACGGCTGAGTAGTAAATCCATATTTTGGACAAGCAACGTTCATCCAGCTGCTTTAGTTCACCTTCTAACCATACTTGACATCCTGTCGCATACCCGATAGACTATAATCAGCAAAACTGTATAGCATCATCGACGATGAGCGGGAGGAGTAGGCACATACTCCGCGAGAGAGGGAAGACCAATCAGGCTGCAAGTCTTCCCCGGAGCAGATATGCCGAAGGTCGCCTGGGAGTTTGGAAACTGGAAATTCCACGGGAGCGCCCGTTATTGCGCCTCACGAGGATCAACGTTCCGGTTGGTCGAAACAAGGTGGTACCACGAGTACGTCATGCCCTCTCTCGTCCTTGACGGGAAGGGCTTTTTATATGTATTATCTGGCGCGAAACCACTATTCGGAGGGGATATGATCGAGCAGGAGAAGCAACTAATTTCATCTTTACCTAAAACCTACGAGCCGCAGGCCGTCGAGGGCAAATGGTACCGTTTCTGGGAAGAGGGCGGCTACTTCAAGCCGAGTGGCGATACAACTCGTCCGACGTTTGTTATCAGCATGCCTCCACCCAACGTGACCGGCGCGCTGCACCTGGGTCACGCCATTACCGCCACCGTCGAGGATATACTTATTCGCTACCACCGCATGAACGGTGACGATACCCTGTGGGTGCCAGGTGAAGATCACGCCGGGATTGCTACGCAGACGGTGGTCGAGCGACTGCTGGCCCAGGAGGGAACCGACCGTCACGCGATTGGCCGCGCGGCCTTCCTCGAGCGTGTCTGGCAGTGGGTGAACCAGTACAAGAGCCGTATTCAAGACCAGCATCGCCGCCTGGGAGCCTCCTGCGACTGGTCGCGCGAACGCTTCACCCTGGACGAGGGACTATCGAAAGCTGTGCGCGAAGTATTCGTGCGCCTCTACGAAGAAGGGCTGGTCTACCGTGGGGAGCGCATCATCAACTGGTGTCCTCGTTGTATGAGCGCCCTCTCCGACCTGGAGGTCAATCACATCGATACGCCGGGAACCCTCACCTACGTGCGCTATCCCTTGAAACCAGAAATCGGTGATGAGCATAAACCAACCGAGTATATCAGCGTTGCTACCACGCGCCCGGAGACCATCCTGGGTGATACCGCCGTGGCCGTTAGTCCTAAAGACCCGCGCTACAAAGACCTGGTTGGGCGCATGGCCATCCTGCCCATAATTGGCCGCGAGATCCCGATAATTGCAGATGAAGCGGTAGACCCCGGCTTTGGCACGGGAGCAGTCAAGGTGACACCTGCGCATGATCCCACGGACTTCGAGATTGGCATACGCCATAATCTCCCAAGAGTGCAGGTCATCGGCTTCGATGCGAAGATGACCGGGGAAGCCGGCCCTTTTGCCGGGCAGGATCGCTATGAAGCGCGTAAGAACCTGGTGGAAGAACTGAACCGGCTCGGCCTGATTGTGAAGACCGAGGACTACGTGGTGCCGCTGGGTTATTGCCAGCGCTGCGATACCGTGGTCGAGCCATTGATTTCAAAGCAGTGGTTCGTCAAGATGCTGCCGCTGGCAACACCGGCTATGGGCGCGGTCAGGTATAACCAGATGAAGATCGTGCCGGAACGCTTCAACAAGGTCTACATGGACTGGCTGGAGAATATTCATGACTGGTGCATCTCGCGCCAGCTCTGGTGGGGGCACCGCATCCCTGTCTGGTACTGTGACAATTGCGGCCAGATGACGGTCAGCCGTGAAGATATAACCACCTGCCCGCACTGCGACAGCTCCGAGATACACCAGGATGAGGACGTGTTGGATACCTGGTTCAGTTCGTGGCTGTGGCCGTTCAGTACGCTCGGCTGGCCGGAGGTAACCCCCGACCTGCTGCGCTACTATCCAACCTCTGTAATGGAGACCGGCTACGACATCATCTTCTTCTGGGTCGCGCGTATGGCGATGGCCGGTATTCACTTCCTGGGCATCACCCCATTCCATACCATCTACCTGCATGGCCTTGTGCGCGATGCTAAGGGCGAGAAGATGAGCAAGTCTAAGAATAATGTCATCGATCCCATAGACGTGATGGATCAGTACGGCACTGACGCGCTGCGTTTCACGCTTGCCACGAGCAGCTCCCCTGGTAACGATATGAAACTCGTACCCGAGCGCATCGTGGGCAACCGCAACTTCGCCAACAAGATCTGGAATGCCTCGCGCTTCGTGCTGATGACAACCGCTGAGATTGGCGGCGGTGTTCCCGCTATTGAGGAGGTGCAGCCGTCTACGCTGGCGGACCGCTGGATTCTCAGCCGCCTGGCCAGATTAACGGCTGAAGTCACACGCTTGATCGACGACTTCCAGCTTGGTGAAGCCGGTCGCCAGGTCAACGAATTCTTCTGGTCGGATTACTGCGACTGGTATGTCGAAATCGCCAAGGTGCAGATGCAGGGAGACGAGCCAACCAGGCGCTCTACGGCAGCTATGCTGCGCGCGGTGCTCGACCAGAGTATGCGTCTGCTGCACCCGTTCATGCCCTTTGTGACGGAAGAAGTCTGGCAGTACTTGTATCGCACCAGCGAACCAGATCACGATCAATGGCCTGCCTCAGCATTGATCGTGGCGCCCTGGCCTCAGGCCAATACGCAGGCGGTTGACGACGAAGCTGAACAGGAGTTTGGTCTGCTGCAAGAGGTGATTATACGCATCCGCGATGCCCGCAACCAGATGAGCGTTGAGCCTGCCCACCGCGTGCCGGTGATTATGGCTGCTGGAAGCCTGGTTCCAATGCTGGAGGCGCAGGCTCCTCTCATAGAGTTCCTGGCTCGCACTGAGAAACCTCAATTGCACGCACAGCTTCTGCAAAAGCCGGAGCAGTCGATGAGCCTCCTGGCTGGCCCGGTAGAGATTTACCTGCCGCTGGCTGGTCTACTCGATATTAGTAAGGAGCTGGAACGACTCGACAAGGAGATTGCGCAGGCGCAGCAAGAGATTGTCCGTCTCCAGGGCAAACTGGCGAACGAGGCGTTTGTGGCAAAGGCCAGGCCTGGTGTCGTCGAGAAGGAGCGCGAGAAACTGGTAGCCCAGGAGGAGCGTATTGGTAAGCTCAAAGACAGAAGAGCTGAGTTAGGAGGCTAGCATCTTGGCTGTATACACTATCGAGCCGGAGCGGCGAACACTGCACGGCTCTTTCTCCCGCGAGTTTTCGCCTGTGCTGACGATCGATTCGGGTGATACAGTACGTTATCGCACACTTGACGCCGGCTGGGGACTGGAGCCCCTTGTGGCGCTAGAAATGCCACGCCAGACCTTCCTGCCTCGCGACGATGAGAAGAGGGATGCAGGTCACGCTCTCTGCGGGCCAGTAGCTATTCGAGGCGCTCAAGCGGGTATGACGCTCGAAGTACAGATCAACGATGTACGGCCTGGCACGTTTGGCTTGACGATCGCTGGCCCTAAAGAGCAAGATAGCGAGGACAATCGACGGCTCGGCATTGAACATGCTACTTTACTAAGATGGACTCTTGATGCAGATAGCATGGTTGGGCGAGATCAGCGTGGGCATACGCTCGCTTTGCGCCCGTTCATGGGCGTGATGGGGATGCCACCGGACGAAGCTGGCATACATCCCACTTTTCCCCCACGCTTTTGTGGTGGGAACATGGACTGCAAAGAACTGGTGGCGGGCAGTACGCTCTACCTGCCCATACCTGTTCCAGGTGCGCTCTTTTCCGTTGGCGATGGACATGCGGCGCAGGGTGATGGTGAGGTATGCGGTGTAGCCATCGAGTGCCCGATGGAGCTGGTTGACCTTACCTTTCGCCTGCGCGACGATGTACGTCTGACCACGCCTCGTGCCAATACCCCGGCAGGATGGGTCGCACTTGGATTTCATGAAGATCTGAACGAAGCCACTGTGCTCGCTCTTATAGCCATGCTAGATTTAATGACAGAGCTGTATGGCCTCTCGCGTCCAGATGCGCTCGCCCTGGCGAGCCTGGTTGTGGATTTTCGCATCACCCAGGTTGTGAACGGTGTGCGGGGCGTGCACGCGCTGTTGCCTCACGGGGCGATTAGATAACTAACATCTGCCGATGGGCAACCAGTGCGATTGCCCATCCCTTGATTATTACGCCGGAATCTCTTCCCACACGCCCTTAGAGAACTGCTCGTTGTACAACTTAGCGTACAGCCCACCGAGTTCCATCAGTTCATCGTGCGTTCCGCGCTCGATAATTTCGCCTTTGTCTACCACCAGAATGATATCCGCAGCCAGGATGGTTGAGAGGCGGTGAGCAATCGCCAGCGTCGTGCGGTCCTTCATCAACGGCTCCAACGCTGCCTGGATCAGGCGCTCGGAGTGCGTGTCAAGCGCGCTGGTCGCCTCGTCCAGGATCAAGATGCGCGGGTTCTTGAGGATAACGCGAGCAATCGCTATGCGCTGTTTCTCGCCGCCGGAAAGCTTAAAACCGCGCTCGCCAACGGTGGTGTTGTAGCCATCGTCGAGTTCCATGATACGATCGTGAATAGCTGCTGCCTTGGCCGCTGCAATCATCTCTTCTTCTGTGGCACCGGTGCGCGCGTACAGCAGGTTCTCTTTGATCGACGCATTGAAGAGGTACGTTTCCTGCGTGACTACGCCGATGATCTCGCCCAACGAGGCCAGCAAGATATCCTTGACATTATGCCCGTCAATCTCTACAGCGCCGCTGTCCACGTCATAGAGTCGCGGGACAAGGTAGGTAATCGTTGTCTTGCCAGCGCCGCTCGGTCCCACGAGCGCCGCTAATTGACCCGGCTTGATATCGAGGGAAACGTGGCTGAGCGTGGGACGTGGTCCAGGCTCATCCGAGAGCGCTACAGGCTCTGGTGAGACGGCACGTTTCTCTTTCCCATTCTCATTTTTGCCGTTATCTTGATCTGGTCCGGTCAATCCACTCATTATGCCGGTTTCATCGGGCTTGTATGTAAATGAGACATCATCAAATGTGATCTCACCACGCGTTTCGCCGGCTTTGAGGTGCAGCGCGTTGGGTGCATCCTGGATTTCAATCGGCAGATCCAGGTACTCAAAGATGCGGTCAAACAGCGCCAGCGCTCCTTGAATATCTACCTGGATACTGAGCAACTGGCCGATTGGGAAGAAAAGCCTGCTTTGCAATGTCGTGAATGCGACGATGCCACCAAGGGTGATGCCTGGGTGCAGCGGGTTATGGATAATCTGCCAGCCTGCTACGAGATAGACGATAGCAGGCGTGATGGAGAAAAAGATGCCAATAAACATGAAGAACCAGCGGCCTATCATCTGCTGGCGTACTTCCAGGTTGGTCAGGTTCTGATTCTCCTTTTCAAAACGCCCTTGGGCATATTGCTGGCGCCCAAAGGTCTTTGTTAACAGAATGCCGCTGACCGAGAGTGTTTCCTGCATCATGGCAGTGAGTGAGGCCAGGCTTTGTTGCGTTTCCTTGCTCGTCATACGGCGCACATTGCCTATCTTGTAGGTGATCCACAAGAAAATTGGTAACAGGCCGAGCGATATGAGCGTGAGCGGGGGGCTGATGAATAGCATCGCAATGATCGTGCTCAGGGCTGTTGAGATATTAGAGACGATGCTTGTAGCAGTATTTGTAACCACAGCCTGTACGCCGCCTACATCATTGGAGAGGCGCGACTGGATTTCCCCCGTACGTGTCGAGGTGAAGAAACGCAGCGACATGCTTTGCAGGTGCTCATAGAGTTTGTTGCGAAAGTCGCGCATCACCTGCTGGCCGATAAGGTTATTCAGATAGGTTTGTCCGACGCCAATCAAACCGGTAATAATGGGCATAACGATCATAATAGATACCAGAATGATCAACAAGGTACTGTTGCCCTTGCCGATAGCGTCATCGAAGATGAACTGGATCATAAAGGGGTTGACCAGCCCTAGAACAGTCGTAAGAATAATGGCGGTCAACACCAGAACGATCTGTGCTTTATATGGGCTAAAGGCTTGCGCTACGCGCCTGAGCGTGCGCGCATCGGTCTTACGCCCGCGTTTCTTTTGTTCTTCAAGATAGGCGGTCATTCCGCCGCCCATTCCATGAAATGCCATTGAGTATATACTCCTGATTTCTGAGTGACCTGGCAGCCGCAATGATTACTACTACTTTTTCTACGCTCCGGGCTCTTACTATGAGCCAGGTCACCCTTATAAACTCTTAATTGTCTTTTCTACAGTATAAAAAATTGCCACGCTAATTTCACTGGTCATGTGGATGGTTTTACCCTGTAGATTCTGACAGGCACAATCTGTGTATCAGCCCGGCAAGCAATGCTCCGCGCACCGGAAGAGAATCCACGCGCAGAAATTCCCTCTGTAGATCGTGCATAAAACCACCCACGGGACCAAGGCTATCCAGGATAGGAACACCGGCTTCCACCAGCAGGTTGCCGTCTGAGACGCCGCCCTTGCTTTCAGCTATGATATTCAGGCCAAGCCCTATGCCCTCCGCCTGGACTATTTCTACCAGGCGCATGATCTGAGGAGTCGCTTCATAGGGTTTGCGTCCTCGCGTACGTGCCAGCCGCGTGTGTGTATCAGGTACGCTGCATCCCGCAGCAAGCTGTTCGAGCGCTGCTGCCGCCAGGTTGAGCCCATGTTCGTTGTAAGCCCGTACGGAGATATGGCAACGTGCGTAATCCGGCACGACGTTTAGTTGCTCATTGCTACTGATGCGCGTGACATTAAAAGTGACGCCGGGGAAAACGGAGTTCAGGTTATGTGCGGCGATCATCTTATGGGCTAGCTCGATCACAGCGGAGCGTCCACGGTTTGGATCGGCCCCTGAATGCGCTGGCACTCCGCGTATTTCCATCACATATTTGTCGACGCCCTTGCGTGCCTTAGTGATGATCTCCACCGAGCGAGAGGGTTCGAGTATCAGCCCAACATCTACCTGCCTGGCGATTTCGTGCAGAAGAGCAGCACTCCCTGGAGAACCAACTTCCTCATCAGTATTAAACACTACAACGAGCTCGCCGTATTCCTCAAAATTGGCTTCCACAAGGGCCTTCAGGGCATAGATACCCATCAAAACGCCCGATTTCATATCGATGACTCCCGGGCCTGAAGCGATCCCTCCCTGCAGCTGGTATGGCCTGGTTGCCACTGCGCCCTGTGGATAGACGGTATCTACATGTCCAACCAGAAGCAGGCGCAGGTGTCCTCTCCCTTGACGCCTGGCTACAAGATTGCTGCCGAAATGATCGGTGGGGTGCAAGCTGACAGCGAAGCCAGTATCGCTGAGCCACTGTTCCAGGCAGGTGACGATCTGATTGATACCCTCTACCTGGCCTGAGCCCGAATCGATGTTCACGAGTCGTTCCAGGCGCTGCAAGAGTTCAGGCTGGAACGACTGCAACGTAGGGAGGTAGCCCTGGGCATAGCTATGCATACGCAGTCCTTCTCTGCTAAAAGGAAGAGGTGAATGGAAACAGTTTGTATTGTATCACACGCAGTTGATGGCTGCGATTGAACGGGCACCTGGGGAAGGTGCCCTTATAGACAATGCTTTCCTGAACGGAAGCCTTCAAATCTCCAGTGGAACCTTTAACGTACAATGTTTGGACGGGCCAATGCAACACCGACTATTAAGCCTATGATGAAGGCCAGCAGCATGAGGATAAGGATCGTTTCGATCATTTGGCACCTCCGATCTTCAATGAATGTTCTTTCTCGCCCACTTCCTCGTTCGTGCAAACGCAAGGCTCACATTAGATGCGTGCCTGCTGCGCTCTACAGCGTCTTTTGGAAGTGGTTGCTGGTAATCTTGCAAACATATACCTACTTCCAGAAAAGCTTTTTGCAGTGGCGTAGGTTGTACTTCGAAGTCCATACGGTTTGCCAGGTCAATCAGGAGAGCCGTGCGCTGTTTATGAGAAAACTTGACGGCCTCTAGTGAAAACTTGATATAGAGCCACTCTAAGAACATATTGTTGAGCGCCATTTCTGATGGGTCAAGGTGGCTATGTAGAACAATATGTACCCCGGGCGAGTCATCATCGTTTGCAATACGTACCAGTCGCCTGTCGCGCCGCCTCAAGTCTTCGTAGTAGTTACGAGCAATCACTATACTGAGACCTTCAGGAGAGGCGATAGGAATGCCTTCGCCGGATTCTGCTCGACGAATACACTTTAAAACTCGGACGATGGCTTCTTGTACAATATCGTCTACGATGTCATCTTCCTGACCACGCCAGGTAGCTATACCGGAGGTGTACACTAAACGCCTAACATACAGCCGGAGGAACGTGTAGAGATTGATCCAAAGGACATCGCTACTCAGGTCATCCGTGGTTGAGCCAGGAAGTTGGAGGTATGTATCCATGAGAATCTCCTTATTACTCAGAAAAACTCAGATTGGCTACAGTATTTTACCTACAAGGACTATCTCGCCCCGCCACAACCATTAAAATCCTGTAAAAATATTTGAAGAAATCTTGATGAATGTATTAATACCATGTAATTTTATTTTGTAAACCAAAGGTTTTTTAGGACAACGATCCAGATATCTGTATCTATGGATAAGTATACTCAGGAATATTGAAATTGTCAAGAAAATGTGAGGCATTTTGGATACAAAGATCACCATTTAATAAATTTAGAACAAAAATTTGAGATTTCTTCAAAATAATGTAGTAGAGAAGTACAGATTTCCTAACTAATATTAATGATTATCATTAGTTTTATTAATATTATGTTAAGGAACAACGCCCTGACCAATATCATCTTAAGAGCTTATACGTACTGATGTGACGAGAATAAAATGAGATAGATAAGTACTATTTGCTTGACATAGTTATTGTGAGGGTGTAAAATAGCTTAGAAAAATTGCCCGCCTTATACAAGATTTCTGGTATTCTGTGTACCTGGAAGTACTAATGCATTAGCTTTTATGTAAAGTTGAGCTTTTCTTGTACTAAAAAATATGATGTCTGGCGTTAATAATTGTGTATTGCTTGTAATACACGTTTGGGAAGTTTAACTTGTCTATGCGGGGAGCCCACGATGAACGAGCCGAATGTTGAGCGCGTCAGGAAGTATCTGGAGAACAAAGAAGTTCAAGAGCGGATCCAAAGACGTATGCTGGATGCACGCGCAAAAGCGACCGTGACCATCAGTCGCGCCGCAAACCTGTTCAGCTTTACTGAAAGCCAGCTCAGGGAGTGGGAGAAGCGGGGGCTGCTCAAGACCGATAGGCCAGCGCTCTCACAAGATAGCAAAACTTCAACCGGGCACCGGCAATATGCTCCTGAAGAACTAGATAAGCTGGCACTTATCCGTGACCTGATGAATGAAGGCTATGCCTTTGGTGAAATTCCGCCAAATATCGATGAGATCTGGAAGCAAATCCTGGATGAGCAGCAAAGTCAGACATGGCGTATTCAAGAAACCGAACATATTCCGATAGATAGGCGTGTAGAATATACCGATCAAGAAGTCTTCTGGCGATATTTTGTCTCACAGGTCTTACGTTTATCACTCTTGCTCATCTGCGAAGATGTACCAGGCACAATCGCCGGGTTGGTGCTCCCCCTACAAAAAAAGGCGAGCGCTGAGGTTGTGACTGATCCAGGTGAGCTGGACAAACTTGGTCTATCCTTGATAGGGTGGCTTGGCCCCAATCAGACATTTTATGCCTTTCTTGATACATCTCCCTCATTTGAATTCCCCAGTGATTTTCGCATCGAGCCTTTACGCGCCGTGAGGGAAGGGAAAACGTACTATGCCCCTATATTGATTGTGCAGAGGAGAACCTGGCTGCCACCTTTAAGCGATGCCGTTCGAGAGACCATACAGCGTCTACTGGGACTTGTGTATGAGCAAGTAGAACAATGGCGGTCTTCTTTCGACTATGGCATGCGGGATTGGACGTATCAGGTCACCGATTTTAAAAGTGGTCCCACTGTGACTGATGCGATGCTCAACGGCTTAACAGATGTGGTAATCGCATTGGGAGGGAAAACACCCGGTGGCCGGGATCGGTGGCACTTCTGCAATCTCTTTCTGCCGCGAGATACCTCGCTGCCGTTACAACAGCGTATTCTCATGGTGCAGGCGCATAGCAAGCATGCGCCGGTTGAGGTGAGCACTATGAGCTTATCGGTGACGCGCCCCGGCCTGACGTTCAGAGCTTACCAGACCGGGCATATCATCTATCGACCGAGAGCCATGCCTCCGGACCTGGCTTACAGGGAGCTGGAGGAATCAACACGCTCTGCCATCGCTTTACCGGTAGCAGGGGAGGATGGACTCGCAGTAGCATCGCTCTATATCGCCTCAGATGAACTGGAGGCTTTCTCCCAAGGGGACCAGCGAGCCTTGAGATTGATTACGCGCATGATAGAGGATTTGCTAGCAACGTATCAAACTCGCCGGCAAATAACGGGAAGGCTTGCGGACGTAATCACGAATCCAGGACTGGTGGATGTCTCATTTCGGGACTTTTTGTCCGAGAACGATTTTATTAATGATTTAGAAGACCTTCTCGCAGGCATTCATGCACAGAAGTTGACCGAGCAACAAGCGGAGGAGGTTGTCTCCTTCATCGCAATCGATATAGATAACCAGGGCAGTCTTGCCACAAAGTATGGAGATCATGTAGCAAGAAATCTCAGCAGGGAAGTAGGATCACGAATATTGGGGCAACTCCGTATTTTCTCACCCGAGTTACGACGATTATACCATGTGAGTGCAGATAGGTACTATCTCTTCCTGAAAGGGGAGATACTTGATGGTGCGCGGAATCGAGCTGAAACTCTCCGTCTCACTCTGGCAGGAGAATACCGTATTAATGCTCGCCAGGCCCTGCTGGGTAGACTAGTACCGCGGGAACGGTTGTTTGAGCTACCAGATGTGACAGTACGTTTAGGTGTGCTTTCATATGAGTATAGAAAGCTCAAAGAGGTGTTGGGAAGATATCCAGCAGAAACTGCTGTAGCTGAAGTTAGAGCATTGTTAATGCAAAACAACGAACTGAGCCTCGAAATGGGACAGCGAGAGGGGGGAAATGTCGTTATTAGCTGGGATCCTGTGATTCGGGGATACAGGCGATGGTCTCCATCTGAGACAGAACGATAAGTATAGAATGAACACATGCTTAATTATTGAGATTGAGCGTTACCAGAACCCGAATTGAACGTTTTACATTTAAGATTTGTTATTGTCGATGCTGATTGCGTCCTTCTACTTTGCTTGAGATGTACTCAAACACAGATCTGTGATATCTCTAAGCACTGTCAAGGATAGAAGATGGCAGAGGCAACAGGAAGTGTATATCATGGCAGTGACAGTGTTTATCTTAGGGCGTCCAGGCAGCGGAAAATCAGCAGCGGCTCATCGCATTACTAAACTGGCTCAGCGAAAAGATTGGGCTTCTACCCACATCTGTGATTATGTAATATTATGTAAATGGTTTTTATCTGAAAAATATAATTCTCTCAATAAATATAGGTATTTTCGCTCTACAGAGAATAATGGCTTCGATGTCATCGATTTTTCGATACTTCGCAAAGCCCTAGAGGAAGTAGAGAGAAGAATCCAAAAACACTTATCATCCAAGAAAAAGTTTATTCTTATTGAGTTTGCTCGCGGCGACTACAGTGAAGTGTTGAGAACGTTCAGTAACGAAGTCCTACATAAGGCTTATTTTCTTTTCCTTGATAGTGACATAGATACTTGCATCCAGCGGGTTCGTGCACGTACCAGCCATCCTACCACAGTGCATGATCATTATGTCTCCGAGAAAATCTTCAGATCCTATTATCACAAAGATAACAAATCTTATATACTCTCTCAGTTTGCAAAAGATTACAACTTGGATAATCGGAGAGTAAAGGTCATTGATAATGCAGGTTCTTGGGATGACTTCATGCGGCAGATCAAAGAATTTACCGATGCTCTCTTTTTTGAGCAGGAGCTTAGCATATCGCGAGAGTCTAGCAACTCACTCGAGGTCCTTTCTAAGCAAGAATCTGGCAAACGTAGAAAGACTGGACCTTTGTCGGGAGCTTTCCCTTCTTTAGGCGCACCAACATGCTGCCCAAATAGCATAAAATCTTAGAGTTGTTTACTGGTGATTACCCACAACTCGCAGAACCCCAGAATCTCTACAACGAACTTGAGAAGCTTGTTGATTGTATCAAGTCAAAGCCTTGGGCGGAAAAAATGCAGAGCCTTTAATTCTGACCAATGAACATGCACTTAATTTAACATAATACATGAAAAGCAGTAGTACATGAATAGCTTCATTTGAACTTATCCACAATTTAGAACGTTTGTCCACATATTTATCCACATTTGCACAGTCTTGCGAGCAGAAAATCACATTTGTAAACATAACTATGAAATCTTTGTAAAAACCTATTGCTTCTTGCACAAATAGCTGGTATAATCTCCAACGTTAGAAAAAACAAATATCCCTTGCACCTCGTGGTTAGGCTACTGACGATATGATGTAGCGTTTTGGACTAATTGGAACGAAGAGGTTTCTTTATGGCAGCGAATTATGACTTCAGCCGTTCTTCCCTACTTGTAGCAGAGTATCAGCGCGAAATGGAACTCTATGCAGTGGCTCTTCAAGAAGAAAGCCAGGAAGAACAGGAGGAACGCCTGAGTCTTGTTGAACGCTCGTGGCCACTAACCTGCGCTTGTTTCCAGGCCCAGCTCGAGTCCAGCGATGTCCCGGCTTACACTTCAATGGCTCTTGCGCGTCCGTAATCTGTAGTTGCAAAAGATATGTAGTCGACAATGCCTCACCCACCAGAACTTACATCGGATGCACTTACCTATCAAATACCTGTGCAATTCGGAATGGTGTACTGGGTGAATTTCGGCTATCCATCACTTCCCCCAGGTATCGAAGAAAAGCGTATCCTCGACTGGCATCCCGCTTTAGTTGTCTCAGGTGATCCTTTCTGTCGCCACGCGGGCGCTGTAAACGTAGTTGCCCTAACATCGTACCGCGGGAAGCTTCGCCCTTATCATCACCTCCTCTTGAAACGGGATTACCCTCTACTTGACACGGATAGCCTGGTAAAGACAGAATTAATGTATCCTGTACTGCGCAGCCTGCTGGCCGACCAGTATGCGATTTGTAAGCTCAACGACGGCGACCTGCGCGCGATCATGGGAAAGGTTGCCAATAGCCTGGCGATTACCATGTATTATTCATTGCATTAACGTCTTCGATTGCAAGACGATTGATTGGACTGGGTGGCTCATGAACGTTGACCAGGAACAACTCCGGCTCCTGCCCTCCGTCGATGAACTTTTGCAATCTTCTACGGGACAGCAGCTCATTCACCAGCACTCCCGCTTTATGACGCTGCGCGCTGTACGCGCCAGTATTGCCCAGGCACGCACACATATCCGCGATGGCGCCTTATGTCCCTCACCACAAGAACTTCTCATGGCAGCTGAGCAAATCCTGGAGCGCGAACAGCGGCCAAATCTTCGTCCCGTCATTAATGCCACCGGTGTTATCATCAATACGAACCTGGGGCGAGCGCCTTTGAGCCAGGAAGCTTTGCAAGCGGTACAACGAGTGGCTGGCGGTTACTCTAATTTGGAATACGAATTAGAAGCGGGGGAACGCGGCTCCCGCCATGCGCATGTCGCCGCGTTGCTCTGCGAATTGACAGGCGCAGAGGCCGCTCTCGTTACAAATAACAATGCGGCAGCGGTACTCCTGGCGCTCAGTGCATTGGCTGCCGGGCGCGAGGTCATCATCTCACGCGGCCAACTGGTCGAGATTGGCGGCGGTTTCCGCGTACCCGATGTGATGCGGCAAAGCGGCTGTCAACTGGTAGAGGTCGGCACAACCAATCGCACCCGCCTGAGCGATTATCAGGTGGCTATTAGCGAGCGCACTTCCCTGCTGTTAACGGTTCACCCCAGCAATTTTCAAATGACCGGCTTCACCGAATCGACGCCGCTGAGCGCGCTGGCCGAACTGGCCCGTCAGTATAGGCTGCTGGTAATGGACGACTTAGGCAGCGGGTGTTTACTTGCCAGTGAACGCTATGGTTTGGGGCATGAGCCGATGCCGCAAGAGAGCATTGCCGCAGGCGCGGATGTAGTCTGTTTCTCCGGTGACAAGCTGCTGGGTGGCCCACAGGCCGGCATTCTCGCTGGCAAGGCCGGGGTGCTGGAACGTATAGCCAGGCATCCACTCATGCGTGCCGTTCGTATCGATAAAATGACATTGGCTGCCCTCGAAGCAACCTTGCGCCATTACCAGCGCGACGAGGCCGAAACCCATATTCCTATCTGGCGCATGATCTCAGCATCGCCTGCGAAGCTCACCGGCCGCGCCTCAAGCTGGGCCTCAAGACTCCAGCAGCATGGTGTCCAGGCACACACGCAGCGCGGGGAGTCGACCGTTGGCGGTGGGTCGCTGCCCGGCGACACTCTTCCTACCACACTACTGGCTCTTGATGCCAGGGATGTATCCATGCCTCTGGATGAACTGGCGAAGCGTTTACGCCTGCACAGTCCTCCTATCATCGTTCGCATCCTACGCGACATGCTCCTGCTCGATCCACGCACAGTCCTCGAAGAGCAAGATAAAGAGCTGTTACAGGCCCTGGTAGAAGAACTTTCGTAGTGACCAGATTCATCA
>Ga0137388_10000754_pt1 | contig 18679 bp, 18 predicted proteins | sample 15con2h14AmetaG_FD_104644 | JGI IMG/M metagenome (GOLD analysis project Ga0137388, IMG submission 104644) | Vadose zone soil microbial communities from Angelo Coast Range Reserve, California, USA - 15con2h1.4A metaG | ecosystem: Environmental > Terrestrial > Soil > Vadose zone > Saprolite...
AAGATCTTTTGAGATCACTGCTCGATCCAAAGGGAACCGTCTCTGCGTAGTTGAGGTTCGAGCCAGAGTTCAGTGCCTGGTTCACATGGGTGGGCCATCGGGTGATCCTCGGCGTGTTCCCGCAAGAACGCACCCCATGCTCACCTGGTCGGCGATACACCGCGGGATCTAGAGCGGCACTAGAGCCAAGGCGACGAACCAAACTTCAACCTGCTTGCGGGCAAGCTCGACGGCGATTCGGCGAGCTCCCCAGTAAGGGTGTGACCGACGCATCTCGAGCACCATCGCCTCCACTGAAGGCGGGGTTGATGAGGGCAGTTCGCCGGCCGGTGCGACCGATTGCTGAAGCCCTCCAGTCCGTCACCTTCGTAGCGCGCCAGCCAGCGGTGCCGCGTTTGGCGATGGACACCCTGGTCCCTAGCCACCTCGGTCACCGTTCGCCCACCAGCAATTAGCGTCAGGACCGCTTTGTACCTCTGCTCAGCCACGCTCATCTCCCTCATGCCAGGGAGTGTCAAGAATCAGCCGAAGTAGGTGTAAGGCATCACCCGAAGTAGTGACAACCATCAGCCGAAGGCCTTTTGTCGTCGTTCAGCCGAACTTCTACAACGTGATGGTGCTCGCGCAGGGAGTCGAACCCTGAACCTTGGGATTAAGAGTCCCCTGCTCTGCCAATTGAGCTACGCGAGCGTGGGTGCGCCGACAGTCGATTCTAGGTTCTCACGGACTTAACACGCTGGGTTCCTGCCGGCGCCCGATGCGCCTAGGTTGCTCCGCCTGTCCGCACGAGTACCCCTAGACGTCGACCTAGAGGACAAGCTTCTTTACGGCCTGACACCGATGCGACTGGGATACCTGGTGGTATCGCTGCTAGGTGGGTTCGCAATCTGGTCATCGGCGTGGTCGCCGCAACCGGTGCGGGCGGTCGTATCACTGGCTGTAATCGGCTTGGGTGTAGCGATGGCGTGGGGTCGCTGGCGGGCCAGAGCCACCGACCAGTGGCTGTCGGATATCACGATCTTCGTGGGCAGGCGGTATCGCGTCGTGTGGAATGTGCCCCGAGCGAGAGCGCTCATTCCATTTCGACCGAGGGGTCGGAAGGAAGCGAAATCAAGCGCCTGACCCTCGGCCCCGTGCGGGTGGTAGAACGCGGCCCATCTGTCTTGTGGGATGGCGCCCGCGACATTGTGCAGCTAGCCACCAATCCGATTGGCTTCGACGGCGCAGCGGAGGCGGATCGCGCGCGCTGGCTCAATGCCTTCAGGCGGCTGCTCGATGGACTCGATGCGCCACTGCAGGTCTTGATCGAAACCGAGCCCGGGTCTGGAGACGGTGCGACCGAGACCGCTCCCCAGCCGCGCGACTTCGACGAGATGAGGAGCGCGGACATGTGGTTCGTCGAGCATGTAGCCCAGTCGCCCTCCGCGCACCGTCGGTTGATGTCGCTAACCATCGCCGACGGTCACGCTGCACGCCTGGAGAGCGCGCTGCGCGAGATGGGCGTCGCCTTTTCCACCACGAAGGCACCAAGAGGGACGGTCTTCGGCGAGGAGCGTCCCCACCATCTAGCCATCCCCGAGGGTTGGAGCCGAACGTGGTACGTCCATCGGATGCCCGGCACCGAGCTGGAGGCGGGATGGCTTTTTCGTCTGATCCCGCCGAGCCTGAAGGTGCGCCTCGCGTGGCACGCGGATCCCCTGCCGGTCGCGTGGATCGTCGACTACTTGCAGCGGCAGCTGACCAACATGAGAGCCTCACGCATGCAGGAGTTGAGCGCCGGCACGAACGATCCCATGCTCGCAGGAGCTCTACCCAACACCGAAGATCTTCAGCGACGCTTAGCCTCGAGCCAGGAGAAGGCATTCCATGTCTCGGTCTACATCACGCTGATTGCGGTCACAAAGCAAAGCCTCGAAGAGGGATCGGAACGGATCCACGCCGCGGCTCGCGCGACCCTGTGCGAGCTACAGCCGTGCACATTTCGGATGCTCGACGGCCATCTCGCGACATTGCCGGCTGGCACGGATCGTCTGGTTCGCAGGCGTGTCCTCGACACAAGCGCGTTGGTCACGCTCTTTCCATGGAGCGGAGCCGATCTTCAGCAAGCCGGCGGTGTGGTCGTCGGCCGCAACTGCGTCAGCGGCGCGCCAGTGCTCGTCGACCCATTCGACCAGCATCGCCACGCCAACGCCAACATCGGCGTGTTCGGGTACTCAGGCGCAGGCAAGACCTACTTGTTGTCGACGCTCCTCATGGGCTCGCTTGGCCGGGGCACTCAGGTCTACGTCATCGATCCAGAGCACGAGTACGGGAGTCTTGCCCGCCGACTTGGCGGGATCGACGTTCAGCTCGCGCTGGGATCGGGCCACTCATTAAACGTTCTCGACCTTCGACCCTCGAATCGCCGCGACGAGTCATGGCTCGGGGCCGCTACCGCGGATGCCGTCGACCTCTGCGCCACAATCTGCGGAGGGCTGGAGGAGTCCGAGCGCGCAATTATCGAGGCCGCTGTGCGCGCTGCATACAGCACAACCCCGCAGCCCCTGCTGCGCGACGTCGCTTCACTGCTTCCGGATGCATCCCGGGTCGCCGCCATCCTGCGCCGCTGGGTGCACGGCAGCCTCGGTCAGATGTTCAGCGCGCCGACCAACATCGATCTCGACGCTCCGATCGTCGTGTTTGGCATGCGCGAGCTGCGGGACGAGATGGTCGCTCCAGTCCACTTTCTCCTGGCGGAAGCGTTGTGGACACGCATCAAGCGCAAGGACCGCCGCCGGATGCTCATCGTCGATGAGCTCGGACTGCTATTTGAAGACCCGACGATCCGCCGCTTCGTAGTCAGCCTTGCGCGCAGGATCCGCAAATACGACGGTTCACTGGTCTTCGCGACGCAGAATCCAGGCGATCTCTTGAGCTCCGAGCAGGGAGCGGTCGTCGCCACCAACCCCGCCCTTCTCTTCCTGGGGGCGCAGCGGCCCGGCGAGGCGGCCAAACTCGAGAACGCCTTTCATCTCAGCCCCCGGCAGCGGGCTTTTCTCGAAGCAGCGAGGCGCGGCGACTTCCTGCTGTCGGCCGGCCCGGACCGGCTCACAGTGCGCGTGCAGGCGCCGCCATGGCAAGAAGAGGCGATGCGGCTGGCGCGGGAGGCGGCGCGACCGCCGCCGATTACCGGTAGGCTAAATCTCGTGCGGAGAGTTCTTCACTACCGCTTGTACGGACTTCCCGAGCAGCGTCTCGAGCGGGTGCACGCCCAGTTCGAGGCCCTGGCCGCCGCGCGCACGTGGCGATGCGAGCGCCCATGGGTGGCCAGCTCCCACTCACGCGGCCTGTTCGAGATGGAGTATTTCCGGCATCTCAAGAACGAAGACATCGCGCACACCAGCGCCGCCGGGTTCGCCAAGATGGCCGGCGATGAGACCGACGCACTCATCATTGCCATTTTCATGCGCGACTTGAGCGCCGAGTATGGGATCAAGACAACCCTGAAGGATGAGGACCACCCGCTCGCAAAGCTGCGCCGGCTGGAATTCGATCATGGCCGGCTGCCGAATGGCCAGTCGCTGGAGGAGGTTCTCGCCAAGCGGCCCGTGATCAAGAAGGTCCAGGGCGAGCGCATTCTGTTCTACCCGCCAACATTTCGCCTTCATTCGCAGAGTCCTCCGAGCCCCGAGTGGGCCTATGCCCTGTTCGGCATCCGGGCCTACGCCCCGACCCTGCTTGAGGCCGAACAAGAAGCGCTCAAGATCTTGAGAGGCTTCGGCCACCTTGCCGGCTGAGGGTACCCTCGCTCGTGAGGGCACCATGGAGTCCGCTGACGGAACGAAGCTTTGCTACCGGGCATGGCCCAGGTCCGGCGCGGAAGTCTCCTTCGCGGTCGTGCATGGTCTCGGAGATCACTCAAGGCGATACGAGCGATTCGCTCTGGGAATGGCCAGGCATGGGTTCGCGACCTTTGCCGTCGACCTCCGCGGCCATGGCAAGAGCGCTGGCCGGCGCGGCCACGTCGATTCATGGAACCAGTGGACTGAGGACGTTGAGGCTTTTGTAGCCCATGTAGAGAACATTGCGGGCGGAGAGGTCGTCCCAGTCGGACACTCCTTCGGTGGCGCGGCGATGTTGAGCACTGTGATTGCCGGCAAGCTGCCCAACACGAAGCGATTCATTGTTTCCAGCCCGGCGCTCCGTTTGAAGGTGGCGGTGCCTGGGTGGACGATCGCCCTCAGCAAGCTGACGTCGACGATCGCCCCGACGTTCACGTTGGATAACAAGGTCGACCCGAAAACCATCTCCCGGCTCCCCGAGGTGGTCGAGGCCTACCGCACCGATCCTCTCGTGCACAGCAAGATCTCGAGCCGCATGTACGCCGAATGGACGGCTGCGTGCAAACACATCTTCGTTCACGCTGGCGAGATCACGGTCCCGTTCTTAATCCTCGCCGGGACTGCTGACAGGCTCATCGACCCTGAGGGCAGCAAGGAGCTGCACCGCTTGAGCGCAGCGGCCAGCCGGCTCAAGCTGCTAGAGGGCCGCTACCATGAACCGTTCAACGACCTGGACAACGAGGAGGTCTTCGCTGTGATCGCTGATTGGTTGGCGAAATCATGATCGAGGGCGCGGCGATCATGCTTCTGTCGAGCTTGAACCTTGACCCAGGATCCTGGGTGTCATGGATCATCGTGGGCCTGATTGCCGGAGCAGTCGCGGCTCGGGTAGTCGCGGGGCGTGGGTTCGGCTGCATTGCCGACATCGTTGTCGGTGTGGCGGGCGCGATCATCGGCGGTTTCCTGCTGAGCAGCATCTTCGGCGTCAGCGGGACCGTGGGTTTTTGGGGCAGCATCGTCGTCGCGTTCATCGGCGCCGCCGTGCTGCTGGCGGCGCTGAAGCTGGTTTCCGGCGGCCGCCTATGAGCCCGGGCTGGTCGCTGCCGGCGAGCTGACACGCTCGATCTCCGCCGCCACCTCGGCGGGGGCGAAGAGCGGGATGTCGTGAGGCGTGTCGAACCAGCGGACCTCGACGTCTGGAGCCAGTGTTGCCAGCAGCGCCGCGCCGCGTTCCTTCCAGCCCGTGATCATGCTTGGGCCGCCACGAGCCAGAAGCGCGACGGCCGGACCTTCGATGCGGGGCCACAACACGTCCGGTTGGGAGTCGTAAAGGCCGCGCAGGAGCGCGAGCCGTACACGAGCTGTGAGAGTGAGAACCAGCGCGTCGCCATCCTCGACCACGCGCGCTCTCACGAACGGCTCGAGGTCGTCGGCCCATGCGCCCACGAAGTCGCGCTGCGACTGGGCCAGCGCTTGGTCAAAGTCCTTAAAGCGCGGCAGAGCGGGCTGCATGAATCGTTGGGCGTCCTCCCAGCTAAACATGTTGGCTGCGCTCTGGACGGGCCCGTCGATGAAGACAAGGCAAGAGGCGAGAGCTGGACGATTGCCCACCAACTCGAGGGCGACGGTTGCGCCCCAAGAGTGCCCGACCAGCGCTGGTCGCTGGAGCCCAAGCTCGCCGATCACAAATGCCGCGTCCTCGATCAGCTGGTCCATCGAGTACCCGCTTGCCAGATCAGGAGCGTGTGGCGGTCTTCCGGTCAAGCCGTGCCCCCGCTGATCTAGCGCCACGAGATGTCGACCTTGCATCTGGCGGCCAAGGCGGTCCCAGTAGCGAGCGTTGGAACTAAGGCCGTGAAGGAGGAGCACGGGCGGCTCGCCACGCGCTTCCCCTTCAGGCTTCCATTCGACGTAGTGGAGACTGACGCCGCCTCGCTCGAGCCATCCGTCGGCCGGTTCGCTCACCGACTCTAGCCTAGCCCGCCGCGGCCGCTACTTCTTGTGATGGTTCTGCCTGAGTTGCCGCCGGCCGCTGTCGCCGTCTGATGAGCAGTGTCGTCAACGCTGTGAAGGCGAGGAATGCGATGGGTACGACCAGGGTCGTCTTCATGGCATCGATGTAAGCGATGACGAAGACGTCGTGGGCGAGGGCGGCGATCTGTTGCGCTATCGCTGTTGGTAGGCCAGAGGGCAGCTTGGCCCCGTTCTGGCCGGTACCGATCTCAAAACCGTTGCTCGCGACTGAGCTGAACGCGGCTATGAACTGGTCTCGGAAGGCAGCAGGCAATGCGCTTGCGTGGCTCACCGCCTGGTTGTGCAGGGTCGTCGCCAGCTGGTTCTGCAGCAATGCACCCACAACCGCGCTGCCGATGGCGGCCCCAAGCTGGCGAGTGGTGTTGAGGATGCCCGACGCTGCGCCTGACATCTGTGGGGAGATGTTGCGCATCGCCACAGTCGTCATTGGCGCGAACGTCATGCCCATGCCCGCACCGGCAATGATTGCCGGCCCGAGGAAGGTGATCCACGTGGAGTCCGGTCCGGCCACGAGAGTGACAAAGCCGAAGCCAACCGTGAAGAGCGAGATGCCCGTGAGCAGAATGTACTTGCCACCCACCTTGTCGGCAAAGCGTCCGGCGAAGGGCGCCACCACCATCGACGTAAGCGACATCGGTGCGAAGGTGAGGCCCGCGGTAAGGGCTGAAAATCCGCGCACCGACTGTAGATAGATGACGATGGGCAGGAACATGCTGAGCATGCCAAAGCTGATCGCGGCGGCGATCCAGTTGGCGACCGCGAAGTTCCGGTCTCGGAAAAGGGAGAGGGGCATCAAGGGCTCGGCCTGGAAGCGCTCCCAGACGATGAACACGGCGAGCAGGACCACGCCGCCGACGATCACCTCAGGAATCGTTATCCCGTAAGAGCCGATCTCGCTCCAGTTGAAGCGCTGACCTTCGATGAGCCCAAAAACCACTGCGAACAGACCGGCGGTGGCGAGGAAGACTCCCACGAAGTCCCAACCATGTCGTCGGCCGGGCCGGATGTCGGGGATGATCAAGAAAGTTGCGATCAGCGACGCGATCCCGATAGGGACGTTGACGAAGAAGATCCAACGCCAGTCGACATAGGTGACGAGTGCGCCTCCGACGGTCGGCCCGGCGATGGTCGCGAGGCCCGCCACCCCACCCCAGACTCCGAATGCAGCACCCCGGCGCTCCGGCGGAAAGAGCGAGGTGATGATGGAAAGCGTTTGGGGCGTCAGGAGAGCGCCGCCGACGCCCTGGAGGATGCGGGCCAGAATGAGCTCGGTCGCGTTTTGCGAAAAACCGCACAGCGCCGAAGCCAGCGTGAAGACGAAAAGACCGATCGCGAACAGATTGCGTTGGCCGTAGAGGTCACCGAGCCGGCCGGCTGTGATCAACAGCACCGCATAGACCAGGATGTAGGCGTTCAACACCCACAGGATCTGGTCGAGGGTGGTGTTGAGCCCGGCGCTCATGGCGGGTATCGCCACATTGACGATCGTGGTGTCCAACAGGATCATGAAGAACCCTGTAGTCAGCACCAACAGGACCAACCAGGGATTAGTGCGTGCCTGCGCCATGACTCCTCCTTAACGTCTCGGGGCCGGTGTGAATTCCGACCTTCCACTCCAGCTTGCCTTCGATGATTTCGCGCTCCAGCTTCCGCGCCCATTTGCGCTCGGCGTCCAACATCGCGATCTTGTGTTCGATCTCGATCAGCGACAGCCGGGTGAGTCCCTGCTTGCGAAGCTCGGCGAGCACGTGCTCGAGCTTCGCGACATGTGAATCGAGGAGCGAGGCGCGTTCATTGAGGTGACTTGCGGCATCCTCCGCCTCGAGGTGATGCATGAACATCAGGCCGGCCGCGAATTGGGGGTACTCGCGCATCGGCTTTCGCAGCAGCTCGCCCAGGGTGCGGGTCAAGACCTGCCGTCCTGAATCCGTCAACTTGTAGATGGTCCGTTCGGGTCGGCGACCCTCCTTCTCGCGCTCGACGGAGACGATCCAGCCCTTGCGCTCGAGCACGTCGACGGTGTGGTAAAGCGTGCCGAAGTTGAGCCGGATGAATTCGTCGTGATGGCGTTCGCGCATGGTTGAAGCCATCTCGTAGGGATGCATCGGCCGCTCATCGAGCAGCTCGAGGATCGAAAGCGCCAGCGGGGAGGAGACCTCCACTTCCAGCTCGGCCAATATACTTGAAATGGAGTATACGTATTGGGATATACGGAGTCAAGTAGCCCGCCTGGAGGATCTTAACGGGCAGGGTTGGCGCTGATCGGAGGCTGAACTAACCTCGCGGCAAGGTGCGTCGGCTCGGGGGAGGGGAGCCAATCGGTTGGGAGGGCCCACCTAAGGTGTGCCTGGTTCGCCGGCCGCAACCGACACTCCCGGCAAGGGGTAGTTACCGTAGATGCGTGCGCAGACCGCGGCCGACGCGCTCCCGATGACCGGAACGCCCGAAGCGCGAGCCCTCGCGGCCGGCCAGCTGATCACGCAAGCGACCGGCGGCGACCTCGACGCTTTCGAGGAGCTGGTCCGTCGCCTACAGCGTCGCGTTTACGGCTTCGCCTACCAGCATCTTCGCGATCTCGATGAGGCCTACGACCTCACCCAGGAGATTTTCGTCAAGCTCTTCCGCAACCTCGCGCGCTTCGACGCCGGGCGCCCATTCGAACCTTGGTTCTGGAAGCTGGCGGTCAACACCACCATCAACTACCGGCGCAAGCGCGTGCCGATGCCAACCGACCAATCTGCCGATCAGAGGCTCGCTGAGGCGGCACCACCCACTCGTGCCCACGATCCCGCCCTGGTCGATGCGCTGGCCCAGCTGGATCCGGCCTACCGGCTGCCCATCCTTCTCCACTATTACGCCGACCTCCCGCTCGAGCAGGTTGCCCAGAGCCTCAACCTGACGGTGCCGGCCATCAAGTCCCGCCTCCACCGTGCCCGCGCCCTGCTCCGCAACTCACTGGCCGAGTCTGAAGAGACCGGCTCACAATGAGCGCCCTCGCGTGCGCGCGCGTGCGCGTCTTACTAGAGGCATACGTTGACGGCGACCTTGCGCATACGGGTCCAGCGAGTGCGCAAGCGGTGCGAGACCATCTCCTAACTTGCGCGGACTGCCGCCGCCAACATGAGCAGGCGGTGTCGCTCCCTTACCGCATGAAGGCGCTTCGCTCACCGTCGCCGCCCCAATCGCTGATCGTCGCCGTGATGGGCTCGATCGCGCCCAGCCCGCAGACCTCGCGCCGTGCCTGGGTTCTGCTGGTGCCGGAGGCGCTGCTGGGGGCGTTCATCCTCTGGTATCTATCCGGCCTCGATGGCCTGACCGCCCTCGCGTCCGGTGCTTGGAGCGACCTGCAAGGCCTCGCGTTTTGGGGTTCTGGCTCTGCGCCGCTTCCCAGCATTCCAGTCGCCGACGTCTTGCTGCTCGGCGCATTCGTCGCCTTGGTCGCCATTGCGGGTTACCACCTGTCCGTGCTCGCGAGTCTCGACCAAGTAGCGATTCCTGACCTTCGCGAGCGCCGCCGCGCGTGAGCGAGCGAAACCAAGGCGAAGGCGCGTCGCCGGATGACGCGCCCAAAACGCCTGCACAAAGTGCGGAAGCACAAGCCGCAGCTGAAAGCGAGGCAGCAAGTCGCGCTCATGGCGGCCCGCCGACCAGCTGGCGCGGTTTGGGTTGGCCCTTGTTGGTTGTGGGACTGGCCACGCTTGGCGTGCTCCTCGCCATCGCCGATACCGCCCTCTACGGACCTTCGCTCGGCGGGTACGCCAAATTCGTGATCGGCCCATCCCAGGTCATCGCAATCCCGGCGCCCACGCCGAATCGCGAGCGATTCGTTCGCACGCGGTTTCCAGAGCGCGTCACCGTGGGAGGACCTTTTGGAAATCTCGGGCCGATCAGCCCCCTCCAAGCGCTGCGGGCCTTTTTGAGCAACGGGGCGGGTCTTGTGCTGCTCGCGCTTGGGGTGCTGGTGTTGTTTCCCAACCGCGCCCGGGTCGCGGTGGAGCGACTCGAGGGCCGAAATGGGCCCGCGATTGCGCTGGCAGCAGGGGTCGCCACCTTTCTGCTTGCGTTGGGCGCGATCGCGCTGCTGAGGTTCACCCTCTTCTTCCTGGCGGTCATCCCGGCCGTGCTGGTCGTCGCGCTCGCAACCGCGCTCTTCGGTATCGCCTGCATCGGGCTTGCGCTCGGCCGTTTTCTCCAGCGACGGCTTCGACTGGGGCCGGCGCATCCATTGCTGGCGGCGCTGGCGGGTGCCCTGGTGGTTTTCGATCTCGCGGTCATCCCATATGTCGGTGCGATCGCTCTCGCCGCAGTCGCGATCGGCGGTCTTGGCGTCGCGGTGGTCACCCGCTTCGGATCTGAAAAAGGCTGGTCGTTCAGCGACCTCAACTGGTGATGCAAAGAGCTACGGAGGTGAGAGTCGATTGTTGAAGAACACGAGGCTGGTGGTCGCCGCACTGGCTGCGATCGTGCTGGTGCTGGGAGGCCTGATCTATCGCGATGTCTTCGTGGGGACCAAGAACACGAGCAACGCCGTCAACCTCTACACGGTCGCCAGGCGCACGGTGACGGCCAGTGTGACCGGCACCGGCAACCTCGTGCCGGCGCAGCAGGCGAACGTGAGCTTCAAGGTGACCGGGACGCTGACCGAGATCGACGTCCGGGTGGGCGATCACGTAGTCGCCGGCCAGGTGCTAGCCAGGATCGACCCGACGCCCCAACAGAACGCGTTTTCCAGCGCGCAGGCGAACCTGGCCCTCGCCCAGGCCAACCTGCAATCTGCTGAGACTCCGCTCACTGCCAATCAGATCACCCAGCTCCGTAACAACCTAGCGAACGCGCAGCAGACCTACAACGACACGGTCGCGCAGGTGAACCTGACCAACACCCAGGACGCCAATCAGGTCACCGCCGACGAGAACCAGCTGACAACTGACCAGCAAGCCCTGACGTTCAGTGCCGCCTACCAAGCGGCGAAGCAAACGTTGACCACGGACCAGAGTGCGCTCCAGACCGCCATCAACCAGTTCAATACGGATGGCTGCAAGAGCCAGACCTACCCCTATTCGGGGCCCTGCGTAGCCGACTTCACCGCAGTGTCCACCGATCAAAGCAAGGTCAACGCCGACCAGCTGGCCGTCAATGGATTCACGGCCCAGGTGAATGCTGACCAGACAAGGCTCAACCAGGACACTGCCAAGCAGCAGTCGGACAAGAGCAGCGGCCAGCGCAGCGTCAATCAGGCGGCGGCTTCGGTGACGAGCGCTCAGGACAACCTGAACACACAGACGGAGAGCAAACCCAACCAGATCCTGTCCGCGCAGGCGCAGGTAGCAAGCGCGCAGGCCGCGGTCCAGACGGCGCAGCAGAATCTCGCCAACACCACGCTTGTCGCGCCAATGGATGGCATGGTCAACAGCATCAACGGCGTCGTCGGTGAGACGGCCATCACCGGCTCTGGCACTACCGCGCAGGCTCCCGGAACACAAGCCCCGCTGCCCTCGAGCGCGGCCTCAAACGCGTTCATGGTCATAGGCAACGTCAGCGCAATGGAGGTGGTGATCCCGTTCGCCGAATCGGACGCCTCCAAGCTGGCGTTCAACCAGGACACGCAGGTCACCTTCGACGCAGTTCCCAACCTGACGGTCAGCGGCCACGTCGTGGCTGTGGCAAGCGCGGCCACCCTCCAGAGCGGGGTCATCAACTACTACGCCACGGTCACTTTGAACCAGACCAACGCCGCTCTTAAGCAAGGTATGACCTCGAACGCGACCGTGATCGTAAGCAAGGCAAGCAACGCAATTGTGGTGCCGAACCTTGCGGTCACCAGGCTCGGGGGCCAGGCCTACGTCAACGCCTACGTCAGCGGCAAGGCGGTGCAGACCGCTGTCCAAACGGGCGTGGTGGGCGACCAGTTCACCGAGGTCACGGGCGGTCTCAATGAGGGCGCCCAGGTCGTCATCCCGACACTCAGGGTGTCGAGCGCCAGCGGGGGCGGCCGCACGGGCGGAGGCGGGGTCCGGATCGGCGCGGGCGGATGATCAGGCTCGAGGCGGTGACCAAGACCTACCGAATGGGCAAGGTCGAAGTGGAGGCCTTGCGCGGCGTCGATCTGCTCGTTGAAGCTGGTGAGTTCGTCGCGATCATGGGCGCGAGTGGATCCGGCAAATCGACCCTCATGAACATCATCGGGTGCCTCGACGTGCCGTCGAGCGGCCGCTATTTCCTCGACGGCACGGATGTCGCCAGGCTCGACGACGACCAGCTCGCAGTCATCCGCAATCGCAAGATCGGCTTCGTCTTTCAGAGCTTCAACCTCATCCCGAGAACGACCGCGCTGCACAACGTCGAGATGCCGCTCATCTATGCGGGCGCGCCGAACCGCCGTCCGCGAGCGCTCGAAGCACTCGAGTCGGTCGGTCTCGGCAACCGCGCCGGACACCAGCCTACCGAGCTTTCCGGCGGCCAGCAGCAGCGCGCCGCCATCGCCCGCGCGCTCGTTACCAACCCGGCGATCCTGCTCGCGGACGAGCCCACCGGCAACCTCGACACCACCTCGAGCGTCGAGATCATGAAGCTGCTCGCTCAGCTCAACCGGGAGCAGGCTCGCACCATCGTGCTGATCACCCACGAGCGGGACATCGCTGCGTTTGCCGGCCGCATCGTCGAGCTGCGCGACGGCCTGATCCTTAGCGACGAGCGGCGCGCGGCATGAACATCTTCGAGGCGCTGCGCGTCGCCATTGCGGGGCTGCTGGCGAATCGTTTGCGCAGCTCGCTCACGATGCTCGGCATCCTCATCGGCGTCGCGGCGGTGATCCTCCTGGTCGCGGTTGGCAACGGTGCGAGCGTCCAGATCAACAACCAGATCCAGGCCCTCGGCGCCAACGTCATCTTCGTCTACCCGTCGAACGCGAAGGGCGCGGGCGGAGTCTCGCAAGGGTTCGGCTCTGGCCAGACGCTGACGATGGCCGACGTCGACGCGATCAACACCCGGCAGCAGGACCCCGACGTGGTGGCCGCGATTCCAATCGCGCAGAGCGGCGGCCAGATCACTTATTCGAACCAGAACTACTTCGCTCCCACCACCGGCACCACCGTCGATTTCCCGCAGGTGCGCGAGTACCAGATCGCCGAAGGCTCATTTTTCACACAGGACGACGTTGCCGCGCAGCACCGCGTCGTCGTCCTCGGCAAGACTGTCGTCGACAACCTCTTCGGCACCACCGATCCAGTCGGCCAGACGATCAGGATCAACCGCCAGAGCTTCCGCGTAATCGGTGTCTTTGCGGCCAAGGGCGGAACGGGATTCGGCTCACAGGACAACGTAGTCGTTGCGCCGATCACCACCGTGTGGGCGTACCTGAGTGGGGGACGCGGCAAAGGCATCTCTCAGATCGTCGCTTCCGCCTCATCGCCCAGCACCGTCACACAGGCCGAAACGCAGATCACGACAATCCTGCTGCAGCGCCACCAGATATCCGATCCATCGCAGGCGGATTTCCAGCTGCAGAGCCAGCAGGACATCCTCAACCAGGCCAACTCGATCGCGACCGCGCTGACCCTCGTGCTCGGCGCTATCGCCGGCATCTCCCTGGTCGTCGGCGGGATCGGAATCATGAACATCATGCTGGTCACGGTCACGGAGCGGACGCGCGAGATCGGAATCCGCAAGGCGATCGGGGCGCGGTGGCGCGATGTGCTCACGCAGTTCTTGATCGAGGCCATGTTCCTCAGCGGACTCGGGGGCGCGCTCGGTATCGCCCTTGGAGCCGCTTTGGCCGTGGAGGCGCCGCATATACCCGCGATCGCAAGCTCCAGCTTTCCACCGCCCGTCGTCTCGGTCCCCTCAGTGCTGCTTGCCTTTGGGGTATCGGTTGGCATCGGGTTGTTCTTCGGCATCTACCCGGCCAATCGCGCGGCGCGCCTGCACCCGATTGAAGCGCTCAGACACGAATAAAGGAGCAAAGTTCGATGAAGACGTATGTGGTCGCCTTGGTCGTCGTGGTCGGTGTGCTGGGTGGTTTCTACGGTGGCTATAAGGTCGGCCAGAACAATGTGACCGCCAGCGCGTCGACGAACAATGCGCGTGCCAGCACTAATACCGGCTCAAACTCGTTTGGAGGCGGACGTGGGGCAACGGGTGGGGTTTGCCCATCGCCGGGAGCCACTACCGCGGCAGGTACCCAGGGCCTGGCTCGCGGCACAGTGACCAATCTCAGCGGAACCTCGATGACAGTCACCAACACCAACTGTGATGTCAAGGTGACGTTTGGCCCGACAGTCACGATCTCGAAGCAAGCTCTCGGCTCCACCTCGGACCTGCAGGACAGTCAGACCGTGACGATCACCGGTACTCGTCAGGCTGACGGGTCGATCCTCGCGCAGACGATCCAGATTGGCCCGGCAGGCGGCGGGATTCGGACCGGTCCGGCTAGTGGCGCCACGGGCTCTGGCACAAGCGGCGGCGGGTAGCCGCCGGGCCGTGTCCACTCGCCTGGTATGGGCGCTGGTGGCTTTGGTCCTCGGCCTGGCCGGGTGGTTGATGCTCATCGAGGGCGTGCTCGGGATATCCGGTTATGTTGTGGTCGGGGTAGGTGTCGGGATCGGCTGCGCGGTGGCCGGCAGCCTTGCGCACGACGCCCTGGCCGGGCCGCGCGAACGTCTGTGATCGCCCGCGTTTCTTAACAGGCAGGGTTGCCGGCCGGGTTGCTGCGGTTTATGGTCGAACTCAGGTGTGTTCGGCTCGGGGGAGGGGAGCCAAATCGAGGGAGGGCCCGCCAAAGGTCTGTCTTTTCTTGGCTACGCGGCTCCCAGAGGCTTTTCGTACCAACCGACGTCCCAGTAGCGGTCGAACTTGCGTCCCTGCTCGGTGAAATGTGCAACCCGCTTGAACCCGAACCGCTCGTGCAAGGCGATCGAAGCCTGATTGGGCAGCGCGATCCCCGCATAAGCCCGATGCACGTCCTCTCCCTGGAGTAACTTGAACAGCTCGTCGTAGAGCCGTGTTCCGACGCCCCCGCCAACCGCGTCTGGAGCGACGTAGATGCTGGTTTCGATCGACGTCTCATAGGCTGGCTTTGGCCGCCATCGACTGCTGGCCGCATAGCCGATGACGGAGCCATCAGAAACTGCAACCACGACTCGATGTCGGCCCGTGTTGCCGTAGTGCGTAAACCACTCCTGTCGCGCATCGAGCGTCATCGGCTCGGTGTCGAAGGTGAAGTGCGTCTCGACGACATAACGGTTGTATATGTCGTTGAGCCGGCTGAGGTCTTCCTCGCCGGCGGCTCGTACGGTGATTTTGCCGTTGCTCATCTGAACCCGCAGTCCGTACTATTCACGCCCCAAGTCTATTCAGGCCGCCTACGGCGCGAGAATTGGCGGGTGGACCGAATACGGCTCGAGGGTATGTCGTTCGATGGACGGCATGGGGTTCGCCCAGCCGAGCGCGAGCATCCGCAGGAGTTCAAGGTGGACATCGAGGTGGAAGCCGACCTCTCAGAACCCGGACGGACCGACCGGCTCGTGGACACCGTCGATTACACGCAGGTTCGCGCTATCGCCAAAGAAGTAATCGAAGGCGAGTCGGTGAAGCTGCTCGAGACGCTCACGACGCGGATCGCAGATCGCGTTTTGGCCCTGCCAAGAGTCAAGGGTGTGACCGTGCGCGTGGCCAAACGTCCGGCGAGCATGGCGCCGATCGAGGCGGCTGCGGTACACATTAGTAGGACGCGCGCATGACCATTGCTTATTTCGACTGCTTTTCCGGCATCTCGGGTGACATGACGCTCGGGGCGCTGGTGGACGCCGGCGCCGATCGCGCCATCCTCGACGCGACGGTTGAGGCCCTCCGCCTCGGCGATGAAGTCCGCATCGAAGTGCGGCACGAACAGCGCGGCCACGCCGGCGGAACGCGCGTCATCGTTCAAACGCACCATCGCCTCGAACGAACGTTGCCCGTACTCCGAGGTGTAATTGAGGACGCCGAAATACCCGATGAAGTCAGACGCCCAGCCCTTGGCGCGCTCGAACGTCTTGGTCGAGCCGAGGCGAGGCTCCATGGTCTCCCGGAGACAAAGGTCCACCTCCACGAACTTGGCGGCGCCGATACCCTGGTCGATCTGGTCGGTGCCTTTTGGCTGCTCCACAATCTGAGCGTTCAGCAGGTGTTCGCGTCTGTCCTTCCAGCGCCGATCGGGCGATCCGGCCAGATGCCACTACCAGCTCCCGCGAGCGTCCGCGTACTGGAAGGAACCGGCGCGACCTTCCAGGGCACCGACGAGACCCGCGAGCTCGTCACCCCGACTGGAGCCGCAATCCTTGCTGAGGCGGCCAAATTCAGCCGCCCGGCGATGTCATTGCAATCGATTGGCTATGGGATCGGCGCGCGCGAAGTTCCGGGTAACGCGTTGGCCGTGTGGATCGGCGAGGAGATCGGCAGCCAGACAGGAGTGACGCTAATCGAGACCAACATCGACGATATGGCACCGAATGTCATCGCCGCATTGTGCGAAGACTTAATGTCGGCTGGCGCCCTGGATGTGAGCGTCGTGCCTGCGGTGATGAAGAAGGGCCGCCCTGGTCACGTGCTCGCGATCATGGCAACACCCGATACCGTGGCCCTGCTCACCGACCACGTCCTTCGCCATAGCACGACCTTCGGAGTGCGGATCACAAAGGCGGATCGTGTGATTGCGCAGCGAAGGACGATCGAGGTCCGGACTGCATTCGGCGTTGCGCGCGCGAAGGTCAAGGAGATTGGGGGCGAGCCTGTAGACGTTGCGCCGGAGTATGAAGACTGTCGCCGCCTGGCTAAGGAGTCAGGCCGTGACCTGCGTGCCGTGATGCGCGCGGTGAGTGAAGCCGCCAGGATCGAATTGGGGCTGGAGTAGGCACCAATCGCTCGACCAGGGTTCTCGCCAGGGCAACGGCTCTGGGGCACCCGCGACAATAAGCCGAGTGGCCGCACGAGTGCTCGACGGGAGGGCGGTGGCGAGGCAGATCCTCGATGACATTGCCACCAAGGTGGGCGCCCGAGTGGCGTCGGGCAAACCTCGACCCAAGTTGGCGACGGTAATCGTCGGCGACAACCCGGCCTCTGCGCTCTACGTCCGGAGCAAGCAGAAGGACGCTAGACAGGTCGGCATCGATTCGGAGGACCACCGACTGCCGACCGAGACGTCGACCGAGCAGCTCGTTGAGCTGATCGGCACCCTGAATCGGGACGAATCAGTCAGCGGCATTCTGGTGCAGCAGCCCCTCCCTGCGCACATTGACCTGTTCCAGGTCGTCATCGCCGTGGACCCGATCAAGGATGTCGACGGCTTTCATCCTTTCAATGCGGGTCTGGTTGCGCAAGGTCTGCCAGGCGGAGTGCAACCATGCACGCCGAGCGGAATCGTCGAGCTGCTCGAGCGGGCGGGCGTCCGAATCGAAGGCGCGAATGCGGTGGTGGTTGGCAGGAGCAATATCGTCGGCAAGCCAACGGCATTGATGCTGCTCAAACGCAATGCCACCGTGACCATTTGTCACACCCGGACCAAGAATCTCGCCGGGTATACGAAACAGGCGGACATCCTCGTCGCAGCCGCCGGCAAGCCCAACCTCATCTCCAAGGACATGGTCAAGCCGGGCGCGGCGGTCGTCGACGTCAGTGCGAACCGCATCAACGGGGGGCAGGTCGGTGACCTGGGTCCAGGCGTCGAAGATGTCGCCGGGTGGTTGACGCCCAATCCTGGCGGAGTGGGGCCGATGACTCGAGCGATGCTGGCAAGAAACACGTTCGAGGCAGAGGCTCGCCGCCGCCCGTAGTCGCCGGTGCGACTCCGTCAGGTTCTTAACAGGCAGGGTTGGCGCTCTCTCAAGCTCGTGGTTGAATTCGACCGCTAGGCAGGTTGGGCTCTGGGGGAGGGGAGGGCCCCCGGGCGAGAATCGGGGGATTTCGGCGGCCCGCGAGAAAATTAGCGCGTGACCTACACCGAGGCGCTCGCCTACATCTCTCGGCTGGGTCGCTTCGGAATGAAACTCGGCACCGAGCGCACGCGGGCGATCCTCGCCCGCATCGGAAACCCCGAGCGGGGGCTCACAGGCGCCCTGATTGCCGGCACTAACGGCAAGGGCTCAACCGCCGCGTGCCTCGCCTCGATCCTCCAGGCCGCCGGCTATACGGTGGGGTTCATGCCCAAGCCACACCTCGTCTCGTACACGGAACGCATCCAGGTCAATGGGGTTCCGATCAGCGAAGGTGACTTTGTGCGAGCTCTCGAAGACCTGATGCCGACATTGGACGCCATTGCGGATGAGATGGGCCAGGCCACCGAGTTCGAAATGCTCACAGCAATGGCGCTGGCCTACCTCGCACCGCGGGTTGACCGCCTGGTTTGCGAAGTCGGCCTCGGTGGCCGGCTCGATGCCACCAACGCACTCGACCTCGGGGTCGCGGTCATTACCAACGTCGACCTGGACCATCAGAAGTATCTAGGCAGCACGATCGAGCAGATTGCCAACGAGAAGGCAGCGATCATCAAGCAGGGCAATCACGTGGTTACAGGTTGCGAGGGCGCAGCGCTGGCGATCGTCGAAGAGCACGGACGAAAGGCCGGAGCGGTGGTGTGGCGACTGGGCAAAGAGATTCAGGTGGAATCGTCATCCAGGGGTTGGGACGGTCATATCGTCTCGGTCGCGGGTCCAGGCTTCGAGCACACCCGATTGATGGTCCCGCTCGCCGGAGACTATCAACCTGCGAACGCAGCCTTGGCGGTCGCCGCGGCACACGCGCTCGACGATGTCACCGATGACGCCATACGCGCGGGACTGGCCACGACAAGG
>Ga0137388_10000756_pt1 | contig 18674 bp, 20 predicted proteins | sample 15con2h14AmetaG_FD_104644 | JGI IMG/M metagenome (GOLD analysis project Ga0137388, IMG submission 104644) | Vadose zone soil microbial communities from Angelo Coast Range Reserve, California, USA - 15con2h1.4A metaG | ecosystem: Environmental > Terrestrial > Soil > Vadose zone > Saprolite...
GATGACATCAATGTCACATTGATAGAACTCGCGATAGCGTCCCTCTTGTGGTCGCTCACCTCGCCATGCCCTTTGCATCTGGTAGCGTTTGAATGGGAAGACGAGGTCATGGAAATGTCCTGCGACGTAGCGTGCCAGGGGAACCGTCAAATCGTAATGGAGGCCCAGGCGTGGCTCGCCCGCTTCGTCATCCCTATGTAGCCGTTGGACGGTGTAAATTTCCTTGTCCGTCTCCCCTTTGGCGAGGAGGGCCTCGATCTCTTCGACCGACGGCGTTTCAATCGAGCAATACCCATAGCTTTCAAAAACGCGGCGGATGTCGTCCATCCACTTGAGTTCGACTATGCGCTGCTCGGGCAACCATTCGGGAAACCCGCTGATAGGTGACACGACAGACTCCTTCCCAATTTATAACACAGGTGTGCTAGATGGTATGTGGGATTAGCGTAGCGGTAAGCCGTTCCCGAATGTGCAGGAACGACGACCTACTGTTACTGGTGTGGATTGTATCATGGAGTCTCTGAGTTGTATAGGGAATCAGCGTGTGACAAGGGTGAGGTTCATAATTTCGCGTGGCGTGAGAACCTGGCGGGGGCAAGCCCCGCCACTACGCCAGTCTGAAGTCAGCCGTTGGCCATGAGCGTAGTGGCGGGGCTTGCCCCCGCTCAGGCTAACACCTACGCGCAAAAAATGCAAACCGGGGCTGACAATGACCGATTTTCGTGCTACACTCAAACTAACGGAATGAGGGATGCTTTCTGGCGACTTGAATAGCTGAAAGAGGTGGGCTATGAGCGAAACAACGTTGGAGCAGGCGGTTGAGACGTTTGCGCTTACTGGAGTTAGACTCTCCGATGCTGCTTTAGAAAAGCATTGGCAGTGGGGGGCATACGACTCCGAGGGGGTACGCTTCGCGTTCTTCCTGACGTACCAGGAGTTGCGCGAACTGGCTACGCGGACGGCGGCTCAGCGTGCTGTACAGGGGTCCGTCATCACACCGGCTCAACGCATCCTGGGGCAACATCATGCGGCGTACATGGACCTGCGCGGTATCCTGGTTGGTGTGGACGAAGACGAGCTTGATCGCGTGCCAGCCGAAGGGGAATGGCCACTGCGAGCTGTGCTCGGTCACATTATTGACTCGGAGCAAGAGTTTGTTACGGTGATTCGCTATGCCCTTGATCGGTATCGAAGCGGAGACGGGCGACCGTTGGAGATACCCGAGCCGGATGAGGAGGAGGTGGAAGACGAGGATGATAGCAGCCAGGAGACGTTGAAGCAGATTCTCGCGAACTATGAGATGCTGCACTTTCAGATACTGTACGAGCTGGCGAGTATCAGTGAGGATGAGCTGCGCGCGCCCTCGTTTTTTTGGGAAGGTTATCCAATGGAAATCCGGTTCCGCCTGCACCGCTTCGACGCGCACCTGCGGCAGCATACGATCCAGGTAGAGAAGACGCTGGCGGGTATCGGTCACCAGCTGCATGAAGCTGAACAACTGGTGCGCGTCATCTACGGTGCGCTGGGCGAGGCTGAAGGTGCGCGAATTGGGGCGTGGGAAATGAATGCTGACCAATGGCGTGACGCGGCGGAGGTGATTACAAAACGCGCTACTGAGATTGTGTAGGTTTGAACAAGACGTTTTGTTGAGTGGATATGCGGTATCTTTACCAGGATTTCAGCCGTTTTCCGAGAAGACGCATCTGAAGTGAAAAAAGGGGCCTCTCGACAAATTTCCCTTTTTAAGAGACTTTCACTTTTAATGTGTCCTTGTTTCAAATGGCTGAAGCCCCACTGATAATTCACTCTAAACGTTTTTTTGTCCGGTTGGTATCGGAATCCCTAGCCGCCATCCATCGACCGGACCTCTTCAGACCATGCCTGCATTTCACGCAAGAGCGAGGTGACGAGCATCAGAGACAAAAGAGCGTTCTCTGGAGAGGAGTGCTGTTGCGTCGGCTGATGAGCGACAACATGCCTGGACAAGCCATCTGGGGGCTCCTGCCCACTGTCGGGATACCATTTCGTGAAAAAGCGGTGGATTGGAGCAATCAAGACTTGGCGTGGCACCTTGTACTGGGAGAAGTCGGCCCCGACGATGCTGAGCTCAAGTGTTGCCCAGCCGTACTTACCCACTTTCTTGCGGCTCTTTTCCCAGGCTTCTTGCTCAGCCTCAGACTTGAACCCCTGGATCCGAGGCGTGGATGCCCATATCGCAAGCGACTCACCGACGCTCACGGCGAGCGCCATCGCCGCTTCCCGGTGACCATCCTCATACGCCGCAATCGCCTTTCCGGTAAGCGCGTGCATGTCAGCAACCCACGGGTCGTCACAGTGACGAATAACCACCTTGCAGTGGTCGACAATCTCCTGCTTTCGGGCAAGCAGCACAGACATTCGAGCATTACGATCGGGTGCGGTAGCGAGCTCGAGAAGAACCGCTGACGACGGAACCCATGCTACTGGGATGCCACCGTCTCTAGCGATTGCGAACAGCACCTTTGGGTTCAGACCCGTTCCCCACCAGTTCTCAGGCCGTATCATCTCAAGCGCCGCACGCAGAGCGGGAGTAGTCTTCATACGCTCGAAAACGTCGGGGTCGTCGACGTGGTTAAACTCGGCGATGACATCGCTGAGCTTGAACGGCACCACGTTGCCGTTTTCATTGAGCCTTGTCCTTGCTTCGCTCATCCGTTTGTTCCTCTCGTTTCTTGGCTCTCCCCATCGGCATCCTTAGGGCTGGTTAGTCTCTATAAAAGAGCTTATGTTCAGGCATTTGCTCGAATTCATGAATTAAATTTGCTATATTTTTTGGCTCAGACATGACTTTCTCTGATCAAAAGAGACGTTCCCTCTTAAAAACTCAGGGAGTGAGCCTTTTTCAGGATTGCGCAAGTAGAACTGAACGGAATCCGATCCTCGCGCGTGGGAAAAAACGGAGGAGTTCCGCGTTACACGAGTAAAGGATACTTTGGGCAGAGACCACGAGCACAATCGTCAAAAGCATCTAGCGCGACAGGTTAGGAATAGCTGAAGTACCCCTCGTTTCGCAGCAACTCGCGGACTTTTGCCTCGACTAGCCGCGTAGCCGAGGGAAGAAATGGCAATCCGCCAATCTGCACGCGGTCAATGCTGTGATAAAAGCGCTGATTCTGATAACCCTCCTCGTCAGGATAAGGAAAGAGGACTACGGCACCCTGTACAATCCCTTTGAGAAACATTACTCCGTGTCCGGTCCCAGTTGGTATCACAATCGCGTCGCGATATCGGTGCATGGTGTTAATATCCTCCGTGGTGGGGCCGATGCCTCCATAGAGGCGCTGGTAGCTTTTGTCCACAGCGAGCCGATACTTCGCGTCGAAGATATACAGCTTCGTCTCGCTGACCAATTGTATAACGTTATCAGGGCGTTGCGCGATAGTTGGTAGTTGGCTAAATTGCCGGTTGTATACCAGCGAGAGGCGCTTGTCGGATACAGGGTCTCGGAAATAAATTCTGGATTCTTCCCCTTTTTTTAACACGATTGTTGCCTTGAGGTGATGTATCTTGATGATCGACTGCTGCTCCAACTCGAGACGCTCGCGCAACAGTTGTACCAGGCGGAGAAAGCACCAGTACTCGTAGAGGAGAGCGATATTCTTCACACCTATTTGCAAGGGCTCGCCACCGAGAGATAACCCCCCGTTGAGAATACGCGCTATCCCTTCGAGCGCAGCGTAATGGGGATGTCGATGGAAGACGAGAGACGATGGGCGTTTCGAGACAACAGTGGTTGTCTCGCGCAGAAAGGGAGCGCGCAGAACGCGCTGCAACTGCCTCATCATGTCTTCCGCCTCTGGACGGGCAGCCTTGAAAAACTTTTCCTCGGCTGAGAGATCAGCGTCCTCATCGCCAGTAAACCGCGTTAGTAGAACGCGCTGGAGATTGCGCTGGGTCTCCAGGAGCAGTGCCTTTACGTATTGGTTTTCTGGCGTATCAAAGGTAAGGCGGCGGACTGCCTCGGGGACTCGCTCGGGCAAAGAAATGTTTGTGCCGGGAAGCACCACACCAACGCGAGCGACGCGTTTTCGCAATACTCTATTTAATGCCCGATTATCAATCCTGCGCGACTTGGCAAGAGGCACAAGCTCGACGCGTTCTTCTAACTTAGAATGTGGGTTGAGCGCGATCGCGTTGGCAGTCGCGATGAGCTGTTTGAAGTAATGCCGAACGAGCGATAACCACTCCAAGAGGGTAGGTGGGGGCAAGCGCACGGGGAAGGGCGACGCAAGACCGAACGTGCGGGCCTGGACTGTCATTACCAAATTTCGCGCGATAGCTGCCACTTCATCCCGCATTTGCACGTAGTCCGTTCGATAATCAATCTTGAGGGGAAAAACCTCGAAGCTCACTTTCACTCGGCTACCTCCGCTGATTATCTCCATCTCCGCTATGCCCACGTCATTTTGGAAATTCAACTCGTAGTGGGACGTGTTCTTCATTCGATGGCGAAATATTGCAGCTGGGGGCAATTTCAGCTTGGCGTCGGATAGAGAGCTGAGGTAAAAATCGTATCGCGTGTTTTCAAAGAAAAGCGGTCCCGTAGTCGCTTCAGGAGAAACCAGTTCCAGGAGCGCCTTCGAGCGGTTGAGGATACTCAATTGAGCGGCCCCGTCGACTCGAATCGTAGTAGTGGGAGTGGCAGGGACAAAAGAAGGGAAATCGAGCACTCGCCCCTCTACTTCGAGCTGCCAGTCAGACGTCTCAACTTTAAGGAGAGTGGACATTATCACACTCCCCAATAGGTAACAGCGCCCTCGTCGCTCAGTTTTTGTAGCATCCAAGCAACTTTTTCAGCGCTGCGCTGATATGGACTGCTCAATACCTCTGCCGTGGCCTCGCTAGCCTCCTCCTCGCGAGGTAATGATCCCGCTTCTTCACCCGACTCCTCTTCGCTCGGCAGAGCCGCGGCGATCTGCTCAGCGGTCTCGGCGCGCAGCAGCCACTCGCGGAGTTGCTCGAGCGCTTTGCGCAGACCTTCTCCCGTGCCGCCGATTTTTGGCAAAATCTTCTGCAAGATGCAAAGATCAAGAGCGTCTTTGATCGGCAGAATATCCGCCAGTTCGTCGCGCTCCCAATGCCACATATACAGGCAGATAGCGTCGCGGGTGCGAAATCCAAACGAAATTCCCGCTGGCTTAAGGATGCCTTTGATTTCTTCCGCCAACCCGGCTACGCGATCAAAAAGGTCGCGAGAGGAAGAATAGACCTCGCTCACGGCCACCGGATTCCGGAGATCTATCACGCGCTTTCCAAGCCAAGAAAATTCCGGCTTGGCAATCGTCTCCTCCCCGCCAGGCTCGATAAAGGCCGTCAAATCAACCTCTCCAAACTCAATACTGAAGGCGCGATCTAGCACTTTCGGGCTAAACACCCGCGTCGTCTCATCCATATTTGCCGTGCCTATCACGCGAATGTTCGGCAAGAGACGCAAGTCGCGGAGGTGGCTATAGCGGTCGGGGTCCTTTTGCTCCGGGAGGTCAAGAGGCAAGGGATCGGTTGTAATAGTACCGTCCTTCTCTCTTCTGCGGGTTTCCACCACGCTGAGAAAGTCGCTGAAATAGTGTTCTACGGCGGCCAGGTTCATTTCGTCAAGCAGCACCATCGCTGGCGCGTCTAATTGCTTTGATGCCTGGACAACTGCTTCGGTAAATTTACCCGCGATAAAGGTATCTGGAGCGAGGCTTGGCGTATAGCCGAAAAGATCGGCGTTATCTGACCATTGCGGTTGGACACTGATAGGGGTGAAATCGGCTCCGACAAGTTTCGCGAATAATCGCGGTAGCCAGCTTTTCCCGGTTCCAGAAGTACCGGCCAAAATGACGAGCGGACTCGACTTGAGCGCCAGGTAGAAATTCGCGAGTTGTTCGATAGTCACCATGAAACCGCTGGCGGCCATCGCCTCCTCAATGTTCCTCAACAGGTCCGCCACCGACTTTGGAGCGACTGACCCGCCTGATTTAGCTTCACCCAGCGCGAAAGGCGAGGTACGCGACTCGGGCCGAAGCCGCCATCCCGGACGATACTCGGGAGTGAGACTACCCGCTCTCGCTTGCGACGACGCGTTTATCATCCTTCCCGTCCTCTCAATATAGCCATTTTTCAAGAGGCGCCTTTGTTGACCTGGTCGCAGTGTGCTGGGCACTTCCTCGTCCGCGTACTGCCAGATCTTGTCGAAAGGGAACGTTGTCTCCGCGCCCTCACGTTCTACGAGGCTCCTTACGGCCTTCACCGCGACCTCTAGTGCTGTATCGCTATCCATTGCCGTTTGCATTTCCTATCTCTTCTCGTCCGTTTCATGTTTTTTCTGCCGCGAGAAATTGCTGGATAATTGTAGCAGGTTCGGAACAAAACTGGTTTAGGCTCTAGGTAGGTGGTACTTCTGGGTACCGAGCCAAGTTGTAGTCACACAAGTTGCAAGAGGGCAAGTAGCGCATTGAGGGTCTCGTTTTCTGCACACGAGAGCCCCAAAGTCGAGCAGCGCCAGATTGAATCTCGCCTCGTCGCCAGGCGGCATAGCTTCAAGCACAGCCTCGCGCAGTCGCTTGGGGGGACCGGCGCGGGGTGACGATGGAATCGAGAAGACTCGTCCAAAAATCCTCATCACATTTATATCGATCATTGGTGATCTCCGACTAAACGCTTGAGACGCGACCGCGCCTGCGCTGTAGGGGCCAAGCCCGGGGAGCGAGCGCAACATTTCCTCTGTGTCCGGAAATTCCCCCCCATGCTTCGCGATGACCTCTTTGGCCAGTTGTTGAATAAGGAGCGCCCGTCTCGGTATGCCGAGAGGGCGGAGCAGTCGCACGAGAGCCTCTGGCTCGGCAGCAGCCAGATCGTGTATCGTTGGATAGGAACGAATGAATTGCTCGTAAATGGGACGAGCGTTTGTCGCGGACGTCTTTTGGAGCAAAATTTCCGCGATGGCGGCCTGGTAAGGGTTTCTCGCGGGTCGCCAGGGAAACTCCCGCTTATTTTCTTCAAACCACCGCAAAAGTAGCGACGCAAATTGCTCGCTTCTTTCTTGCCGCGACAGCATTGCGCGCTCGTTTCTGGGATGTAATCCTTCTTTGGTCTCTGCCACGCTCATACCTCACGCGGGACGCGCTGTTTCAGCTGCCGCTTCAGCAGCGGGCTCGCCAGCTTGCCTATCGAGTAACGACGCGATGTGTCGGGCAAGAGCTTCCGCCAGCAACGGCGGAACGGCTTCTCCGATCATGTCTAAACCAACACCAATCCTGTTCGTCTCCTCGTCGTTCTCCGGAGAAGTGATAAAGCGAAAATCATCCCGGAACGATTGGAGACGAGCTGCCTCCCGCATCGTAATGCCGCGATCTTGTTCTGGATGGGTAAAACGCCCCGAACCCAGAAAATTGGCGTTAGCCGTGATGGTGAGCGCTGGCCGCTCCCAGGCGAGACGGGTGTAGGCGCTCCAATAATACTCGCGATAAAACGTTGGCTCGATTACTCCCTGCTCTACCAACCTCGCGAGGGTGTCCTCGCGGCTTTCTCCAGGTTTTCTTTGTTCAGCGAGCAATTGTTCGTATCGTCTTTGCACGCGCAGAATCGCGTGGTCCCACGTTTCTCCCGGCCGCATCTCGCGGATTATCCGCGTGATCTTCGCGCTATACGATCTGGTAAGGTGATTGTATGGAAACGAGACGCGGCTCCTCATGTCGCGGGCAAAGGCTGATAATGGTACGTCGGGATAAAGCTCGGTCTCGCGGCCTCCGAGTTCGTCCTCTAGACCGCGAGAGGGAGGTGGCAGATCTGCTATTGCTTCAGAAACCGTAACCCAAGGTCTGAAGTCGGACGACAACGTGTCCAGTCTTTGTAGAGCGAGACTTTCCGGATCGTCGTGGGTCTGATCGGGAAAACTCGCCCGACTCACGCGGGAGGCTAAGAAAAAGAACCGCTCGCGCAGTTGGGGTACCCCGTAGTTTGCCGCGTTTAGCGTTTTATTCTCCACATCGTATTCCATCTGGCGCAGCACCGACTCGACGTTCTCTGCTAAGCCTCCTAGTACCCCATTGTGGCTGTGGCGCTTCATTTGGGGAACATTCTCGATAAGGATAAATTTAGGTTGTAGTTCATCAGCTATTTCAAGGAACCGAAGGACGAGATCGTTTCGCGGGTCTTGATCGAGGCGATTGTAGCCCGTAAACTTAACAATCTCGCTCCCATTTCGCTCTTCGCCGCGTCGCATTTGCGAGAATCCCTGACAGGGAGGGCCCCCGATCAAGCAATCGAGCTCGCCTTTGCGGATGCCCTTTCTCTCTAGCGCCGCGACAATGTCGCGGGTTGACGCGAGCCGAATATCGCCGAGGAATATCTCGGGCGCTCCGCGCTCGGTTGTGTGATCAAATGCAAATGTGCGCAGCGCCTCGGGTTTTATGTCATTGCCAAATACAACATCGAAACGATGAGATTGAGAAAATCCCTGCGAAAAACCACCACAACCACAAAATAACTCGGCAACAGTATACATGCTTGCTCGTACCCCTCCCTATCGCGCCTCGACACGCGCTCGGGCCACGCGTGACTGCTCTCGCGTTTGCCTCGATTGGTCAAGAGTTTGGCTCAACTGGCCTCCAAGCCACGCGACGCGTTCTTCTGCTGTCATTGCAGCAGTATATCAGACATTAGTCATTCTGAACAGTACCGAATATGCCAAGGGCTCTAGAAGAATTGCGTGTTATCCTGGACGAGGTATATCAGGAACTTCTTGCTTATACTTGGTTGGTAGGCATTTATATTAGCTCGATGGGAGATTTATAGGATTAATCTTAGTCACTGAAAACGATATCCACGTATCAGGAATAGTCAGGGTACTTATGCTATTACAGTAAGGACAGGTTACATTTGTTGGTATTTGTTCCCTGGCTTCACCTGTGATTTGTGAATATTCGGCTGAGATCATCGAGTTTCGGCCGCAACGGGAGCAATGGAAAAAGAATTGTGTTTGTTTTGGCGTTACTTCGACCTGCTGACGCTGATAGTCCTCCTCATCTTGCTGACTGACTTCTTTTACTTCCTCAATTACTTCCGGCTTTTCTTCAAGCTTCAGAAATTGTTGGGCTTTTTCCATAAATGAATAGCCCTGATACATATAGAACGGAACGTTTGCCTCTGCATATATTTCCTGTAACAATTCGGGTCTCGGTCTGATAGGCCCCTGGCTCTCCTCACTGGTCAGCCACCAATCCTTTTTAACATCATCAGTGATAAAGATGATCGGCTGCTTTTGCGCACAAGCATAATCAATTAACTGAAACCAAAGAATGACATCACCGTACTTTTTTAATCCTTTTTTGTCTGCGTCTTCGAGTCCTGGGGGGATCTGCCTTTCAAGTCTTAGCTCTGCCTCCTGGTACTTTTCCTCTAGCTCGTCTTTAGTATATGGTTTACCGACTCTGCTATTAAACAACTCGTCTATTCGCTCTCGAAGAGGATCAGCTTCTCTATATTTAGGATGTTCGCTTTTTGCTTTCTGCACGCTGGACTTTGCATCGCTGACAGCTTTTGTGATTTCCTCTGTCAATTTAACAGGGTCAATAAAAGCATGTCTCCTTTTGTACGGCTCCAATCCGCTTCTAAGGCTTTGTTGTACAGTATCCAAGAGTTTAGCTACAACATCATAGGCTCTGATCTGTTCAGAGATGACGGCTACTCTTCTATCTTGATACTCATACGCGACCTGGTAAGGTATCCAAATTCTCTCTCTCAATCGGGAAAGAGTCTCAAAAAACCGTTCCCTTGTTTCTGGGCTATACCGGTAGATATGAAGTAGCATGTTGGTGTCGAACACAAATATGCCATCCTGCCACATTTTGGCGATATCTTCCTCTGTAGGCACATAATAGCCTGGGAACAAATCATGCATGTTTTAAACTCTTCGCAACAGTCGAGCTATTTCACAGCATTATCAGACGGAGGTAAGAGTAAGTCCAAGATCATCTGATCTGCTTTTCAATGCGCGCATTAACTTTTCAAAGCTATGTCTTTCAAAGAGATTCACAGTATGTAAGTGCTTTAAGCGATCTGGTAGATCGCTTTTTTCGAGCTTGACAGGGATAAGGAAAATAGTGCCTTCAGGTTGTTCATCAGCCACATCGAGAGCCAACTTGATCTCCTTTTGGACAAAGCCTACTTTGGTAATAGAATTCTGTGTGAGACAGACAATAACCACATCCATATTACGAATTGTTTTCCGTATTACTGGCTGCCAGTCTTGTCCTGGCAACAGATCCTCTTTATCGAGCCATGCATCAACGCCTTCAGCTATTAGCTGCTTATATAGTTTCCGAACGCGAGGTTTATCTCCTGAAGAATGACATAAGAATACACGCAACCGACGAGGGAATTGATGGGTATCAGCTTCCTTAGCAATTTCTTTAATCATCTCTGCTCTCACTTCCACGTCGTTTTCTTTTCTATCATCTTCGATTGGAGCTGCTACAGATCCAACTCTTAACGGATCCAGTCCTCTACTAAGTCCAAATGCAAAATGTTTTTTGTTAATTGGCTTACCAAGTGCAGTGAGCAAACTATTATCATTGAGTATCCTTTGTTTACGAGCTATTATCAGTTGCTCAACATTACTTTGTAATTGAGCATCATAACTGCTGACATCTTGAAGCATAGCGTTTGAAAAAAACTTTATGGCATCAATACTCCTTTGTGCCTCTCTCTTTATTTCCTCGGTATCTCCTCTAAAGTTTACTATCTCAAAACACACGTTCTGATCCTCGATATATACCTCTGGAGACCACAACATGAACTGGCTAGGAGTAAACTGAAATAACTCATCATTTCCTGTAAAGGGTAGATGATAAACAACTACCTGCCTCGAGTAACTCTTACCTTGACGCACAAAGAAACCTTGTGGGAATTGCTCAGCCGGAATTTGTTGCTCGTAGCTGCTGATGCTTATGTTGTCAAAGTCAATAACTGGAGCATCGACCTTGAACTTATCTACGAGGGAATTCACTAAGTCCGTCTCATCCATCTCAAGAAAATCTGTTGCCTTTATATGCTCAATCGTATTTTGCAGCGCTTTCTTCTTCTGGACAAGTAACTCAATCACTTGTTCCCCCATAAATATCGAAAAGCCATTTGAGGCCCTAAACATAACTCTTATACTCCGAAGAAGGTTATAAACGGATGTAGTTTAACACAGGAATGCAGAAAAATCTACCATAGTAGGAACTTCTGTTTCAAGATGCTAAATGAGTATGAGCACCATTAGACTCACCTACTCGTGCTAGCAAAGCTGCTGGGCTTTTTCGCGTGCTTGTCGAGCTTCTTCTAATCTTCCAAGATTGGTAAGTGAGGTTGCCTTATTGTTGTAGTAAGCAACCTTAGCAGGCATATGGTCGGGATCAAAGCGAATAGCTTGTTCGAAGGCTTCTAAGGCCTCTTCGTAACGCTCAAGGCCATTAAGCACATTGCCTTTAGTAATGTAAGCAACTGCATAGTTAGGATCAAGACATATAGCCTGATCACAGACTGTAAGAGCTTCCTGGTAGCGACTGAGAGCGTCAAGGGTAGCAGCTTTCCCGTTATAAGCAACTGTATTATTAGGATCGAAGCGAATAGCCTGCTCATATGCTTCTAAAGCCTCTTCGGTGCGTTCGAGCATAGAAAAGGTAGCCCCCCTGTTGTTGTAAGCAACCGTAAGAGTCCTATGGTGGGGATTAAGGAGAATAGCTTGTTCATATGCTTCTAAAGCTTCTTCGTAGCGCTTGAGGTTTAACAATGTGTTGCCTTCTTCTAACCGCTGTTTTGCAATTATTTCCTCGACTGCCCTACGGACTCCTTCGGTGACGTTATAAAAGGCTTCATCCAGGGTGTGCCAATTACGGTCAACAATAGGTTGAGCATCTGTTGGCAGAGCTTGGAGTATGCGCAGAGATGCTATTTGCCAATAGACCGGACGGAGAATGACGGGGATAACACAAGCCTCGTTACGTTCATACCGTTGGATTGCTTGCTTCATCTCGACCGCATAGCAGTAATCTGAATTCATGAAGTCTGGACTCACAAGCAAGAGAACAATCTGGGCAGTGTTTAGTTGCTCGCTGATCTCCCGCTCCCATTCCGTACCCGCACTAATGTTACGGTCATACCAAAATTCGATGAGACCTTCCCGTTCCAGGGGTCTCAGGTGCATCTTCAGTTGAATCAAGAGATATTCATCCTCATGTGCATAACAGAAGAAGATTTTTACTGCCATAAATACCTACCTAACCTTTATCATACCTCATCTGTCTCAAATTTGTTGTGGTAATCAGTATACACTAGTTCGGTTTTAGGTGACAATGAGAGGGAGGCAACTAGTGGATAAGCGTGAATAAGTGTTCTATTTGATAACTCAGTATCAACAAGCAGGTAGGGTCGGATTAAGAACTCAGCATACCCTGAAGATGCTTAGAACGTGAACCAAATTGTACATCTCGAAACATAACGCGAAACATTCCTTGGATACCTGAGTAATCTCGCATAAGTCGCAGCGTAACTAACCCGATGTGCAAGTATTTCTTGCCAAAGAAAAGGCTCATGAAGTCTACTATCCTCAGATGATTTGTCAATCTGTTGAGGAGGGACGCCATGAACCTGGACGACTTGATTCTCACATGTTTCTGTCTGCTTGACGAGATGTTGCCAACCGCGACGAAAGGAAAACGCTTGCGCGAACGAGGCCCGATGCCGAAGCTGACCGATAGCGAAGTCATCATGATGGAAGTGGTCGGAACCGATCTGGGACTCTCCCAAGATCAGGAGATCTTTGACTACTTCCGCCGTCACTATGCGCACTTTTTCCCGATGATGGCTCACATCGCGTAGTGCGTTTGTGCGCCAAGCCGCTAACTTGTGGGCCATGAAAGAGCGGTTGTGGTGTCTGATCCGCGATGGACTGCTGCTCTCTGATCCGACGGTCGCCATTGTGGATAGTATGCCGATCCCGGTGTGCCAATTTGCACGGGCGTACCGCTGCCATCGCTTTGACGACACCGCCAGCTTTGGCAAAGATCATACCTGCCGCCAGACCGATCTCAGGCTTTGGCTTGCACATGCGTTTGTGTTGGCCAGGAGTGATTACCCAGATGTACTTGGCTCCCGCCAATGTGCATGAGGGTGAGGTGGTGTGGGACCTGACAGCAGGCACCAGGGGGCTGCTCTTGGGCGACCGCAACTACTGGCTGCCCACCCTGCAAGCCGCCTTGTGCAAGGTGGGCAGCCAGTTCGCAGCCCGCGGGGAGTTGGAGTGTCGTACTGGGACGTGTTCGCTATCGCATCGATACCGTCTTTGGGCAACTGACCGATCGCTGTGGAGCTAAACGCGTCTGGGCACGGGATTTCTGGCATCTGCGCAATCGCTTGCTGCGCATGGTCCTCATGCACACGCTGTGTGTGGTGTTCAATTGGCAAGATCAGGCTCCTGCGCTCCAATTGGATCGCGTGGTTGCTTAAAAAACTTGCACATCGGGTTAATTAGCATCATTAGACTTAGTTCCAGTTTACTTCCTAATAGAGAAAAAGCCGCGTAGTTACTCATCATTGCTCCTCTCGTCATCATTTATGACATGACATAGTACTCACTATATGTTATACTGCTAAATAGAATGTGTGTTCTATGTGGTTAATGTGTGGTTTATATACGGTGGCTGTTCTGTACAGTAAGAAAAGGCCTTAGCATTGTAAGGAGGTTGAATTCACATGCTAGATTTAGCAAGCACTTCACAAATAGGGGTAAAGCCCCCTAAAAGACATCTAGGACAGACTGCGGCAGGTCGTCAGATTGATTGGTACACGAATGAGCAAGTGGCTCAAGGTATTTGGAGAGAAGAGGAAATCTCTCCTGAAGTATCAGGACTGACACGGCCAATAACAGTTTACCGTGCATCTCGAAAGACAAATTTGATTGTTTATGATTGGCATGGTGATAAGCAAACATTTTGTCCGCCGATGTGGTGGGACTTAGCAATTGGATCAGGTGCCTGCGGTCTTGGATGCAGAGCCTGCTTCTTAATGCTTACCCATCGCATTAAAAGAGATCCTTCACGACATCTACTGCATGATAATCTGGATGACTTCTTACATGCCTCTGAGAAGTGGCTACATGACCCAAACCGACGTAGACAGCATACTTTAGGTGTTGGGATTGATAGATCAGACTCCTTACTTTACGAAGGTGTTGTCCAGCATGTAAGAAACCTAGCACCGCTTTTCTCTGACACAAATCATAATCCTTGTGGTAATAAGCTCATCCTCCTGACCAAATCAGCAAATACACAGTATCTGGCTGATATTGCTCCTGCTCACCGCTCACACATTGTCGCAAGCTTTAGCCTCAATCCAGAAGCTATTGCAGACCTATGGGAAGGGAAATGGCCGGATACATACGAACGCATCACTCCTTCTATTTCAAAGCGTTTAAATGCGGTTAAATACGCTCAAGACTTAGGCTTTGAGGTTCGGGTACGAGTCGATCCTATTTTGACACCTGATGGGTGGGAAGAGCAGTATGTAGCATTCATAGCGGATGTGAAAAAATCCGGTATCAACTTCCACTACTGGACATTGGGTACATATCGCGAAAAGAATGCTCAACTGGATGCATGGAGAGAACGGTGGGGACTTCCTCCGATGGAGTGGCAACCTTCAGACAAAGAATTAGTGAAGGACGGCACTCACCGCCACTTACCGGAAGAGCGTAGAATTGCTATCTATAGCAAAGTTGTAGCTTTAATTAGACATGAGTTTCCGAAGGCCCGGATCAGCCTTTGCAAGGAAACGCACACCGTAAGAAAAGCCGTAGCCTTATGTAACGCGGATTGCAACTGCCTAATCTGAGGCCTTAAACTTGAAGAGCGTTTTATCCTCACTTATATTTCCGCTACTATCAAGGATGTATCCTTCATTCTTGAGAGCTTTCAGTGCTTCTGTCATATGCCTGGCTTTTATTCTACCAAACCATCTCTTTAAGAGACTGGCGTGAATGTGTCTTCGTGATAATTTCTGACCCTTACACATCCTCCAAATATCAGTCTTCAGATGTCTAACTTTATCGTGGAAAATTTCTTCTGCTGTAGGCTCTTTTGGCGGTATTAGGTAGAGCTGTTCGGCTTGCATGCCCTCAAGTTTTTGAAGTTCTTGATACTCTTGGAGTTCTCGTTGATAATTCTCCTCAACCCCATAGACGATGTTACTTGCAAGTACTATTCCCTTTTCATGAGCGGTAGCAAAAATTAGATAATACTTTATTTGCCCTGTCAAAGACTTTATTGCGTAAGCGTCGGCATATCCTGTTGGCTTTGCTCTTTTAAACTCTCCTTCCAACTGATCTCTGTACAACTCCATACAGGTTTGAATTCTGTCCTCGGCTGTATCACCTGAAACAAGCACTTTATGCAAGTATTCTTCGTCTTGAATTCCAAAAACTGTAGGCAATATATCAAACTTTTTTTCGTTAACCTCATAATTACCATCAAGACGCCGAACATCTATATGGTCAAATCTGATCCAAAGATCTGTTGGTGCAGCACGATTGATTATTTTTCTTATGGCGCTCCAATCAATGCCCTTTATTCCAAATGGATCAAGAAAGAAAATGGTAGGTTGATTGCCTATTATTCGTAAGATTTGGTCTAGATGATCCGCAAAACTACCATGAAGATTTTGAACGGTACGACCAAATTTAGCAGTTTCCTCTTGAAGATTAGCAAAGTACTCATCATTCTCCTCGACGTTTATACATCTGAACGAATATGGTTTTCCCTCTCGTTCAAATTGCTGAGCCAGTTCTGCGATCCTTATGGGAGAGCCTTTAGCACCGTCACGGTAAGTACCTCTTCCTGCAAATCCATCTATATAGTAAATCTGATGTATACTTCCCAGGATTTTATCAGCAGCCTCTACATATTTCTGTAACAACTGAAGCTTTCGGTCGGACCACTCATGCATTGTATCAAAAAAGTCATCTTGACCTGGCTGTGACATTTAACCCCCCCGCTTAACATGGTATGGATACTCCTACTAACAATCTTGCGGCTAATATTAGCACGAATAGCAAAACACAGCAATATTTATTTAGGTGTCTTTATCGAAAGTAATATGTCTGCATCTTTGTGATGAGAATCAGAAATTGAAGAGAATACTGTTGACATCCTGCGCCACCAATCTGATCTCGACAAACTTCTCAATTTGTAAGACAATCAGAGACCCGAAGTGACTCATTGAGCGTCCTTGTAGGATTCAATAATTCACCGCTGTGTTAGTCCTCATTTAGTATAACATACAAAACGGGTCCGAGTAACTTTACAAGGGAGACTGTGATGAGGAAGGGATAAACTCAGGTGTGTAGCAATACCTTCCCGTTGTCATAGTGTGCGCTATCCCAATCCAGCACATTAGCCAACGCCTGCCGAAATTCATCTAGTACATAAAGGCGGAGATATCTCCATAATGTCCTAAAGTATCGGCCTAACCTCATAATAGCTACAATAAGAGATATGCTCAATCCCCTTCTATCTCATACTCTGTTGGATCAGGAACACCAGCAAGCTCGAAAGCTTCTTTCCTTTCAAAGCAGGTACCGCACGTGCCACAATGCCTCTCCTCACCTTTGTAGCAACTCCAGGTATCAACATAGGGGACTTGCAGGGCCGTACCAAGCTGGACAATTTGATGTTTGCCAAGATGCGCAAAAGGGGCTCCAAGTCTCAGTTGTGGGTCCCCAAATCCTTCGATAGCAAGCCGTTGCATGGTATCAAACGATGTGATGAACTCAGGTCGACAATCAGGATAAATAAAGTGGTCACCGGCATGGACACCTATGGCAACAACCTGAGCTTGCTCAGCAACTGCAACTGCATATGCTACTGAGAGCATCATGGCATTGCGATTAGGCACTACCGTTATCGCCATAGTGGGAGCAGCGTAGTGACCGTCTGGAACAGGTATAGTATCTGTCAGGGCTGAGCCTTTGAGAAACCGACTGAGGCTGCTGAGATCGACTATGTCAAATGCGGCATCGGTCTATGTGATTGAGTGAGCACTCGATATCAGATGGCTCGTCTTCATCTTGGGGATCAAAACGTATAAGGGCGGTATGAGCAATGGTATTGATACCGTGTATTTGGCCAATCCTAAAATCACGGAATTCGTTATCAGATCGTTCAGCTTCAACAGGAAAACGAACGTACATGCCAATGGCGAGTGACTGCTCCAGGCCAACATCCCTATTCAATTACATTTCCCTTTGCTAACTGAGGTACAAGTGTTCGTTCGCAGAATATAGTGCCAATTATAATCCATACAGTATAAGCTGTGGAATAGTTTCGACATGCGAAACTATGATTTCCATTTGAACATTTTAGCAACGATAGCTCGCTATACCCATCGTCGTCTTCCCCAGATGATGACATGCATTTGAGGTAAAACCCGGACGTAGTATCTATCCCAGAAGGGATCGCGCACTCGTTTAGCCAGGTCTTCAAGCGCGGATGGATAATCCAGCGTTGCGGTATCGCCCTCCGGTTGTAAAATCACTGGTAGGCGACGCTTCGCGAAGGCTGGGTAACGGGTCAACAAAGCCCGTAGAGCCTGTTCATCAGCATCGTCACGGATCACAAATTTCCATTGTTGTTGATCTGATCGAAGTCCTTCGAGAAAACGTTCGATGACCGGATAGCGTAGGTAGTTCTCACCCGCACTGGAGAGCTTAGGCGATAAACTCCAGAGATCGATAAGGGGAACGGCGGCTGTGGGAAAGATTGTCGTATTCGTCTCAACGGTCAGGTGATGCCCTTGATCTTTGAGTAATTGCGCGAGCTGAGCCAGTTCCTTTTGTAAGGTCGGTTCGCCCCCAGTTAGTACGACATGCCGGGCCCCAAGTGCTTGAACGCGTTCTACCACTTCCTGTGCTGGAATAGACTCCCACGTCCCCCCCTCGCGTACGCTCCACGAATACTTCGTGTCGCACCATGAGCAACGTAAGTTACAGGCGAAGAAGCGTACGAAGGTAGTAGGCACTCCCATCAGTGTGCCTTCCCCTTGAACCGAACGGTAGATTTCCATTACGTTCATCTAATTGCGTTCCTGTTGGGTGATTTCTACGAAGCAACTATTGGTTTCCCATAGACGGATGCGATAGAGTAATGCTTCGGAAAGACCACTGGCAATTAACTCATCCCATATCCAGTGCGCTAGATTCTCAGCGGTTGTGTGAAACTCTGTTACTACATTCAGGTCCTGGTGGTCGAGGCTCTCTATAACAGAATTTTTAACGATCTGCGAGAGATCACCAAAATCCATAACCATGCCATGATCAGATTCTCCTGGTGCATCCTTGATGGGACCGCGAATAGTGACCTCTAGCCGATACGAATGACCATGGGGACGTGCGCATTTGCCGTGGTGCCCTGGTAGATGATGCGCTGCCTCGAAGCGAAATTTTTTAGTAATGATTGCATACCCCATTTACCTTCTCCTCACCACCAAAAAAACTTAGGCAAGGTTCAAAACACGCTCAGTCAAATGTGACAGTTTGAACAGTCGCAATTAAATGTGCCATGGCTTGCGGAGCGTGATTGGTTATATGCAAGCGAAATGAACTGTCACATTCATTTGAA
>Ga0137388_10000758_pt1 | contig 18646 bp, 12 predicted proteins | sample 15con2h14AmetaG_FD_104644 | JGI IMG/M metagenome (GOLD analysis project Ga0137388, IMG submission 104644) | Vadose zone soil microbial communities from Angelo Coast Range Reserve, California, USA - 15con2h1.4A metaG | ecosystem: Environmental > Terrestrial > Soil > Vadose zone > Saprolite...
AAGATAATTGTAAAACGGACTGGCTCTAGAAGGCACTTCATTGCTTAGCGGGGTGCATCTGGAACAACGTCAGGCCCACAGATCCTTAGCGGGGATTTTGGAGGGTAAAAATGTCGGGACCCCGTTATGAACACCTTCTATCTCAAGCCACCTTTCCAACCTGCCCCCGACCGCGAGGAAATCTACCTCACCTCAATGCTCTCGACCAAAGTGACGCCGGGGAACTATCCAGGCAACCTGACCGCCTCTAGCAACTGGCCGTATGTTGCACCAGGCACACTAGGAGTCAATAACGCGCTCTCGCCTATGTACCTGAACCAGGTTGCATTCGCCAACATCAGCCCCGAACCGCCTATACTCTGGGTACGAGGCGCAAATGACCAGATCGTCTCCGACACTTCACTCTTTGACTTCGGCTTCTTGGGGCAAATAGGAGCAGTCCCCGGCTGGCCAGGCCCAGAGGTCTATCCGCCACAGCCAATGGTCACGCAGATTCGCACCGTCTTGAATGCCTACCGAGCTCAGGGCGGTCAGTACCGCGAGGTGGTATTGCCCGACTGTGGACACTCACCGCATGTTGAGAAGCAGCAGGAGGTGCTCAGGCTATTCACTGAGTTCGTGGGGGGACATTAATATCTGCTCGATCTGCTCCTGATACCCGCAATGGGTATCAGGAGCAGATCGAGCAGATATTACTCCCCTATCAACTCCTCCATCTGCGCTAAATGTGACTCGAACAAACCCAACGCCTGGCGCACCGGCTCCGGCGAAGTCATATCCACCCCCGCCTTCTTCAACAGTTCGATACTATAGTCGGAGGAACCAGAACTCAGGAACTTCAGGTAGCGATCAACAGCAGGCTGGCCCTCGTGCAGAATTTGCTGCACCAGAGCGGAAGCGGCAGAGATACCTGTGGCATACTGGAACACGTAGAAGTTGTAGTAGAAGTGAGGAATACGCGCCCACTCGATATCAATGAGATCATCGATAGTGACTTCGGCCCCGTAGTACTTCTCATTGAACGCACGATACATCGTACTCAATGTATCAGCCGTCAACGGCTCACCTTCTTCTGCATGGTGATGTATGCGCTGTTCAAAATCAGCGAACATGGTTTGGCGGAAGAGCGTTCCGCGGAAATCTTCCAGGGAGTGGTTGAGGATTGCCAGGCGCAAGCCACGATCAGAAGTTGCCTTGAGCAGGTATTCGGTCAGCAACCCTTCGTTCAGCGTCGAAGCAACCTCGGCCACGAAAATCGTATAGTCCCCATATTGAAACGGCTGGTGTGTCCGCGTATAGAATGAGTGCATCGAGTGCCCAAGTTCGTGGGCCAGGGTGTACATACTATCGCGATTGCCTTGGAAATTCAGCAGGATGAACGGTTGCGTCCCATATGCACCACCGCTATACGCGCCACCAGCCTTACCGGGTGTCTCATACACATCGATCCAGCGTTGCTTGAACCCCCTTTGCAAGTTGTCGATATAGTTTTCCCCTAAAGGGGCCAGTGCAGCGACAACTGTATCCCACGCCTGCTGATAGCTAACCTCGTTCTGGCTTTCTTTAACGATCGGCACATACAAATCATACATGTGCAGTTCGTCGAGTTGCAGCATGCGCTTGCGCAAGCGCATATAGCGATTGAGCAGCGGAATATGCTCACCTACCGTCTCAACCAGATTATCATAGACGCTGGTAGGAATGTTGTTGGCAGCAAGGGCGCGCTCACGGCAAGAAGCATAACCACGCTGCCTGGTGTAGAAAATGTTGGCTTTTACCTGCGACGAGAGGGTGGCGGCGATGGTATTGCGCTGTTTGAGGAAGGTTGTATGCAGACCCTCGAATGCGTCTTTGCGCACGCGGCGGTCAGTGCTGCGGATAAAGACCTGGTAGTTTCCTTTCGTCAGCTCTATCTTTTCGCCTGTCTCATTTTCGATCGTGGGCAGCTTCAGATCAGCATTGTCGATCATCGAAAAGATCGTATCTGGTGCGTCGGCTACTTCGCCTGCCGCAGCAAGGATAGCCTCTATCTCAGCCGACCGCACATGCGGACGCATGCGGTTCAAGTCTCGCAACTGTTGCCCATAGAGCTCCAAATCGGGCACTTCTTGCACAAACTTGTCAAGCGTCGTTTGCGGCAATGCCAGGATTTCTGGTTCAATGTAGGATGCAACAGTAGCAGCACGAACCCGCAACTGCATGGCGCGGTCTGCCATGCCCTGGTACTTGCTGTTGGTGGTATCTTCGTCTCTGCGCATAGAGGCATAGACATAAAGACGCCCCAGCACCTCAAACAACTCATCACGCTTCCGTAGTACGGCTAGCAGCGCCTGCCCACTTTGGGCCAGCGTCCCCTTGAGCGCCTCCAGTTCGGGCAGACGACGCTGGAGAGCCTGATAATCGCGCTCCCAGTCATCGTCGCTAGCATAGATACTTTCGAGATTCCAGGTATATGCTGTGGGAATATCACTTCGTTTGGTATACGTTTGCAATATTATTACTCCTTTTCAATAAGCAAATCGTCTCTGCTGCCCCACTTCTCCAGAAAGCGATAGAAATTTCGCTTTGTCAGTCGAGCACGCTCGGCATCGGATAGATTGCCATCCTGCAGTTCAGCATGGCATCTCACTGGCAAATCAGGCGTAATCAGTACATTGGCACCACTGTCACGCACGGCAAAACTAAAGTCGACATCCATGTAGCGTGGGAAGCGGTATCTCTCATCGAAGAACCCAACCTTCTTCAGCAGCTTGCGTTTGAAGGCCATACATAACCCATCTACTACCTCGACCTCCGTCCGTTGACTTGCTTCAAAGTGGCGCAGATCATCGGTACATAAACCGTGCAAACCTGTAATTCCTACCTTGGGATCGGACAGTGTTTTTGCCAGGGGAGTAAACACATCGCCCGTTAGCTCGACGCTACTATCCAGCAGCAGAATAAACCGACCTCTACTGCGCTTCAAGCCAATATTACGCGCCTCCGCCTCGCCCATTGCACGCGAAGCCCGTAGAACATGCAAATGTTGCATAGTTCGTTGTAAGGTCTCAGCCCAGAGAACCAATTCGTCCCGCGAAGCATTATCGACCAGCAAGATCTCAGTATCGCTTTTGTCGGCAAAGCGCAAGACGCTTTCAAGGCAGCGTCGTGTCTGCTCAAAGCTATTACGCGCCACAATGTTCACAGAGAAGGTAAAGTTATCAGCTTCGTCGAGCAGTGAAGGTAACTGGCGCATCGTGCGATAAACCTTGCCATCAACTTCGATGCTGGGAAGGATAATCAGGTGTGCCCCACGTGGGTTGTCCTTAATAGCGTAACCTGCCTCTTCGATTTGCCGTTTGAGGGCATCCGCTTGGTCATACCGACCTCGTTTGCGGAGAGCGTCGCGCTCGTGAGAGAGTGCGAGGATTTCTGCGGGGATTGCATGACGATATGGCTGTGTAGTCATTATTCTATCCTTCCTAAATGTCTGGCGTAGTGGCGGGGCTTGCCCCCGCCAGGCTCTCACACGCCGTGTAAAATACGCTCACAACAGGCGAGTACAAGGCAATGCGAATGTAGTGGCGAGGCTTGCCCCCGCCAGGTTCTCACCAGCCTAAGGCGAGTCCATCGCAGCGTGGATCGGCGCCACCTTCGAATACACGCGTTGAAGGATTGATGACGATCGCTTGAGCGTGGCCCATTGCATCCTCCCAAGGCTGCCCAATGATGGTCTGATGACCAAGCAGCTCAAGTGCTAAAGGAACCTCTTTCAGAAAACGATCCTCCAGCAGGACCATCTCCACGATTGTATCCTTTGCGTGTTCATCGACAGCTCGTTGACCGACCATCGCTTGCCTCGTGCCTGGTAGCTCTACATTGTAATGCGAACTACGCCAGCGGGGAGCTGTGATAGCTTGCTGAACATTAAAGCCAAAATCTATTATTGCAGAGAGAAGCTGTACATGAATTTGAGGTTGTGCATCTCCTCCCATCGAGCCTATCGCCATGTAAGGTCTACCGTTGCGCAGCACCATCGCAGGCGTGAGTGTATGCATGGTACGCTTCCCCGGCTGCAGGTAATTCACATGGCGGGGGTCGAGGAAGAAGTACGAGCCCCGGTTATGGAGTAACACGCCGGTATCACCTCCAACGATGCCACTGCCAAAACCAAAGGAGAGACTTTGGATCAGTGAGACAACGTTCCCCGCTCGATCCGCCACACATAGATACATCGTGTCACCTTCTTTTTCCAGCCCGCCTGCATAATAGGATGTCGCCCGCTTAGGATTGATACGCGCACGCTGCCGTTCTGCATAGGTCTTACTGAGTAGTTGTTCAACCGGCACATCAACAAAGGCTGGATCGGAGACATATGTATCCCGGTCGGCATAGGCCAGCTTTTTCGCTTCAAGCACGATATGCAGATATTCAGCACTCTGGTAGCCAAGCGACTTCAGATTGTAACCTTCAAGAATGTTCAGCATCTCCAGGGCGGCGATACCCTGCGTATTTGGTGGGAACTCATAGACATCGTACTCACGATAGTTCGTCGAGATCGGAGCTACCCAATCTGAGTGGTGTTGCTCCATATCTTGCATACTCAGAACGCCACCGCAACGTTGCACATAGTTCGTGATGCTACGAGCCAGGGGGCCACGATAAAAGGCATCGCGCCCCTCTTTGGCAAGCGTGCGGAAAGTACGAGCCAGGTTAGGCTGGCGCAGGATTTCACCTGTATGCGGTGGCTGACCATGGGGTAGAAACACTCTAACGCTACTCTCCCAGGGTTGCAGCACCTCCTTCGCAGCGTGACTTAGCCAGTTGCCCAGTTTGGGGCTCACCGGTACCCCCTCTTCAGCGAACGCAATGGCAGGAGCAAAAATCGTTTCGGCTGAGAGCGACCCGAAGCGACCCAGTGCCTCAAACCAGCCATCTACCGCGCCCGGAACAGTAATAGGGAGTGGCCCGCGCTCAGGAACCTGTTGCATACCACGTGATGCAAAGTATTGAGGTGTCATACCCTGGGGAGCACGACCGCTTCCATTCAACGCATGCAGTTGCTGCGTTTTCGCCTCCCATATGAGCATAAACACGTCACCGCCTGCAGAACAGGTGGAAGGGTATACAACTGTCATCACTGCATTCGCAGCAATCGCCGCATCAATTGCATTGCCGCCCTGTATGAGAATCTGCAAACCGGCCTGGGTAGCAAGATAGTGTGCGCAGGCGACCATACCGCGGGTACTTAAAATTGGCTGTTCGGAGAGCATAGCCGGGGACTCCATTTCCTAAGAGTGAGGCACCAACAATCCTTCTTGCTATTCATAATTATAGCATAAGTTGGGTGAGCATAACGGGTAGGGGCCGATAATCAATTTTAACAAAATACCCAGGACACGGCAGCGAGTCCGAGCGAAGCGACGGACAGTGCCTATTGGGCGCGATTTCTCGCGCCCAATAGGCATCAATCTAAACCTGGGAATGCAGGAGGAGGTCGGGTGATCCGTAGGGGCGAGGGTGGTGATGGGAGGTTGGGAGGGCCTTTATGGTCGCCCGCGTCGGCTCGTGCCTCCCCAATCACACCGTCGGGTAACAGCAGGAGGGACGGCGAGCGACCATAAAGGCCCTCCCCGCCCTTCCCAGCCTCCCTCGCCCCTACAGATGTTGATGGGCTTGTCATTAGGTTGGTGCGTATTGGGCCCGATTTATGGCGCCCGCGGGGTGGGGGGCTGGCCCATGCCGTTACTTGGCCTCACAGACCTAACGAAGGTGTCCAAATGAAACAATTAAACTTCATAATCAGCAATGGGCATGGAGTATTGACACGCAGCTCCCAGGCTGCGTCGCTGCTCCGCAAGCTTCGCTGAGGCTCTACAACTTCTTTTGTTCCTGCTCCGCCAGCTCCTTCACACGTTGCACCGAATCCCTGTGGCAAATCACAGTTGCATTATCCAGTTCAACCACAACAACGTCCTCCAAACCAATCGTATAGACTTTGCGCGGAGTGGTATTGTACACGAAGATATTCTGACTTCCTAGCCCTTGGTGATGTCCTACTGCCCTTATCCCCAGTTTATCAGCCGTGAAGAGCGCCCCGTACTGTTCCCAGTTCCCCACATCACTCCAACCGATCTCGACAGGGATAACAACGAGATTCTTTGTCTTTTCCAAAACACCATAATCGATGGGAATTGCAGGAAGCGTCGGCCATAATTCATCAACTGTCGTGCGCTCCTGTGGTGTCCCCATCGCAGCGCCTATCACATCCAGTTTCTTTGCCAGCTCTGGAAGATGCGTGTGCAGTTCTGCCAGGATCGTCTCCACTTTCCAGATAAACATACCGCTATTCCATACATAGTGACCATCCGCCAGGTAGATCTGCGCAGTTGCCAGATCTGGCTTTTCCACAAACCGCTCGGCCCGGTATGCTTGATGTCCATATCCCTCATCCAGTTTCTCAGCAAAGCGAATATATCCGTACCCGGTCTCCGCCGTAGTCGGTTTGATCCCCAACGTCACCAGACATTCCTGTCGAGCTAATTCATACGCCAGCCGCAGTGCTCGCCTGAGCGCATCAACATGTGCGATGGCATGATCAGCGTGAAACGACGCCATAATTGCCTGCGTATCTTGTCGCACAATAGTAGCCGCCGCCCACCCAATAGCGGCTGATGTGCTGCGCCCCATAGGCTCCCCAAGAATGTGCGAGACGGGAACAGATGGCACATGTTGGTGTACCAGTTCCGTCAAAGCGCGATTCGTCACAACCCAGGCAGACTCGGGCGCAATGAGCGGTGCCACTCGCGCTAATGTTTCTTGAATCATGCTCTTGCCACTTGGCAGGGGCAGAAATTGCTTTGGCGAACTCGGCGTGCTGAGCGGCCACAACCGTGTACCGCTTCCACCCGCCAGAATCACAGCGTGAAAATGATCCATACGTACTCCTTTGCTCTACATTATAGAGCGATTGTATCGGGCTTCGTTCGTTGTGTCAAATGCTGCCTTTCGATGAGAAAGCAGGGTTGTTGCAAACTCGGGAATAAGCAGGGTTACAAGGGGCTGCAAGCCCCTTGACGGAGCGCGAGGTGTCCTCGCCTCCTCCCTTCTCCCTGCCGCCGAAGGCGGCAACATAAGACTTTGCAACAGCCCTGGATGAGAAAGCCTGGATACTAGCCAGAAGGCCTCGATTATGATATGCTTGACACGCAAAACCGAAAGCATTTTTATATAGAGCCAAAAAGTGGAAAACGAAGAGCACCAGGGATCCTCAAACCAGCAACCATACTACGGCTGGCAATATGACCAGGACAATCCAGGTCCACTGCCACAACAGCCCCCTCCTGCATTTCAACCAACCGTATATCCACAACAACCTCCTCTCTATCCTCCTCAAGCCAAAAGAGGACCACAACCACCGCAGTACCAGCAGCCAATCCCCGACATGGGGTCCTCACTAGGCTATACGCAGGGTATGGATTACCATTACTACGATCCACCCCAACCGTCCCAACCCATTCCACAACTGCGGCAGGCCCGCTTGCAACAACTGCGCGAGGAGCGTATGAGGCGGCAACAGCGACGCATGGGACAAGATATCACCACTATCATCCAGCGTAAAGGAGCCAGGCTTCCCCAGAACTTCCGTACACCTGGTCCTGTAGCGCCGCAGCATATGCCACCGTCCCCGACCTGGGGGCCTAATGCCCCACCATCCATGCAACCAGCCATTCCATCCGTACCGCCGGCACCACCGCTCATCTTCCAACCAGACTCGGGTGCAGCTCCATCTGCAGCAGTCTCAGCACAAGATACAGGCATCATCAATAGGGCACGTATCGGCCAGGCCACCATGATCCTCACAGGGTCTTTTATAGCAAGCCGCATCCTTGGCCTGCTGCGTACTTCGCTGTTCGCATACGTATTCGGCACAACTCATATTTCTGACGCCTACGTGCAGGCGTTTCTTGTCCCCGATACCATCTTTAACATCGTAGCCGGTGGTGCGCTTGGCTCCGCTTTTATCCCCGTGTTCGTCAAATACATGGTTGGCGAGAAAGATGAGAAGACTGCCTGGCACATCGCCAGCGCTGCGCTCAACCTTGCCATCGCTATTATGATAGGCCTGGCACTCATCGTAATGCTTTTTGCCCGCCAGATCGTACCACTCTACAGTCCTGGCGCACCAACTGCTGAACTTGACCTGATCGCCTTACTGATACGTATCATGCTTTTACAAGCTATTGTGCTTGGCGCAGGAGTGATCGTCACTTCCGTGCTACAGGCTCGCCAGAACTTTCTCATACCGGCCATAGGCACAGTTCTGTATAACGTCGGCCTTATTATAGGGCTGCTGCCCGGTGTGTACCTCGCATTGCACAACCAGCGCAACGATACGTTCGCGGCCTATGCTGCAACCTGGGGTGTCGTGCTCGGTGCGCTTCTTCAGGTCGGTATCCAGATTCCAGGTCTGCTCAAAACCGGCATGCGCTACACCTTTGCTTTCGATTGGCGGCATCCCGGCGTCATCCTGATCGGACGGCTGATGGTGCCACGCATCCTCAATGCAGGCATGCTCTCCCTCACCACATTTGTCGACCGCTATCTCCTCTCCTCCCTCTCTTTCCTGGTGAGTGGCATACTTTTAGCCGGCCTGATTACCCAATACTACCAGGCATTTCAAATTTTGCTCTTACCACTGGGTATCTTTGGTATGGCCGTCTCCACCGCTGCCTTCCCCACTATCGCTGAATACGTCGCCAGGGGACGTATGGACCGCGTAAGCAGTATCATCATGGAAACGCTGCGTGGCATCTTATTCATGTCCATCCCTTCGAGCATTGGCTTGATTGTCCTGGGTCTTCCGATCATCCAGGTGCTGCTTGAACATGGTCGCTACAGCCTGACCGATGCAGAATTTACAGCCGTTCCACTCGCATTCTTTGCCGTCGGCCTCCCGGGTCTTGCCTCCGTCGAAATCCTCACCCGCGCTTTCTATGCCCTGCGCGACAGCACCACGCCTGTCATCATCAGCATAGCCCAATTCATCCTCAAGATCGCCCTTAGTTTACTGTTTATCTATGCAGCCGTTTTTTGGGGACCACAATGGGGCATGGGTGGACTGGCACTCGCCACCTCGATTGCAGGCTTAGTCGAGGCCAGTGTGTTGCTCTGGTTACTACATCAACGCATTGGAGGTCTACCTCTACGTGACCTGGTGAACTTCTTTGGGCGGGTTCTGTTAGCGTCGCTGGCAATGGGTCTGGTTGTACTGCTCATCCGCTTGCCGCTCGACGCGTTGCTGGTAACTACTGACCCCCATAGTTCCCTTGGAGTGCTTGGCACCATCTTTGCTATCATCAAGCTTCTGTTAGAATTGGGCGTCGGCGTCTTCATCTACATCTTTGGAGCACGTGTGTTGCACATCGAGGAATTGAATTTGGGGCCGATCAGGCGTTTGCTCGATCGCTTGAGACTGTCCTGGCTATAAGAATGAGATATCGTTTTGCACAAGAACGTCTAGCCTATTCCGTCCGTCACAGGTGTAGCAGCCTCAATGGCTCCCAGCGCCCGCAGCGTCGTCTTCTGCGCTTCATTGAGTCCTGTCGTTTCGACAATTGCAAGTCGTTCATAAGGCCGATCGCCACGTAAGGTGCAAAGGTATGCAGCACTCTGCATCTCCCATATATGGGTAACACCATCATGACCACAACTTGCCAGCATTTCACCATTCGGACTGATTGCTATTGAGCGAATCCATGCTTGATGACCTTGTCGAACGTGCAGGCACACTCCACTCTCGACATTCCACCAGCGGAGTGTTCCGTCGATACCGGCACTGACCAGAATGTCTCCTTGGGGATCCCACGCGATGGCGAATACGTGACTCGGATGTCCAACCAGAGAACGTAGAAGTTGTCCACTCCTCGCATCCCAGAGCAATAATTCCCCATTGCTCCCTCCACCGCCACAACTTGCCAATAATCTCCCATCAGGACTCCATACGATGCCGGCCACGTCTTTACTGTGTCCCTGTAATGTTCGAAGGAGGATACCATCCTCTGCTTGCCAGAGTCGCACCGTATGATCGTCGCTGCACGTCGCCAGGCGTGTCCCATCGGGACTCCAACAGACGGCGCTGACCAGGCTGGTGTGTGCATGTCCCACCCAGCGGCAGGTACTGTTCGACACATCCCAGACGCGCAGTACCTGATCGTAGCTCGCGCTCGCCAGCCATGCTCCGTCGGGACTCCATGCGACTCTGGTGATCCAGCTCGTATGTGCACGGAACAATTGCACCAACTTTCCTGTCGTGGTATCCCAGATGCGCACGGTCTGGTCATAGCCTCCACTGGCGAGCAACCGCCCATTGGGATGCCACGCAAGCGTGTATACAGGTTGTGTATGCCCTTGGAGGCTCTTCACGGGCCTTCTGCTTGCGATATCCCAGATAGTAATCGTACAGTCAGTCCCCTCACTCGCGAGGAAGTGGCTCTCTGGGCTCCAGGTCACAGCGTAGAGGATGACCGAGTAGCCTTGCAGGATGCGTAGGCACTGTCCACTTATAATCTCCCAAACACGCAGTGTACGATCTTCGCTCCCGCTCAGGAGCATTTTGCCATCAGGAGTGAAGACGACAGAATGCACAAGATCAGTGTGCCCCAGGAGTGTCTGCCGGGTCATCTCACGGCTAGGTTGCCACAGCCTGATCGTAGTATCATAACTGCCACTTACGAGTGCCTGCCCATCGGGGCTCCATGCCACCGTCCTGACAAGATCTGTATGCCCTGCCAAGGTGTGTTGGCAACGACCACTGTCTACCTCCCACAGCTTCACCAGATTGTCCGCTCCGCCACTGGCAAGTGTCTTCCCGTCAGGAGTAAAAGCTACTCCCATCACCCAGTGAGTGTGTCCGGTCAAGGTTCGCAAGCATTTGCCACTTTCAACATCCCAGATGCGGATCATGCGATCAAAACTTCCACTAGCGAGCAGGTGCCCATCAGGGTGCCATGCCACAGCGTAGACATTCTCCTGGTGCCCTCTGAGCGTTCGCAGGCATCTTCCGTCGCTCAGATCCCAGAGCTTGATTGAGCCATCATCGCTGCCACTGGCCAGAAGACCTCCATCTGGTCCAAATGCGACGCTTTGCACATAGCCCTCATGCCCCTGGAAATTCCAGAGGAGCGCTTTGCTGGCGACATCCCACAGCTTCACCGTGCAGTCCCAGCTCCCACTGGCAAGCGTTCGCCCGTCCGGGCTGAAGGCGAGAGTTGACACCCTGTTCGTATGAACCCGCACCGCTACATACGCCGTCTGGCCTTCATCGTGCCAGATGCGCACCTCACCGCTCTTACTGCCCGCTGCCCAGGAGCGTCCGTCTGGGCTAATCGCAACAGCGAGGCCAGCATCGAAGGCTTCGGTGAACCTCACCCTATTGAGATGTGCCCCGCTGAGCGAAGCATCTTGCATCTCGACCCCTTGCAGGTAGGCTCCCCGAATGGAGAGTCGGGAGAGGTCCAGACCACGCAGATCGCCGCGCAGTTCCTTGAGCAAGCTAATCACGCTGGCAGGGCCATAGCCCTGCGCCACGGCATCCGCCGAGCGAAACCGGTCGAGCTGACCCAGGAGCTGCTTTTCGACACGCGCATCGTGACCGAGTTCGACACGCAGTCGCTCTAGGAGTGGCCGCACCAGGAGACGTACCTGGCTCTCCCGCACATAATTCTTCGTCTGCGCCTGTTCCAACGCATAGCGTCGCAGCCGATCTCCCTGGCCCGTCACGATTTCCTCCACCAGGTGTTCGACCAGAGTATCGGTGATGTACTCCATCACCACTGATTGCAAGCTATAGGTGGCTTGCTGTCCTTGCTCCAGGAGTGATCGACGCCGTAACGCCTCTAATGCCTCCATTGCCTGTCGGCGTGGTGCTCGGGGAACGAGGACCTCAAGCAGGTGCTCCAGAGAAGTCCACTCGCGCACCACTGCGAGCCAGGTGAGGAGGGTCTGTTCCAACTGAGTGAGCCGGCTCACTTGCTGGCGCAGCACTGCACGGATCCCATTAAAGATCAGCTCACCCTCATGTAGAAACTGCGCGATGTCGCCGCTAAACATATCTGCGATCGTCTGTGCCACGATTTTTAGGGCCAGGGGATTGCCTGCATAGCTGGCGATGAATTGGTGCCAGGCAGCAGGGTCGCCGCGCAGGTCTTTGTCAGCGAGCAAGCTGTGGGCCTCCTCATCAGAGAGCCCCATCAGCCGCAGGGAGCGCACAGGTGAGCGACTGCCTTCCAATGCCTCCAACTCCTTGGGCTTCTCACGCGAGGTTACGAGCACGCAACTCTGATGGGCCGTTTCTGCCAGACGCTGAATGAGGCGCCCATACCCCTCGTACCCAGGGCGATAATTGCCCTCGCTGTCCCGTTCTTCTAAGAGCGTCTCCAGGTTGTCGAGCACGAGTAGGCAGCGCCGGTTCTGCAAGCGTACGACCAGGTGATCAATGCGTCGCTCCAGGGAGACCGGAAGCTCGGCGGGAGGGGTCTCAGAACAGAAGGTGATCACATCTGCGACCAGTTCCTCACTAGAAGGCGCATCGCGCACCGAGCGCCAGAGCACTGCTTCGAACTGAGGAGCCAGTTGTTGACCGAGAAGCGAGACCAATGCACTTTTCCCGATGCCCCCCATGCCCAGGATGGTGATGAGCCGGCAGTGCTCCTGGAGGATCCACTGGGAGAGCTCGGCCAGTTCCACCTCGCGGCCCTGGAAGCCGCTCACATCTAGTGCGCCGACCCAATCGATGCGTGTCCGGGGCAGTGAGGCAGGGGTGGGAGCAAGCACCGGGGTGCCGGTCACTCCCATTGCGGTGACAGCCTCAGCCGTGATCTCCCGGGCTGCCCCGGCGACTTCGTGTGCACCGCTGGCAGGAGTCAGCAGCGCGCGCAGCCAGGGTTCGTCGAGCAGCACCCGTTGGTGCGCCGCTTGCCACAACGCCCGAATCTCCTCTTCCTGGTGGGAAGGCTCAAAGACGTGATGCTGAACGCAGACAGCAATTAACCGTTTGAGACGTTCCACCTTGGGATAGCTCTCGCCTACTTCCCAGCTTTGAATTGCCCGTTCAGAGATCCCCAGAAGGTCCGCGAATTCGCCCTGTGTAACCCCAATGTGGGTGCGCAGGGTCAGACAGAGATTGCCGAAGGCATAATCTCGCTCGCGGTACTGATAGGAACTCCTCATGCACGTTCTCCTTACTTGCTGCAAAACACGAAGTGATCCGAAGTGACCCACGCTGACATCCAGGAGAAATGCTTCTACACTGAAGAATAGTGGCTGGGCTCATCCAAGCAGGTCACCGCCTGAGGTTGTATGGCTTCGAAGGCATGAGCATCCATACAACCTCTTGTATCTCATGGCTCTATTTTAACATACTTTCAGGAGTGCAGTGACAACTTTCGCGTTCTTGTTATTTCGTGAGTGATGCTGTCGAGGGTAACGTAACCGATCGGTGCCGACAGAAGACGATCTTGTTGTGAGAACATGTAGTAGGAAGAATAACATGCTTTCGATGCATGAAAGAAGGAAAGCGGAAGGGAGACCTCCGATGAATAGCTCTTCGTATAGTGAACACGACTATGCCTTCGGTCAGATGATACTAACGCTGCGGACGCACATCGGCCTGACGCAAGCGGGCCTGGCCGAGCTGCTGGGCGTCTCCCGGCGCGCGGAGGCGGAGTGGGAGGCCGGCAGCAGTTATCCGAAAGCGGAGCATCTCAAACAGCTCATTGCGCTGGGAGTGCAGCAGCAGGCCTTTCCCACCGGGCGTGAGGCTGAGGAGATCCATACCCTCTGGCACGCAGCCCATCAGAAGCTGCTTTTCGATGAATCCTGGCTCGCGGCACTGCTCGATCGGCCGCATCCTGCACTCACCCGCCTGCCACCAGTGCCGCTCGAGGAACCCCAACCATGCGAGGTGCCCGCGGCTCAGCCTACGCCAGGGCAACGAGTGGATTGGGGCGAGGCGCTAGCGGTATCAAGCTTCTATGACCGCCAGCGAGATGTGGCCAGCTTGACCCAGTGGGTGGTGCAAGAGCGCTGCCGGGTGGTGAGTGTGCTGGGCATGGGCGGCATCGGCAAGTCGGCGCTGGCCACGAGGGTGATGCACCAGCTTGCTCCCCACTTCGAGGTGGTGCTCTGGCGGTCGCTACGCGATGCTCCCGCTTGTGAGGTGCTGCTGGAGGACTGCCTGCAAGTGCTTGCCCCCCAACCGCTGCGGGAAGTGCCTGCTAGCCTGGAACGGCGCCTGGGCCTGCTGCTGGAGTACTTGCGCGAAGAACGTGTGCTGCTGGTGCTGGACAACCTGGAAGTGCTGCTGGAGGAAGGGGAGGGCACGGGTCGCATGCGTGCTGGCTACGAGGACTACGCCCGGCTGCTGCGCCAGGTAGCCCAGACCAAGCACCAGAGTTGCCTGCTGCTCACCAGCCGGGAGAAACCACGCGACCTCGTGGCTCTGGAGGGCAGCCGCACGCCGGTGCGCTCTTTGCGCCTGGACGGACTGGATGCCAGAGGCAGCGAGCAGTTGCTGCTGGAGAAGGACCTCGCGGGCGACGCTCTCGACCGGGCGCGGCTGATCGAGCGGTATGGGGGCAATCCGCTGGCCCTCAAAATCGTGGCGCAGACCATCGTGGAGCTCTTTAATGGCGAGATCGCTCCGTTCCTGGAGGAGGGCGAGGTGATCTTTGGCGGTGTGCGCGAGCTACTGGCTGAGCAATTCGATCGTCTCTCGGCAACCGAGCAGACGGTGTTGCTGTGGCTGGCGATCTTGCGCGAGCCGGTGAGCATTGATGAGCTGCTCTCGGTGCTGGGCGCACCGCTGCCGCGGATGCAGGTGCTCGAAGCGGTGGAGGCGCTGCGACGGCGCTCGCTGCTTGAGCGTGGGAAACTCCGAGGGAGCTTCACGCTGAAATCGGTGGTGCTGGAATATGCAACCACCCGGTTCATCGCGGAGGTGGTCAGCGAGATCGAGCGGGGCCGGCTCTCGCGCCTGATCGAGCATGGACTGGAACAGGCCGAAGCCCGTGAAGACGTGCGGCAGACCCACCAGCGACTCATCGTGGCCCCAATTCTGGCCCGCCTGCGCAACCTGTACTCGCAGCGATCCGAAGTGGAGGAGCACCTGCTTGGGCTACTGGACCAGTTGCGCGAACTCGCAGATTACGCTCAGGGCTACGGACCGGCCAACGTGCTGGCACTACTGCGCGAGCAGCGCGGGCACTTGCGCGGACTTGATCTGTCGCAGCTCGCCATTCGGGGGGCGTCTCTGCAAGGGGGCGAGATGCAGGATACTATGCTTTCGGGAGCCACCTTGCTTGAGACGGTCTGGACCTCCGCCTTTGATGCCACTCGGGCGGTGGCGATCAGCAGCAACGGGACCTACTGGGCTGCGGGGGACAGGCGGGGGGGAAGTGCGTGCCTTGCGTGAGAAAGGGAAGATCCTGCACCTGGCCTGGCAGGAGCTTTACTACTGCTACTTCTGCTCCTTCAAAACAGGCTTGTCCTTCATTCCGGGCACCCTGAACACTAGGCGAACAGCACCGAAATGTACTACATCACCGTGTTGTAAAAGTTCGGGCTGCAAGGGAGCAAGCGGCAATTCGCCCAGGCGTGTCTTGTTGTGGCTCTTCAGGTCCTCGATGTAGAAGAGGGTCTCTTTGTAGGAAATACGTGCATGCTGGCGCGACACGGTCATCTTTGCATCAAGCGCGCTAAGATCGATGTCAGGGTGGTGGCCACGCCGTGGATCGGTCCGACCCACGATCACCTTTGGCTCGGTCATGGCAAAGCGGTGCGTCTCCACACCATCTTTCTCATAGCATAAATTGGCATACAAGTGCTTTTCTTTTGTAGAGCCAATGACATTCTTGGATGTTTTCTCCTCTGAGCGGCCTGTAGGGGCCTTTGTGGGTTGTTCCGCAATATCTCCTTCAAGCTCTGGTATCTGATCCGTCGTCTGGCGGAATACACCCGAACCCTCTCTCATCTCTCCTGGCTGGCGAACGGGAGCTTGCAGCGATTCCAGGGCACTGAGTAACGCTCCGGCATGAATGAAACGTTCATCAGGGTTCTTTTCCAGTGCCCGGTCCACCAGACCCTGGAGTGCCACGGGCGCATCACGCTTATACTGCACCAGACGAGGAGTAGGGCTGGTACATTGCAGAATGCCTGTTTCTGCCGAGTCCCGTCCCACGAAAGGGAGCCGACCGGTCACCAGCTCAAATAAAAGCAGCCCCAACTGATAGATATCGCTCCAGGGTCCAATCAGACCTCCCCGAATGTATTCAGGCGGCGCGTAGCGTGGATCGAGGTAGCTGATATCATCAGCATGCTGGCTATCGACGTAGCCCAGACTCTTGAGCAAGGAGCGCAGTCCCACATCATCGAGCTGCACACGGTCAGTAGTCGCCGTACTATCGACAGTGATCAATTGGGGGCGCAGGTCTATACCCACGATATCCTGCCCGTGAAGTGCAATCAGCCCCCGTGTCATTTGTTGTGCGAAGTCGAGAGCACGCCGCAGATCGATATTCTCGTTATCCAAAACATAGCGCAGCGTCACCCCGCGCGGAGGATCAGTCGCAAGGTAGACACGATTGCCATCGATGCCCCAATCATAGACTTGTAACACCTGTGGAGACTTCACTGACCTACGATGCTCCATTGATTGAAAGAACTGCTGCACTGTTTGTGTGTCGCCAGGAGAGGGTGACTCGAGGACAATGAGCCCTACTATCTCATTGGTATTGTGATTGTAAGCGGTGTAGTTAGTGAGTATTTCACCACTAATGACCACCTGGCTTGTTCGATAAACACCGCCAATCAGTCGAGGGTCGCGCTGTGACATACTCGCACCACCTGATGGAACTTTTCATTTTCTAATTATAGAGTTGTTGTCTGACATAGTCAATGATGGCTTGCCAGTCACCGTTCCTTGGTGCTAGAATAGCTTCGCCATCAGGGGCTGTCGAGTCCACCAGCACATTTTGATTGCTCAGACCTACACGGTGCGCCGTACTCAAATCCATCTTCAACGCATATTCCGTCAGATCGGCCAGCGACATATTTGTGTAGATCGTATGTTGTAGCGCCGTCAAAGCATTGAAGAGACTTGGCCAGGTCGATATCTGCTTAACCTTCGCCAGGGCTGCCTTGATGATGATTTGCTGACGCGCAGAACGGGCGAAATCGGTCAACTCTGCTTGATTCTCAGATGTGCCCTTTCCACATACCTCAAGTGGCTCACGCGCACGAGCATAGCGGATTGCTGTTTCTCCGTCCATATGCTGCAAACCCTTGTTGAATTGGATCTTAATCCAACTCGGATCTATGTCTGCATCGTCGTTTTTGGGGTAGCATGCATTAAATGAGTCGGGTACATACACATCGATGCCACCAATAGAGTTGATTAAATCGCGGAAGCCCGTGAAGTTGATCGTCAGCCAATATTTGACATTCAGGCCCGTCACCAGCGATAGCTTCTGGGCGGCAGCATCACCACCGGTGGCCGGGTTTTGTCCGTTACCTGAAGCAACCTCATAGGCTGCGTTGATCTTTTGGTATTGCCCTGAATTGGGTGGAATCTGCACCCATAGATCACGTGGAACTGAGATCAAGGTGGTATGGTGGCTTTGTGGTAACAGGCTGATCACCGTCATCGAGTCTGTGAGGTTTGCGCCTTGATGGATGCCACCGCCGTAGCCCATCACCAGCACGTTCACACGATCGCTAGTTCCCATGTAGCCCGTTTGTGTGCTGAGTGGCGCCTGCGTAGAGATGGCTGAACCAAAAGCCAGCACGCGTTGCCCTGAAATGGTAGCAAAAATTCCTACAATCACAGCAAGTAAAAGTACCGTCAGGGACGCAATAAGACAACCATGTCGGCGCCGCGGTGGGCGTTGCCTCAGCTGAGGCCGCTGGAAGGGACTGCCTACCTGCCCAGGTTGCTGGAACGGATATCCCTGTTGTTTCTGCAGACCAGGTTGCTGTTGTGGATACCCTGCTGGCTGTGTAGGCTGTGAGACCTGGGGTTGCTGGGGCTGAGACTGCCGTGGAGGATATTGATACGGTTGTCTAGGCGAATTTTGAAAGCCACCAACGACCATCTTGCCTTGCTGGCTCCGGTCTTGATTGGAATTCCACGAGGGCGGCAGTGGCTTGGTTGGATCATCTTCATATACAGATTTATCATCCATCAGTTATTACCTTTTATCTCGATTATGACCATCTCCTCGGGCTTGCAGGCCCCTGCATTCATGCCTGATTCTTACCCACATATTACAAAGTGATACAATACAAGGATGAACACACAAGAAGTATTGGATCCCCACCAGTGGGCCGAGCGAACCTTTGGGGGCGTCCAACTGCACGATATACGTCGAACGAGACGAGCGGTCCAAGCGGCCACCAACCTGGCGGAGAATCCCTTGGGTTCTCTGCCCGCTCAAATGCACACCTGGAAAGAGACCAAAGCGTTGTATCGTTTGCTCGATGAGCCAGATGTCACCTTTGCTGCCTTGATGCAGCCTCACCTGCAACAGACCAGGGAACAAGCCACGGGAGAGGACGTGGTGCTGTTGGTGCAAGATACCACCGATATCGATCTTTCCCATCGGCACAAGAT